>SMTZ1_10000880_pt1 | contig 29205 bp, 29 predicted proteins | sample DeeMarSWOR136_30_FD_25667 | JGI IMG/M metagenome (IMG submission 25667) | reverse complement strand
ATGTGGTGGTCGGCAGAAGTCGGTAATCACCATGTTAACTTTGCCTGGGGACACGGAGGTCAGCTAATCGTTCTAGAAGACAGCTTGGACCTGGTCGTTGTTACCACTGCCGATCCCTTCTATGGTCCGGACACGCACCAAAATGCATGGCCCAATGAAAAGGCTATCCTTGAAACCATTAGTACATTCATATATTCGCTGCCATCGGAATAGTGGTCGGTATACACGCGAGAATAAAATGATTCTTCATTATAGGGGCGGTATCACATACTCAAACGGTATCGCCCACGAGTACGCATGGCTGGACAAACATCCCTATGTTCGTGCAATGGTGATTATGTAAAGCATTATTTATAAAAGGGGAGCGACGGTGCTCCCCTTTTTGTTTATCAATCCGGTGTTCGATTTAGGCAGTAGAAGATGGAAAAATCTGGCGACGGGTGGATTGAAACCACCGACCTTCGGGGCACATAATTTCTAAAAGTAGTGATTCAATCCTTTAAATCATTACCCGGTTGAACGATTCCGCTCTCGTAAGCAAAGACAACTGCCTGTACTCGATCACGCAGGCTTAGCTTTGTAAGCAAATTTGAAACGTGAGTCTTGACCGTCGCCTCACCAATAATCAACTCACTAGCTATTTCATCATTTGTTCTCCCTCTAGCTAACAAGCGCAGAACTTGTATTTCACGATCGGTGAGATGTCCAACCTCATCAGTATAATCTTTATATATTGGTTGCTTGGAGAATTCAGCGATGATCCGCCGGGTGACTGAAGGAGCAAGAAGAGCATTCCCTTCGGCCACTACTCGAATAGCCGCAATTAGGTCCTCAGGCGAGGCATTCTTTAAAATAAAACCGCTGGCACCAGAACGTAATGCTTCAAATATATAATCGTCTCGCTCAAAAGTTGTCAGTATGAGAACTCGGGTGACAACTTCATCCTGCATCGCTACAACCTGACGGGTTGCTTCTAAACCATCCATGACTGGCATCTGGATATCCATCAGCACGACATCCGGCTGAAGCGTGGTAACAGATGAAACCGCCGTAGCTCCATCTTCGGCTTCACCAGCTACCTCGATACCAGTTTCTGCTTCAAGAAGCATGCGAAATCCAGCCCTGACCATCGCCTGATCGTCGGCTATTAATACTCTTATACTCATATCATTGACCATTCAGTGGTAGTTTGACCATCACAGAAAATCCACCGTCTGGAATGTTGCCGGCCTTAAATTCACCGCTGTAAAGCTTAACTCTTTCCTGCACGCCGATGAGACCTCGGCCCTTGGGTTTCTGTAATTCCACAGGTGCGGCCCCTTTTCCATTATCAGTGATTTTCAATTCAATAGCCCCGTCACCATAATGCACTGTTACTGTGGCCTTAGAAGCACCAGCATGCTTGAGAACATTGGTAAGTGACTCTTGAATGATTCGGTAGGCTGACAGATCAGTGCTTGGGGGCAGGTCTCGTTCATTTCCTTCGATATTCACTACTACCGGTAACCCCGCATCCTGGATTTCAGAGATCAAAAGTTTAAGCTGTTTCAAACTTGGCTGTGGAGTCGGCTCATCAGTTTGTTTTCCCTGGCGCAGAAATCCAAGTAATCGGTGCATCTCTGCGACTGCCTGTCGGCTTGATGACTCTATCAGGGAGAGCGCTTCATGCACCTTATCCGGTTGTTTTGACAGAATCCGTCGAGCAGCGCCGGCCTGGACGCCCATGACGCTTACATGATGAGCAACCACGTCATGCAACTCACGTGCAATTCTCACTCGCTCATCGAGAATTGCACGCCGCGCATTTTCATCACGCTCTATCTCAAGTTGTACGGTTTGCGCTTTGAGTTCCCGTTCACGTTCTCGCAGTTTTCTGAAAATATCACCGCCCCACCAAGCAGCACCGAATAGAAAAAGATTTAATAATATGGTGGCGATCCAACCTAATACTTGGTTCTCTTCATACGAAAAAAGTGATGTATCAGTTGGAAATCTAATAAAAAGCAGATATGTCAGGCACACCGCAACAGAAACAACGGTGATACCACGAGCCCACGTACGCCATCGCTGGCTGCCATAGGCACCTGCACCGAAAAGCGCAAGTAACAGTGCGTATGCCGTAGCCGTCCCTTCCGGTATATCTAGTAATCGATACACGTTCAGCAGGACGGTAATCACCAACAAGATAACCAAAGGGAAACGGCGCCTCAGCGTAAGCGGAAGTATAATCGCGAGAGTGAATGCAACTGCTAGCGCCGGATGCACCGGTTGAGAAAACTCCCAGTAGTACCACAGGAGAACAAGTGCTAGTGCGGACAAGAATATCGCAATAGCCCCATCGGTTATAAGCGGATGCCGGTTACTTAATAAAATCAGTCTTCTAACGAACTTCATGCTCTATATATTACCTGAATAAACAACCTTTTTCATCCGCCCTGCGACTGATTTGGTACTCCGCCTGCAGTCTGAGACTCTTAATCAGATGCTATATACCGAATTGATTTTAAATCTAAACTTAGGAACAGACTACGCTTATTGGGATGATTATTATTCATACTTCGGTAGGAAAACAGGTGATAGATTATCCAACTTGTGACGGATATGAAAATCAATGACTAAGGCGATGACTTCACCTGTATTTCAACATATATTAAGAAATGAATTGAACATGCAGTAATTGCAAGCATTCTAATAAAGAATACAATGAGAGATTGAAATGCATCCTTCACAGTTTGTGGGTATTTTCGGCACCAGCCCAAAGAATGGATGGCCAGCTTTGACTGGTAGAGATGATAACAGTATCAGGAGAGAATCTCGTCATAATGGCCGAATATGGTTTTGGAGTCTATTGTTTTCGCGTAAACCTGCGACTAATATAGAACGAACGCTTGATAGGAAGGAGGTCTTCGATGAGAAAGCTAGCAGTAACACTAGGAGTAGTTTTGGGAGCGGCAGTTGTCAGCTTAGGCATTCACAAATGGAAAAAATAGTTAAACAGAGTATGAGAATAAAATAAAAGGAGGGTAGAAATGAAGAAGATAGCAGTTTTAAGCATTCTAATTATCACTGCGGTGCTGACTATTCTAACCAGTTGCACCGACGATGCGCTTACTCAGGAAGAGATTGAGCAACTAGTAAATGATGTACTGGTTACAAATGCCGAGGTGAAAACATGTAAATTCGATATGGATACATTGACGACCATCGAGACAGCTGGTGGCTCTGATTCAGGTGAAGGAGTTATGACTGGGCATGGATTTGGTGCTATCGACAGTGTGAATAAACGCATGCAGCTAGTCTTGAATATGGATATAAACATGCCGGAGCAGAACAAACAGACCATGTCGATTGAATCCCATATAGATGGTGGGTGGATGTATATAACAATGAATTTGCCAGAAGAGGAGGAAAAACAAGTCAAGATGCAGATGCCCGACGATATGTGGGACAAGCAAAGCCAGCTCGAGCAACAGGCGAGGCTATTAAGAACCGCAGAAGAAGTCGTTTCTCTTGGGACTGGAAATGTAGATGGAACCAGTTGCTATTTGGTAGAGATAGTCCCGGCTACGGATTTCCTTGATGAATACCTGTCCCAAATAGAGATGCCGGAAATCGAGGGTATTGAACCACTGGATATAAACTTCAGAGACATGATAAAAGGGATGTCATTCAAGCAATGGATAGCAAAGGATAGCTATCTAATCCTCAGGTCGGCCATACAGGTGTCAATGGAGATTTTACCTGAAGATGTTGGGGCCACTAAAGAGGATTTTGAAAAAATAACGTTAAACCAAACTTCAGAGATGAGCTTCTATGATTTCAATGAAGCAGTTTATATTGAAATACCGAAGTAGCAGAGTAACTACACCTAATAATAAGTTGAAAAACAAAAATGTGTCTATGAGCACAAGTAAGCTATTTCCTCCTCTACAAAGAAGACCGACCTCGCGGTCGGTCTTCTAATCACTGCACATTAGCCTTTTTTATTAACAATATTTGTAGGTTTTACCTACGAACGAACAAACATGCTCATTGTTATTCATTGGTGATGATTAGCTTGTTGTGTCAAGCAAAGCATTGTTTCAGGGAGAGCCAGTGGCTATTCAATCTACCCGTCCACTTGGGGAAGACGGTAGTAGAAGTACCTCTGGTATCACGATTTGGTTTCGATGTGATGACAAAGAAATGTTACGACAAATTAACAGACATCCCGATGACTACGTGGTGATAAGTTACTTTATCTTCCTACACTAGCGGTTATTTTGAGGCTAAAAGGTATGGTGTTACGTTGACTACGTTGCCACGACAATTGAGAGGGAGGCTTGGGCATCTTCTCAAGTTCTCTATTTCGATGCTAGCCTGTTTTGTACGCCAATGATCATTTGTAGGCAAGCCTATTCTCAAAGCTATAAGTTTGGATCAGTAATACTTTTCATCTTATTGTTGAATATTTGTCAGCACTGAAGATTAACACAGCGCCATAAAGCTAAACCTTGCGCCTTACGGTTTTCATCGTCAGAATAGAGAAGTCGAGCTAGGTGGCTAATTTAAAAGCTAGACTAAAAGTTCTTTGTTCTGTCCACTTAGCTCCACCAAGGGTCACTTTCGCACACTACGAGATTAAAAACCCCTGAAATCATATCTTCTATTATCTTAGTCATTCTGAACCGTCTTCTAAATCTTAATTTTGTCATATCTTGACATTAATTTCGCAATTCTATGTAATATATACTTGATAAATAGTTATTGATATATTACAATATGTTTGTCATAAGTTACTTGAGGAGGGAAAGGAATATGGCACCATTACAAAAAAGAGCTTTGTACAGCCTTGTTATTGGACTTGTTCTCACCATCTCTCTCATAGCAGTTTTGGTTATTCAAGGCGATATCACGGCCTTTGACAGAGACCCGAACGTCAGATATGTTATGTATGCCGTGTTAATTGGAGTGCCTCTTGTCTATGGGATCCTTTGCGACCTCACTCTTCGAAAACCAAGACAGATTGATGAGCGTGATAGGCTCATTATTGAAAAATCTAGTCGGGCTCAATGGTTGGCAGTTATATTCTTATTGGTTGCCTGGACAATAGCATTGACCGAAATTTACCATGACGAACAACAAGTACCAGTTGCGTTTTTGACCCTGATATTTGTATCTGCACTAATTATAAGCCCCTTGGCGCAATCTCTGGGTATCCTGACTGGTTACTGGAGAATGAACCGTAATGGCTAAGATTAAGAACCGTATCAGGAGACTCCGCTTTGACAATAACGAGATGACACAAGAGGAATTGGCCAAACGTGCTGGCTGCACTAGGCAAACAATTATTGCTCTTGAACAAGGAAAATACGTGCCGTCTATTGAACTCGCTTTTAAGATTGCCCGGGTCTTCGGGGTATCGCTGGAAGAGGTCTTTCAGTACGAGGAATAAGGGAGGTGAAACGTGAGCTATAAAATATACATGCTGTTCAGGCTGCTGGGTATTTTAGCTATAGCATTCTTGGGAGTCTGGATGGGAACAACCGGCAATTACTGGTTAATTATACCCGTGGTTATTATCGGTACTGGCGTACTGTTTCTTTTAAAACGGAGAGTAAAAGAAGTCGTCGTCGACGAGAGGATTAACGCAGTCGCCTACCATGCCTCAAGGTTCGCCTATCTTTCTTTCGTCATCCTAGCAGTTATCGTTGGAGCCATATTGATAGTCCTCAACAAGAACGGCTCCTCAGAGATGTTTAAGATAGGGCTAACTCTGTGTTTTTCAGTCTGTGCTTTACTAGTATTTTACTGGCTGGCTTATATTTACTATAACAGGAAGTACGGCGGTAATGAATAGTTCTATATAACTGAAACGGTATTTTTAATACACCAGAGCAAACGTGGTGGTAAAATTCCTACCTATTGATACCTCAGCTCCATTTTTTAATACGATGACTCAGGCTTCTTTAAATTCAGGCTGAAATCTGACTGTGCCCCGCCTCCCGGCTAAAGCCCCTTCCCGCAGCTCTAAAATCATCCAGGCTTCTTCCGGAACTTCAAACTCGCAGGCGATGCCTTTTGGCCCGGCCGGAACGAAGCCGAAGCGAGGATAATAATCGGGATGGCCCACCAGCACTATTATTTCGTGTCCGAGGCGGCGGCATTCTTCCAGGCCCGCCCGTACCATTTGTGAGCCGAAGCCTCCGCGCTGGTATGCGGGAAGCACCGCTATAGGACCGAGGGCGATGGCTTCAAAACTGAAAGAGTCCGATTCTATTACGGCGGGACTGAAGGCAATGTGCCCGACCACCTTGCCGTCCTGTATGGCAACCAGAGATATCGTAAGAGCACCGTGCTCTCGAAGCTTCTCGACAATTCTGGCTTCAACTTCCCGGCCGAACGCCTGCTCATTAACATTGCGAATAGGAGCCACATCTTCCAGTGTTTCCGGACGGATTATCAACAATTAAGGCCTCCTGTAAAGTATTATTTGCATACAGGTCATTCTAACATCAGGGAAGCCGGTAAGTCACCAAGACAGCTTCCAGGTTCAGTTTGCCTGTTTCCATAGCATCATATATAATCCTCAGAAGCTGGACCTGTATCCAGCAAATTGCATTTAATGGTTTGCGGCTGCCGCTTACTTCACCACATCTGTGAGGAGCCAAACATTTGATATGCACTGAACGGATGTGGCAGAATGTGATTTGTTCTATAATATAACTCAATGTCTATTTGCAAGCAGAAGGAAGCGCGGCGAAAAGAAGTAATAACAAGTATGGTGGGGATATTATGACAGTCGATGCTAAAAACGGAGGCGAAGCACGAAAAACTCTCCTGATAAGTCGCAGTGAAATTGAACAGCAACTTAGCATGACGGAAGCACTGGAAGCTGTGGAAAACGCTTTTAAACTCAAGGCGCAGGGCAAGGCGATTATGCCCTCCAAAATTTATCTGGAGCTGCCGGAGTATAACGGCGATTTCCGGGCAATGCCTGCCTATATTGCTGGCAGCGCTGGGATGAAATGGGTAAGCGTCTATCCCAATAACCGCCAGTACAACCTGCCCGCGGTTATGGCGATGATTATCCTCTGTGACCCGAATACTAGTTATCCTTTAGCCATAATGGATGGCACCCATATTACCAATATGAGAACTGGGGCCGCCGGTGGCATTGCTGTCAAATATCTGGCCAGGAAGAACTCCTCAGTGATAGGAATGGTAGGTGCGGGCAAGCAGGCGGAAGCGCAATTGCTGGCCATAAACGAGGTACTGCTTAAAATTGAAGAAGTGAAGGTATTTGATCGCAACCAAGAGATGAGCCAGAGGTTCGCTCAGAAGATGGCCGATGAATTAAACATAAACATCCGTCCTGTGGCAACTGTCGAGGCGGCCACCGATGCCGATATTGTGGTTACCACGACTTATGCCGCCGGGCCGGTGGTCCTCAAGCGGCATATCAAGCCGGGGACCCATATCAATGCCATTGGCGCCGATGCCGAAGGGAAGCAGGAACTGGAAGCGGCTCTGCTGCTTGGTGCCAAAATTGTCATTGATGAATTTGAGCAGGCCTGTCATTCCGGCGAAATCAATGTGCCGCTATCCAAGGGGCAGATAAAAGTTGAGGATATCTATTGTTCCCTGGGAGAAGTGGCTGCCGGCATGAAGAGAGGCCGGGAAAATGACTCTGAGATAACTATTTTCGATGCCACCGGCCTGGCAATTCAGGACATAGTCTGTGCCAAACTGGTATATGAAAAAACCAGGGGCGGGAAAGTTCCCGTTTTCGATTTCTTTGACTATGGCTAGTTTGTTACTTGGCGCTTCAAGGGTAAGATTTAAAGCAATATATCGGCCATATAGCCACTAGCTGCCTCATCGGCTTATTATATTTTTCGGTCGCAGTATGTTACTATCAAAAAGGTTACTACGGAGGTGTAATTAAATGAGCAACGGTATTCGTGGCGGCTACACGGGAAAGACGGTAAGGGTCGCTCTCAATGACGGCCGTATTTCAGAAGAAAGAACGGATGAGGAGCTATGCCGTAAATACCTCGGGGGTTCCGGATTCGTTTCGCATTACCTCTGGCAGAAACTGGGCGCCAGAGTGGACCCTCTGGGAGCGGATAACAAATTGATTTTCGCCGGCGGACCGCTGACGGGTCTGCCATTTCCGGGAAGTGGCCGCAACTGTATTGGTGCCAAATCGCCCCTGACCGGCGGCGTTGCCAAGTCGGAGGTGGGGGGATTCTGGGGTGCCGAACTGAAACGCGCCGGCATTGATGTGATTATTATTGAGGGTAAGGCAGAAAAACCGGTTTATCTCAGTATCCAGGACGGCAAGGTCAGCATAAAAGATGCCGGAAGCCTATGGGGTTTGAATACCAAGGAAACCAGGCAAAGGATACGGAGTGAACTTGGAGATGACCTCGTCAGGGTCGCTGGTATCGGGCCGGCAGGGGAGAATCTGGTGAAATATGCCTGCGTTATGAACGGCCTCTTCGATGCTGCGGGAAGAGGCGGTGTAGGCGCCGTCATGGGTTCCAAGAACCTGAAAGCCATCGCCGTCAGAGGTCGTAACACGCCGAAAATGGTTGACCCGAAACCGGCGCGGGAGATAGCGAGATGGCTCAAGGCAAACTGGGAGCTGGCGCGGAATTTCTGGGAGTACGGCACGGGAGCTGGCATGGACGGCTTCGAGGCCATCGGCAACCTGCCCGTCCGCAATTTCCGCGATGGCCTTTTCCCAGAAGTCACGAAGATTGACGCGCCGACCACGATGAAAAGCATCGGTGTGGGTATGGATGCCTGTTATGCCTGCTCGGTGCGCTGCAAGAAAGTGGTCAAGGTGGACAAGCCGTACGCCGTTGACCCCGCTTACGGCGGTCCGGAATATGAGACCCTGGCTTCGCTCGGCTCTAACTGCGGCATTGATGACCTGCCGGCCATCGCCAAGGGCAATGAGCTCTGCGGTGCCTACTCGCTGGACACGATTTCAACAGGAGAGGTGATAGCCTTTGCCATGGAGTGTTTCGAGAACGGACTGCTTACCATCAGGGACACCGGCGGCATCGAGTTGAGGTTTGGCAACGCGCCAGCAATGCTGCAGGTCATCGATATGATTGCCCGCCGCCAGGGTATCGGCGACCTCCTGGCGGAAGGTGTGGCACGGGCGGCACAGAAAATTGGAAACGGCGCCGAGCAGTTCGCCGTTGCGGTTAAAGGGTTGGAAGCAGGTATGCATGAACCCAGAGCCAAACCCGCACTGGGCATGGGCTTCATGGTGAACCCGCACGGCGCTGACCACTGCCTTAACCTGCACGACCATATGTATGCGCAGGACAACTGGCGGGTGCAGGAAATAATAGAGCTGGGGTTCCCCGGGGCACTTCCCGTTTATGAGGTAGGGTTCGAAAAGGTAAGGCTGCTGCAGCATTTGCACCGGCGGTTAACGGTACTCGATTCCCTGGTTGTCTGTCAGTTCCTGCCCTATAATCTCACACAGTTAACCGGGCTCCTCAACGCTGCCACCGGCTGGGATATGTCCATTGCGGAGCTGCTGAAGATTGCAGACCGGACTTTGACCACTTTCCGGCTTTTCAACATGCGGGACGGGTTTACCGAAGCTGACGATAAACTGCCCCAGCGCTTCTACCAGCCGAAAACGGACGGGATACTCTCCGATAAGCCTCTTGACCCGGCCAAGATGGAGGCGGCGAAAAAAACCTATTACGAGTTGATGGGCTGGGACAGGGAGAGCGGCGTGCCGAAGCCGGGAACGCTGAGCGAACTGGAAATCCGGTAGCAATCCGCCACAGAATTTACCGCGGGTTAGTTTGAGAGATAAGGCCGTATAATTCCGGCCTGCGGTCTCCTATGTTGTCTATCTCCCACTCGCCGGGTATGAATACCCGGTGCTTCTGCCGTGCTGCCTCCAGGCTGACCTCACCGTACACGGTTTCTTCCTTATCGGGGCTGGCCAGGCTCAAAACCTCGCCGGTGGCGCTGACCACGTTGCTCATCCCGGCGAAAGTAAAGCCCCTCTCCGTGCCGACGCGGTCGGACAGGACCAGATGGACTTTGTTTTCAATGGTTCTGGCTCTGGCGACGCAGTTGAGCGTCTCGCCGCGGCCCTTGGGGAAATTGGTGGACAGAACCACAATGTCGGCACCCAGCAGGGTCATGATGCGGGCGCTTTCCGGAAAGAGAATATCGTAGCAGATGTGCATGCCCACTTTCCCAATAGAGGTAGGGTAGACCTGAAACGGCCGATCACCCTTGTCCACGAAACGGTCGATGCCTAGGAAGGGCAGATGAATCTTTCTATAGCCGCCGATGAATCCCTCCGGCCCGACGAATGCGGCAACGTTGAACAATTTATCATCTGCCTTTTCCAGAAGGCCGTAAATGACGTAGACGTTGCGTTGTCGGCAGAGAGTGGTTAGTTCTTCGGTGCTCGGTCCGGGAATGGTCTCGGCAAAAGGCAGCGCCTCCTGGCGACTGTGGAAGACGTAACCAGTGAGGCCGCATTCGGGGAACACCACCAGGTTCGCCCCGTTATCGGCGGCATTTTGCACCATCTCAATCATGCCTGCCATATTATCCCGGTTCTGCATCAACTTGGGGTCTGTCTGGACGGCGGCAACCTTGACTGTATCAGACATCTAACACCTCCTTGTACGGCGAATTGCTATTATCTATTTTAAATTACATTCTTTAGAATATCAGAATGGCGTAGCCATGGTAGGTACAGGTATCTCGACCACCGTCGGTCTAGCCTCGCGCAGTGCCATCTTCAATCCCTTGCTAAGCTCCTCCGGGCCGGATAATCTGATACCCCGCGCCCCGAAGGCTTCCGCGATACTGGCAAAATTAGGATTGTGGAAGCGGGTACCGATAATCCGGCTCTGGAAGCGGCGCTGCTGGTCGTGAAGAGATGCCCCGAAAGCCTGGTCGGTAAAAACGAGGGCAATCACATTTATTCCTTCCTGAACCGCCGTGGCTAAATCGGGCAGGGCATACATGAAGCCTCCGTCTCCGCAGATGGCCACCACTCGCTTATTGGGATTGCCCATCTGAGCGCCGAGAGCGGTGGGGAAGGCGTAACCGAGGGTGGCGAAATAGGAGGTGGTGCAGTAGGTACGGGGCGATAGTACCGGATAGGATAGGAGGCTCCAGTAACCGATGTTGGTGATTCCCGGTATTACGATGTCATCATCGTTCAACTCACTGCGGATGGTACGGACGATTTCGAGCTGTAACGGAGCTAATTTGCTGAGCTCCCGTGCCGTTTCCGCCTTTATCTCTTCCAGCTCTTCAGGCGACCACGTGCTGCGGCCTTTTTCCGGCAATGCATCGAGCAGAGAACGAAGCGCAGTGCGGGCATCGCTGGCGATACCCACATACACTGGCCAGTTTCTGCCGACCTCATCCGCATCTATGTCAATCTGGATAAGTTTTTTCCCGTCGTTGAATGAAATCGGGGCGTTTGGCGTAAGGTGAAGACGGCTGCCCACCGCCAGAATTACATCGGCCTGCGGGATAGTCCTCTTCGCCGGTCCATGCCCGTAGTAATAAACACCGAGCGATATAGGATGTCTTCCGGGAATGGCGCCCTTGCCTTCCGGCGTGGTAATGACGGGCGCATTAAGGCATTCGGCAATTAAGGTAAGCTCCTTGGCAGCATCGGATGATATGACGCCGCCTCCTGCCCAGATTACCGGGCGCTGTGCGTTTGACAGTGCCTGAGCGGCGGCACTTATTTGCGTAGGCTCCGGTGCCGCCATAACGACCGGCTTCGGCTCAAGCATGTCCACGCTGGCGGAGTTCTGCATCACGTCCCACAGTATCTCCAGTTCTACCGGGCGCGGCCTTCCCGTCCGCAAATGGTACATTGCCATTTGTACTGTCCCCGGGATATCTTCCACTCTGGTAGCACAGTGACACCACTTGGTGAGTGGGGCAAAAACGTCTTTTTGTTCCGATATTTCGTGGAGGGCCCCGCATTTCCGGCCCAGATTATAGCTTTCGACCTGTCCTGAGACCAGAAGGACGGGGGTGGAGGTGGCGTAAGCGGTGCCTATGGCCGCGGTTGTATTAAGGGCACCCGGCCCCGGAACCACCAGCGCCACGCCTATCTTGCCGGTGGTGCGTGCGTAGCCAAAGGCCATATAGGCAGCGGTCTGTTCATGGCGTACCGAGACCCAGCGTATTTTGGGCTGCCGATAAACAGCATCCAGCGCTTCCATTACCTGTACCCCGGGAAGGCCGAAGATAATTTCCACCCCTTCTTCGGCTAAAGAAGCTATCAGAGCTTCGGCACCGTTCATGGTAGGCATAAAGCACTCTTCGGCAGGTTCAAGATTCCGACCTGATATTAGAGTTTACGATTTGTTTCAAGCGGTTGATTATCTCCGCATTCTGCTCTGAACCAAAGGTATCGACGGTACCCGTTTTTTCACCGGTGATTCCGTCCACGACGCCTCTTGAGTGCAGTTCTTGAAGCAGGGCTTCCTCCCACTCCGCCGAAGGCACCAGGTCCTGCTGGCATATCAGAGATAGCGCGGCCAGCAGTCCGTACGCTCCCCAGTTGGAAACGCTGGCAATGATAAGCTGATTGGTCGGAGTAACTGCCGGGTCATCTGGCAGGCCGGGAGTCTTCCGGATTTGCGCCGCCAGTTTGCCCATGCCGATTTCATTACCGCCATCCCCGATGCCCAGAGTATTTTGTGCCGTCGCCGGGAAGAGGTAATCCACTTTGGCGGTGAAGTCGGATATGTCTTTGCCTCTCATATTCAGGTAAAGGCCGTTCTCCGTTGCGCCACATCTTTCCGTGGACAGAACAACAGTGGGTCTGATTTCGGAAAGGAGATGCTGGGCAAATTGAGCGCTTTTCTCATGGTCGGCAATGGGAAATTCAATCACCTCACCCTTCTGCTCACCGCCGAGGTCGAGGCTGGAAAGGCAATAATGGTCGGTCACATAGAACACCTCGAAGCCCAGCTCATGAAGTCCTCTGCCTAGGGCGACGGCTCCCGGTGGACCGTCTGTTTCCGGTACCTGCCAGCTTAGAATGTAAAAGCCGGTGGTGATAATCGCCGATTTCTTTGCCGGGGCAGGCTGTGCCATTACCCATCGGGCGGCTTCTTGGCAGTAATCAGCGGGCAAGAAAGGTCGCAAAGCGGAGATACCCCGTTTATCCTGCTCGAGGATAACGTCTTCTATTGAGGGATTTCTTTTACCTGTTGCATCCATTGGTTCACCTACCCTAATATAAATTTTGACATATTGTCAAGAATGGTCAGGCGTGCAAATTCGATTTGATGGCCTCCATCTGTTGCTCGTATTTTCTTAATAAAGCCACGGCTTGCCCCTCGGTTACCCGTTGAAATTTTACTCTATCTCCCGGTTTTGCCTGTGCGATTCTGGGTATATCCACGCTGATGACGGTGGCGATTTTGGTATAGCCGCCGGTGGTCTGCCGGTCAGCGAGCAAAATTATGGGCAGGCCATCTCCGGGCACCTGAACGGCACCGAGCGGAATGCCATCGGATATGATATCGGCACCGTCACGGTGTTGAACTGGGGGACCTTCGAGGCGGTAGCCCATACGGTCCGCCTGAGCGGAAACAATGTATTCGGAATTGAAAAGAGTATAGATACCTTTCTCAGTAAAGCAGTCATCCTGAGGCCCCAGGATTACCCGAAGGGTAATTTGATTTTTATATACCGGTATATATTTGACAGGTAGGCGAGCTTCAGCTGCGGAGACGGCATCTACTCTGGCTTTTACTATGTCTCCCTGGCGTAGCGGTCTGCCGCCGAACCCTCCGATGCCAGCTTTGGTATAGGTGGAGGCGCTTTTCATTACCGGGGTAACGTCAATGCCTCCGGCTATGGCTAAATAGGCCCGGCATCCGCTATTTAACCGGAGGAAAGAGAGGACATCGCCGCTTTTCACAGGCTGGCTTTCCCAGGAGGAGGCCGGCTCGTCATTTATCCTTGCTGCCATATCAGCCCCGGTGACGGCGACCTTCGTGTCCTGAAGAGCACGCAGTTGGCAGCCGAACAGCGTTATTTCCAGTGAGGCCGCCCCTTCATCGTTGCCGACCAAGAGGTTGCCGATGCGAAAGGCATAATTGTCCAGAGCGCCCGAGGTCGGCACACCGTATTGCTGGTAGCCGAAACGTCCGAGGTCCTGCACCGTGGTCAGCGGTCCCGGCTGAATGACTTCAAAAACTTCCATTCTAATCTATCAATCGCTCGTTTAATCGATATGTCCCGTTGCGGACGGCTTCTTTTATTCTGGCAAACTCTTCAGGCGTAATGCTGACAAAGCTCAGGTAATCGCCCGCCTGCAGTATTGAGGGAGGCTCCTGGTTGGGGTGGAAAAGCTCAAGCGGTGTCCTGCCGATTATCTGCCAACCGCCAGGGCTTTCTGCCGGATAGATACCGGTCTGATTGCCGGCGATACCTACCGAGCCAGCGGGTATCTTCAGGCGCGGCGTTGTTTTCCGAGGCGTGGCTATCTCTGGTGACATGCCGCCCAAATACGGAAACCCCGGCATGAAGCCGAGCATATATATTAAATAACGCACGTTGCCGTGTATCCGGACAACTTCGGCGGCGCTCAGATTATTGTGCCTGGCGACCAGTTCTAAATCCGGGCCAAAGTCGCCACCATAGGTTGCCGGTATCTCAATCAGCTTGCGTTTGGGTAATTCGGCTACCGTTGTGGATTGGAGCAGATGGCATACCGTTTGCCGAAGTTTGGCCGCGTTGATCTGCAATGGTGTAAAGTAAATCAAAAGAGAACGGTAGGTCGGAACTGATTCAACCACTCCCGGGACCTCTGCCTTTTCCAGGGACATCTTTAGATTCCTGACGCGCTGATTAACGTCCGGGTCAATGCTATCTCCCAACTCAACGAAGATAGCACAGTCGCCGCCGCTGAGGAACCGAGGTTCTTTATAGATCATGACCTGAAAATCAGATAAACTGGCTAATTGGTATAACCTGAATCCCCGCCCCCTCCATCCTCTCCCTTAGCTTTCGCGCCAGCTCGACGGCGCCCGGCGTATCCCCATGCAAGCATATGGTATCGGCTTTAAGCGGAATGTCTTTACCATCAATGGCCGTGGCTTTCTGCTCCAGCACCATTTTCAAGCTGGCGGCAATTACACGTTCCGGGTCCTCGATAACCGCCCCGGGCTGGCTTCTCGGTACCAGAGTGCCATTGGGATTTAAGGCGCGGTCGGCAAAGACCTCACGCGCTACCCTGAGGCCGACCTCCTCGCCGGCTTCAATCCATACCGAGCCGGAAAGTCCAACCAGTATCATTCTCTCGTCAACTTCGGCAACCGCCTCCGCAACAGCTCTGGCGATGGCCTTGCTGGCCACTCCCATATTGTAAAGAGCGCCGTGCGGCTTCACGTGCTGCAGCCGCTTGGTTCTGGTGAAAGCCTGGAGTGCCCCGATCTGATACTTCACGTAATTTTTAGCTTCTTCCGGCGTTATTTTCATCTCTCTGCGCCCGAAGCCAATAAGGTCAGGAAGGCCGGGATGTGCACCGATGGCCACACTGGCTTTCTCGGCCAGGGCAACCGTTCGTTGCATCCACATCGGGTCGCCGGCGTGGAAACCACAGGCAATATTGGCCGAGGTAATGTGAGGCATCAGCTGTTCGTCAAGGCCGAGCTTATAGCTGCCGTAGCTTTCACCGAGGTCACAGTTGAAATCAATCGTCTTGGCCGTTTTATACCTCCATAATGGCAATTGTTTCTACAGAACCGCCAGGTCCTCATCCCGCAGGTCGGTGATGAACATATGTCCCGGCGAGTGCGTTATCATCAAAGACGGCTTTGATTGCAGCGCCACCGCCTGAGGTGTGACGCCGCAGCCCCAGAATACAGGCACCTCGTTTTCTTTTATCAGCGATGGGTCGCCGTAGTCTGGCTTTGACAGGTCGGCAATGCCGATAATTTCCGGCTCGCCGATGTGAACCGGGGCCCCGTGCACGCCGGGATACCGCGAGGTAATCTGTACCGTCTTCACCAGCCTGTCTCTGGGAATGGGGCGCATGCTTACCACCATAGGCCCGTGAAATATTCCGGCAGGAATCGTGGGTACGCTGGTAACATACATGGACACGTTTTTGCCTTCATCGATGTGGCGCATTTCAATGCCAGCCCGTATCAAGGCGGTTTCAAAGGTGAAGCTGCAGCCCAGCAGGAAAGAGACTAGGTCGTCATTCCAGTATTTTTTGATATCTTCTACTTCGGCGGTAAGCTTGCCACCCTGATACACCCGGTAGAGAGCGATATCCGTTCGTATATCAGCCTTCGGTGTGGTCAAGACCGGTTCATGGCTGCCCGGTTCGAGCACTTCCAGGACGGGACAGGGCTTGGGATTGCGTTGACAGAAAAGGAGGAAATCAAAGGCATAATCCTTCGGTAAAATTACTAGGTTAGCTTGAGTGAAGCCGGGAGCCATACCACAGGTGGGCTTTACCAGTTTGCCCTGCCGGATTTGCCCCCTTGTCTCCTGAGGGATGCTTTTGTCCATATTAAATCCTTTCCCGGCTGCATTCGCAGTTTGAAATTAATAAGTTTATGCACCGGTTATATTTTCAATGCTTGTGGCGATATTTTACCTTAAATTGATTTTATTTTGTAGCCATAAATATGATAATATCCCAAAATTTTTCCGGGATTTACCATCGAGATTTGATTTTAGAGGCGTAACCTATTCTTGAACATTTCTCTTTTTGCAGGTAAATTATAGAGGGCTTATATTACCGTTAAATATTAAAATAACAAATAAATAATCAGGTAAAGGAGGAAAGCCAGTGAAAATCGCACGTTTCGAGTGGCAGGGAAAACCGACTTGGGGGATAGTGGAGGGCGAAGACATTCATTCTCTTGAGGGCAACATTTATGAAAAATTTGAAAAGGGGGCCAGGTTGTGCCAGCTGAAAGAGGTAAAGCTCTTGGCTCCGGCTGAGCCCAGCATCACGATAGCCTGTGGCATGAACTACATGGACCATATTAAAGAGCTGGGCTGGGACCCGCCCAAAGAGCCGGCGCTGTTCTACAAGCCATTGCACACTATAATCGGTCCGGAAGATAACGTGATATATCCCAAGATATCCAATAATCTGTGCTACGAGGGAGAGCTATGCTTCGTCATCAAGCGTAAAGCCAAAGATGTGCCGGAAGAGAAGGCGATGGACTATGTCCTCGGCTACACCTGCGGCAACGATTTCACCCTCCCGGACATTTCCGAAAAAGACGGGCGCCTGACCCGGTCCAAAGGCTTTGATACGGCGGGAGCCCTGGGCCCGTTTCTGGTAACCGGCCTCGACCCGCATAACCTGAGAATCAGAAGTCGGTTCGATAGTAAGCTGCAGCAGGACAGCAATACCAGCCAGCTTGTTTTTAAAGTCGAGAAACTGGTCAGCTACATATCTGGGTTCATGACACTGCAACACGGGGACGTGGTCTGGACGGGGACGCCCGGAGGAGGCCTGTGTCCGGTGAAGTTGGGCGATGTTATTGAAGTGGAAATCGAGGGCATAGGCACCCTCAGAAACACGGTGGCAGCACCGTAAAAAAGAAGGGAAACTGCCAGCAGAATAGCTGTGTTCATAAAAGGGAAATCGATTCCATTTCCCAAAGAAATAGTGTAAAATTGCATTATTCACCCTGAATATAGTAAGTTATACCTGGAAATAATTAGGCAGGGGTGTCCTAGCGTGAGCTAGGGCTTGAATGGAAGGCAAGTCGGTGAGAAACCGACGCGGCCGCGCCGCTGTGAATGATGGCTGAGTCATCATAAGCCAGAACGCCAGCCCCTCTTATCCTACATTACTCCGCGGGGAGGAGTAGGACTTTTTAATTCCCCCTCGCTGGAGAGGGGGTTTTTTGTTTTTGAGTGCCGCGGCAAGGAGGATGAGATGAGGATAAAGTGGCTATTAACCGTTTGGGTTCCGGCGGTATTAACCATCATTATAGTTTGGCTGGTGGCCTGTGCCCCGAATGCTGGAGAAGAACTGTCAGCGCCTCGAGTTGAAGGAACTATCTTTCCACTTGAGGTAGTTGATCAGGCGGGCAGGACAGTAAGAGTGGCAGAATTACCGGAGAAGATAATATCGCTGGCCCCCAGCAATACCGAAATCTTATATGCCATTGGATTGGGAGATAAACTGGTGGGCGTCACGGAATACTGTGATTACCCTGAAGAAGCCAAACAAAAGCCGCAGATAGGCGGTTATTCCACGGTAGATATCGAGAAAGTGGTTGAAATTGAACCGGACCTGGTACTGGCGACTAGAATTCATGAAGGTGAAGTAATACCACGGCTGGAAAGCTATGGCTTAACTGTAGTTGTTCTGGCTCCGAAAACAGTTGAGGAGATTATTGAGTCGATTGACTTGATAGGACAGGTTACCGGGAAAGGAGAGGAGGCTTCTCAACTGACCCTGGAAATGGAGGCTCGAGTCAAAATGATAACAGACAGAACAGCAGTCTTGCCTGAGGAGCAGAAACCAAATGTATTCTATGTGCTGTGGTATGACCCTTTAACCACAGCTGGCTCCGGAAGCCGTATTCATGACCTTATTGTAAAAGCGGGTGGTAATAATATTGCTGGCGACCTATCTGATTACCCTGATATCAGTCTGGAGACAGTAATCAGTATGAACCCGCAGGTGATTATTGCTGATGTAGGCCACGGAGCAGGTGAGGACCTGAATTATCAGTATGTATTAAATGAGAAGAGGTTTGAAGATGTCGACGCTCGCCGGAATAATCGGGTCTATCAAATAGACTCTGACCTGGTTAGCCGTCCCGCTCCTCGCATAATTGAAGGTCTGGAATCATTTGCTAAATTCATTCATCCGGAGCTATTCCCGTAAATTTGCCGTATCTGATGATATTAAAGAATACAAGGAGAAGAGCTATGAAAGGTCTGAAATATCTGGTCTGGATGTGTACCAGAGCGCGAGATGCTAGCTACGCTTATTCCCTGGGTGATGGGAAAGCCTCACCTGAGGAGCTTACTACTAGCGAAGCAAAAAGGTTGCTTGGTATGGCGGCTGATTTCGGCGTGGAAAATCTGTTTATCACTGGCGGTGAGCCACTGGGCAGGAGGGATATTCTCCAGTTGGTTGAGTACGCCGCCACAATGGGGCTCAGGAGCTATATCAAAACAAATGGCTGGGCGATAAATGAGAAGAAAGAAATTGCCGGAAAGCTAGCTTCATCGAATTGCAAGGTTATCATAAGCATTGCCGGTTTACAGCCGACCGATGACATGCTCCGTGGTAAAGGAGCTTATGAGCGCAGCATCAGCGCGGCCAAAGCATGCGCCGAGCAGGGCATCTTGTCTTCTTTAAGTGTTATCAGCACTAAATACGTGGTTCATGAAATTGAAGCTCTGGTAAATCTGGCCTTGGAGATTGGTTCGAGCGGATTCACGCTGGCCAGTCTGGTTCCACAACCGATATGCGTTGATGAGCAAAGGAGCAAGCTTTTATCTCTTGAGCCATCGTCCGCAGAACGTGAGAGAGAACTCAACGAGATTTATAGCTTGAGCCGGCAGTTAAAGGGCAAAATGAAGCTCATGCCTTACGATATATTTTACAATCGCATTTTGAAGACCAGAGAGCCCTCGTTGGTTCTCAAAAGCCGGTGTAGCGTTTGCAGTAACCTTGTCGAGAATGAATGGCTAGAGATACAGGACGATGGCAAAGCTTATGGCTGTGGTCCTCTGGGACTGGTAGCGGGGGATGTGAGGAAAGATTCTTTTGAAGAGATGATGGCTCGAATACGGAACTCAGAACTGGTGAAAAGACTCGCCGACAGGGAAAATATTAATGGTAAATGTGGTATCTGTGAATTCAACACTATCTGTGGAGGTTGCCGGGCCAGTGCCTATGTGTACACCGGTGACATGTTTGCGGCCGATCCTCACTGTCCGTACCAGCCTAAAAGATAGGTGAGAGAGGTAAATTATGTTGAAGAAACGGCTCCCCTGGCAGTTTGAAGGGGCAGTAGCTGAAATCATCAGCCATAATTTCCGAGAGGTGCCCGTAAAGACTCTGGTTATCTCTTTCACCCATCCCCATAAAGCTCTGAGCTCCAGGGAAGGATTTAAAGAGATAAGGGCGGTGGGCAACAACTTCAACCCGCCACCGCTCTGGGATTTTATTCATCAGGACTGGGAGACTTATCTGGCGCAAATTATGGCTGACCTGAAATTATCGCGAGACGAGGTGGCTATCCTCTCCACCGGCGTGGATATTGACCAGGGCGTTTTCAGGGTCGAAGAATATGGGGAATTAAACGTATCTGCCTTTGTCACCGCCGGTGTTGAGTCCAATGCGATGAGGATAGGTGTTGATAAAGCCGGCGGTATTGAAATAGAGGGGAAATTCGAGCAGATAGGTACCATCAATATCATACTTCTGACCAATGCCTGCTTATCAGAAAGCGCCATGGTTCGTGCCATCATCACCGTAACTGAAGCCAAGGCCATAGCCCTTCAGGATATGGATATAAAAAGTTCCTATAACCCAGACGTTCAGGCCACGGGTACGGGCACAGATAATGTGATAATCGTTTCCGGCGATGGGCCCAGGGTTAGCTACAGCGGTGGGCACTGTAAAATGGGGGAGATAATGGCCAGAGCGGTAACTTTAGCCACCAAAGAAGCAATACTGAAACACGGTAGGGCTAGGAGTGGATAGAAAGACAATGAACACTGCTCCACCGGTGCATTTGCTTCACTGGCGCGGCCGGGTATATGGCGTAGCCGGGCTGATAATCTTGCTGGCGGCCGTCGCCGCCTTTGCCACTACGGTCGGAAGCGTTTCCATACCGTTCTTGACCATCTGTAGCATTCTGTTTTCAAAGTTGCCGCTAATTGAGGTAGCGCCGCAATGGGCGAGCACCTTGGAAACGATTGTCATTGATATCCGTTTGCCCAGGGTCATTCTGGCGGGGCTGGTCGGCGCGGCACTGGCAGCAGCCGGGGCTACCTATCAGGGGCTTTTCCGGAATCCACTGGCAGACCCGTATCTCATCGGTGTGGCACAGGGGGCAGCGCTGGGGGCCGTAATCGGTTTTCTGCTTCCGCCCGGATGGCATGAGCTGCGGTTCGGCATAATCCCGCTGCTTGCCTTCACCGGCGCCCTGCTCAGCACTGCCGTGGTCTATATGCTGGCCCGCGTCGGTAAAACGCTGCCGGTAACCACTCTCATTCTGGCCGGGGTGGCGCTCGGCGCGCTGCTGGCTTCGATAGTGTCTTACCTTATAATCTCCAGCGGCGAAAAGATTCACGGTATCATGTTCTGGTTAATGGGCAGCTTTTCCATGAGCCAGTGGTCGGAAGCGATAGTCATATTGCCTTATGTGCTGGTGGGTTTGATTGTCCTCCTGCTTTACGCGCGCTCACTGAATTTGATGCAGCTTGACGAGGAACAAGCCCAGCAGCTCGGCATCAATGTGGAAAGGCTGAAACTTGTTCTCCTCGGCGCGGCCACACTTATTACTGCCGCGGCCGTCTCTTTCGTCGGCATCATCGGTTTCGTCGGTATCATCATACCGCATGCGGTACGCCTGCTCTGGGGTGCTGACCATCGTTTTCTGCTGCCCCTGTCCATTTTAACCGGGGCCATTTTTCTGATTCTGGCTGATGTGGTGGCGCGCACCGTACTGGCACCGACGGAGATACCCATCGGGGTCATCACCGCTCTCTTTGGCGCTCCCTTTTTCCTCTATCTGTTGAGGCGGCGCAAGCGCGTGATTTTCTGAGAGAAACATGATCAGTATTGAAATGCATAACGTCTCACATGGCTATGGCGGCAAGGCGGTATTGAGCGACATCAACCTGCGGGTAAGGCCGGGGGAGATGGTGGGGCTGATTGGCCCAAATGGCTGCGGAAAGTCCACCGTTATCCGGGCGTTCAGTCGGATAATTCCCCCATTTTCGGGTCGGATTCTGGTGGATGGCCGGAATATAACGAAATTGCCCAGACCGGAGATGGCGCGGTTAATCGGGGTGGTGCCCCAGCTGCCGATACTGCCCAGTGCCTTTACCGCTTTCGAGATTGTGCTGATGGGGCGAAACCCTCATCTCGGTTTCCTGCAGTACGAAGGGCCAAAGGAAATTGCCATCGCCTGGGAAGCTATGGAGAGGACGGGCACCGAATTGCTTGCCGAGCGGAGGGTGAGCGAGCTTTCCGGAGGAGAGATACAGGGCCTGCTTATCGCCCGCGTGCTGGCCCAGGAAACAAAAGCGATTCTTCTGGACGAGCCCACCGCCAACCTGGACATTGGCCGTCAGATTGAAATCCTCGACCTGATAGGGAAGTTATGTTCGGAGGGCAACTTGGCCGTGCTCGCCGCCCTCCACGACCTGAACCTGGCGGCGCAGTACTGCGACCGGCTGGTCCTGCTGCACCAGGGACGTATCTATGCTGAGGGTTCCCCCTGGGAGGTCATTACCTCTGGCAATATTGCCGAGGTCTACGGTGCGGAGAGCTGCGTCTACTCTCACCCGGTGAACGGCCTGCCCTGCGTACTGCTGAAGGCGGGGAACGGCAGACTGCCCGGGCGCAGCGATACTCATAATAGAGGCATAGAAGCTGGTTAAATGGAGATATTGCTAATAGCGGCTCTGGCATTAATACTTGATTTCACCTTGGGCGACCCGCCTGATGTCATCCATCCGGTGGCGTGGATGGGCAAGATGGCTTCAATTCTGGAAAAAGGAAGCAAAAAACGGTCTCGTTATTGGCAATTTATTCAAGGTATGGGCATTGTCCTGCTGCTTATGGGACTGTTCGCCGTTCCGGTTTTTTTTGGCCTCGATTACCTGCAGAGCCATAATACGGTTGCTTATGTTCTGGTCGGGGCAATCCTCTTCAAACTCACCTTCAGCATCAAAGGGCTGCGACGAGCTGTGCTTAAGATAAATGAGCATCTGCTACAGAACCGCCTGGACGAAGCTCGTTTTGAACTGAGGGCTCTGGTCAGCCGTGATACTCAGGGATTAGCCCGTCCTCAGATAATATCAGCCGCGGTGGAATCGGTAGCGGAAAATATCAGTGATAGCTTCATTGCGCCCCTGTTCTACTTTCTCATTTTCGGGGTCCCCGGGGCGGTTGCCTACCGGGTGGTCAACACCCTGGATGCTGTGATAGGCTATCACGGTGAATATGAGTATCTGGGCAAGTTCGCCAGCCGGCTGGATGACGTGCTCAATTTCATCCCGGCCAGACTGACAGCGCTGTTTCTGGTGCTGGCGACTTTTCTGGCCGGCAAAGATGGACTGAGCGCCTGGCGGGTCGCTTGCAAAGAGCATAAAAAAACGGCCAGCCCGAACGCCGGCTGGCCCATGGCAGCGATGGCGGGAGCTTTGAACGTGAAACTGGAGAAAACCGGGCATTACGAACTGGGAGAGCCGTTAAAAGCACTCGAACCGGCGGCAATTGCTGATGCCCTGAAATTGATGTATATTACCGTTGCGGTGTGGATTATAACCTGTGGGTCGGCAGGAGGTATTTATCTTGCCCTTGCGACCTAGAAATGAAGTCAAGAAAATAAAGGCGTGCCCTCATGGTGGCATAAATTACGCCGAGTTGAAAGCGGCAGGCATACCTGCTGAAGCCTTGATAGACTTCAGCGTCTGCACCAATCCCTTTATGCCCCCGGCAAGAATAAGGGAAATGTTTTTGGGCGATTTTGCCATCGATAAATATCCCGATTCGGAAACCACCGGACTAAGGCAGCGGCTTGCGGATAAATTAAAAATGGAGCCGGGTAATATCATAGCCGGGAGCGGTACCACAGAGCTTATACGTCTCATCGCCCTGGCCTACTTAAATAAAGATGATAAAGTGCTGATACTGGAACCAACTTACGGTGAATATGAGCTTGCCTGCCAGCTTTACGGGGCAAATGTTCTTAAGCACCGGGCAGGGGCTGAAGATAATTTTGCCCCCAGAGTTGATGAGGTGGTCAGCCTTATTGGCCAGCACCGGCCCAAGGCAGTCTTTATCTGCAACCCCAACAACCCAACGGGGAAATATCTATCTCGGGAGGAAATCGAAAGGGCTCTGGTGACAATCAGAGATGGATTATTAATCCTTGATGAGGCATATCTCTCATTCGTAGAGAAACCCTGGCCTTCTATTGAGTTGATTGACCGTGACAACGTGATATTGCTGCGTTCCATGACCAAGGACTATGCCTTAACCGGCCTGCGCCTGGGTTATGCGGTTGCCCGTGCCGAAATAATAAATACGCTACGACCGGTCTGCCCGCCGTGGAACGTAAATGTAATCGCTCAGCAGACCGGAATTTGGGTTCTGGAGCATGAAGAGGCCCTGGAGGAGAGCCAGCGTAAGATAAGGGAGGCGAGGCAATTTTTATTCGAAGGGCTCTCTCAACTCGGCTTGCCGCCGATGCCGTCAGACACTCACTATGCTCTGGTAAGGGTAGGCAACGCAAAGGCTTTTCGTGCCCGATTGCTCCAGCAGGGGATTCAGGTGCGAGATGGCACCTCTTTTGGCCTGCCCGAATACGTGCGTATTGCGTCTCGCACCATACCGGAATGCCGTAAATTGATTGATGCCATAAAAAAATTGCAGGATAAGGGTGAACTTGCGGCAGTGGGGTGATGGCTTTGACAGGACTCATGTCTGAACTGATAGCCAGTACCATCGAAAAGATAGGGCCATTGGACCAGCTGGCGATGCGCGAAGCTCGGGCCAGACAGAACAGGCTGACCAAGCCGCCGGGCAGCCTGGGCCGTTTGGAGGAGCTGTCTGTGCAACTGGCGGGTATTCAGGGCAAGTCACCTCCGCGGAGCAAAGATAAAGCGGTTATCGTTATGGCCGGCGACCACGGGGTGGTAGCCGAGAAGATAGGTAACTGGCCGCAGGCGGTGACCACCCAGATGGTGGCCAATTTTCTGCGCGGCGGGGCGGGCATCAACGTAATCGCCAGACAGATTGGGGCGAGAGTCATCGTCGTTGATATGGGAGTCGCTGCCAACCTCGGGCAGTATGCCGGTCTGATATCGCGAAAGGTCGGCTACGGCACAGGGAATATGGCGGAGGGGCCAGCTATGACCAGCCTGCAGGTGGTGGAGGCGGTGGAGGCTGGGATTGAACTGGTGACCAGAGAAGCGGGCAAGGGGCTGGATATAGTGGGCACGGGCGATATGGGCATAGGCAATACCACGGCGAGCAGTGCCATCTGTGCCGTTATGACGGGGAGGCTGGTGGCTGAGGTAACCGGCCGTGGCACCGGCCTGACAGATGAGCAGTTGCAACATAAAATAGCGGTAATTGAGCGGGCTCTAGCCGTAAATCAACCGGAAGCGGTGCAGCCAATGGCAGTGCTGTCGAAAGTGGGTGGATTTGAAATCGCAGGCTTGGTCGGGGTAATGTTGGGGGGGGCAGCAAGGCGCATTCCGGTGGTAATCGACGGCTTTATTTCCGGCGCCGCCGCGCTTATTGCCACCGCACTGTCGCCAGGATTGAAAGATTATCTTATTGCGGCCCACCTTTCGGCGGAACCGGGGCACCGGATACTGCTGGAACATCTCCAGATGGAGCCGTTGCTCAGTCTGAATATGCGCCTGGGCGAAGGTACCGGGGCGGCACTGGGAATTTATTTGGCAGAAACGGCGACCAGGATTCTAGCCGAGATGGCCACCTTTGATGAAGCCGGAGTCTCGGAGGAAGGCAGATGAAGCAGTGACCAGGTTTCTTGCGGCTCTGCAATTTCTGACCATCATCGTCATACCGTGGCGACGTGAAGTACAGGCAGGTGAACTGGAACGCTCCGCTGGCTACTTCCCGATAATAGGCCTTATCATCGGGCTTTTACTGGTTGGTCTGAATTTGCTGTTCGGCCTTTTGCTGCCACCGATGCTGGTGGCCGCCCTGCTGGTTGCTTTCCTCGTGATTATCAGCGGAGCGATACACCTTGATGGTTTCGCCGATACCTGTGACGGGCTGGTTAATCACAAGACGGTGGAAGAGAGATGGCAGGTAATGCACGACAGCCGGGCCGGAGCCTTCGGCATCGTTGGCATTGTTTTGCTTCTGCTGCTGAAATACGTGGCGCTGACCAGCATCCCCGAAGCTTCCAAAATAATGGCGCTGATACTGATGCCGGTTATAAGCCGCTGGACAATGGTCTATGCCCTTTTCGCCTCTCCCTATGCCCGCCCCTCAGGTTTGGGGAAAGCTTTCAAACAGGGAACAACCTGGCCCAGGTTCACCATGGCGACAATCATTGCGGTTGCGGTAGCGGCTATCATCGCGCAGTTGATTGGCTTGGCCATCCTGTTTCTGGTATGGGTGGTCGCCGTGGCGGCGGCCGCCTATTTCAAAAGCAAATTTTCGGGACTGACCGGTGACAACTACGGCGCTATAAATGAGGTTGCCGAAGTCAGCGTGCTCATTTTAATTACCATACTGGCCCGGTTCGGGCTGGCATAAGGAGGAGTAGTGATGAACAAGGTTGTTATATCGTGGAGTGGAGGCAAGGAAAGCTGCCTTGCCTGTTACCGGGCGATGGCAAATGGCCTGAAGGTCAGCTATCTGGCCAATATGGTTACCGAAGATAAGACACGCTCTCGTACGCACGGAATTTCGGCGGCGGTACTCAAAATGCAGGCGCAGGCGATGGGCATCCCTCTGCTACAGCGCCCCGCCACCTGGGAGAGCTATGAAGGCGAATTCAAGAAGATGGTCGGCGAATTGAAGCAGGAAGGCATTGAAGGTGGCGTCTTCGGTGACATCGACCTCGACGGGCACCGGGAGTGGGTGGAAAGGGTCTGTCAGGAAGCTGGCATCACCTGCCACGAACCAGTATGGGGCGAAAGCCAGGATAAGTTGCTGAGGGATTTTATCAACGCCGGTTTCAAAGCGGTGATAGTGGCCACCAGAGCCGATCAGCTTGGCGAAGAATGGCTGGGACGAGAAATAGACATGGACTTTCGGGCACAAATAACCGAACTGGGCAAGACCAGAAACATCACCCCCTGCGGTGAGGCGGGGGAATATCATACTCTGGTGGTGGATGGTCCTCTGTTCCAGAAGAGGTTGAAAATTACGCGGACCAGGAAAGTATTCCGGGATGTCCACTGGTTTCTGGAAGTCTTGGATGTGGAGTTAAGGGCAAAGCAATGATGATGAAAACCACCCTTATCATCGGGGGGGCGCGCAGCGGCAAAAGCAGCTATGCCCTTGAGCTTGCCCGGAAGGCATCATTACCGGTGCTGTTTGTGGCCACGGCTGGAGCGCTGGATGAAGAGATGAAGCAGCGCATTGAAGAGCACAAGAGGGCAAGGCCAGCTACCTGGCAAACGCTGGAAGTTCAAACCTATGTCGGGAAAAGAATAAGGCAGGAGATCGGCGATGCTCGGGTCGTGATTGTTGATTGCATTGCTCTTCTGGTAAGTAATATTTTGGGCCAGCATTACAGCGCAGATAACAGGACAGGAGAGCTGAAAACGGTTGAGGAAGCAATCGAAGGGGAAATCGGTGAGTTGATTGAATGTTTCCGTAAGGTCAAAGCGAGCTTCATAGTGGTGAGCAATGAGGTTGGCACGGGGATAGTGCCGGCAGATAGGATGAGCCGGTTATACCGCGATTTGCTGGGCAAGGCCAATCAAATGCTGGCACAGTATGCTGACGAAGTATTTCTGATGGTCGCCGGAATACCGCTCGCGGTAAAAATGAGCCGTTCGAGCTGACATCCTTCAGGTTATTCGCAATGCTACCTGACATAGAATAGCTAAATTAATCTAACAGTAGAGATATAGAGAATAAAATATAAAAATATCAGTGCAGAGGCAGCACACAAGTATTAATATTAGGGATAGAAAGGAGGCAACATGACATTAGAAGAGTTGGAAAAGAGAATCCAGGTCTTAGAAGATTTGGAGGAAATTAAGAAACTGAAGGTCAGGTATGCAAAATATATTGATGATAACTTCAATGTGGAAAAGCTGGGAGAGCTGTTTGCGGAAGACGCCGTGTGGGGCGGGGAAGCGTGGGGAATGTTCCAGGGAAGAGAGGCCATCAAGGAATATTTTGCGGGAATGTCAAAACACATGGTATTTTCGTGTCACCGCATTGTTGCCCCGGATATCACCGTGGAGGGTAAAAAAGCATATGGGACATGGTACGGGATGAACTCAGGAATCTTAAGTAATGGGAAAGGCTTCTGGTCAAGTTGTTTATATATTGATGAATATAAAAAGATAAACGGCCAGTGGCTTATAAGCAGTACGAAAATACATCATTTCTACAGGTCACCTTATGAAGGTGGTTGGGCCAAAGAGAGAAATATGTCACTCAAGGTGGAAGATTAAGGATGGAAAATATAACAAGATTGAGTGTATCAGTAGCAGGTAAAGTGTAAATGGACCGGTAATATTTGCTTAAGAAACGGGAAAGGAAGATTTTGCTAAGTATGAAAAGAAAAGAGCCCTACGCTACTCAGGAAGAATATGACGGACGTGTTGTCCATTATCGCAATACTCCACAAATGGAGCTTACTCCGGGGGCAAAAACCACATCGTGTCAGCGGAAAAAATCACGGTAAGTTTTGTTACCCTGGAGCCCGATATCTATGTTACCCCTCACCGGCATGAACCAGAACAGATGGTGATAGTTAATGATGGTGCATGTGATTTTATGGTTGATGGAAAACTATATCACCTTGAGGAAGGCGATGTACTCATCATACCTTCCAACGTTGCACACGGCAACTACAGTTCTGAAAGAGGGTTGCGTATGATTGAGGTCTTTTCTCCACCGAGATATGACCTGGTGGAGAAACTACAAACGATAATGGGGGGTTGGAAAACGTAGTTTTAAATGAGAAGGCTTGCTACGCCTTTTTTCAGTTGTTAGCGGGGTTCGGACTCGAGCCAGCGGCTTTAAGATAGTGGACGCCAAATTTGGCACTTATAACGTCGGTATGATAGAGGGTATGGCAAATTCGCTATGTCCCAGAATCTCGGCGCGGGTTAATTTACCCGAAGCGACATCGATTATCTCTCTAAATATCCTTTCACCGACATCCTGAATTGATTCTGTACCATCTATTATCGTTCCCGCATTGATATCGATATTATCCTGCATGTTTCGATAAAGCGTACTGTTGGACGAGGCCTTGATTATCGGAGCGACTGGAG
>SMTZ1_10001124_pt1 | contig 29250 bp, 26 predicted proteins | sample DeeMarSWOR136_30_FD_25667 | JGI IMG/M metagenome (IMG submission 25667) | reverse complement strand
CTGGCTTTTTACGGTCACAGTACAGGAGCCATTTATGGAGCCATCATCCCTGCTGTGGAAGAGCGGCTCAAGGTAAGCATTCTCAATGCAGGAGGACTCCCTAATCGAAATTTTCGGCCTGAGAAGGCTCGTCCTGAAGCGGATGAGATCAATTACGTGACCCGAGTCAAAATCCCGACCTTGATGCTCAACGGCATGTACGATTATCACGCTTTTCCTCTGGAGATTTCAGCAAAGCCGATGTTCGACCTCTTGGGAACTCCCGAAGAAGATAAACAACAGATCTTTTATAATTCCGACCATACACTTCCGAGAAGCGAATTCATCCGGGATACAATCTATTGGCTTGACCGCTATCTTGGGCCTGTCAAAAAGAGGGAATAGGTGTATGCAATGAGAAAAAAGTTTCTGATATTTATTTTACTCTATTTGCTTTTTTCTTCCGCTTGGTCTCAAGAAACAACAGGCAACCTCGAGGGCCGCATCCTTGACCGGGATGGACAACCAATCCTGGGGGCAGAAATCGATATTTCAAGCACGGCACTTCAAGGGACACGTGAAGCCACGACAGATCCTCAGGGATATTTCCGCTTTTTTGCGCTTCCTTCTGGAAAATACACCATCAAAATAGAACATCCAGACCACCAAGAACAGACATTCCAAAACATTCTTGTCCGTCTGGGTAAGACATCGACTTTAGGCACCGTCCGCCTCAAAATGAGATTCGAGGAAACACACGAAGTAGTCGTTGTTGCTGAAAAGCCGGTAGTCGACCTTTTCTCCACCACCCTAGGTGCAAACCTTTCTTCCTCGCAATATGAACTCCTGCCCGTGGAGCGGGACTACAGAAGCCTCGTCACGCTGCTCCCACAGGTCAATCAAAGCTTCCTGGGAGATGAGGCCAATTTTGCCGGAGCTACAGGGCTGGAGAATAAATACTTCATCGACGGCGTCGAGGTCACAGACCCTTTTCGGGGCATTTCCAGCACCAACCTTCCCTATAATTTCGTACGGGAAATCGAGAGCAGGACAGGAGGCTACCAGGCCGAGTACAGGAGCTCTTTAGGGGGTGTGGTCAACGTGGTGACTTATTCCGGAGGGGATGAATTTCATGGCCAGATCTTCGGCTTCTTCGTCAACGATCGCTTCAGCGAGGCTCGCAGACAGGGTGCCCTGGAGGTCCCCAGAGGAGATTTCTCCCAGTATGATTTTGGGCTTAGCCTCGGAGGTCCTATTCTCCAGGACAGGCTTTGGTTCTTTGGTGCCTACAATCCCGACTTCGAGCGCGAGGATGTTCTTATCCCTGGATGCGGATACTATAATGATCATAAAACCACCCATAATTTTGCCGCCAAGCTGAGCTGGCGGATCAATACCGCTAACAGTTTCGTGTTCACGGTTTTCGGAGACCCGGCCAAACGACAGGCTGTCGGTGAGACCTTTGGCACAATCGGAGTACCGTCTTCTTTTGCAAATCCCGATCCCTACCTCTCGGATACTGAGACAGGTGGGACTAGCTTCTCTTTGAAGGGGCTCCACTTTGTCAATAAAAGTTTTTTCCTCGAGACATCCCTTTCACGAACCACATATAAATACCGAAACCTTCCGGCCACTGAACGAGGCCGCAGTGAAGTTCTTTTTATCGACGCTCAAACAGGAATCTGGTCAGGAGGAATCGGCATGCAGGTTGATACCCTCAGCACGATCACGAATATTGGGCTCAAAGGAACGCTCCTTTGGGGTCGGCATACGCTCAAAGCCGGTTTCGAGTATCTGAGTAAGCAATTGAGGTACGATGAAAAAAGCGAGATCTTGACCATGATTACTCCCAGCTACTATTGGGACTTTTTTTCCGATAGGAGCGGTATCGAAGTCGCCAACCGTATCCCTTCTCTTTTCATCCAGGATTCCTGGCAGCTTTCAGAAAGGGTCCAAATCAACGCAGGAATGAGGTGGGACGGCCAGTTCTGGGTTGGGTCGACCGGGAAAGTGGTCCAAAAAATCAGCGATCAGTTCCAGCCAAGAATAGGATTGATCTTTCAGCCCGGTCAGCCCGGAACTCAAAAGATCTATGCTTCCTTCGGCAGGTTTTATCAGGAACTTGCGACCTATCCTGTGTTCAGCTATGAGGCGGAGTACGCATTGAGATTCTGGTATTATGATCATGACCCCAGAATCGACCCGTCCGGCGGCTACGGCTTTGAGATCATTAACTCAATACAGTCAGAAATCGAAGGCCTCAAGGGACAGTATTATGATGAATATTCCTTAGGTTATGAGCGACAGCTTTTCAATAACTTCAAGCTCGGCATCGGTGGTGTCTACCGCACACTCAGGGAAGGGCTTGAGAACGCCTTCCACCCTGATACGGGAGAGGCTGTTTTCGGAAATCCGGGCAAGGGGAATCTGATCGCTTTTCCGCGCATGAAGAGGCAGTATACTGCCCTCGAGATCACATTGCAAAAAATGGCTGATAAGAATTTCAGCTTCCTCGCTTCATACGTTCTTTCGAGAAACTACGGAAACTACACGGGTCTTTTCAATTCAGATTTCAACTATCCATTTCCGAATTCGAACAGCTCTTTTGATCGCCTGGAAACCTTGGTGAACGGGACGGGCATGTTGCCCAATGACCGCACTCATGTGTTCAAATTCTCCGGCGCCTATCGTTTTGATTTTGGTTTAACCGCGGGGACCTGGATCGTCTGGCAGAGCGGAACGCCGCTGAATGAGTTCGGAGGGTCGACATTCGGTCCGCCCGCGTTCATCTTTTTAAGGCAGCGCGGAACTGCTGGCCGGACCCCAGTGATCTTTGATCTGAACCTGAGATTGACATATGATCTGGCCTCTTCCATATTGGAAGCCAGCGCAGGCCTGTGAACTTCGAGCAGGTCCGTTATTTCAATCAAGATACAGATGGAAACCAGATCAATCCGAATCCTATTTACGGTCGTGCCACTCGTTATCATCCTCCCATGTCTGTGCGTCTAGGAATAGAAATCAATTATTGAAGGATCAAGAATCCATGGCGAATTTTTAGCACCACGTTGACATAAGTCTAATGCGGTGGTATATCTCTCTGAGTAAAAAACCGCAATGGACACTTATGGCTGGATTTCCATTCTTCCTCCTCTGCTCGCCATCTTCCTGGCTATCAAAACAAAACACGTATACATCTCTCTGATCCTGGGCATCTGGCTCGGCTGGACCATCATCCACGGATGGAACCCGATCACAGGACTTATCCACACCATCAATGCGCTGGTGAATGTGTTCAAAGATGCGGACAACACACGGGTGGTTCTGTTCAGCGCAATGATAGGAGCGATCATCACCTTTACCCAGTATTCGGGAGGGATGAAAGGATTTGTCAACTGGGTGGTGGGCAAAGGACTGGTCCGGACACGGAAGTCAGCCGGACTCCTCGCCTGGTTTTTGGGATTTATCATCTTCATCGAATCCAGCATCTGCGTGCTTGTTTCAGGGGCTGTCTGCAGGCCGATATTCGATAAATTGAAGGTCTCCAGAGAAAAACTGAGCTATATCCTCGATTCCACCTCTGCGCCTAAGTGTATTCTGGTGCCTCTGAACGCCTGGGGCGCATTCGTGATCGGGCTCCTGGCCACCCAGGGGATGGAAAATCCTGTCCGTGTCCTGGTCTCCTCCATGCCGTTCAATTTCTACGCCATTATCGCCCTCCTGCTGGTTTTGTTCGTCGTGATTTCAGGAAAAGATATCGGTCCGATGAGGAAGGCAGAGAAGCGGGTGAGGGAAGAGGACAAGCTCCTCCGGGATGGGGCCGAGCCCCTCATCTCCGATGATGTCGTTATGATGGACGAAAAGCCCGGAGTCAAGCCCCGCGCCCTGAATATGATCATTCCCGTGGCAACCATGGTTGCCGCAATGCCCATAGTGCTCATCATCACCGGAAAAGGAAACCTGATGGAAGGATCGGGTTCGGTCTCGGTCCTCTGGGCCGTCATCCTCGGCCTTCTGGCAGGAGCCATCGCCTACAGAGTTCAGGGAATCATGCGGACCAAGGAGATCACGGATATCTTCATGAAAGGAGTGGGAGGACTGGTGCCTCTGGCCAGCCTGATGATTCTGGCCTTTGCCATCGGTGATACCTGCGATGCTCTGGGCACAGGTCCCTTTGTGGCGCAGGCAGCCAAATCTTCACTCAACCCGGGCATCATCCCTGCTGTGCTGTTCCTCGTCTCCTGCTTCATCGCCTTCTCCACCGGAACGTCCTGGGGCACTTTCGCCATCATGATCCCCATAGCCGTGCCCATGATCCGCATCATCGGGCTTCATCCGGGCCTGATTATCGCGGCGGTCTTGGGAGGAGGCGTGTTCGGAGACCACTGTTCTCCCATATCTGACACCACCATCATTTCTTCTATGGCCTCTGCGACCGACCACATCGATCATGTCCGGACCCAGCTCCCCTACGCTGTGACGGCTGCAGGAATCTCTGTGCTCCTTTTTATCATCTTCGGATATGCAATTTAATCAAACAAACACACAAGAATCCCCGCGTTATTATCTCTCACTCTACCGTCTAAAAGGAGTCAGACATCCATGACCCATCGCTCTAAACCGATCTTTGCAGTTTGTCTGATAGTTTTCCTTTTTTGGGCTCATCCGAGCCTCATTGCCCTTCAAGAGGAGGCCATCGAACAATCTCCCTATGCTCGAGCCATCGAAGCCATCCAATATTTTGTCAACCAACAGATATCGTTCGATAAAACTCCTGGCCTTTCTGTGGGATTCTTGAAGGATGACTTCACCTGGACTCAAGGCTTTGGTTATGCGGACTTGGAGAATAGGGTTCCTGCCAAACCTCAGAGCTCCTACCGGATGGCTTCGATCACCAAAACCTTCACCGCCACAGCCGTGCTCCAGCTCATGGAGGCAGGCAAGATGAGTCTGGATGCCGAGATCCAAACCTATGTTCCCTATTTTCCACGCAAAAAATGGCCCATAACCGTCCGTCAGCTCCTCGGTCATCTGGGAGGAATTCCTCATTATGTCGACCGCGAGGAAGAGCTCCACATCAAGGACCACAAGAACACCAGGGAAGCCATTGCCATCTTTCAGGACTTTGACTTGGTCGCTGAACCAGGGACTCAATTCCATTATTCCAGCTACGGCTACAACCTCCTCGGTGCAGCCGTAGAAAAAGCTTCCGGCCAACCCTACGGCCAATACATCAAGGAACACATCTTCGATCCCCTGGGAATGGCAGACACCCGGATGGATGACCCGACGGCTCTCATCCCTCATCGTGTCGATGGCTATCGCCTCTTGAACGGGGAAGTCGTCAACTCTGAATACGTCGACATGTCCAGCCGGTTTGCCGCAGGAGGCACACGCTCCACCGTCGTGGACCTGCTAAAATACGCCAGAGGGATCATCGACGGAAAGCTGCTTCGTAAAGAGACATGGAGGCAGATGTTCCAACCCATGGCCACAAAAGACGGGATTCTCACCGGGAAGGGGCTGTGCTGGAGCATCTCTCCCTGGAAAGGTCACTTCCAGATCTCCCATGGGGGGAGTCAGCAGGAAACGCGGACCTATCTCGTGATCTTTCCTCTCGAAAAATTCGCTTTAGCCGTCGCTTCCAATATGGAAAATTTTGACCGCCAGCTGTACACCCAAAAAATTGCAGAATGTATCCTGGAAGAAAACCTCGACACTTCCACCTATGTTTCAGACGAACAGGAGCAGTCCCTGTATGATGCCTGCGAGCAGGCCTTCTCCTACGGCCTGAGTCGATATTACTGGCATAATGGCCCGTTGACACAGAATACAGAAGAGATAAAAAAAGCCTTTGCTTATTTCAACCAAAATGTCAGCCTGGAAGCGCTGCGTCGAAATCCAGAAGCTGCAAGAGGCAAAATTTCTCTCGCCATTCATCCGATCGAAAATCGGGCCCTCACCAAGGTCGGCTCTTTCATAGCGTCCGTACTGGATAAAAATTTGGGCAGGGAAAAACTCCGCAGCTACCATAAAACCGGTCCTGTAGCTTTTTTCCACGACTATGCCCGTCTCACCCAAAACCTGCCCCCCTCCAACCAGCCTTACAAACTTTCCAAGCGGTTTACAGCACTGCTCTTTCAATGGGAAAAAGACCGAGAAAAAGTCAGCACAAATGACATGTTTAACTTTTTTATTTCTTTCGATGTCGATTTTGAAAGGCTCCGTCTCCATCTGAGACAGTCCTTCACCGGCTTGTCTCTGTATCCTGACCTCCATCAGGCCTTGATCCGGGTTGCCCAATACCATCTACAGAACGAAAATCCTCATCATGCTCAGCTATCCCTCAACCTGGCTGTAGAGTTCTATCCCAACAGGGCTGATCCTTGGGCCAGCTTAGCCGCGCTCCACCTTTGGACCGGAAATGGGAAGGAAGCGAAACGCTGCTTCAAGAAGACCTTCGCTAAAAATCCTGACCATCCAGGAATAGGCAGCTACCGGTTCAGAGAGCTGGCACGCAATCTTTTAAACGCCCAAAAGTTTGACCAACTTCCTGTACTCGCTGAAATCGCGACAGAATTCCATCCCAGCTCTTGGGAGCTCTTCCGCGATCTGGGGGAAACATTCCTTCAAATCGGGCAGAAGGAGGTCGCGTTCCAGTATTACAAGAAGGTCCTCAAACTCAACCCAAAATTCAAGGAAGGCCAGCAGAAAATCAAAGCCCTGGAAAAGGAACTTAAAAAATAGAATCCATAAGAGGGGAAAATTGAGAGAAAACATAGGGGATCGTTATCAGCAGGAGACAAAATATTTCAGGGGAAAGCTCCCGGGCCGTCCCCTGCTCTGGCATGCCAAGCCCGAGACGTACAAGCATTACCCGAACGCCCCAAAAATCAAGCTGGGTGAACCGTCTCCCGAGGAAGGGAAAAAACTTTGGGAAGTCATTCGAAAGCGCCGGAGTATCAGAAACTTCAAGGACAAACCACTGAGTAAGAGCCATCTCTCCCAGCTTCTCTGGGCCACTCAAGGAATCACCCGAAAAGAGATGGGATTCGAATTCAGGGCCTGTCCCTCGGCAGGAGCTCTATACCCTGTCGAGACCTATATTGTCATCCATAATGTGGAGGATATCGAGCCAGGAATTTACCACTACAATGTTAAAAACCATGAACTGGAGCAGCTCAATAAAGGGGATTTCCGCAACCAAACCGCACAGGCCGCACTCGACCAGGATATGGCCTTTACGGCCAGTGCTGTCTTCGTCTGGACAGCCATCTTCCAGAGGTCGAAGTGGAAATACGAACAGAGGGCCTACCGGTATGTCTACCTGGATGCGGGACACATCGCGCAGAGCCTGGCCCTGGCAGCGGTCAGCATGGATTTGGGGACCTGCCAGATCGCTGCTCTGTATGACGATGAGGTCAACTCCCTCCTGGAAATAGATGGAACAGAGGAGAGTGTGCTTTACATGAGTGTGGTCGGACACCCTCAGGGATTCTAAGGAGACTTTCTTTCTTCGGTTTTCTTTTCTTCAGTCTTCTTCTCTGCGGTTTTCTCCACCGGTAGAAGACCGACTTTTTGTCGGATCTCCTTGTCCAGTTGCACTGCGAGCTTTTCGTTCTCCTGAAGAAGCTTTTTGACGTTTTCTCTACCCTGGCCCAATCTTTCTCCCTTGTAGGAATACCAGGTTCCGGTCTTCTCGATCAGTCCTTCCTCAACTCCGCAGTCAATCAGATCTCCCTCTCTGGATATTCCTACACCATAGATGATATCGAATTGGGCTTCGCGGAAAGGCGGGGCCATCTTGTTCTTCACGATCTTCACCTTCACCCTATTTCCGATCACCTGCTCTCCGTCCTTGAGGGACGCAATCCTCCTGACATCGACTCTCAGGGAGGAGTAAAACTTCAGGGCTCTTCCGCCTGTCGTTGTCTCCGGACTTCCGAGGAAAAATCCTATTTTTTCTCTTATCTGGTTGACAAAGATGAAGCAAGTCTTCGAGCGGCTGACGATCGCCGTGAGCTTTCTCAAAGCCTGGGACATCAGGCGGGCCTGTAATCCCATATGGGCATCTCCCATCTCCCCTTCAAGCTCAGCCTTGGGGACCAGTGCTGCCACTGAATCGATGACCACGACATCGACAGCTCCGCTCCTGACCAGGACTTCGGCAATCTCCAACGCCTGCTCTCCATAGTCGGGCTGGGAGATCAGGAGATTGTCCACATCCACGCCAACACTGGCTGCATAACGCGGGTCAAGGGCATGCTCGGCATCGATAAAGGCTGCCTGCCCCCCCTGCTTTTGGGCCTCGGCAATGACATGGAGCGCAAGAGTCGATTTTCCCGTTGCCTCAGGGCCGAAAACCTCTATCACTCGGCCTCTCGGAAAGCCGCCGATCCCCAGGCTCAAATCAAAAGCAATGGAGCCCGTCGGAATAGCAGGAACTTTCATGGCGACATCCTTCTGTCCCAGCTTCATCACCGATCCTTTTCCAAACTGCTTCTCGATCTGCAAGACTGCAGCCTCGATCGCTTTATTTCTCGATTCCTGTCTTTGTCCGGAATTTTCTTCTTTCATCTGACCCTCCTGAGCTTCGGGAAGCGAAGCTCTTTATTCATTGAGTTCTTTTTTTTCCTACGCGCTGTAGTCATAAAATCCTTTTCCGGATTTCCGGCCCAGATACCCGGCATCCACCATCTTTCTCAATAGAGGACAAGGCCTGTATTTGGGATCCTTGAATCCTTCATACAGCACTTCCATGATGTGCAGACAAACATCCAGACCTATGAGATCTGCAAGGGCTAGAGGGCCCATCGGATGGTTCATTCCCAACTTCATCACGGTATCGATCGCTTCCACCGTTCCAACGCCCTCCATCAGGGCATAAACAGCTTCATTGATCATAGGCAAAAGGATGCGGTTAGAAATAAAGCCTGGGAAATCATTGGCTTCAACAGGCACCTTTCCCAAGGCTTCTGTCAAGGATTTCACCCGGTCGAATGTTTCCTGGCTGGTGGCTATTCCTTTGATCAGCTCAACGAGTGCCATCAAGGGCACTGGATTCATGAAGTGCATACCCATGAACTGAGAAGGCCGGCTGGTCAAGGCTGCCAGGCGTGTGATAGAAATGGAGGAAGTATTGGTCGCTAAGATAACATCAGGAGACAAGACTTCATCGAGCTCTTGCAAGACGTTTTTTTTCACCTCGAAGTCCTCAAAAACGGCCTCAACAGCAAAGTCTACCCCTTTAAAGTCCGATAACTCCGTAGTGGTCTGTATGCGCCCCATTATGGATTCCTTGTCTTCTTCGATCTTTCCCTTCTCTATCAGTCTGGTCAGGCTTTTATCTATCCTTGCCGTTGATTTTTTCAATAATTCCTCTTCCACATCATGAAGAACAACATCGAATCCTGAGGTGGCAGCTACCTGAGATATCCCTGTTCCCATAGTTCCTGCACCCACAACTCCAATTTTTTTTACATCCATCATCCCTCCATTCTCAAACGGCTTCCACGGCCATGGCAATGGCGTCTCCTCCCCCCAGGCAGAGGGCAGCTACGCCTCTTTTCAATCCTCGGTGCTTCATACCATAAATCAATGTGGTCAAGATCCTCGCGCCTGTTGCCCCGATCGGGTGACCTAAAGCCACTGCTCCGCCATGGACATTGATTTTTTCCCTGTCCAGACCGAGCTCTTTAATCAATACAACAAGCTGGGACGAAAAGGCCTCGTTGATCTCGAAAAGGTCCACATCCTGAATTGTCCAGCCCACGTTAGCCAGCAGCTTCTCTATAGCTCCTTTGGGAGCATACATGACCATCTTGGGCTCGAGAGCGTTGGACTTTGCCGCAAGAATCCGGACCATCGGTGTCAAGCCTTTCTCCTTCACTGCTTGATCTGAAGCAACCACGACAGCAGCCGCTCCGTCATTAAGACTAGACGCATTTCCGGCTGTGACTGTCCCATCCTGCTTAAAAACAGGACGAAGTTTGGCTAATTTCTCGAGTGTGGCATCTTTTCGCGGCCCTTCATCGACAGCAAAAAGAACCGGATCCCCCTTTCTTTGGGGAATCTCGACCGGAATGATTTCCTCTGCAAGATATCCGTTCTCGATGGCATGAAGGGCTTTCTGGTGGCTGCTCGCAGCATAAAGATCCTGTTCCTCTCGACTCGCCCCGAATTTTTCGGCTACCACTTCTCCTGTCATTCCCATGTGCTGGTTGTCAAAGGCGCACCAAAGCCCGTCAAGGATCATGGCATCTTTCATCTGGATGTCTCCGAATTTGACTCCCCCACGGACTCCCCAAACCATATGGGGAGCCTGGCTCATGCTCTCCATGCCTCCAGCCAATACGATCTCGTTCTCCTCTAACCATATAGATTGAGCAGCCAAATGGGCGGCTTTAAGGCTCGAACCGCAGACCTTGTTCACAGCAAAGCTGTTCACGGTGTAGGGAATCCCACCTTTTGCAGCGGCCTGCTTGGCAGGCGCCTGGCCCATCCCTGCGGAAACCACATTCCCAATGATGACCTCATCGACATCACCAGCTTGGATACCACCCCGCTTTAAGGCTTCCCTGATGGCTATCCCCCCCAGTTCAGGGGCTTTGATATCCTTCAGACTGCCCAGAAAGCTGCCAATAGGAGTACGGGCAGCACCGACGATGAAAACATCTCTCAATTCGCACATGTATGATTCCTTTCTAGTTGGATTGTATGAAGACCTCCTTTTTTTATCACAATTGAATGGCACTGTAAACACAATTCCTTTGTGGGTGAATTTTGAGGAGCAAATCATGAGCCTTAAGCCTACATCCTATCAGCAGAGAAAAGTCAAACAGGCTTGAAGGCAGAGAAGGGAAGCGTCAAGAGAGACCTGTTATTTCTCCCTCCTCTGTGACATCGATTTTTTCAGCGGAAGGAGTCTTGGGTAGACCGGGCATGGTCATGATGTCTCCGCAGTAGACCACAACAAATCCCACTCCTGAGCTGATCGAGACATCGGTGACTATCAGGGTAAAGTCTTTTGGCCTTCCCAATGCTTCATCGTCATCCGAGAGCGAATACTGGGTCTTGGCTATGCAAACGGGAAGATTCCCGAATCCCAGCTTTTCTAACCGTTGAATTTTTCTCCTTGTCTTCCCCTCCATAGCAACAGCGGCAGCCCCGTATATTTTTTGGGCAACAGTCTCGATTTTATCTCCAAGAGGTTGATCCAGATCATACAGAAACTGAAATTGATCCCTATCCTCTTCTGCGGCTTCGAGGACTTCCTTCGCCAGCTCCTCACCGCCTTCCCCGCCTTTACCATATACCTCTGAAAGTGCAACCCTTGCTTCTTCCTTCCGGCACAATTCCTTGACTTTCTCTATTTCTGCATCTGTATCAGAGGGAAATCTATTCACCGCCACCACAAAGGGGACGCCAAAAATTCTCAGGTTCTCGATATGTTTCGCCAGGTTGACAAAACCCCTTTCCAGGACTTCGATATTCTCGTTGTTTATGTCCTCCAGCTTGACGCCTCCGTGGAACTTCAAAGCTCGTATGGTAGCAACAAGAACACAGACATCAGGAGGGGGAATATGTCCTGTTCTAACCACTATATCAAAAAACTTCTCAGCTCCAAGGTCTGATCCAAATCCTGTCTCTGTCACTACATAGTCAGAAAGACCGAGGGCCATACGTGTGGCAATGATCGAGTTTGTCCCATGGGCGATATTGGCAAAAGGTCCTCCATGTATCAATGCAGGGGTTCCTTCCAGTGTCTGCACCAAGTTGGGCTTAAGGGCTTCTTTCAGAAGAGCTGCCATAGCTCCATCGGCTTTGAGCGAACGGGCAAACACCGGCTGCCTATCAGGGGAATAGCCAACCAAGATATTCCCCAGCCTTTCCTTGAGATCACTCAATCCGTCAGAAAGGCACAAAATGGCCATGACCTCAGAGGCTGCAGTTATATCAAATCCTGTCTCTCGGGCAATTCCTCTCAGCGGCCCTCCTATACCGATAACCACTTCCCTGAGCACACGGTCGTCCATATCCATGACCCTTTTCCATTCCACGCGGCGGCAGTCCAAAAGTCCGCAGGATCCATCGAAATGCAGCCTGTTGTCGACCATCGCAGCCAACAGATTATGGGCTGCAGTTATGGCATGAATATCCCCCGTGAAATGAAGATTGATCTCTTCTCTGGGCATAACCTGCGCATATCCTCCCCCCGTGGCTCCTCCCTTCATCCCAAAGACAGGACCAAGAGAGGGTTCTCTCAAGGCCACAGTCGCATTTTTGCCCAACCGGTTCAGCGCATCTGCCAGCCCGATGGATGTCGTGGTTTTACCCTCTCCAGCAGGCGTCGGACTCATGGCCGTGACCATGATCAGTTTTCCTCTTTCTTCTCTTTTTTTCCCAACTCCCTCTGGTATGACCTTTGCTTTATACTTTCCGTAATGCTCTAAGGCATCTTTCCCAATCCCCAGTTTCTGGGCAATCTCCTCTATCGGCTTCATTTTTACCTTGCCAGCGATTTCTCTGTCGTCTAACATCTCGACCTCCTCATTATGAGTTTACCTTTCGTTATTTCATTTGACAATTCTTTTCTTGGAAAAGGGAATCCTTATTCTTGGATTGTCCTTGGATTTGACTCTCTTTCGATTACTTGATATTCTTTTTTTGGGAAGATTATGGAGAATGCTCTATTGCCATGATTTACCAAGTATCTCGACCATGGGGTAAAGATGGGTGAATCATGAGATTTTGTAGCCTTTATGCCTTCAGGATGCTTTATTTATGCAAAATGTTCTAATAACAGGCGCAAACGGTTTTATAGGATCGAATCTCTGCCGCTATTTTCTAAAGAACGACTGTCGTGTCTACGGACTCGTTCGGGAAACATCCGACCTCCATTTCTTGGAGGACCTGGATATAAAACTGATTTACGGTGATCTATGCGAAGCTGGAAAAATCGACTTGCCGAAAAATCTGGATGTCATTATCCACTGTGCTTCCGTGGTCTCTGATAACGCAGATAAAGGGTGTTGTGAAGTGAATATCTATACCAACACGATCGCTTTTGTCCAGCACATCATGGAAAGCAATATCGCTCTCGAAAAATTTATCTACATGTCATCGGCTCTGGTCTTAGGATATAAAAAGTTGAACATCTCGGAGGAAAATCCTGGTATACCTGCTTCCAATCTGCCCTATGTAAAGTACAAGAAAAAGACCGAAGAATATCTGCTTTCCATGCACAAAACGCATAAATTCCCGGTTGTGATCTTGAGACCTGCGGATGTTTACGGACCATATGACAGAACCTCGTGCATCCATCTGCTGAAGGGGATAGAAGATGGCGTACCTATAATCGTGAGCCATGGAAAATGGATTTTCCCTTTCTGCTATGTGGATAACTTGAGCTTAGCAACATATTTAGCATGTAAAACAGAAAATATCGAAGGCCAGGCCTATACCGTAACCAACGATTCCGATGTGACCTGGAAAGAATTCTTTTCGTACTTATCGAAAAGATTGAACAGGAAACAGAAGGTTCATATCCCAGTATTTGTGCCCTATCTGATTGCATTTGGCATGAAAATTATTGACCTGATTGTTCCTTCATTCGAGCCATCCTTGACATTCTATCGGGCTAAAAGAGTCACCTCGGATACCAACTATGACATATCAAAAACCATCAAGGCTCTGCACTATGTGCCAGATAAGAACTTAGAAGAGCAATTCAATGCCATCGTAGATTGGTATTTATCCGATAAATACTCAGGACATATTAAATGATTCCAAATATGTGCAGAAATCTTGGGTTTGGAATGCAGCTTGATTGATAATATTTCCCCTTATTCCATACTCTTTGCTGTCTATGCCGTAGATTTGTCCCTGATATCGTCTTTTTTCCACTACAAAACCCTACTAAACCGATATAAAGACGATTTCAAGGCTTTTATCCTCTATTTTGTCTCTTTTTTCCTGCTGCTTCTTGTCCTCCCGGTTTTATCCATTATCTTTTCCTCTGCCCGCCCCATCGAAACACTCAAGAAATTGGGTTTTCAATTCGGAAATTATAACCTGGGGATTCTGATCATTCTGATAGGCATCCCAATAACAGCGACTCTGGTCTACATTTCAACAAAAGACCCGAAGTTAAAAGAACAATATCCGTTCTCGAAAAGTGCTTGCCAGAATCTTAAAAAATTCACCCTCTATGAAATATCGTACCTGCTTTTTTACTATGTCGCCTGGGAATTCACCTTTAGGGGAGCATTCCTTTTTTCTTTATCGGAGCTGATGGGATACAGTAACACGGGAATCATGATTGCCATTTTGACTCAGTCCATTATTGCGACCATCTATCATTTAGGACATCCCAATATCGAAATATTTGGCGCACTCCTGGGCAGCATAATTTTTGGAGTGATCGCTTACTTCACCAAGTCAATCTTCTATTCCCTAGTTCTTCACGCACTCCTCGGCATCCTAAACGATACGGTTTTCTATCTCCGCTTCCATAAAAGAGCATGAAATCCGGAAGCTATCCATGAATATACTCGTTACCGGAGCTACAGGGTTTGTCGGGAATCTCTTGTTGAAAGATCTACAGAAGTCTTTTCCTGGTTCAAAAATATCTGCCTTTGTCTTACCCGATGATCCTTTCAAAAACTCCCTTCTCCAATTTAGAGGATTACATATCACAGAAGGCAATATCATTGATAGGAAAGATGTCCTGGACGCCGTAGCGGGCCATACCCATGTCGTCCATCTGGCCGGTTTTATATCCTATTGTCGCAAAGACACAAAAAAACTCTTTGACGTCAATAGAACTGGTGTCAATAACATTGTTGAGGCCTGCATAAGGCACAATATCATAAAGCTCGTTCATATTTCTTCTGTCGGTGCTTGCGGATTCTTTAAGGATGGGAGATTAGCGGATGAAAGAACCCCATTCAACTGGCCAAGATATTTTTCCTACATGATTTCCAAACACGAGGGTCAACAAATTGTTGAACAAGCCTGTAAAGACAAAGGGCTCAATGCTGTCATCCTCCTCCCTGCTTCCATCATGGGACCAGGGGACCAGAATATTCAAACGCCACATAACCAGTTGTATTATAGAATTTACAAAAAAAGACTTTTCGGCTGTTTCTCGGGTGGCCTGGCAGTAGTAGATGTCCGAGATCTCGTTGAAATCATCATAAATTGCTTGGATTCTCAAATAAGCGGCGAAAAGTATCTCATTGTGAGCACAAATGTTGAATATTCTCAAGTTTTGAGAGGCATAGGAAAATACGCAAATAGAAAGACCTATCCTTTCCCTATTCCTGCCTTTCTCCTGACTGTACTGGGAGGATTGCTGGAGCGGATCAGCTTTAACAGAGATCGGAAACCCTTGATTACATATGCCTATGGAAAGCTGAGCGGATGGAAAACCTATTACTCCAATGAAAAAAGCAGAAGCGAGTTCAACCATGAATACAGACCATTGGATAGAACAATCAAAGACAGCTGTAAGTACTTCGAAGAAAACTTTCTTTAATTTTTTTTGAAGAGAAAATTCCGGTCAAACTCTTCTTTTCAAGTCCTGCAAAAAGAATTCATAGTCTTCGATGAGGCCGCGATCTGCAAAGCTGAAATAGCAGTTGTTTCCGATGATGATATGATCCAAAACCTTCAACTGCATCATGCTCGATGCAAAGACGAGCTCTTTTGTAATCTCCTTATCGCTCTCGGAGGGTTCGGGATCACCGGAAGGATGATTATGGACAAAAATCAAGGCTGAGGCATTATGTAGGAGAGCCTCTTTGAGGATTTCTCTCGGGTATACTGCACTCGTGTCCACCGTGCCTTCGAAAAAAGTCCTCTCCTCTAGAATTTTGTTCTTAGCGTCCAGAAAGATTGCCTTGAATTTTTCCTTCTTCACATCGCGAAGTGTGTGATACAGGTAATCAAAAACTTCTCTTGAGGAATGACAGATGGGGCTGCTCATCATTTTCTCTCTGAGAAAACGCCTGGAGACTTCCTGAACAAACTTGATACCGAAGATGTTTCTGGGGCCGATTCCCTCAATCTCTTGAAGTTCCACCTCGCTTGCTTCCAGAACCCGCCTGAGCATTTTAAACCTTCGCATGGCTTCCTTTGCCGGCTTTTTGCAATCTCTTCGTGGAGTGCCCAATGCCAGAAGGAGCTCGACGATCTCATAATCGAGAAAGCCCTGGAGCCCCCCTCTCAGAAACCTTTCTTTCAGTCTCTGGCGGTGCCCCAACATCTTGACATCAGAGTCTCGAGTCTCCTTCAACATCAGTCTCCTTGCAACCTATAAACAGGACGATAAAGCTCACAAAAAAATCACACAAGGAGCTCTCTACAGAATAATGAGAGAGAGTATTTTTATCGAATCTGGGACTGAGGAACAGGGCTATTCTTCTTCATCCGAGAAGAATTTGAGGCGAAAGAGCCGGTCCGCTTCTCTAATTTTGAGACGCAGGAAAAAGACAAGCACGAAGATAGACAGCCACATCCAGCCCACGAATACAAAAATGCCTGTTTCTTCCTTGATGTTCTGGGGAGAAGCGATGATCCTTTCGGATTCTTGCTTTGCCTTGGTGGTATCCGTTTGGATCTCTTCAACCACCTGCTGAGCTGAGCTCAAAACTGGGCCATAGGATGCCAAAAGGGAAAAAATGAAGACCGTAAGGACAAAAATTCTTTTCCTGAAGATCACATCAGGCTCCAGATGCTCATCACAAGAGCATAAACGATCAGGATATAAGCTGCCAGAGTTATGATTTTTCCTTTCCTGTGGAGCGGCTTGTTGTCGATAAAGGGAAGAAAAAAGAACAAGGCACCAGCAAAAACCATCAAAAGAACAGCCATTGCTTCTCCGCTGATGAAGAGAATCTTGGCCGGGAAAATCTTCAAGGTTTGAAACAGAAAAAGAAAATACCACTCCGGTTTTATCCCCTCGGGTGCAGGCGCCATCAAGTCGGCTGCTTGGTCCAAAGAGGGGGGGAGAAAGATGGCCACGCTGAAAAGAATGCCGACCAACAACAACCAGATGATCATTTCTCTGTAGATAAAATTGGGCCAGAAGGGAATCTCCCTCACTTTTTCTCCTTTGCTTTCAGACTCGAGAGGGAGACTCATCCCTAGCTTTTGAACGAGATAGATATGAATGCCAAGAAGGATAAACAGGAACACGGGGAGAACACAGATATGGATGCCGTAAAACCGGGTGAGGGTATCACCGGTCACATCTTCTCCGCCTCGCAACAGATTTGTTATCCAGGCTCCGACTACAGGAATGGCACGCGGGATGTCTGTCCCTACCTTTGTGGCAGAAAAGGAAAGATCATCCCAGGGAAGAAGATAGCCTGTAAATCCAAAAAAGAGAGAAATCAGCAAGAGGAAAACGCCACTCATCCAAGTCAGCTCCCTCGGTCTTCTGTATGATTTGGTAATCCATATGCTCAGCAGGTGAACGAAAACAAAGGCAATCATGAAGGATGCGGACCAACTGTGGACAGACCGTATGATCCACCCTAGAGGGACTTCGATCATGATGCGGCCCACACTTTCATTCGCCAATTCTAATGTTGGTTTGTAGTAAAGGATAAGCATGAAGCCAGTAATGACTTGGATGACGAAAAACAATAGAATGGCACTGCCCGTGTAATACCAGATTGAATGCTTGTGCAGAGGCACCTTCTTATGGGTTAGAAAACGAGTGATCCCTGAAAATCCGAATCGTTCATCCAACCAGGACTGCATTCCGTCTCTCATAAGACTTCCTCTGGACTTTCCTTCCTGACGATCAGTTTCTCTTCCTCAATAACAAGGATCAGACGCCGAAGGGGCTTTGGTGGTGGTCCGCCTATGTTGCGGCCACTGTCATCATACCACCCATCATGGCAGGCACAAAAGAACTTCCTCTGGTCTGGAAGATAAGTGACATTGCAATCCAGATGCGTGCAGACCCCAACAAAAGCCCAATAGGTCCCATCGTCGTTTCTTTTTAGGATGCCCGGCTTGCTCCCCCATGCAAAATTCTTCACTGAGTTGGGGGGCATATCCTTGAACTCTGAAAAAGCCAGGATCACCTCGTCAGGCTCCCTGTAAGGAGGAAAGATAAATTTAACGATAGGATACAAAAAGGATGCGAGTAGTGCTCCCAGCCATCCTCCTATCATACCGTCTAAAAACTGGCGTCTTGTGAAAAGCGAATGTTTAAGTTTCATCGTCCCCGCTTAAAAAAGCGTTTGACCTTCTCCACAACCAATCTTCTTCTCAAGGCCTCAATCCCATCTGCTGGACGCACATCCTTTGGACAAACCTCGTTGCATTTGAAAACCGTATCACAGCCCCAAACTCCTCCCTCTGTATTCACTCCGGACCAATTGGAAAAGGCTCTTCGGTCTCTGGGATCCCTGACGAAGCGATAAAGTTTGGCCAAGGCAGCAGGCCCCAGATATCTTTCATCACGTGTGGCCACAGGACACGCTGCATAACAGCACCCGCACAAAATACAATTGATATACTGGAAAATTATTTCCATCTCCCTGTCATCGACCCTGTGACCTTTCTCTGGAATGGCATCCTCTCCATGCAGATAGGGTTCGATCCTATAGAGCGCCTCCCAAAAAGGATCCATATCCACAACCAAATCTTTCTGGATCTCCAGGTTAGGGAGCGGTTCGATAATGATCGTTGAGGACTTCAGGGCGCCGAGATCGGCCCGGCAAGCCAGGTCAAAATTTCCGTTGATCACCATGGCACAGGATCCACATATTGCCTCTCGACAGCTATATCTGAAGGATAGAGTACAGTCCTGCTCGTTACGGATATCCATCAGGGCCTCAAGAACAGACCTTTTTCCCTCCACTGTATAGGAAAAATCCTGGAAATACGGATATTCATCTTTCTTCGGATCGAATCTCAAGATACGAAAGATAGTGTCCATTTTAGTATTTGCGTTCCTTGGGTTCATATTTGTCGATCTGGACGTCTTTATAAGAAATTTGAGGCTTCTCGTCTTCAAATGTGACCAAGGTGTGTTTAAGCCATTTTTTATCATCCCGCTGGGGAAAATCGTTACGGAAATGAGATCCCCGTGTTTCTTCTCTATTCAGTGCACCTCGCGTGATTACCTCAGCCAAATCCAGCATGGACTCGAACTCGATGATGTTGACCAACGCCTGACTATAGCGGAGACAATCGCCCGAAATGTAGACATTCCTGTAATCTTCTCTGGCTATTGAAATTTCTTCCAAAGCTTCGGCCAGATCTTTTTTGTTGCGAAAAACTCCGACTTTGTCGCTCATAATATTCTTTACTCGATCCAGAAGGCGGTGGACTTTGATTCCTGAATCCTTTCTCCTCCACCCTTCGATCCGACTTTTCTGATCCAACGCTTCTTCCAACAGAATCTTCTCAGCTTTAGCCTCCATCCCGATCTGTTTAACACGCCTCGATGCCTCCTCACCGGAGATTTTGCCGAACACAACGGTCTCCAAGAGCGAGTTTCCGCCCAAACGGTTTGCTCCATGCACACTCACACAGGCACATTCCCCGGCTGCAAAAAATCCCTCCACCAGGGAAGCGCAATCCCTATCCACATCGATCCCTCCCATAGAATAATGCTGCGCAGGTTGAATGGGAATGGGCGTGTCGATAGGATCGAGGGACGCAAAATTGATGCAAATTTCTCGGATACCAGGCAATCTTTTTTTGATTTTTTCAGCGCCCAGGTGTCTCAGGTCCAAGTACACGTATTCGTTTTCGAATCCCTTCCCTTTATCGATCTCTGTCTGGATGGCTCTGGCCACAATGTCCCGGGGCGCAAGCTCCATGGCTGTCGGGGCATAGTCTTCCATGAATCTTTTGCCCTCGCTGTTGACCAAATACCCCCCTTCCCCTCGGGCTCCTTCGGTGATCAGTATGTTTTTTCCGAGGAGCGATGTAGGATGAAATTGGACAAACTCCAGGTCCTTGATCGGAACACCAGCCCGATAGGCCATTCCAACCCCGCTTCCATGATTGATGAAGGCATTGGTTGTCTTCAGGTAGACCCTTCCGTAGCCTCCCGTTGCAAAGATGACGGCTCTTGCTTGAACGGGAATGATTTCCCCTGAAGCCAGGTCGAAAACGACAACGCCTAAACACTTACCGTTGCGGACCACGAGCCTCGTGACAAACCATTCATTGTAGAACTTAACTTTTTTTCTGATCGAGTGCTCATAAAGGGTGTGTAAAATGACGAGACCGGTACGATCCGCCGCATAGCAGGTCCGGGGAAATCCTGCTCCACCAAAGGGCCTCTGTGCAATCACACCTCCAGGAAATCGGCTAAAAGGAACACCCAAAGCATCGAGTTCATAAATGGCAGGGATGGCCTTCTCACACATCAGTTCAGCGGTATTCTGGTCAGCGAGATAATCACTGCCTTTTATGGTATCAAAGGCATGTCTCTCCCACGTATCACCCTTCCCATCGGGATTGTTTCCCAATGCAGCGTTGATCCCTCCTTGGGCAGCTACAGAATGGGACCGCAGAGGATGGACTTTCGATACCACAGCCACAGAAAGACTGGGGTCGCTGTTCAGGGCGGCTGCCAGCCCAGCCAGGCCACCCCCGACAACAAGGATGTCATGACTTATCATTCAATAATTCCTGGTGAAGTAGACAAGAAGCAGCGCAGCACTCACAGCACCGCTGAGAAGGGTGAAAACCCAGAAGAGCAGCTTCTCTTTTCTCATCCCTAAATCGATGATAACCGTCCTCAATCCATAAAACGCATGAAACACGATGGATACGATGAGGATGGTGTCGATAAAAGGATTGGTGTGGAGAACAAGAGCCCAGTCAGGCTTTTGCTCCTTGGTCATCAAAAAAAAAGAGGTGAAAAATTTCACCCCTAAGAGGATGATGAGCAGCAGTCCCGAGATTCGATGAAAAACCCAAACAAACATGGAAAGAGCTCCTTTTCTGGAGGATATATTTAATTAAAGTCAGCCGTCAATGTCAAGAAATTCCCGAGCGTCGTAAACATCTCTATTTCCGAAAAACTCCATATCGGTTTACCTAGTTGCTTCCATAATCGGATTTTTGATTTTAATAAGAAAATCGGGAATATGCAGAGGTGAACGATGGTCTAATGAATATGGAGAAGATTTTATTATTTATTTAGGGAAGAGGAAATAGTATACTGCGTCTAAAGGGTAAGGAAAATGCATTCATCAACAAAGGAGAAAAAGATGAGAAAGACATGTTCTTTGCTTTCTGTGCTTGCTCTCGTACTGATCCCGCTCCTATTAACCGCCCAGGACGTCAATGTGACAGGAGACTGGGAGATGACAACACAGTCTCCCCGTGGAGAGAGGACTCAGACTATTCATATTGAGCAGGACGGAGAAAAAATCACTGTGACCATGGAAGGCAGACAGGGAGAAGAAATCACAGCGGAAGGCACAGTCAAAGGAAACAAAATCGAATGGAGCATGACCCGAAGCACACCCAGAGGAGATTTTACTATCACTTATACTGGAACCGTAGAGGGCGACACCATGTCGGGCGAAGCTCAGATGGGAGACTTCGGATCGATGGAGTGGAAGGCAAAGAAAAAATAATTTTCGCATTTACATAATCTTTTTTTGAAAGGAGACCATTACAGAGTAGCAGTCTATCTTCTAGATGTTTCCCCAACACCTCTTATCCGGCATTATTCATTCCAAAAAAATTGCCCATCGCGTAAAATAAGAACCGAGTCAACCCACTTCCGGGTTTTAGGAATAAAGGAAGATTTCCTCGTCTCCTCCGTCTAAAAGGTGTACGGAGGACACGAAGAATTGATGTTTTATGGAAGAAAACGAACTGGTCCAGCGGAGCATACAAGGCGACGAACAGGCCTTTGGTGTCCTGGTCAAAAAATACAAGACAAAGGTGTTTAACTTGGCATTCGGATTGACACGAGATCGAGAAATCGCTGACGATTTAGCCCAAGAAGTCTTCATAAAGGTCTATTATGCCCTTGAGAAATTCAAATTCAAATCAGCATTTGGAACCTGGCTGTACAGGATAGCTGTGAATCACGTCAGGGACCACTTACGGAAAATAAAAAAAGTGAGATACATCTCCTTCGATGACATACACAAGGAATCGAGGCTGTCAGAAGAAGAGAGCAATCGGAGGGAAAGCTCCCGAGAAAAAGAGCATAGGATCCAGCTTCTGCATCAAGCCCTTCAGACCCTGCCAAAAAAACATCAGCTTATATTGACTTTAAGGGACATTCAAGGCCACTCCTATGAAGAAATCGCCAGCATACTGAGACTTTCTCCAGGGACAGTGGATTCCCGCTTGCATAGGGCCAGAAAAATGCTCCGAGAAAAGATCGCGCCCTTCTTATCTCAAGGAGGAGGCACACATGAAATGTAAAAGGGCAGAAACTTTTATATCCAGGGCCTTGGACAGCCTTCTCTCAGTTGAAGAAGAGGAGGCTCTCCGAATACACCTCAAGGATTGTAATGCCTGCCAGAAGAGGAAAAAAGAATACAGTGTTATGATTGATACACTCAGAGATCAAGATTTTCCCGAAGTCAAACCCTACTTTTGGGAACGCCTGCAGTCTCGGCTCAAAGAGCAAAGAAAATATGATGTATGGTCTCTGTGGAAACGCTGGAGTCTCAGGGCCGTCCCCCTTTCCATCGTAGCTGTGGTTATCCTTGCCCTTGGCCTTCTTCTTTTTCTTCCTCAGCCTACACATGAACTCAGCCAGACAGAGGCTCTTCTCCTCCGGGACAGTCTTCCCTATCCCGAGTCGCTGACCTTTTTAGAGGAAGAAGGTGCTGAAAATAAAAGCATGCAGATCATCTTCACAGCCATGGAAGAGAAACAGGATACAAGGAGATATTTTCCATGAAAGACAGGAATAAATTTTGGATCATTCTCTCCATGGTTGTCGTTTTTACCGCGGGAGTCATCGCAGGAGTTCTTTTCGAAAATTACATCCTCGATAAAAAACCCAGAAGAAGTGAAAGGCAACGAAGCTCTGTCCGGTTTCCCACAATCGAAATGATTGCCGAGGAGCTCAGCCTGACAGAAGAGCAGCAGGAGAAATTCAGGGAAATTTTCAGGAACAACGAGGAGAGGCTGAAAAATTACAGAAGTGAGATCCATGAACAGTACGCTTCCCTAAGAACTCAGCTCAAACAGGAGATAGACAGCGTCCTCACAGAGGAACAAAGGATCAAATTCCAGGCCATGATCGATAAATACCTCTCTGAAAGAAAAAAACAGATGGAAGAGAGAGACAAAAGGTCAGATAGGGATAAAAGAGATAAAGGAGAACGCCGATGAAAAAGAAAGTAATCATTGGAGCAGTTGTGATTGTCGCTATCGCAGGGATCGTTTTTGGATTTACCTATTTCAACCGGAACGGCAGTGCGGTTCTTAAATACGAAAAAGCGGTGATCGACAAGGGAACCATAACGGCCCTGGTGGACACGATAGGCACATTGAATCCTGTTACTATAGTAGATGTGGGAAGCCAGGTTTCTGGTAAGATCGATAAGATTTATGTGGACTTCAACTCCCAGGTCAAACAAGGACAGCTCTTGGCTGAAATCGACCAATCTCCATTCTTGACCCGGGTCCAGCAGAATGAAGCGAATTTTCTCAGCTCCGAGGCTGCAGTTGAAAAGGCCAAAGTCACCCTCGAAAACACAGAAAAACAATATAAGCGGGCAAAGACCATGTTCGATAAAGAGCTGATATCCTTCGAACAATTCGAAGCCACAGAAACCCAATACTTCGCTGCCAAGTCTGACGTTCTCGCGGCCCAGGCACGCTTGGAACAGGCCAAGGCCCAATTGGAAGCCAGCAAGGTGGACCTGGAATATACCATTATCAAATCCCCGATAGATGGTGTGGTGATAAACAGGAATATCAATGCTGGACAGACAGTCGCCGCCAGTTTCCAGGCACCTGTTCTGTTTCAGATCGCCAATGACCTGACCAAGATGCAGGTAGAATGCAGTGTAGATGAGGCCGATATCGGGACGGTGAAAGAGGATCAAAAGGTGAGGTTCACTGTGGATGCCTTCCCCAACGATAACTTCAACGGAATCGTGCGGCAAGTCCGGTATTCCCCGGAAGTCATCCAGAATGTCGTCACCTACACAACGATCGTGGATGTGGAAAATCCGGAGATGAAACTCAGACCCGGGATGACAGCTACTGTGTCCATCGTGGTGGGCGAGGCTCAAAATGTCCTCCGTGTACTAAATTCTGCCCTTCGTTTCCAGCCTTCCCCTGAAGTGATGCAGGCTCTGTTTGAAGAGATGCGCAGAGAAAGACAGGCAGCAGGAGGCGGAAGCTCATCAACAGAGGGACAATCAGAAGCAAAAAGGCCTCCACAGACATCCCAGGCTGGACGCCCATCCAACTTCCAAATGGGCGCGGGAGCGATGAGAGACAGGATGAGGGACAGGGCTCGAGTCTGGATAGAGGATGAAAATGGAAAGCTCCGTATGCTCTTTATCAAGACAGGAGTCACAGATAATATCTACACAGAAATCACAGGTGGCGACCTGAAGGAAGGTCAAGAAGTCATAACTGGAGAAAACGGAGGAGGAGATTCGTCGGACCGCCGTTCATCCAACCTGAGGCGGGGTATGATGTTCATGAGGTAATTCGCCCGCGTCTTGCCTGAATAACAACAAAGGGTTGAACAATGGAAAACAACGTACTCATCCAAATGGAAGATATCACCAGAACTTATAAGGTGGGAGAAACACAGGTTCGGGCACTCAAAGGAGTCTCTCACAACATCCACAGAGGAGATTTGATGGCCATCATGGGACCCTCTGGTTCGGGAAAATCCACACTGATGAACATCATCGGCTGCTTGGATAAACCCTCCTCAGGCAAATATTTACTGGAAGGCCAGGAAGTCTCTAAGATGAACAAAAACCAACTGGCTCAGATCCGGAACAAAAGAATCGGGTTCGTCTTCCAGAATTTTAATCTACTTGCACGAACCACTGCTCTGGAAAATACCGAACTTCCTCTGCTTTATTCGGATGTTGCCACCAAGAAAACAAGAGATTTGGCGCTTAAAGCCCTCGCCCAGGTGGGATTGGAAGGCCGGGAACTCCACAAGACCAACCAACTTTCAGGTGGAGAAATGCAGCGGGTGGCCATTGCCAGAGCCCTGGTCAACAGCCCTTCACTCGTCCTCGCGGATGAGCCCACCGGTAATTTAGACACCAAGACCGGCAATGAAATCATGGAGATCTTCAAAAAGCTCAACAAGGAAAACAACATCACCATCGTATTGGTGACCCATGATCCTGAGGTGGCGGAAATAGCTCGAAAAACAATATTCCTCAGAGACGGTTTAATCGAAAAAGTGGATGTCAACGGAGATTAGGCTCATGAATATTATCAAAACATCTAAAATCGCTTTAAGAGCCCTTAATCGGAATAAAATGAGATCTTTCCTGACAGCCTTGGGTATCATCATAGGTGTTGGCGCTGTGATCGCCATGGTCAGCATCGGACAGGGTGCCAGATTAGAAGTCGAACAGCGTTTCGAATCTATGGGCACCAATCTGCTGTTTGTGCGGCCCGGAAGCCGCTCATATATGGGTAGAAGCGGAGGAGGAGGATCTTATACCAATTTGAAGGAAGCCGATGCCAAAGCGATCTTGGAAAACTGTAGTGCTGTGCAATATGTATCCCCGAATGTCAACGGCCGCGCCCAAGTTGTCTACCAGAACAATAACTGGAACACCTCCATCTACGGAGTCGGTGCCAACTATCCGGAAATTCGGAACTGGGCTGTGGAAAACGGGGTCTTTTTCAACGAGAGCCAGGCCAGGACCTCTCAAAAAGTCGCAGTTTTGGGAAGCGAGGTGGCTCAAAACTTGTTCCAAGGAGCAGATCCCATCGGGCAGGTCATCCGTGTCAGCAGAGCCCCCTACCGGGTGCTGGGAGTACTGGAATCCAAAGGTGAAAGCGGAGGATTCTTCAATCGGGATGATATGATTGCCATCCCTTATACAACGGCCCAGAAAAGACTCCTCGGGATCGACTATATCCAATCCATCGATGTCTCAGCCGTCTCGGCAACACGAACCGGAGAAGCCATGGCTCAGATACAAGAACTCCTGAGAATCCGACACAAGATCGCCCCAGGTGCTGAAGATGATTTTAACGTCCGGGATATGTCCGACATCGCAGAGAGCGCTTCAGAAGCCACCCAGATCCTGACTATCCTGCTGGGAGGAATCGCCTCGATTTCGCTCCTCGTGGGAGGGATCGGCATCATGAACATCATGCTGGTTTCAGTGACCGAGCGCATCAGGGAGATCGGCATACGCATGTCGGTTGGCGCCAAGGAAAGGGATATCCTTCTCCAATTTTTAACTGAAGCCATCGTCCTGAGCGTGCTCGGAGGCATCTTGGGCATTATCCTCGGTATTGGCAGTTCACGGTTGATCTCTCATTTTGCGAACATGAAGACCCTCGTTTCTGTAGGAGCTATAGTGCTGGCATTCATGTTTTCAGGATCGGTTGGCATCTTCTTCGGGTTCTATCCAGCCCGGAAGGCATCAAAGCTGGATCCTATCGAAGCTCTCAGATATGAGTAAAAATAAATTTGAGAAGCCAAATTGATAGATTAATAAACAGGTAAGATTATTGGCAAGAAAACGAAACGAACAAGATTCTTGAACGTTCTGCTAATCTTTTTCGTATTATTTTCCGTAGTCTAAAGTAAGGAGGTCACAAATGTGGAAAAAAACACTCGGAATCTTATTGATTGTCGGCTTGGCAACACTTTCTCCAGCCCAAGAGCCGGAAAAAACCCTGCAACTCTCGCTTGAGGATTGTATCGTAAAAGCCATGAAAAACAACCTCGGTGTGGCCATCGAAGTTCTAACACCCGAAATCAGAGACCACTCTGTACGAGCGGCCAATGAAAAATTTCTGCCATCCTTATCCTTGAACTTCTATACGACTGACCAACAACAAGCTTCTTACTCTTTCCTCGAGGCAGCAGATGTACTCAAAAGCGTCCAAAGCCAGTATTCCATAGATGTCACACAGGAAATTCCTTTTGGCGGAAATTTTAATCTATCACTGAGCAACAATAAGGTCGATACGACCAGAACAGGAACAACTATCAATCCCAGTTACAGAAGCACCTTGCGATTTAACTTTACTCAACCTCTGCTTAGAAACTTCGGATATAAAATATCTAGAAGAGAAATCATCATTGCCCAAAACAATCTCAATATTTCAGAAAAGGATCTCCAGAGAATCCTCCAGGACACGATTTACAGCGTGGAAGAAGCCTACTGGAACCTGTTGGCCAGCATAGAGGCCCTCAAGGTGAGCCAACAGTCGCTTCAATTGGCTCGAGATTTCCTGGAGAGACAAAAAAGAGCCGTCGAGATCGGAACCGAGGCTCCGATCGAAATCCTGACCGCTCAATCCGAGGTGGCAAGCCGGGAAGCGGATATTCTTGCGGCCGAAGCCCTGGTCAAAAACAACGAGGACCGTTTAAAATTGATCATCAACCTTGTCTCTGAAGACCCCGATGCAGAGTCTTACAACATCATACTCCAAGAGATGCCTGAATTCGAAAAAAGGGAGATCAGTCTGGATGAAGCCATGGTAACAGCCCTTCAAAATCGGCCAGACTTGGAGTCGACCCGAATTGGAATCAAAAACAGCGAACTGAATCTGAGCTTTGCCAAGAACCAGCAGCTTCCGACTCTAAACCTGAATGCTTCGTACTGGAGTCCTGGCGTATCCGGAACTCGAATTATATACGAGAGTACTCCGGAGAATCCGCTTGGAGTCAAGGTAGGAGAAATTCCCGGGGGTATCTCAGATGCCTTCGAGGACGTCTTTGGATTTAGATACAAAAACTGGTCCATCAGCCTCAGCCTGGATGTACCCCTGAACACTATTATCTCCCGGGCAAATCTTGCTCAGGCAAAGGTCGATCTGGAACAAGCTATGCTGCGGCTGGAAAAGCAGAAACAGGATATCTATCTCGAAATTAAACAAGCCGTAAGAGCTGTAGAGACGAATTATCGGCGTGTCGAGGCTTACAAATTGGCCAGAGAGCTCCAATCACAAAAATTACAGGCCGAAGAGGAAAAATTCAAAGTCGGGCTGACCACACCCTATCTGGTTCTTCAATACCAGAGAGACCTAACCAACTCCCAGAACCAAGAGGTCAGAGCCATCGTCGATTACACCCTTTCCTTGGCCAGTCTAGAGCGTGCCTTAGGCATCAGCCTCAAGGAAAAAAACATCTCCATGGTTGACGTTTACAACAGATAAGCTTCAAAAATAGAGCCAAGAAGTCTATAAAGAGGCTATATTTCCGTGACAATATCTTTGGAAGTCAGGCAGTCTGCATCCGGAATCGAGCGGGCACAGAAAATCCACGAGCTTACGAATCAGTTTGCCTGACTGTTTCTTTATCCCGAATAAAGATGTTTACATCACTCCCTCTGCTATTGCCTCAGTTCTTGTCTTATGTAACCATTAAATTAAAAAGAATGAAAGAAATTCAGGCATTAAACGTCAAAAGTTAATGGAGAAATGTATAATAACGAGGAGGACTAAAATGATAAGGCGAATCCCTGGAAGCATAGTCGCTCTGATCTTATTCTTGGCTATAGGATTATTCGCCCAGCAGAATAAAAAACCTCTTTCCCTCAAAGATTGCATTATCGGGGCCATGCAGAATAACCTTCGCATTGCTGTTGAAGTTTTAAATCCCGATATTGCAGACACATATGTGACTCGGGCAAACGAAAAATTTTTGCCCTCCCTCTCTTTTGGATTTAACAATCAAAAAACAAACACGGCCTCCTATTCTTGGATTGACGCAGCCGATCAGGTCCGCTCATCTTACAGAGACTATCTCGTATCTCTGAATCAGTTAATACCAATGGGGGGACAATTCCGCATCTCGCTTGACTCGTACAAAAATAACACCAACAGGAGCTTTCAGACCATCAATCCTCGATACGGAAGCACACTGAGATTTAATTTTAGCCAGCCACTTTTAAAAAATTTCGGTTATAAGACCAGCCGGAGAGAAATTATCATCGCTATAAACAACAGAGAAATTTCTGAGAGTGAATTTCAGCAAACCCTCCTGGATACCATATACGATGTCGAGGAAGCCTATTGGATTCTCGCCTACAGCGTCGAGAACTTAAAAGTACAGAGGCAGTCGCTTCAATTAGCCCG
>SMTZ1_10001261_pt1 | contig 29289 bp, 20 predicted proteins | sample DeeMarSWOR136_30_FD_25667 | JGI IMG/M metagenome (IMG submission 25667) | reverse complement strand
CCTGACGATGAAGGCGCGTGGGAACGGCAATAGAGACCAGGTCGGGTTTCTCCTCATCCAACATCTGCACGTAGTCAGTGTAAACCTTCACTTGGTAGGTGCGAGCAATGGGTTCCAGAACTGTCGCATCCGGGTCTGCTGCCGCTACCAGCCTTGAACCCTCCATTTGTGCATAGACACGGGCGTGGTTACGCCCCATCATACCCACACCGATAACGGCTGCTTTCAGGGCCATCGGGTATTCACTCCTTCCACAATCTTCGCCAGGTCTTCCTGCGTCAAAGCAGGATGGACAGGAAGAGCCAAGACCTCGCGACTGACCTTCTCGGCCACTGGCAGGTGATCCGTATAGCCCAGGCGTTGATAAGCAACCTGTTTGTGTACTGGCAGCGGATAGTAGATGCCAGTGGCAATGCCCCGTTCTCGCAGGTGATCCGCCAGTTGATCACGTCCATCCGGCACACGGATCACGTACTGATGATATACATGTCGGCAGCCAGGAGCCTCATAAGGTATTATGACCCCCTTCAGCCTTTGGGTCAAGTATTCTGCGTTCGCCCGACGGGCAGTGGTAAACTGCTCCAGTTTCCCCAACTGTACCAGGCCGATCGCAGCCTGGATCTCGGTCATGCGAAAGTTGTAGCCAATGGCTTCGTGATAGTAACGTTGTCGTTGACCGTGATTGCGAATCAGCCGAGCCCGGTCAGCCAATTCATCATCACTCGTAGTAATAATACCCCCCTCGGCCGTAGTGATGTTCTTTGTAGGATAGAAAGAGAAGCAGCCAACACCAAAACTCCCTACTTTTCGCCCCTTCACGGTGGCTTCGTGCGCCTGGCAAGCATCCTCAATCACCACAAGCCCATGTCGTGCAGCAATGTCCATTATCGCATCCATGTCACAGGGGTTGCCAAAGATGTGGACGGGGAGGATGGCTTTGGTACGCGGTGTTATCGCCTCTTCAATCAAGTAAGGGTCTATATTATAGGTGCGTTCATCAATATCAACAAATACAGGCTTCGCTCCGGAAAACAACACCGCGTTGGCCGAAGCGATGAAGGTAAATGGTGTGGTGATGACCTCATCACCAGGGCCGATGCCGTGCACAAGGATCGCCGTCTGCAATGCGGTCGTTCCCGACGAGGTAGCCACTGCGTGCTTCACCCCACACAAGTCCGCAAACGCTTCCTCAAATGCCGCGACCCTTGCCCCTTGGGCAAGTTGCCCGGAATCAATCACTTCTAGGATGGCCTGTTTCTCCTCGTCGCCTAACAATGGGATAGATATCGGTATCATGGGCTGATCTCTCCCTTTCGTCATCTATCTCCCCTGCTGCCCACCAATCATATTGCAGACAAGTACTCCGCAATCTCCTCGTGGATATGGCATTCTGGTGGTTCGTAGCGGCTGAAGCGTGTCTCTCTGGCCCGCTCGATGGCCTCACCCAGGCGCTCCAGGTCCTTGCACCATAAAAGATGGTTTTGCGTGGCAAACATCTGGAGCAGATGCTCCTGGTGGCGATCGTAGGTAGCCGGGTTAACAACACAGATCAGTTTTTTCCCTCGTTCCAATGTCTCTACAATGGTCCCCAGTCCCCCGTGCCCCACAATGATGTCAGCCTGATCATAGTAGCTATCGAGAGATGGAGCAAAGCGAAAGTAGCGGCCGTTGTTTGGTGTGTATTTCCCCAGGCCGATCTGCATCACCATTTCAGTGCCAAGGTGCGGGGCAAGTTCATCCATTTTGGCGACTAAAGCGTCGAAATCCGTTGAACCCACCGTCACAAAAATCATCTCACAACAACCTGCCAGCATAGATAGCCTTGGGACAGAGAGGCAACAACTCTGGCCACTGCACAAAGAACCGGTCAGCGAAACGGTACAGGATTTTGCCGCTGCTGGACAGAGCAAAGACACGCGAACCAGTCTCGATATAGATGACCTTAATGCCAAGCAGCTTGGCCAATAGGGAAGCAGGCACGGCAGGGCCTGGGCCGGTGCTGATAATTGCACGTGGACGTGTGCGCACCAGCGCGGCCAAAGCCTGCACAGCGGACAACAGTGTGCGTACGATGACCACAGGCAAGCTAGTCTCTTTCCAGCGTGGCCGGATCACACGGTAGACCACGCCTGGTACTTTGATCTTCTGCATCGATAGTTCATCATCCGTAGAGACCAGATAACAATACTCATATCCCTGGCCCAGCAAATCCACAAGCCGGATCATCTCTTTCGTGTGGCCACCTGAGCCCAACACAATCAGCAGCTTCACCAGAGCTCCTCATAGATGCGCAGCAGGCTGTTCACAGTGGCATCGAGCCCCAGGCGTTGAATGACACGCCGGCCATCTGTGCGCTGTCCTCTCTCCAATGCCCATTTGAGATTCTGTGCCATGTCCGCGGGATCCCGTCGGCAGATGTAACACCCCTCCGTTCCCCCAATCACCTGAGCAACGTCACCCACGTCTACGGAGACGACGGGCAGATTGCAGGCCATGGCCTCTTTGATCACCACTGGAGAACCTTCATAGTCGGAAGCCAGGGCCAATACGTCACAGGCATTCATATACAGCGGGATATGCTCGTGCGGCTGGCCTGTAGCCAGAACCAACTCTACGCTTTCATCCTCGCGATGCAGCATCTCCACCGCAGCCTGGATCACGTCCAGACGCTTCTCCGGACGCAGAATGCCGACGAAGAGCACCAGCTTCTTCTCTGGTGGCAAACCCAGGCTTTGTCTGGCCTCCTCCTTTGGCAAAGGTGTAAAGAGCTTCAGGTCCACGCCACACGGAACCACATGTGCATCCTTGCGCCCTAGTTGGCTTTTGTGCTCCTCCGATGTCACAGTTACAGCATCAGCCAGCGGCGCCAGCAGTTTGCACAGCAGGCCAACCCATCCCACCATCTCTGCAGCGCCATGAAAGCTCACCAGCAAAGGAAAGCTGCGCTGCAAACGCGCGATGATACCAGAGAACACATAGTGAGCATGAATTAAATCATATGGGCGCTCACGGATGCGGCGTCGAAAGCGCCGCGCGCCGTCCATGTAGCTCGACTTCCGTCTCTTGCCGCCCACGACGAGGACATCTACGTCCAGACCACGTGCCTGTAGCCCTTTAACTTGTTCCTGAACAAACGTACCAAAGTCAGGATGTCGGGCGTCGGGATACATATTCGTGACAACAAGGACCCTGCGCTTCTTTGCTTGATTGGAAAACCACGGAGACACTGAGGGCACGGAGCACCTTTCAGGTTATTCGCTCGGGGCTTTGCGTGTTCGGTGGCTCCAAGGTGCAAACCACGTGATTCACTTCCATTGTCCAGGATTCTTCAGGAATAAGCTGTTGATAAGCGTATGGTAGTCAGAGAAGTAGGTGCTCAGCACTTGATACACGATTTCATCGGCAATCTCTTCCCCGTCACGGCTTGCATCTAACCTCCGTAACCCATACAGATTAGCCATCCGGCTGTAAGCAGCGGACTGGGCCATCAGAAAGCTCTCGGGCAGTCTATCTTCCGAACGTGACTGCGCCACCTCTGCTGGAAGCTCCAGCCAGTAGCCAATCTGGGGCTGTGGAGTCAGCAGGCGGAGAACCTTGGCTGCAAGTCGTCGCTCAGCCATCCTCTCGCCGAAATACGCCGCCCAGTCGGCAAGGGTATCATAGATGTAGCGATCACAGATAGCCACACGTCCGAACAACAAAGGCAAGGTAACGTGTCGCGTATACTGCAGCAGTAGCTCAAGGACAGTCAGCCAGGACCACCCCCAGCGTAACCAGGGAGAGCGAAACCTTTGTTGCCTCACTCGAACTTTGTCCATCGACTGCGAGCCCGCCGCCTCCTGCATCGGCTGATCCGCTTTCAGTTGCTTCTTGCTCCACCTGGTAAAGAGGCCCACCCAACGCGAAGAGCCGCCTCGGCTCCACACATGACTCGCGCGGAGGTGACAGATGTGAAAAGCTGACTGCAGCGCCTTGGCCTGTGTCGTCTTGCCGGAGCCATCCACACCGCTGAATGTGACCAACATAGCAGGCTGGCTGTGAATATGCAGGCGTAACTTGGTACCGTTGGCGGTGTGTACCGCCAGATCCTTGAGCTTGTGCGTGATGCTGCGTGTAGGGTCACGGACCAGCTTGGTGTAGAAAAAGATCTTGCTGAAGACAAAGGGGATGCGTAGCGGTAACCCCTTGACATCGACCTCACCCACCTCCCGTCTGACAAAAGCGGAGTCGCCCAATAGATGGCGAGACTCCGCATTTGGGGGGCGGGGGTGGGACCAGTGCACTCGCACCTAGCTGGCGTTCCAAAACCGCCCGCGTCCAGCCTGGAAGCGCATGCCAGGCTCGCTCCAGTATCGCCAACGGTACGAGGCCTTCACCGTACAGGACACGCTCTTGATAAGCACAGAGCAGCAAAGACACGTCCAGCCCGTCTTTCCAGCCGCGCCATGTGGCGATGCGGTACACCTCATCCCAGTCCACACCTCGCCGTAGACAGTGCACGAACTTGAGCACGTCGAGTAGGGCAACGCGCTTATCTTCATAGAAGTAGTGCGCCAGTGTGATCAGCAATGCATCCTCCGCAGCCGGCACGGTAACTAAAGCGTCATCCAGCGACACCTGGCAGCGTCGCCAAAGCGTCTCCTCATCCACAAAGGACACCATCCAGCCCACATGTGCGTGCACATGGATGGCAGATACCGAGCGGCCAGCGTGGAACTTGCGAAACAGGTACTTGTAGGGTTCCTCCACATTCTTCAGCTCCACATAGCCCAGATCGCGCAAGACGGCTTTCACTTGCTCTATATCCTGTGGCTTGTAGAGCACATCGAGATTATCAGACTTGTACGGGAAAGACGGTGCCAAGCCCACGGATTTGATCAACACATCTTGGATACCTGCAGAGGCCAGTGTCTCCTTGACCAGCTCGTACTCTGCACGCAAGCCCGCCAGTTCCTGTTCCTCCACATAGCGAGCAGATTGAAATAACGGATCTCCTAACAGATCACGGTTCTGGGGGGATTCAGCCAAGGACAACAAGGGCACCTTGTTCTTCTGCAAGATCTCCAGAACAGTCTCTACCTCACAGGTGGACCAAGGCAACTCTTCTTGCGGAACCCGCAGTGGGTCAGCCAGATACGCAGCAACAAGTTCCTCGCCGAACAGATGGCGAGACGGTGCCTCGCCAGACAGAGGGCGAGACGATGCCTCGCCAGACAGAGGGCGAGACGATGCTTCCGGCGAAAACTGACGGCGAATCATCAAGCCACTCTATTCCCCTGCAACAGGCGCAGTAAAGCTTGAGCCGCCACAGGCCAGGTGTGGGATTCGACCAGTGCCCTCGTAGCACACGGTGTGGACACAGCCACCTCTACCATGTCACGAATATCCGCCTCGCCATCCCAATAGAACAGGCCATGGCCCTCTTTAAAAGAGTCGGGGAGGCCTCCAAACGGCGTGCAGATGGCCGGCAGGTTGCAGGCCATGGCCTCCAGCACAGATAGCGGTAACTCAATCGCCGCCGTATCCTCTTCAGCGAGGAAGAGATATACGTCCGAGAGGCGGTAAATGTCCCCGATATTCTCTACGTATGTGTTGATCACCGTAGCACCCGTACTGCGCGATGCCTCCTCCAAAGCCGCATCCTGTTCCGTGCTGGTGCTACCCACCACAACCGTATGATAACCCATCGTGCCCTGAAGCGACAGGAGCTGAGAGAGATTGCGCTTGCCCTTCAGGTGTCCTACATGGGCCACCACTGTGGCTGCGCCAGGAACTCCGTACTTCCCCCGCAGCGCTGCTTTCTCTACTGGCGAGGCCGGCCGAAAGCGTTGCGCATCCACCGCTGGCGGTAGGAGGGCCGTACGACATCCTAGGCCTCTCAGGAGCTCAACTGTCCGTGTTGACTGTGCCAGTACCCAATCGGGCGCCAGTCGACCAATTAGAAACTTCCCTACTGCGGTGTAACGTCTGGGCTGCAAAGTGATCAAAACTGTGGGCGCACCGCGTCCGTACAGTCGCAGTATCCTGGTGCGAACAAAACTGAATAGCGTGCCACAAGCCGTCGGCACATAAACAATCACCTGTGGCCGAAAACGCCGAATCGTCCTACCCAGTCGAGTGCTAAGCAGAAGGCGGTTGGCATCTACGTTCTTGATGCCATACTCCAGATCTTCTTGCCCGCTACTGGTGAGAGCTAGCACATTGTGCTCGGCAGCGAGGGCTCGAACCAAGTGCACGGCGAAATTCTTGATGCCTTCGTCATAGGGAGCACACAGGCGTTCGGAGAATAGCAGGACCCTCAAGGCATTGCTCTCCCAGCGACTTTATAATAGAGTTGGCGGTATTTCCCGGCAACCGTCTCCAACCGAAAGCGCTCTGCAAGTTGGCGTGACCGCTGGCCCATGCGACGGCGTAGATCCTTATCGGTCAATAACTCCACGATGCACCGCGCAAAACCCGCGACATCGCCGGGTTCAACGATGAAACCGCTGCGCCCATCCTCCACCAGGTCAGGCACGCCGCCAACCCGAGTCGCCACAACGGGCTTGCCAGCAGCCATGGACTCGATCACCGCCATCGGCGCCGTCTCCTGGCGCGAAGCCAGAACGACAGCCATGCAGTGTGCGTACTCCTGCATAAGGTGAGCACTGTCCTGCAACCCGAGGCATTCTACGTTGGACTCCAGGCCTTGTGTGGCCACGAAATCTTGCACCTTGCGATAGTAGACCTGGCTGGTCGCTCTGCCAGCGACACGCAGCCGCACATGCGGCATTTCTTGACGCACGATTACCAGGGCGCGCAACAGATCAATTACGTTCTTGCGCTCGTCAATTGTGCCAGCGTAGAGCAGCCGACCCTCCTCCTCCAAGTTCGGGATGGCAAAGAACTCGAACGGCAGGGGATTATCTATGCAGTGGAAGCGAGCATCGCTGCGACTACGGTACTCCTGCAGCACATACGGGCTGATAGCGATGACATCGCGCACATGGCGTATGGCATAGCGCTCACACCAACTTTCCAGCAAAAAACGAGAGCGGTCGAATAGCGTGCCTTTGTATACCTGGGCTTCGCGGTGCACCACACCATGAATCGTGAAAACCGTCGGATAGCCCGCGCGCAGTGCGGCTACGGTGTAGTGCGCAGCATGTGTGTTTACTACATCGGGTTGCACCTGACGGAGTAGCCGCTCGACACGAACAATGGACCTCAAGGTGTTGGGCACCAGCCGCCGCCTGGGCATAGCGATGTAATCAACTTTGACATTCCTGTCCTCGACAGTAGCGCTTGCCTGGATGTCAGCATGGCAGTGGATGACGTGTATATGCAAATCATCGTAGGTCTGCAACCCACGCACAAGATTCTGCACAACTGCCCGCACACCCCCCGGCGCCTTTGCACCAGGAGCAGGGTACAGTGCCACCAAGGCCACCCGAAGCGTCATCTTCCCGTCGCCATGTCTCGCTCTCTTGCAGGCGAGGCCAGAAATAGCAGATATTTCTTCAGATCCTTCTTGATCCCCACATTGACAAAACAACCGCTGTTGCACTGCAAGCAGGCCGAGCGAGTCAGTTCCTCGCGGAAAGCAAGGTTCTCAAGATCATAATAGATCGCACTGACAGGAGCGCTATTGGAGACCTTGTGGGTTTGAGAAACCCCGCAGGTCGTGCCAAATGCAAGGCAATTGCCAATCTTGCGCTCTGAGAGGCAGTAATAAACGTCTCCATAAGCGTCAAGGACGAATGAATCCAACGCGAACGGGCACGGCGTCTGTCGAGGACGGCCATCGCGGTACATTTTCAGCATGTCATCCCAGTAATACGACATGAAATTGGACGGAGAGCGCTCGGCACCCAGTTCCTGCAGGAAACTCAACAGGTACTCCCGATCTGCCTCGTCAAAGTCCAGTTCGCCGCGCTGCTCGAGATTGGAGACGTAGGTTTCGTGGAAACCAACTAACTGGAAGCCCAGCTCGATGTCACGCTCGGCGCACCAGTCTTGCAGCCCACGCAGGTCGTAGAGGTTCTTGCGAGTGATGACGCAGCTTGCGCCCAGCCACAAGGGGGCTGCCGACGATGTCTGCAGTTCCTTCAGCCCCATCAAACACCGCTCCACCTTGGAAAAAGCTCCCGGGACGCCCCGCATCTCATCATGAACCCGCCCCACGCCGTCCAGGGACACTGAGATGTTAAGACGGATCCCCCTTTGCGCACAGAGTCCGAGCATGGCCCGGCTGTCAGGAAGTATGCGTTCCACGGCCAATCCGTTTGTGATCAGTGTCAGCGATCCCAGGCACGGCATCTTGTTTATAAAGAGCTCTGTCAATGAGATCAGATCACGGCGCAGACTGGGCTCGCCCCCAGCCAAGGTCAGCCGCTCGATGCCGTGGAAAATGGGATCGTCCAGCAGACAGGAGAAATCCCCCACACTCATCTCCTCACGCTCTTCCATCTGCCAGATGTTGCACATGGCACAACGCGCGTTACAGCGGTAGGTGACGTTGATCTGCAACTGACGCGGTGGCAGCACGCGGAAATGGCGCAGAATATTGTACTCATAGAATCCGCGAAGGATAACATCCCACCGCGCGGTGAGTATTTTCCTCAAGAAAGAGCCATGCATAGCTTGCTCCACGATCAACCTGCGGCAAGCTGCAGGTAGAGCTGGCGTGTCTCACGAGCCACCACATCCGCGCGGAAGCGCGTCTCTGCCATCTTACGCCCACGCTGCCCCATTTGCATACGTAGTTGGCTGTCGCGCAGGACACGCAATAGCGCACTGGCCAGCCCATCGATGTCCCCGTAATGCACCAGCAAGCCGCTCACGCCATCCTCAACCAAGTAGGGCACCCCGCAGACCCGGGTGGCCACCACGGGGCGACCAGCGGCCATCGCTTCGGCCACTACTACTGGTGCTGTCTCTTGTTTCGATGGCAGAGCCAAAACAGCACATCGCGCATATTCCTCGACCATTTGCTCCATGGTCAACGAACCCAGGAAGATTACTGCTGAGTCAAGGACCTGCTGTTTAATAAACTGGCGGCAAGCCTCAAAGTAAGCAGCAGCACTCTCTGTCTCGCCTGCCACTCGCAGGCAGACCCGCGGCATCGCTTGCCGCACTTTAGCTAGCGCGCGCAGCAGATACAACAGACCCTTACGGGGGAGCACTCTACCGGCATACAGTATGGTCGCTTCCTCTCCCTGGCCGTTCATGGCGAAGAAGATGTCATCAACTGGGTTCTCAATCCGGTATACACGTCCTTGAAAGCCCCTGGTCTGTACTAGTTCTTCTTCCACATAGGGACTGATAGAGACGAGACTCTTCACCTTGGCCAGACAGTATCTCTCATAAACACTGTCCATAAAGCGCCTGAAACGGGAAGCCAGACCTGTGGCGAACTCGGCCTCGCGGAAGATAATACCATGCGCAGTAACAACATGTGGGTAGGGAGAATGAGCAGCGGCAGCAGCATAGATGCCCAAGCCCTGAGCATGTACGACGTCAGGCGACAAGCGCTGAAGTGTGCGTTGGATGCTGGCAACATCCCTTCTGTGGAAGGTAATCCGGCCTAGACGTTTGCGCTTCAGCACGTGCAATGGCAGGCCGGACGCGGTCTTGGTCAACCGATCTTCCACGCCTGGCTGACATGTGACCACATGCATTTCAAGGTCGTGAAAGCGCGCCAGACTATGCACCAAGGGCACTATCACCGCCTCCGGCCCGCCCACGATCCGCTCCTCGTCGAGAGGGTACTGGCCAAGCATCGCGACACGTATGGACACTATGCCCCCGTCACGGTGGAGCCGCTTTCGGCCCGCGTTTCCTGCGCACGAGGTTGAGAGGAACGTAAATGGCTTACATAGCCCAAAATCGTACCCGTGATCAGGAAGAAAACGAGGCTGGTGAAGGTATTAACGTAAAGGTCTACGGCAGCCGCAGACACAGTGTAGACAACAATAACCGCCAAGCCTGACATCAGCAAAGCTCTGTCCACCCTGTCATCTCGTTCGGAACGACGCAGCATCGCTACCATCTGCAGAAACATGGAAGCGAAGATCAGCACGTAGGGGACAACAGAGACAAGCCCCATCGTCGAAAGTATAAGAATGTAAGTATTGTGTGGACTCGGAAGGTCATAGGCAAGGGTCTCCCAGTGTCCACCATACTGGAGATAGTAGTAAGCAAAGTTCCCCACCCCTACCCCAAAAAGCAGGTGATCCCGGATGATTTTCTGGCTTACTTCCAGTAGATCCAGGCGGAATCGAATGGAACTAATATTGGTCAACCGCTCGGCGACCACGGCGCTGGCGCTGATTGCCTGCCAGTATAGCAACCCAACCAGAGCCCCAATAAGCACAATCGGCAACAGAATACGCCGGTACTGCCGTTCGAAGAGTAGCACTAGCAAAGCCGCAGCCAATGCTAGCCAGGCGCCGCGGTTGTAGCAGAAAAAGTTGCCAAACAGTGTTGTTACGAACAAGGCACCGTAGAACACTCTAGCATACGGAGAACGCTCACGTACAAACCTAAAAAGAGCGATTGGAACAATCATGCCCAACACGGTACCCAAAAAGGCCGGATTGCCCAGTAGACTCACAATCTTGCGCAAGCTTCGAGAATACACTGTGGTCCTGCCTATTCCTGTGAACAAAGGCTGGCCAGTGAGGTGTTCGTAGAAGATCATGAAGGATAAGTAGATTCCAATCACCGCCAAGGTTGCGGAAAGCTTCTCCAGCCCACTTTTCTCTTCATAGAGATTCTTGGCCAAAGCAAAAACTAGAAACGGCGTGATGAATCGGTCGAGCAAGACCTGGCCTGTGCTGTTGATACCACTTAGTCCTGCCGCAACTGCAGGTAGCACCATCACACAAAACATAACCATGAATACTTCTGGGCCCAAGCGCCGCACGCGTCTCTTCCCGATTGCCAACTGCGCCACAAAGACAACGCTCAACAGTCCAACAGCCAGGCGGTCCGGAGTCAAGTCCGGAATACCTGGAGGCATCCGGATGTTGAGGATGCGCCAAATCTCTGTGAAAGATGCCTGTGCATAAGGCGCTATGATCATCCACAGCAGTAGACCATTGACAGGACTCATCAAAATAGCAACTGCCAAGCCACCCATCACCACCAGGCGCACCGCGTCTTCCCAATTCGGTGAGATGACTAGGTTTCCCAAGAAGAGCCCGAAGGCCACAGCAAGAAAGATCAATAACAAACCAACCAGAAGGGTCTTGCCCGACTGGATCCATTTTGCGGATCGCGCTTCGTCCATGAATCCCTCCAAACGTCTCGCCATCCCCAGGGCGGGGCAACGTCCCGTCATCTATTGGACGGGGCTACGGTAGCAAGTCACGATAGACAGCTTGCACGCCGTCCACGTATTGCTGCACATTGAACTGTTCTCTTACCCAGGCTTGACCTCTCTGCCCCATAGCCACTGCCAGGTCTCGATGAGTCAAAACACGAACAATCGCTTCTGCAAGGGCCCGCACGTCTCCCGGAGGTACGAGCAGCCCATGTACCCCGTCCTCGATGATCTCCCGTACTGCACCCGCATCGGAAGCTACAACAGGTTTCCCAGCAGCCATAGCCTCGATGAGCACCCTCCCAAAGGGTTCAGGAGAAGTGGAGGCCAGCACCAAGACGTCCAAGGCGGACATTACAGTTGGCACATCCCGCCGAAAGCCGCTGAAGATGATGTGTTCGGACAATCCTAGTGCATCACGTAGTGCCAGGAGCAGATGGCCATAATCCAAGTCGTAGGGGACCGGATCACCAATGACAATCCCCTTGACATTAGAGATTGTATCCCTGACCAGGGACATGGCCCGCAAGAAGACTTCCTGCCCCTTCCAACGCTCCAGACGTCCCACGATGCCCACTGCCAGGTCGTCATCGGCCAAGTTGAAGCTCTGACGTCCCTGCACCGCATCAAGCTCGCTGGTGAAAGCCGAGACGTCAACAGCGTTATACACGACCCGGCCTTTCCCGCCAGGCACGCCTGCCTCCAGATGACACTTCTGTACAGCTTTCGAGATGTAGATGAACGAATCAGCCATCTCTGCCAGCTTCCTGTCAAACCAATTGAGTTGTTCAAAGTCTCGAATGTGACACACGCAAGGAATACCAGCCATTTTAGCAGCAACAATGCCTTCGCGGTCGTGACCCACACGGATGTTTGTGTGCAACAGATCAACTTCCTTCTGGTCAATGATGCGCCGCAACGCCCTAGCGCGTGGCCACATACGGCGCATCAGCACTATACTAAACCCCAGTGCATGGTACAGGGCTGAACCCCGTTCATTCTGTCGCAGCCAACGGACAAGTGTGGACTCTCTTGCCTCCCTCACCCATGTAGGACGATGGTCTTGTGCAGCGTATACGTCCCACACTACTACATCCAGACCCAAAACCAGGAAGTCATCCACGTATGTATGTGGTGTGTAGACCAGGACGATGGGCTCATAGCGAGAACGGTCTAGATTTCTAAGCAACTCATAGAGACTGATGACAGAGCCACCCGCTGTCGGTGCCGTATCCACATAGAGCACTCGCCGCTTGCGTCCCGTCTCACCCGAGCACTTACTGACCATCGACATCGCCCCACTTCAAAAGGCTTGTGACGGAACTGCCTTCCTTCCGTGACCAAGGACTCACAAGTAGGACGATGACGCCAAGCAACGCCAACAGACTGGCGACGGAAGCCGGTCGGAACAACTTGGGCTCATACATGAACTCCACTGTGTGCTGACCTGCCGTCAGGTACACAGCACGGAAGGCATAATCCGCCTGGTAGATCTCAGTTTCAACGCCATCCACATACGCTTTCCAACCAGGATAGTAACTATCACTCAGGAACAAAAATCCCTTAGCCAAGGTGTTGGTCAGGATTTTGACATAGTTGGGTTCGTAGCGCGGGATCTCGACAGTTGCCTGCGCTGAACCACTCGGCTGCGCACTGCCACTCTCTAGCTGGAACAGTTCCGCATCGACTTCGGCGACACCTGTGGCAAAATCGAGCGGAGGTGGCTTTTCCAGGACAATCTCCGAACCCAGGTCGAACTCTGGATCTAGCAAAATCCGCAACACATTCTGACTGTCTTCGCTTACCCGAACACGATGCACTACAAAAGCCCGTGGCAGGCAAGACAGGTTTTGGTAGATCTTGATGTCCTTGTCCGTGTCCAGCAAGCGCAGATAGCGCAACCTCTTCGGACCAAGGCGAGAAGAGGTCAGAACATACTTTACATTCAACAAGCCCAACAACCTAGGTTGTAATCGATCGGTAAACAAGATGCCGTAGCCTAACCAATCCTGGCCACCTATTGCCAGGCAAAGCTCCTGGTATCGGCGGCCGGGAAAGTCAAGACCTCGCACATCGTACAGGCCATGTACTATACACGTGTTTGGCATGAGGTCAATGTTTGTACCCACGACGCGGAAGATGTCCCTGTCACTCTTGACCAACTGCAGGGCGGGCGTCACAGGAAATATGAGTTCCTCGCGGATAGTTGTATGATAGCCCATACCTAAGGCAAACAGATCCACAGCCACCAGAAGCAACAGACTTGCTGCCATGATCGTCTGGCCCAGGATTTGACGCCCCGCCCAAGAGATACGAAGTCTCGCCGTCTGTTCTGCGAGACGAAGTCTCGCTGCTAGTCCGGCGAGGCGAACTCTCCCCACCCTTTTGGTGAGGGCAGGACATAGTAGATAGAGCGTCAATATCAGAACCCCAGCTGACGCGATGAGAAGGGGCCAGTACATCCCGACGTTTGAGACACTGAAGGCACGCAAGAGGGCGGCCTTTGAAAGCTGCCTGACCTCTGCCGTCGGGGTCCCGGCATGCAGCTCGCTGAGAATTCGAGGCGTAGCCAAGAACAGGAATATGCCCACCACCACCAGCCCCGTTAGAAAGCCGATTGCTACACGCAAAACACCTTCCCTCTTGACACGCTCCAGTATGTCCTGGGCACCGAGTCCTGCCAACACCGACATACAAAAAGTGTAAATCAATCGAAAACGGCCATATGCGGCAATGTTGAATAGCGGCAGATAGTTCACCCAATCAAAGACGGGCAGCCGCAGGGCTGCGCCTAGTGTAGTCAACCCCAGCGCTGCCCAAAACCAGACCTGTTTGTCGCGACACCGAGCAACAGTGACAGCCGCTGCCAACGCCAGGCCGATGACACCTACGTACAGCGTTTGCTCCACAAAGTTCCAGCCTGGAAAAAAACTCCTGTACTCGCCCGGCCAGGTGGGATTGTTAAAGACATTGGGCAATAGCATGGGCAGTACGCCAGCGAGCCACTGCTTGGGCCCGAGCCGTGTCGCGCGCAGTCCCCCCAATCCCGTCCGCCACTGCAGTTCCGCACTGTACTGCAGCCATTCCCCAAAGGGTAGCAGGTGGACAGAAGCCAGTGAAAAACCAAGTACCACTGCCGCAGCGAAAGACAGTAAGCGAATCATGGCCGACCTCAGCCTTCGATCGCCCCACCAAGCAGTCACCAAGCGGAAAAGATAGTACACACCTCCCGCGGTCAGAGTATAGAGAGCTGTCTCAGCATGCCCTCCGGTCAGTTGAGCAGCCACAACCAAGGCTACAAATGCAACATGCCTCAGACTGATCCTGCGGTGGAGCAACTCCACCGTCAGGAACAAGGCAGGCAGCCACGCTGCCACGTTCGTGTGCGGATGGCCCAACCAAACAATCATGAAGCCACTGAAGGTAAAAATCAAGGTGCTAACCAGCGCCCCAAACCTGCCTCCACCAATAGTGCGGGCCAGCCAATAGGTTGCCAGACCAGCGAGCAACAGACGTGCCAAAGCCGTAAAGAGCACCGCATCGGGAGGATGGAAGACGTAGGACAGGATGTTCAACGGGTAAAAGACGGCTGGCTGATCCTCAGCCATCAAGGGTGTCCCGCAGTAGACGTAAGGATTCCAGAATGGCAGAAAGCCTCGACGCAATGCCTGCGAGACGTAAACACGCCACGGATAGAACTGGTACGCTTGATCGTACAACAGGATATTGTGCGGCTTGGTGAACTCGGCCGGCGCATAGCGAAGGTAGACGGGATCGGTATAGGCAATGTCAACTGGCAGCAGCTTGCGTCCCAGTAGTATCGCCTTGCCAAAGAAGATGACTAACAGGGCCAACAACAGCAACGAGACCTGTACCGTCTCCCAGCGACGCGCCATGATTCCCTTGCTTTGTGATGTGCGCCGCGCTTTGTACACCAGCTTACTAGGAGCTTTCCTTCGGGACAGGCGCACGTAAGCTAGAAAGGAACTCCAGGATGAAGGCCAGGATGATACCACCAATCAGGCTCACTAGGGTGCCAACCATCAACATCCTGGGAGTACGTGATGGCGCTGGCCGGTCAGGCATGCGCGCGGGCTCAATGATCTGAATAAAACTCACGTTCGTGGCCTGGCTCTGTTTAAGCCGTGCCTCACTTTCCTTACCGGTCAGGAAGTTGTAGTTCGATTGCACCCGGCTCACAGCCCGCAGCAGGCTCTCGTACTCAATAGTGTGGTCTAGCAACTCCACCAGGACGGCCTCCTGTTGAGCAATGAGCCTGTCATACTCCGCTTCTTGGGCACGAATACCAGCAACTATGGCATCCTGGTTGGCCGCCAGACGCTGGTAGTTGACGGCGGCCTCAGTTGAGCCTGTCTTGGTCGCCTCCTCGATGTATTGGTCGGAAATCGCCTGTGCCTTTTCGCGCTCCGCGACCAGCTTGGCACGCTCCAAACGTAAATCGCGCAACTGATCCTGAATGGCAGTAATCTCCCGTGGCAGCGAATCCACATTGTGTTCTACCTTGAACTCCAGCAGGTCGCCTTGGGCCGTAGTGAGTACCTTCTCCGCCTCAGCCAACTCCAGCTGGATGAACTGCAATGCTACCGTGGAAGGCTTTGACCGTATCTCTGCGTAATAGTCAAAACCGTTTTCCACATGTTTTGTAGCAATAGACTCCACCAGCATGGGGTTGTCAGCAACGAAGGTCACGTTCAGGAACTCACCATCGGCAAAGACACTCAAACCGTCAAGGAGTTCCGCGGCCGTGATGCCCAGGTTCAGATCATGAATGGTTTGCCAGGCGACGTAGGCGCTGCGCAGAGCCGCGTCAAACTGCTGTTGAACTGCTACGATCTCTTCGCGGCTTCCAACGGGCCTAGCTTCCGCAAACAGAGAAACTTCCTGCGGCTCTGGTGCAATGACCTGAAGCTTCACAAATGCCCTATACACGGGTTTGGCTGTCACTGAATTGAGCAGGATAACCGCGGTGGTTACAACAAAGATCAGGACGATCAGCCACCACCGCTTCCTTATGATCCTGAAATAGGTCAGAATCTCAGCTCCCATTATCTTGTACCTCTCCTTCTAGAATACGCTTTCCCGCTTGCAACAATGGCCGCTCCCGCAGCCGCCCCTCAATCGCGGCTGAAAGGGAGTTTACACGTTGTTCCCAGGTATGTTGGGCAGCAACGCGCCGCCTCTTGGTCTGCAATGCAGGGTGATCTTCATTCAGAGCCGCATTCATGTTTGCGAGAAACTCTGCTTCGCCTGCGGCAATCCTCACCACCTCAGAGAACCTCTGTGCAGCAGGCAAGTCGGTCGCCACCACAGGCTTGCCACATGCGAGGTATTCGTACAACTTCAAAGAGTCAATGTTTCGTGTCCACTCGTTGATACGATAGGGCAACAGACACACGTCACAGGCAGCGATGTAGCGGGGCACCTCCTCAACACCCTTGCGCCCAAGCAAATGCACGTGTGGCAGGGCACGCAATGTGTCCAATGCGCGTTGGCCCTCCTCATCTGTAATCGTGACTGGCCCCACCAAAACCACCGACCAGCCTCGCTCCGACGCGGATGGGCCATCCACACAACTACGTGCCACCCGTGCCAGTAAAGTCAAATCCAGTTTGTCATTGATCGCCCCGACATAGCCAGCAATAGGTGATCGTACGGTTGCCATGTCAGCGGGAGGCGGCACGTTGGCCTCCAAGACTGCGGTGAACGCCTCATAGTCCACAGCGTTGGGAACCAAGAAAACCTGCTCGTTTAAATCCCGCTTGCTTTCATACAGAGTCGGTGCAGTGACAAACACCAAATCTGCCCTTCGCGCCAATTGCTGCTCCATGCGTTGCACCACAGGACGCCAGGCCTCACTGACCCCACTATAGCCAACGTACTCATCAACAATGTGATAGATCACCAACTTCTCGTCAAAATGCCCGACAAAGATCTCCATATCCGGCAAGAAAAGCCATAGGATTGGCCCTTGGAAACGCAATCGCTTCAGCACGCGCTGTAGGAACGCCATGTAGACAGCCTGTGTGATCACGCTCAGCGGAAAGCGGTCGGCCCGTGGCGCCCACAATGGAGGCCGGTAAACATACAGGTTCGTGCTTATTTGGCTCAGACGCGGGCCTCGTAGACCGGTCAGGCGGATCTGCCCGCTTCGCAGTCGACGCAAAGTTGGACGCAGATACGTCCAAGGCTCCACGTACAGAACCCGATTAGCACGCGCCAGTCTGGTCATGATGTGATGGCGATTGCGCCAGATGTCATCCCAGGGCCCCGGCGCAAAACACAGTATGTCATGCCCTTCGATCATATCTCGTTACTTTCCGGCTCTCAGGACGTCTGCATAGATACGGGCAAACTTGGGGCCCAGCGCCTGCCACGTATGCTCTCTGGCCCAGGCCAGCGCCTTTCGCCCTGCCTCTGCCATGTCCTCAAAGCGTGCCTGTTGGAGAGCTCGCAGCAGCCCATCGTCAACTGCCGGGCTGTAGACAATGCCCCGCCCATCGGCCACCAACTCGTTGAACCCGCCCAAAGCCGGTGCGATGATCGGTCTGCCAAAAGAAAAGGCCAAGACAGCAGCACCCGAAGTCATCACCTCACGATACGGCAGCACACAGACGTCGCAGGCGTTCATAAAATACTGTACCTCAGAATCCGGTACATACTGAAACCAAGTATGGATCTCAGTTCGCCCCCGTGTGAGTTGAGTCAGTTCTTCACCGTACACCGCGTCGTGCACATTCCCAGCAATCACCAACTCACTGGTCTCATTGGCGAGTTGGCTGAATGCTGCCACCAGGTCCTCTATGCCCTTGTAACGTCGAACTTGTCCCAGAAAAAGGTAGACGAATGCATCCTCTGCCAGTCCCAACCGGCGTCTGGCTTCCTGTTTTGTGCAGTTGTTCAGGTAAGCCCCGACATAGCTGCCATGCGGTATCACATAGATCCTGTCGCGCCGCCTGTAGGCGCGTGCCACACTCCGTCGGGCCTCTTCGTCGTGCACGTGCATGGCGTCAGCCAAAGCAAAGACCGTGCGGTTGGCTATGCGATTGAGCAACGGAAAGACTTGCTCATGTGGGTCCAAGTTGTGCACAGTATACACGACCCTGCATCCGCCCACTTTGGCCCACACAAGTCCCATCAGTACTGCCAGCAGCAAACGCACGCTGCGTGCCGGGTGCGGCGAGGCGTACAGCAACTCTAACCAATGTACGTGTAGCACGTCGAAGGTCCCCTGCCAGGATCGCACCAAACGAGGGGAGAGCCCATCTGCAAGCGAACACGAAATCCCTACCTCACGCAACCCGTCCTGCAGCAACCGCACATAGGGATTCATGCGTACTTTGGAAACCTGAACAACCCGGGGATCCAGCCCCCTGGTACCATTCGTACGGGTTTTCACCCTGTGTTGCCCATCCATTCTCTTCCTGCGTGTCCTAGCGCAGACAGCAAACTCATTGCCAAGTCACGGACATCCCTGTCGAAGATGAATACCAGCACAGCATAGAGAAACACCATCACTACACCAGCCATCACCAGAGAGATGAAGCCGTGGCCTCCCGCCACAATCTGAGTATAAGACCACTGGGCGACCAGCGCGGAAAGCAACGAGAACGTGAATGGGGCCCACAATGCCCGCACGTAATCTGTAAGCTTACCACGAATGACGCGGTTGGTCAAGGCGGTAGAAACGAAGAAGTCAACAATGGATACTACTGCAGACAAGAGGCTGACCCCTACGATGCCATAGTACTTTGCAGCCGGGTACAGCAGGATGCCCATCACCGAGAGACGGCCGACCGCGATGTAGGTCAGCCAGTTGGGCTTGCCGCCAGCCTTAAAGACGCTGCCCATGTTGACCGCCACCGAACGTAGCAGGCCATAAATGCCCAGGAGCTGCAGTGGCACAATCGCAGGCGCCCACCTCTCGCCGTAGAGGGTATAGATAAAGGGCCCTGCGAAAGTAATCGTACCCACCGCTACTGGAATGGATAGTGCCGAAACGTAGTGCAGCGCCCGAAGAAAAACCCGGCGCAGCGTCTCCATGTCATCCTGGATCTGGGAGTAGGCCGGGAAAAGCACCTGCCCAATGATGCTAGATATGTGCGTGGCGGGCATATTTGCCATCTTATAGGCGAACCCGTAGTAGCCAAGGGGCTCAGCACCGAGCACTCGCCCGATAAAGGTGCTGTCCAGGTTGGTGATCAAGAAAATCAGCAGGCTGCTGCCCACAATGTGTTTGCCATAGTCAAATAGCTCCCGCGCCACTTGGCGATCGAAGCGCAGTCTGGGGCGCCACCAGGGTAGCACCACCCAGGCCAACACCGCCATCAGAACCGCGTTCACAATCCTGCCAATGACCAGACTCCATACGCCAAAGCCCATCAGTGCCAGCAGGGCAGCCACCACGCCATATGCGACCGTCGGCACGATATCCGGAAGCAGCCTTTCCCGGAAAGCCAGGTTCTTGGCCAGCAGAGACATCTGCACCTGTCCAAGAGCAGAGATGAGGATGGTCAGAGAAAGAGCACGCATCACACCTGTCAATTCCACCGTTCGGTAGAACGCAGCCACGGACGGTGCTGCGAGGAAGGCCGCCGAAAACAAGGCGGCGCCAATAGCCATCAGCGTGACAAAGGTGGTGTCTGCCGCCTTGCGGATGTCTCCCTTGTGGTAGATCAGCGCTGATGAGAAGCCCATCTCGCGGAACCTGTCCAGAAAGTCTATGGCGATCAAAGCCATAGCCACCAATCCAAAGTCGGCAGGGGGGAGCATCCTGGCCAGGATGTACCCATTCAGCATCTGGAAAAAGGTTCTCACTGCCCTGGAAATGCCGACCCAGAATGTCCCTGTTGTTGCTCGCTGTCTAAGCGTCATTGGGTTCGATTACCTTCTGGCACACCACAACAAAGTCTCTGGCAAACAGAGATGGGTAGAGGTGCGCCAACCTAGAGTACAAGCCACGCAAGCGGCGCGAGCGGATCCACCTGGGATAGAAATCCTTGGCCCATAGGCTGGCACTGCCATCCACCTCCAGGACCTGCAAGCCGCGCTCTTTGCACAGCCTCTTCACGTCAGGCACGGTGAAGAAGCGTATGTGGAGCATGTCGGTCGGTGAGTTCTCCACGTATGGGAACCGTCCGGTGAGGATCCAGCAGCGACACAGCCAGTGTGCGATATTAGGCAAGCACACAATGAACCTGCCCCCCGGTTTCAGCACCCGCATGCATTCGTCAAAAGACCTTTCAGGGAAAAAGCGATGTTCAATCATGGAATTGGATACGACTGTGTCAAAAGAAGCATCGTCGAAGGGCAAGGGCTCTGTATCCACATCTACCTGCTGAGCTACTATTCCCTTGGCTCGTGCCCGCTCAACCGCCACGATAGAGAGGTCCGTGCCGATGACCTGAGCGCCGCGTTCCTGCATCATCTTAGCCAAAACACCCGGACCGCAGTCCACTTCCAGCACGTTCTCTCCAGCGGTTACACGTCTGGCAATCAAATCCAGACGCTCGGTGTCGAACGTGTCATCAGCTTGCCGCCAGTATGCATCGTAGAACTCAACGAGATTCATCGTTCACCCCGACTGCTTGCTGTGGCCGCACGGCCATAATACGCGCTTTCACGCGACCAAGCAGGCGCAACACTGACCATGCTTTCCCTGGATCTCCCAAGATAGAACGCAACACCCGGTATGTCCGGTATTTCGTGGGATTCTCCCTTTTCATGCGCAGTTCGCTTTTCAGTTGCAGAAAATGGTCGTATCCTATCTCCAACTCAGCCTTGGACAAGGTAGGCAAACGGAGGACGCTCTTACGTGCGTAGTAGCTGGGCAGTGACTGCCCTTCGATCAGATAACCGTTACGCACAGAAAGGTCATAGAGTTCAGTCATCGGATAGGGGTAAAAGACAGAGAACTGCAAGTCAGTGGGCTCCAACTCGCGATTCAAGGTGATAGTCTCCTCGATCATGTCTGCCGTTTCCCCAGGGATGCCCATCATATTGCACGTGTAGGTATCCAGGCCATACTTGCGTGCCAGAGCGAAAGCATGGCGGATCTCATCGTTAGACATGCGCCGTTTGAGTATTTCGGTCCGCAAATCCTCATTGCCGGACTCGATGCCAATCCGCACACCACGACATCCAGCGTGAGCCAAAGCAGCCACTAGCTCTTCGTCATGGATGCGTTCAACACGCGTGTTGATCCAGAATGGGAACTCGAACTCCTTTCCATATGCCCTGCTGAACTGCAAAGCCCAGTCTCGATCCAGAGTGAAGACATCGTCCTGGAAGTTTAAGGTCTTGATCGTATACTTGCTGGCCAAGGAACGTATCTCTGCCAACACATTGTCCACGCTGCGAAAGCGAACATACTTGCCCAAGCCTTTGAATTTCTCACGCAAGGCTGGATTGCAGCAATAAGAACACCCGTAGGGGCAGCCACGCCCAGCCATCATGTCAACCCAGCCGTCGTTGGCCGCCAGAATCGCACGGAAGTCGAACAACTCGCGATCCGGGAAGGGCAGTTCATCCAGGTCGGCCAGCAGCGGCCGCAGAGGATTCCTGATCAAGCGCCCATTTCTGCGCAGCCAGAGGTTGGGAATGGCGGAGGCATCTCGTCCTTCCTCCAGGGCGCTGGCCAAGTCTAACAGCGGATACTCACCTTCACCAATGCAAACCAGGTCAATGTCCGGACTGTCAAGGGCTTGTTCTGGTGCAAGCGTAGGATGGGACCCGCCCACTATGATCGGCAGCCCCGGCATGGATTCCTTGATCCAGCGTGCACACCTCACGACATAGGGATACTGATGCGTGGTCGAGGAAAAGGCAACCAGGCTCGGCGCAATCGTCGTGACCTGCTGCATAAAGTCGTCCCTTACAGGCTCTCGCCGCAAATACATCAGGGCGGTTTCATGGCCAGCCTGCTTCAAAACACTGGAAAGGTAGCCCAGCCCATGATAGTACTTGCGGGCGCCATAGTGCTCAACGCCCCCGATATCCGGATAGACCAGACATACCTTCATGATTTCCCTACTTCCAGATCAAGGGCAAATAGACATGCCAGGTTCTTGCGGTTGGCGTTTCAGATAATGTGCGTGTCGGTGTCGCCGTTGGCATCGCTGTGAGTGTGGAGGTTGGCGTTGCAGATGGCGTAGCCGTCGGCGTACTTGTGTTTGTGGGTGTTGGCGTGGGCGTAGCCAATATGTAAACAACCTCCAGTTTGGGGCGCTGGCCTAAGTCTACGGCTTCGGACGAGGCAAAGCGGTAGCGTACGGCGCCCGAGCCAACCGATGGCCCTGCGATTAGCATGCCCTCATTCGGCACTGCCCCCGTTAACCAGTCCTTCATTATGGACTTTAAGTTGAATGTGCAGAAAGCACTCTGGTACGCATACACCTCATCAACAGGCGCGGGGTTGTAGTCCACGCCTGCGCCTTGTGCTCCTGCCATCGCCCAGGGTTGATCCTGAGCAGCCAGCTCCCAGGTTGCTTCGTTATCTGCCCAGTGCGGCAGGAGGCTGTAAAGGCTGACCTTGATGCTGTCAGGTCCACTCACTGCATTAAGATACAGTGTGAGATGCGCCTTCTTGACAACAGCCTCAGAGGGGATGCTGCTGAGATCGAACTTCAACAATCCTACCGAACTCCGACCATAGTTGATGATGAGTTCTCCGCTATGCGCATAGTTGAGGTCTTCATCGCGATAAATGTATGTGTCCTGCACTCCATCATAGCCAGGGCCCTGCTGCAACGGAACGGTGATCAACTCAGGAGGCTCAAAGGGATAGATCAGGTACTGATGATGCACCCTTTTCAGACCATCGCGCGGCAAGGAGACCTTCAGGCGGCCATCCGCAGGCAACATGCTCCGAAGTTCATAGTCTCCCGTGGCCACATTGTAATCCTCGATCGTGTAGCTTGCATACGGATCGAAGCCCATAGCACGCAGATCGAAAGTGACATCCAGCGGGAGGTTACCATTACTAAAGGCGCGCTCGTCCCAGACAGTAGCCGAAACGACACGCGTGGCCAAATCATAACTGGCCTCCACGCTGCTGTAGCCATCACGCCAGTTGCCGTTCCAATCCTTCTGTTGGATATGCACCCAGTAGTAATCCTTGCTCTCACCCGCCCTGATCATGATATCTGCAGGACGATCATTCAACGTGAAATCTGCCATCCAGTCGAGGCCCTCCCACGTCGGCAACCAATCGGCGTGGCCACCATCATGCCAGACAGCGAGCTTGTCATGGGCCTCGGGAACGAAGAAGTCGCGCATGTATTCATAAAAGTCCGACGACTGTTGAAAGGAAACTCTGTCATCTGCTCGGCCGTGTACGATAGCCATGGGTACATGCTTCAGGTTCTTAACCATGTGCATAGCAGAACGCCGGCTCCACTCAAAAGGACACATACCCGGCCCGATGAAGTTGCACCCAATGTCGCTGATGAGCGAGTTGTGTATGGCAGGTGTTTGCTGTACCCAATCCTTAAGATTGGTTGGCCCGGCCCAATCCACCACCGCCGCGAACCTGTGTGGGTACTTTGCGGCCACGGTGGCTGCTATTCCTCCGCCGGTGGAGAACCCGCTCAAGTAGATCCGTGAGCGGTCCACATTGAAAGCCGGATTGTCCAGCAGATGGTCGATGGCATCGATGATGTCGTGCTGGACTGCCAAGGACGCAGTGCGTCCGCCCTCCGCTTGATATGCAGATCGGATGGCGGGAGCCAGAAGCAGCCACCCTCTGGCATTGGCTCGTTCCGCGAAGCGGTAGATAGCCTCCCACTTGCTTTCACCCGTTCCGGGTATGGATACCAGCAGCGGTACAGGGTTCGCAGGGCTGTAGCCAATCGGCGATTGATAGGCAGCATACCGCCACTCGCCGTCGTAGCTGCTGACGAAGGCAAACTCCTGCATGTCCGGCCCGGTGAGATCTCCTTCGATCATGATGACCCCATCGTGGGCGATCCATCGCCGCCACCACCCTGTCTCAAGGCTGATAGAGATCTCATTCCAACCTGGGCGCAGGATCTGGGGATCAAAGGGATATTCGTTTGGTATGCCTCCACCTACAGCGCAGGGCTGGTAGCTCAATACGTCCGGAACCGCTTGGCCAATGTCTTGGCCATTGACGTAGATGCGTGGGTCAATATCCGCTCTGACCCCACGTGTGTTGAGTGTCAGCTTGGCAGAGCTTGGTTCCCCACTCCAGTAAAGCCAGACCTGGGTAACCTTCCCTGCCAAGGTAGAATCCAGGCAGCCGCCCACAGTCGAGGTGATGACAGTCTGAGCGTTTCGTAGCACCTGTCTGTGCGGCTCATCGAGCCCGTGGGCGACCAACAACGGCACATCTGCCTGGCTGGTCACACAAAAAGCCGCCAGAGTGCAGACAAGCGTGAGACTCGCAACGCGAGCTGCCGCATGTGAATGCTTCAACGTATGATCCTCCTTAACCACTTTCACTTGATCGCCAACGGCAAATACACACGCCACACGCTCGGAGTGGGCATCGTCAGTGTCTGCGTGGGCGTTGACGTCGGACTGGGCGTCGCAGTTGGCGTAGCGGTACGGGTTGGCGTCGGAGTGCCCGTCGGCGTAGGCCTCGGATTCATGTACCAGATCTCCAGCAACGGGCGCCTGCTGCTGTCACCATATTCTGAGGCAGCCAGGGGATAACCGGCCGATGTATAGAAACCCTGCCCAATTAAAACCAGGCCATAGTTAGAGTCAGGCGCAACAAGCCAGCGCTGCACCAAGGACTTTAGATTGAAACTGTATGAACCTTCTAGTCTCATGTTCTCAACCGTATACTCGGCGGTAGCTGCGTGGTCAGCACCCTCACCTATCCCTTCGGTGACCCAGGGCTCACTCTGGCTTGCGTGACTCCAGGTTGCTTCGCTGTCTTGCCAAGGCCGCAAGAGTTCGTATGCTCTGACATCAATGCCAGTACCTCGGTTCTCCAGAAGGTGCACAGTTAGCTTGGCGGCCTTGATGAGCACGCCGTAAGGTACAGGGCTCAAATCAAACTTCAGGAGGGCTTTGCGGCGCGTATCGTAGGCAAGAAGCAATTTGTCTGCATCGCCATGAGAGAGTTCCGGTTCATGGGCAGTGATATAAGTATCCCTGCCGCCCATATATCCTTCCAGACCGTGCTGCAAGCGTACCCTCCCCAACTCGATCCCACTGGCCGGGTAGATGACATACTGGCGACCGACAATCCCAAGGTTGTTGGCAGGTACCGTAAAAACCAATCTGCCATCAGCAGGCATAACAGCTGAATGCAAGGAGAAATCCCCGGTTTCCTCATCATATTCCTCGATGTCATAGGGTAACGCTGTGTTCAACTGCATCTTGGCCAGGTCGAGCGTTATGGTGAGGGGTTTGCCCTCTGCGAAATCCCCATCTCCGGCAGTCACCCAGATGGTGCTCGTGCCGGGATCGTACCTGACATCAATCTCCACAAAGCCCTGCCACTCCCTGCCGGCAGTGCCTAGCTTCTCCACACCCAGCCAGTAGTAGTGCTTGCCCTCATCGGCAATGATGTTCAGTTCCTGCGGATTCTGCATCCGCGTATGCTGGGACAAGAACTCAAGGTCAATCTCCTTGGCCTGCTTACCAGGGTCATCATGCCCAAGGGTGTGTTCGATGAGTTCCTTGTGGTCGAACGGCGCCACAGCTTCGTAAAGATTCTGCGAGTGCGCAAACAGCACTCTATCGTCACCAACTGTGCTATGCCGAATATGGATAGGAACGTAACGTAAGTTGCGCGCGAGCGAACGACTGGAACGCCGTGGGTACTCAAAATTGCCAACCGGGCCGCCAGAGAACTCAAGGTCCAACTTTGTACGGAGATCCCCTCGTTCTACATACCACTGGGCATAGTCCGTCGGACCTGAGTAGTCCAGCACACCAGCAAAGACATCTGGATGCTTGGCAGCCATAGTGGTGGCAATGCCACCACCAGTTGAGAAGCCTGCGATGTAGATCCTTGACACATCCACATTATAGTTGGCCTGTAAATAGTCCAATAGCTTCATGACATCCTGCTGAACGTCCAGCGACGGAGTTCGGGCAAGCTGCTCATACGTATCATTCCAGCGGACGTGACGCATATCCATAGAGGCCAGCAGCCAGCCAATCTGATTGGCTTGGACTGCGAACCTCTTCACGGCATCGTCCCTGTTTTCGCCAGTGCCAGGCACCGAGATGAGCAGTGGCGTGGCCACGGCTGGATCGTAGCCGATGGGAAGCTGCGCCATGCCCTGTAGCGGGACATCGTTAAGATCAAGGGCAATCGGAAAGGATGAACGTGTTGCGCCGATGATATCGCCGTGTACGACAATGTGAGCCGAGAAGGCCTTTACATTATCCCAGTAATCTGCCCCATTGGTCACAGTGATGTAATTTGTATAATCTGGTCCTTGAGCAAGCCAATTAGGAGCTATCTCGTATACCTCATAGTCATCTGGTCCATGGCATCCCAAGTTATCGTGGCACTCACAGTTTCCACACCCGCTCTCTGGCGTGCGACCGATCAAGTGACCATTCAGATAGATTGGGTGACGCTTACCAGGATTGGTATTGCAGATGCGCACCCTCAATTCAGCCGACCAAGCATTGCCCTCCCAGATAAGGAGCATCGCGCCAGGCCCTGCGATAACTTCGCGGTCGTGGTTGGGAACTGGCTCGACTTTTAAGCAACCAGCGACCGTCGAGGTGAGGGTCGTTCCGCCGGGAGGCGTCGGCGTCTTGGTAGGAGTCAGTGTTGGCGTCGGTGTAGCCAGTGGTGGCGCTCCTTCGTAAACTACCTCCAGCTTGGGACGATAGTGGGGATCATACAGACGCTCGGAACTAGCGAACTTGCAGACAATACCACCAGACTCGCCCTGGAGCAGTATTCCCTCATTTGCCAGTGGGTCGTCAACCCACGTTTGTACCATACTGGCAAGCAAGCTCAGATGCACGTCTCCCGAAGTCCGGGTCACATCGGTCTCGCAGACTGGACTTGCGGACCGCGAGCTTCCTCCGCATCCCTCCTCCTCCCACCACGGCACGCCTGTCTGCGCCTGTCTCCAGGTTGCCTGGTCTTCAGCCCACGGTTGGAGTACTTGATAACCAACCAGACGCATGCTGCCCCCACTGTTCAGGTGAAGGGTCAAAGTTGCAGAACGCACCTGAGCGCCTGGCGGGATATGCTGCGACAGGTCAAACTTGATCAGCGCACGCTGCGGGCCATCGCCTTTCACCCACAATTCCGCATGCCCACCCTCGTTCTTATTCGGGGACCAGCTGTTCATGTAGGTGTCATCACAACCTTCGTAGCCCGAAGGTGACACGCCATACTGGAAAGTAACGGTGTGAATTCCTTGCTGAGCACGCACCGGCAAAGCAGCCACCACCGCTGTACTGCGGCCAGTGCTCATGGACATTGCCAGCCATAGGCAACATGCCAAGGTAAGAGAAACCGCGATGAAGGCGCACGCTCTGTTCATCGGACATCTCCAATTATGCGACAGTGACATCGGTATTCTGATGCCCGACAGCTATATGCCATATATCCCATTCTACCGCGCGGGTATTCATTAGTCAAAGACAACGACAATTCAGCATAAAACATGCTTGAAACTGCCCTCGCTCGCAGATGATCATCTCAATTCATACACGTAGACCTGGTCGACAATGAACGCCCGACCAAAATCGGGCAGAGACTCTGCCAACCACGCACTGTGATACACGGGCTCTTCGGCAGATGTCGCCACCAAGTGCAATGCATCAAACCGGCCAATGCGACGCTCCATATCGGGCCATTGCGCGCCATAGCTTTCCGCTCCCACCAGAACGTATCCCACGCCCCATTCGCGCAGCAGGGCAATGGCTTGCTCCGTGGGGAAATCCCACAGAGCGGGTCGCACCTGCCGGTAGCGGCGAGGAAAGAACGCACCATAGCCATACACAATTGGCTTGGCATGGTGTATGGTGGCATACAGTGCCGCACCATGCTCAGCCTTCCAAAGGGGAAACTGGGCAACAGCTCCCCCTCCAACCCGTTGCGCCAGCCACCGGTCTACTGGCTGTGATCGCACTTCAGACCACCCCAGTGGATACGGCACTGGCAGAAGCTCGAAGGCTACTGCCACCAGGCATAACCACCCGATCAACGCGCTCCAGCGTGCACGTCGCGTAATGCCTACCCCTTGCATGACGCGTGCCAGACCAATGCCAGCCAGGACAGCCACAGCAAAGGCGCTGATGAGACCAAAACGCGTCCACACGCGCATGGCATCAAAGAAAGGCAAATACAGATAGAACAGCAGGGTCGGCAAAGGCACATAAACAGCTCCTGCAAGCCGCAGATCATAGTAGGCAGGCATAGGATGCAAGGCCAGGCGGTTGGCCAGCAACCCCATGACTGCTGTAAAGCCTCTCTCTATCCAGGCCGGGACTGCAATGTAGACTCGCTGACCGCCAATGTGCAGCGTCGTCCCCAGCGCCAGGACGAGGGAAAGCGCAAGCAACAGGGCATAAGCAGAAGACACCCGCTCTCGGCCCGGCGGTGTCCCGCTCCCTTTCAGGCGGGGCCATAGCGCAACTGCAGCCAGGCCCATTGCCACCCAACTCAGGCCGATCATGTACTCCGGTACATCCTGGCGTTCAAGGTAGTAGGACGCAACCCATCTTCCCCAGATCGGATGCATCGGATTGGCCACCATCAAGTCCCCAACACTAGCTGAGAAAATGTCTACCTCATGCAAAGAAAAGGCCATCTCTCTCTGATTCCACTGCTGCGCCGTGTACACGATGCTAGGAGCCATCAACAGGGCGGCGACAACGGCAGACACGACAAGCAGCTGCCCCAGGTAGCGGGCCTGGATCCGTTCTCGCCACGGCCGACCTCGCCACAACATATAGATGGCAGCAAAGATGACGGCAGTAGGCGCATAATACCAAGAAGAGAGCGCCGATAGGGC
>SMTZ1_10003682_pt1 | contig 29312 bp, 32 predicted proteins | sample DeeMarSWOR136_30_FD_25667 | JGI IMG/M metagenome (IMG submission 25667) | reverse complement strand
GCCTTTAAAGTGGATTTCCTCACTCAACGCATACCCTAATCCCATTGTGATGCAGCCTTCCATCTGGATTGTGGCGCCCTGTGGATTAACGACTAATCCCATGTCCTGGGCACTTACAACCCGTTTTACCTGTACCTTCCCGGTTTTTTTATCAACTTCGACTTCAGCGATTGCGCTGACATAGGTATCTGCATCAATACCACACGAGATACCAATACCGCGTCCGCTCGGTGCTTTTGTGAACGTCTTATCGAATTTTTCTGCTGCAGCTTTTAGAACTCGTTTCATCTTTTCTTCTTTTAAATGCTTCATACGGAAAGTGAAAGGATCGAGTCCAGATTTTTCAGCCAACATATCGATATGGGATTCCCTGGCAAAAGTATTCGTGTTGTTCGCTGGTGCACGCCATGCTCCCACTCGAAACGGATGCGCTCCTGAATTGGCACCTGACCATCCCCCATAAGATTTTGTTCGATGATGGGCAATATTATAAAAATGCTGGGATCCTCTCTCGCCAGCAAAATAAACATGATAATCCCACAGCGCTATTTCACCTGAATCTGACAATCCTGATTTGATTTTCACAACAGCGGCAGGGCGAAATGTGTCGAAGAAGAATTCCTCTTTTCTCGTCCAGGCAACTTGCACCGGTTTCCCTGTTAATTTCGCCAATCGCGCTGCCTCAATCGCTTGCTGATTTCGTGTTTTTCCACCAAATCCTCCGCCAACAAAGGGCGTTATTACACGAACTTTGTCCGATGGAAAATTTAATTCCCGTTCAATTTCAGATTTAACGCGAAATGGGGCCTGAGTAGAAGCCCAAACTGTAATTTTACCACCATCGATATGTGCCACAGCGGTGTGAGGTTCCATAGGAGAATGCGCAACATAACTGTTCAAATATGTTGCCTCAACCATGGTAGCTGCCTGTTTTTCACCATCGGCAAGATTGCCACCTTCAGCAACAACTTCGCCGCTATCCGCCACTTTAAGCAAGTGGTCAAAAATGGATTTATCATCCACGGCCAGTTCTGGGATATCGAATTTTGCGTTAATTTTTGTTAATGCTTTTTCTGCAACTTCTGGATTTGGGTGCAATACTGCTATGAGGTCCCCATCCCTTACGACCTGTACCCCCTCAATTTCTTCGGCAGCTTCGGTGTTGATACTTTTTAATTGTGCGTCATGCGCTGGTGGTCGTAAAATTTTTGCGTATAACATACCAGGCAGTTGGATATCCCCAGCAAATTTCGCTTTCCCGGTAACTTTTTCCAGGGAATCGCTACGGAAAAATGCTTTGCCCATGATTTTGAAGTCAGCAGGTTTTTTTTGTATAAGTTCCCGGGCAAGATGTCTTTCAATGATTTTTCCCTTTGTTAGTTCAGCATAGCTAATCATTTTGTTAGATTGCTTTTTATGGGAAATGACGCCGTTGCTGACTTGAAGCATTTCAATCGGGATTTTGAGGTATTCAGCTCCCATTTCCATTAGCACAGCTCTTGCTTCAGCCGCAGCCTTGCGCAGATAAGGTCCAAATGAACGAGTGGTTAGAGAACCAAAGGTGCCCATATCCCAGGGACAACGATCGGTGTCTCCCATAACCATATCTACACTGTCAAAGGAAACGTCAAGCTCCTCTGCCAATTCCTGTGCCAGAGATGTGATAACACCCTGCCCCATTTCAATTTTGCCAACGAGACAAGCAACTCTACCATCCGCACCTATTCTCAGGTACGCATTGAAATCTGAAGGATAGCCAGGACGTTCCCTTTGCGCTATTAATGTAGAGGCATCACCAATAGTAAAAAAGACAATTATTCCGCCACCGAACCGTTTCAGGAAGTCTCGCCGATTGATTTTTGGTTGGGTAATAATATCGATAAAATCAATATCCAAATAATCTTTTTCTTTCATTTCCTACCACCTCCTCTCATTTCAACAGCAGCGCCCTGGATGGCTTGCACAATTCGTTTGTGGGCTCCGCATCGGCATAAATTATCTTCCATACCCTGTTTTATCTCCATCTCACTTGGTTCGGGATTTTGTGATAACAAACTGTAAGCATTGAGAATCATGCCAGGCGTACAGAATCCACATTGGAGCGCATCGTGCTTCACAAAAGCGTTTTGAATCGGGTGAAGTTCTCCATTTTTTGTTATCCCTTCAATCGTAATGACTTCCTTTCCTTCGACATCTTTTACCGCAGTTTGGCAAGAGCGAACCGCTTTCCCATTGACAAGGACTGTGCATGCACCACAGAAGCCTTCCCCACAACCGTACTTTGTTCCAGTCAAGCCCATGTCGATTCGCAGTACCCATAACAGCATCCGTTCACCATCAACGGTTAAACTCGTGGATTTGTTGTTCAAATTAAATTTGATTGTTTGTTTCATATCGTTCTCCATTTTTGATGAGTTTTGTTATTTCTTCGATATGATAATTATGACTCAGTTGGAATTTTTACACTGAAGATTAAACGATGAATGACCACATAAAATTAGACAAAATTGAGGTAAAAATCAATGGTTTTTTAGTATTTTTATTTTAAAATGAATGAAAAGCAATTTTGTGCTCAACCTTTTTCACTATCATACGTCTATTTCAATGAAACCTATTTGGAGGATAGATGTCGCCAAAAGATGGCGAATTAATTCAGCGAATCATTCACAGCGATCTAAGCGCTTTCGATGAATTGTTTGACAAATACCGGGATTCAGTTTATCGCTTTGCCTTCTATTTGACTCAAAATAAAACTGAGGCAGATGACCTGTTTCAGGAAACCTGGCTTCGGGTGGTGAAATATCTTCCAACCAGTTTGAAGATTCGAGATTTTAAGGCATGGATAATTACGATTGTTGTTAACACTCATCGCGACGAATTGAGAAAGAAAAAGGTACGAAAAATATTTTCACCGTTACGATTTTCAGAATCAAACCAGGAAAAAAATTACTTGGACAAGTTAGATTTTGAAAAAGAAAGTACTATCATTAACGAAGCGGATCGGGTAGAGATCGGCATGGCACTCGATAGGGCAATTAGTGCGTTGCCCTTGAAAGAGCGCAGCGTGTTTATTTTGAAAGAAATAGAGGGACTAAAACATGCTGAAATTGGGGAGGTATTGAACACTCCAGTTGGAACCATAAAATCATTGCTTCACAAAGCTATGAAAAAATTACAGCAGGAATTATCTGAATTTCGTGAAGGATAATTTTTATTAAGAGGTTATCAATGCGATGTAAAAAAGTAGAGAAATTAATTATCGAAGCAAGTCAAACGGAAATTGATCCCAAGATCAGAGATGAAATAGAAGCCCATGTTATGACTTGCCAGAATTGTGCAGCTTTCAGAGAAAAATTAATCGAAATAAGAGAAAATATCAACGGGTTAAAATCACCGGTACCCACTGAGCAAATTATAGAAAGAACAAAGGCTTTGTGTCATAATGAGATGATAAAGCAGGGTGAAAGCACTGTCGAAAAGCGCTATCCTGCAAAGATCATCAGCATACCAAAATTTGTATGGATCACTTTTGGAGCACTCTTGATTCTGACGATTATTTGGGCTATCCCAGTGTTGAGAGAATTAATAGAGACTAAAGTTATTACCCGACAGGCAATTCTGATCGCTATTATATTCGTTCAGAATTTAATGATGCTTCTTTTTTCGCCGGTACTGTTGCGCAGTTTGAATACGAATAAATACGAATTTAATTTTCAATTTTAATGATGGCAATTTTTCACAACTAAATTGATTCATCGAAAAAAATTACCTTTTTATAAGGAGGATTCCATGGCAAGTTCAAATGAAAAAACAATAATCCTGATTCTGTTAGTGGTAATTATCCTTTTTATATTGGCGAATATCATCCCTGCATTTTTTATATCATTGGGATTCCCAGGAGAAGCTCCTTTTTCGCGATTCCCTGGTATATTCCGTTTTACCCCTCTGTTTCCATTGTTATTGTTATTAATAATGTGGCTTATCCTAGTGTTTTGGGTTTACCGTGACGCTGAACGACGCGGAATGAACGGTGTATTGTGGGCGTTATTGGTTTTTTTCGGCATTTTTATTGGACTCATCATTTATCTTATCGTCCGAAGCGAGGAGTTCCCCAGGCAGATCGCCTCGGAGCCAACACAGTCCTGTCCGAGCTGTAGTAAAATTGTAGTACAGAAATATACCTTTTGCCCCCATTGCGGGACTCGGCTTAAATCTGTGTGTCCCAATTGTGATAAACCTGTTTCCAGTGAGTGGAAGGCATGTCCATATTGTGGTGAAAAATTAATGGAAAATAAATAGTACATATCATCATTTAAATTTAGCGCAACAATTAAGAATGTGAAGGTTTTTAGCTTTTCTTCTTGATAAGCATATTTTTTTTATGTCATGCTTGTGAACTTGTCCGCTTTCTTTTTGGAGGATACTGGAATCTCCTAATCTTTTGATTTTAATGAGGCTTCTGCACACTAAGGCGCATCTTCAACATAGTCAAGAATGACATAAAAAATGGAATTCTTACACTTAATGAGTACAATATCAAACTTATTTGTAAAGGAACATTCCTCAACACAGAAATTGTCACCTCCTTTCTAAAATTTTTTTTGATATTTTGAAACTTTTTGGGTGTTTCTGTCGTAGATTAGTTTGTAATACAAACTAATAAAGTATTGCAGACTTGTTTATAGTAGGAGGATAGTTTATGTCACAGAAGATTGATTTGAAAGCTATTGAAAAAAAGGTATTCACCTCTTTTCATCAGGACGGTTTAATTGATTTATTTTTAGGCTTCATCATGCTGATCTCAATCTTGAGCTCAACATTGGATGCAAGCGGAGTACCTGATTCAGTTCGTATCATTATTTACCTTCCATTGATGGTTGTTTTAGGTCCAGTACTTTATATGCTGGGAAAGAGATACATTACTTTTCCCCGAATGGGTTTCGTGAAACTTGGTTCAAAACAGCAGCAAAAAAAAAGAATTGTTATCTTCTCCATTATTACCGCCGTTCTCATAACGTTAGTTATTCTCACCATCATATTAGGTAATAAAGCTGGCAAACTGGGCTCAATTTTCGGTGTTAAGGCTGAGTTCTGGTCATCTGCTATTGTGACGTTTATTATCATCGGCATCTTTGCTATTATTGCACTTGTTCTGATGACTCCGAGATTTTATTTATTGGGCTTCATTGTTGGGATGTCAGAGCCATTGTACATGCTATTAAAACATTTCACCCATATAAAATATATCGGGGTAATTGCTTATGGGATTCCTGCGATGCTGCTTATCATTTTGGGAACAGTCGTTCTGAAACGGTTCATGAAAAAGTACCCATTAACCAAAGTGGATGATGTTAATTACGAAATGAATTAAATCATAAAAAGGAGACAAACTATGGTAGCGAATATCAATCTAAAAGAATTAGAGCGAAAGGCGTTTCGATCAGTATTTCAAGATGGATTGTGGGATATTTTTGTAGGATTTTTATTCACCCAGTTCGCCGTCGCTCCTTTTTTAAGTGAACAAGGCCTGGGCGATTTCTGGAGTTCGGCAGTTTTATTCCCAGTTTATATGATTGTTCTTGCTTGCGTCATGCTGCTGAAAAAGTATGTTGTGGCGCCAAGACTCGGCATGGTTCAATTCAGTAAAAAACGAAAATCAAAATTTAAATGGTTAATCCTTATGACAAATATAATTTTGGTGGTCGGAATTATCGCTGCAGTTTTCTTTGTCGATCTATCAAATTTAAATATCAAATGGCTGTTTCCTGCCACCTTAAGTTTGATATTGTTAATTGGATTCAGCGTCACAGCCTATTTACTCGACCTGACTCGATTTTATATCTATGGCGCTATGAATTGTCTGGCAGTTGTTTTCGGAGAATTGTTATATCAATTTGCTGGCGCTGTCCATCATGGATTTCCTATTGCATTCGGTGTTACGAGCAGCGTTATGATCATCGTTGGGATTATTCTTCTGGTAAATTTCCTTCGAAAATATCCGAAACCAAGCGAAGATTTTAACGTTGAAGGAGTAAGAAATGGCAGCAGGTAAAAAAGAAAGCGATGAACTCAAACAGGTGGTGGACATCGACCGAGTCATCCATGAGCCTGCTCGATTTTTGATTATGGCTTACCTCTATGTTGTGGATAGCGCCGACTTCCTGTTCATGATGAACCAGACCGGCTTGACCAGGGGAAATCTATCTTCCCACATAAGTAAATTGGAATCAACAGGTTATGTGAAAGTTCAAAAGGAGTTTGTAAACAAAATGCCGAGAACAATCCTTAGTCTGACAGATGCAGGACGTACAGCATTTAATGATTACAGGCAGCAGATGAAACAGGTGCTGGCTGATTTACCAAAATAAGTGAAATGTGACTAGTGAAACATTAAATGTGAAACGTGATCCACTTTTCACGTCTTATCTCTCACAAAAATGAATAAATAACCATCTATAGGGTTTAAAAATCAGTGGAAAAATTAGATTGAATAAGTGACATATTAAATCACGAGAAATTACCATGAAACAGATAACAAGAAATGAAGCCAGCCAATTACTCCGTAACTTTGGAGTTATTGATACAAAGATCCAGCGCATCAAAAACACGCTGCTTGTTCATTCCGTTTTATCAAATAACCGATCTTTATTGGTTAAGTATGATATGAAAAAGCATAATAAAACTTATTATATTGAAACATAAAAAATGGGAAAACAGCTTTTATGTCTAAAAAAATCTCGAAAGTAGTAAATTTAGAAAGATTCTTTGGAGAGACTGAATGGAACATCAAACCCAAATCCTGATAGTGATGATTAGTTATCTTACCCTGCTAATTTTCTGGGGATTATATCAAGGTCGAAAAGTCAAGACAGATTCCGACTATTCCATTGCAGGAAGGAAATTACCTGGATGGGCGGCTGCATTATCGGAGCGAGCAACAGGTGAATCGTCCTGGTGTCTGTTGGGATTGCCTGGTGCGGCTTATGCCACAGGATTAACAGAAATCTGGACGGCATTGGGATGTGTAGTCGGTATTATCACTACCTGGGCACTAATTGCCTGGAGATTGCGGGATGAAGCTGAAAATTATGAGGTGAATACCTTTACCGATTATATTGCCAAACGGCATGGCGATATGGGAAAATGGATCCGCATCGTTGGAAGTTTAACCATTGTATTTTTCTTCTTTTTCTACGTTGGTGCTCAATTTCTTGGCGGTGGAAAGATCCTTCATACCATGTTCAAAATTGATCCCATGGTGGGCATGTTATTAACAGCTTTGATAATTGTGCCATATACAATTTATGGCGGATTTCGAAGTGTTGTTTATACCGATGTAATACAAGCGATTGTTATGATTACCGCACTTGTTGTTGGCCCCATTATGGGACTAATTTACCTTTCCAGTCATGTGGATCCCAATGTTTTTGCCAGAACAATTCCTGAAGCCTTATTGAAAGCAGGTTCAGAATATATATCACTTACAGGGACAGCTTCTGGATTCGCAGCAGGAATTGTTATCGTTGGAGGTTTCTCCTGGTTTTTTGGATATTTGGGTGGACAGCCACAATTGAGCATGAGATTTATGGCAATTAAAGATCCAAAACAAGCAAAAAAAGGCAGAAATATCGGGATTATATGGACCCTCATAGCCTATCTGGGGGCACTTGCTATTGGCTGGATTGGAATCGCAATCTTTGGTCCAACTGGCTTGGCTGATAGAGAATATGTAATGCCTTCAATCATGCTGAAAATTTTTCCACCTGCTATTGCAGCAGTGCTCATCACTGGAGCAATTGCCGCTATGATATCAACTGCTGATTCTCTTCTCATTCTTTCATCTACTGAACTCTCAGAAAATTTAATCAAACCAGGCATGAGATTTCAAATCAGGAGTGATCTATTCCACTCTCGAGTAGTGACTGCCATTTTAGCAATCATTGCACTGGTATTAGCATACCTATCACCATCAAAACTTATTTTTACAATTGTAGGATATGTTTGGGCAGGTGTCGGGGGAACTTTTTCCATCGTAATCCTATTTACACTTTTCTGGAAACGATTTCATGGCAAAGCCGCGCTGATCACAATTATGATAGGAATGATTTTTACAATTCTGTGGATCAGTACCGGAATGGAGGAAAAGATTATCACAGCACGTGTTATGACATTTTTGGTAGCAGGATTAGCAGCAATCACCGCTACTTTTGTTTTTCGGGACGAATCTTAATCAACAATTTAAATTCTATTGATCGTGTCAAACTTTGTTCAATTTGTTTGAAGCTAATCCTCAATAATATATCTAACTCAATGCAATTAATCAGTATAAATTAAATATTGAGCTCTAATCTTTTTAAACTGTTCTAATTGGTCATTCCAGGACTTTATAATTTGTTCAGCAGAATCTCCCCGAAGAACCGCTTTTCTGATTTCATCAGTGCCAAATGCTTTATCGAACATATTAACACGTTTGCTATCAAAAATTTTTTGGATTGGATATAATTTCTGAATCGCTGTTAAAATATGAACCTGGGTGGCAATTGGCATGAATTCATTTTTATCAAGGATATGAATATGAACGCCACTGCACTGTTTTCCAACAAATTGTGGCGAGTGCGGATGGTAATAGGGTCTAAAAAACGTTGGTCTAAAATAAACGCCAGGCAAATTTCTTGAATTTAACTCGTTTGCAAGCAGTTCACCGTCAACCCATGGGGCACCAATGAGTTCAAAAGGAGTTGGTGTACCAACACCCTCTGAAATAGTTCCCAATTCGCCGATACCACCTATTGAGGCAATATGAAAAACGGTCTCCGCATGAGGCATGTGTGGTGAAATAGGAATCCATAGCAATCCGGTCTCGTCATAAGTCATTGAACGTTTCCAGCCTTCCATAGGAACGACTGTTAAATTACAATTGATTTCAAAATGATCATTGAATAGTTTTGCCAGTTCTCCTGCCGTCATTCCATAAACGTATGGAATCTGATAAATTCCGATAAACGATCTGAAATCCGGATCGAGCACATTTCCCTCGACGCGATTTCCTCCCAGAGGATTCGGCCGATCTAATACAATAAATGGAATATTGGCATCACGAGCTGCTTCCATGGCATGAGCCATTGAAGAAATATAAGTATAAGCCCTTAATCCGAAATTCTGAATATCGTAAAGCAACACATCGATATTTTGAAGCATCTCCGACGCCGGGCGGTGTGTGCCACCATAGATGCTGTAAACCATTATTCCTGTTTTTTCATCTCTGTATTGAGGAACAGCTTCCCCACCTTGAATATCACCACGAATACCATGTTCCGGTCCAAATAGTGCTACTAATTCGACCTCAGGCAACTCATTTATTGCATCAATCGAAGTTTTAAAACTGCTGGTAAAACCAGTTTGGTTGGTAATTAAACCTACTTTTTTATTTTGAATCAGATCCAATCGCTTTTCTAAAAGAACGTCAATTCCTGGTTTTACAATGGGATTAAATGAATTTTTATGTTCGGTAACTTCCATAGAATCTCTTCCACGTATTTGGTTTTGTATTTGAAATAACAACATGCTAAACAACACGATCATTACTTTTTTCATCTTATCCTCACTCTGTTAAATTCGGTATCTATTATAATTCAAATAAGAACTATGAAGATTTTATGATTTTTTTTGCTATTTTTAATCGATTGACCGCTTTGAACCATGCGTCCTTAGCTCTTTCAATATCAGTACCAGGAACCTTCTCAGTTAATCTTCTCTGGGCACGCTCTTTGGCATAAATGGCACGTTCAACATCGATTTGTATCGCCTCTTCAGCCGTCTCTACAAGCACTGTTGTTTTGTATGGTAAAACTTCTACTATGCCGCCGCTGGTAGCAAAATATTTTGTTTCATGTTCAAGATTAACTTTAATTTCACCGATTTTTAAAGATGTGATAAAGGGGGCATGGTTAGCCATAATTCCGAAATAGCCCTCAGTACCCGGAATACGGATATGTTTGACCTTTTGTTGATAAATGATCTGAAAAGGAGTGATGATCTCTAAATCAAAAAATTTATATTCCATAATAAAACTAACTGCCAAGTTACCTAATTACCCACTTAACCAATTACCCAATCACAAATTTTCTGCTTTTTCAACCGCTTCTTCAATTGTTCCTACCATATAAAATGCTTGTTCAGGAAGGTTGTCATATTTACCGTCGACCAGACCTTTGAAGCCTTTGATAGTATCTTCGAGACGAACATATTTTCCTTCACGACCGGTAAATTCTTCGGCAACGAAAAACGGTTGAGAAAGAAATCTTTGAATTCTTCTGGCTCGATTAACGACAAGCTTATCTTCATCGGAAAGTTCTTCCATCCCGAGTATATTAATTATGTCCTGCAGCTCTTTATATTTTTGCAGTGTTTCTTTGACTGCTCTTGCAGTAGTATAATGCTCTTCACCGATTATTTTAGGATCGAGAATCACAGATGTAGATTCTAAGGGATCAACTGCAGGATAGATTCCTAACTCAGTCAATTTACGAGACAAAACTGTCGTTGCATCCAGATGTGAGAAAGTCGTTGCTGGCGCAGGGTCGGTTAAATCATCAGCAGGGACGTAGATAGCCTGGACAGATGTGATCGACCCCTTTTTTGTTGAAGTGATTCTTTCTTGAAGTTCACCCATTTCAGTAGATAATGTCGGTTGATAACCGACTGCCGAAGGCATTCGACCAAGCAGCGCAGATACCTCAGAGCCAGCCTGAGTGAAACGGAAAATGTTATCAATGAACAGTAGCACATCTCTACCTTCATCATCACGAAAATATTCAGCAACTGTCAATGCTGAAAGTCCGACCCTTAATCGTGCACCAGGAGGCTCATTCATCTGACCAAAAATCATGCTGGTTTTATCGATGACACCTGATTCCTTCATTTCTAACCAGAGATCATTTCCTTCACGGGTGCGTTCGCCAACACCTGCGAACACTGAATAACCGCCATGTTCTTTGGCGATGTTATGGATGAGTTCCATAATGAGCACTGTCTTACCTACGCCGGCGCCGCCAAACAATCCTGTTTTGCCACCTCTGGAATAAGGCTCCAGTAAGTCGATCACCTTAATTCCTGTTTCAAAAATACCTTCAGAAACTTTCAAATCCTCAAAAGTTAAGGGCTTACGATGAATTGGATCATATCTTAGTGCCTTAATAGCGCCCATTTCATCGATCGGCTCTCCAATTAAATTCATTATACGTCCCAGTGTGTTAGGACCAACAGGCATAGCAATCGGTTTGCCTGTATCAATAACATCCATTCCGCGGACGAGACCATCGGTCGAATCCATGGCAACACAGCGAACAGTTCGTTCACCCAGATGCTGCTGAACTTCAAGTATAAGATGTGAACCATCTTCTCGTTTAATTTCAAGCGCATTTAAGATAGACGGTAATTCATTATCTTCAAATCTGACATCGACCACAGCACTGATGATCTGAACGATTTTTCCTTGATTCATGTATTAAAACCTCGAACCTTTAAAATATACATTTAATAATCGCATTAACAGTAAAATTCTTAAAGTTACTAACTAACAGAAAAAACACCTCGGCTTAAACAGTTACGGGATTAATATACCTGTTGTAGGTTAAAATTTCATACTGATTCCATCCTCCCAGGCGGATGGAAGCAGTATAACAAATTGCTTGTTTACTGAAAAATTAAACCTAAGCAAGCATATTCATGTATGATGTTCAATAACTGCTGTTCGTAAATTTCTTTCATTATACCTTTAACGCTTCACTACCACTTATAATTTCTAAAATCTCTTTGGTAATCCCCTCCTGGCGTTTCCTATTAAATTCCATTTGCAATTCGCCAATCAATTTATTAGCATTTTCAGTAGCATATTCCATCGCTGTCATCCGTGCCCCCATTTCCGCAGCATGCGATTCTAATAAAACCCGCCAGATTTGAATGTTAAGATTTTTGGGACATAATGTATCCAGAATTAAAATTGCTTCTGGTTCAAAAATAAATTCAGGCAGGTATTTCTTTTCCTCTGGAATTATCGGGATGATGGGTAACAGTTGTTCAACAATAACCTGTTGTTGTACAGCAGATTTAAACTCATTATAGATTAAATAAACTCGATCTAATTTTTCCTGAATATATAAATCTCGTATTAAGGTTGCGATATCAACTGCCTGCTCGAATTGGAGGTTCCTAAAAAAAGAAAGGTATTCTCCGATAACATTAACTCCTAATTTAATAAAATAATCTCTTCCTCTTTTACCAATCAAAATAAAGTCTGATTCCTGGTCTTGATACTGAGAAATTTCAAAGTCAGCTTTCCGAATAATATTTTGGTTAAAAGAACCACAAAGTCCCTGATCTGAAGTGATAATTACGTAACAAACCTTATTCGGTTCTCGTACTGCCATTAACGGATGTAGATTGCGATCAATTTTACCGGCAATACGTCCCATAATTTCGTTCAACCTATGGGCATACGGTCTTGCCTGGATAATGCGTTGCTGAGCCCTCCGCAGTTTAACTGCGGCGACCATCTTCAAGGCGCGAGTAATTTGCTGTGTTTTTTGAACGCCTGTAATGCGTTGTTTAATATCTCGGAGTGTTGCCATATTTTAATTTTGGATTTCAGATTTTAAAATTAACAAAAACTTTTGGATTTTACTTGATGTGTGCTGCAATGTTATTATAGATCACTTCGTCCTTTTTCGATTAAAACATGTAGAACAACTTGTGCCATGTTTCACCTTATTTACTAAAACTCCCCATAAAATCCTGACAGGCAGAATTCAAGCCCGCTTCTAAGTCCTGATCCAATTCTTTCTTTTCAGCAATGTCTTTTAAGATATGGGGGTATTTGGTATCCATAAATTGGTAAAAATCTTGCTCTAATCGTTGAATTCCTTTTACAGCAATATCGTCGAGATATCCCTGAGTTCCTAAAAAGATAATTGCGATCTGTTTTTCAACTGGCAGGGTTTTATTCTGATCCTGTTTCAGGATTTCAACCATTTTTTGACCGCGAGTGAGTTGCGCCTGGGTGGCTTTGTCCAATTCTGAGCTAAACTTAGCAAAACTCTCTAACTCTCTATATTGCGCCATGTCCAATCTTAATTTACCTGCTACTTGCTTCATCGCTTTAATCTGGGCATTTCCACCCACGCGGGAGACCGAAATTCCAACATTAATGGATGGTCGTACACCTCCGTAGAACAAATCAGGTTCAAGATAAATCTGACCATCTGTAATTGAGATAACATTGGTGGGAATGTATGCAGAGTAGTCGCCAGCCTGTGTTTCCACAATCGGTAAAGCAGTTAAAGATCCACCACCCAGTTTATCATTTAGTTTAGCTGCTCTTTCTAATAATCGAGAATGAAGATAAAAAATATCCCCAGGATATGCCTCACGACCAGGTGGGCGTCGCAACAGCAAAGATACCTGTCGATAAGCCCAGGCATGCTTGGATAAATCGTCATAAATTACCAGGGCGTGCATTTTATTATCTCGAAAATACTCACCCATTGTCGCACCGCTATAGGGCGCAATATACAACATTGGTGCTGGATCATTGGCAGTGGACATAATAACCGTGGTGTAATCCATAGCGCCATGATCTTCGAAAGTTTTTACTACTTTAGAGATGGTTGAACCTTTCTGACCGATTGCCACATAAATACAGAATACATCCTGACCTCTTTGATTCAAAATCGTATCAATGGCAATAGTGCTCTTCCCGATTTGACGGTCACCAATAATTAATTCCCGTTGACCGCGACCAATGGGAATCATCGAATCAATCGCTTTAATCCCGGTCTGTAATGGTTCTTTCACTGGTTGGCGAAAAACGACACCCAGCGCCTTTCGTTCAATTGGAAAAAAGTGTTTAGCATGAATTGGTCCCTTACCGTCTAATGGTTGACCTAATGGATTAACAACCCGTCCAATAAGTTCCTTTCCTACTGGGACCTGCATTACTCTCGCTGTTCTTTTTACAGGGTCACCTTCTTTGAGGTATTTTTCACTACCGAATAAGATGCATCCAACATTATCCTCTTCCAGGTTAAGAGTCATGCCAAAAACACCATGCGGAAATTCTACCAATTCATTGGACATGACATTTTCTAAACCATAAACGCGAGCGATACCATCCCCAACTTGAATAATCTCTCCAATTTCTTGAAACTCTGTAGTAACTGCGTACTGTTCAATCTGTCTCTTGAGGATCGTAGAAATTTCTTTAGCTTTGATTTCCATAGTATATTTCTAATTTTGAATTCATGGAGTTGGATAGAAAATTTTACTAATTTAAGTTTTCTTATTTACTGACGATTATTTATAAAAAACTATGTTCTGGGATATTAATGAAATGGTTGATTGCGTCCATTTTTGAAATTTTTAATAAATTAAATTGAATTTATAGGTTAAGAATTCCTATTAAATGCTGTTTTTCAATAACATCATTAATTGGTCCTATCCCCCAAATACTGTTTTAACTTTTTAAATTGTTCTAGAAGACTTCCATTAAACATTTTGCCGTTCAATCGAATAATAATTCCACCAACAATTGACGGATCAACTTTATTTTCAATTCTTACTTCCGCATTAAGGAAATCAGCGATTTGTCGGCTCAATTTTATTAGTTTATCATCAGGTAAAGGCAAAGCTGTGATTGCCTCAGCTCGAATCCGATTGTAATATGAATCGATTCTGTTTTGGAAATCTCTATAAATTTGATTAATTAAGGAAAAACGCCTATTCTTCAACACCGCTAATAAAAAACTAAAAAACAGCTCAGAAAATCGATCTTTTAATAGAGTTGACAATATTTTTTCACGCTCCCTTGCACTCGGTAAATTTAATAAAGAATTTAAATCCGAATCTTTTTCGATGAGCGTTAGAAAAGATTTAAATTCAGTCAGCATCTCGTCTAAACAATTCTTTTCTCGTGCCAGTTCATAGAGTGCTTTAGCATACCTTTTAGCATGAGCAGTAATTATCATTTTGCTTGACTTAATTTTTTTACATATTTATCGATTAAATCCAAATGTTGTTCTCTGGAAAGAGTTTCTCCGACTACTTTCTGAGCAGCCAAAAACGCAATATCAGTGGCATATTGTTTGACATCTTCAATTGCAGCATCTTTGCTAAGCTCAATTTCTTGTTTTGCCCGTTCCAATAAATGGTCTGCTGCTATGCGAGCTTGTTCAATTAATTCCTTACGAGAAGCTTCTGCGTTTTATTTTCTCGATCGCTTAAAGTTTTGAGAATGGGCTTCCACGCGTATTTTTTTAGGATCAATAAAAGAAGGAGAAATGTAACAATCGTCCAGAAAATGGTTCCGCTATCTGGGCTTAATAAATCCATTGATTTTATTCCCAGCTAATTCGATGGTTAGATAAACTAAATAATTTTACAAAAAGTATATGTTGTAATTTTTTTTATTTGAAACTCAGGAGAAAGCAGATAACAAGTGCCAATAATGCCACTCCCTCAATCATAGCCGCAGTAATAATCATAACTCCTCGAATATCATCAGCAGCCTCAGGTTGTCGGGCAATACATTCAACCGAAGCCTTTGCAATTCGACTGATTCCAAAAGCACCTGCAAAAACAGATCCGATAGCACCAATTCCAGCAGCTAAAAATGCCCATGCAGTTTCCGTCATTTTTTCCCTCCTATTCAACAATTAATTATAGATAAAAACTGAGTACCAAGATTAATGATACTGTTAATATAAATTTAAAACCTTATCAGTCAATCCACTAAATAGGTACCTAAACAGTAAAAGTTTTTCCCAAAGAGCAAAAATATTTTGACCGCGAATTCCGCTAATCACGCCATAAGCGAATGCACTGTGGAGCATTATTCAAATTTCGCGTAATTTGCGGATTGAGGTCTTTTTGGTTGGTTATAGTTTAACCAGGTTGGCGGTATTATTACCAATTATATTATGTACCAGGAACTAATAACCACTTACCACTAATGATGTGGATTCAATGCCATACCGATAAAAACAGCAGAAAGAATGGTAAAAATATATGCCTGAATCAGTGCAATTAAAATTTCAAGTAAACTCACAAAAATGATTCCCAGAACTGGAAACGGTGAAATTAGTATATTTTTGAATAAGAATATCAAGCCTAATATCGTAAAAATAACAAGATGTCCCGCAACCATGTTGGCAAACAGTCGAATGGCTAACGCAAAATGTTTAGTAATCATTCCCAATATCTCTACTACAAAAATAATTGGGACGACAAAAAAAGGCAGTCCTGGCGGCACAAAACCTTTTATGTATCCTTTTAAACCATTTTTTTTGATGCTGGAAACTTGAACAAATATTAGAGTGAGCAAAGCCATAGCAGTCGTTACGGATATATTTCCCGTAGCTGTAGCTCCCATTGGAATTAAACCAAGAAAGTTACAGGTCAGAATAAAAAAGAAAGCAGTTAATAAATAGGGACCATACTTGTATCCATCTTCACCTAAATAAGGATCAATAATTCCATCTTTAAGAAAAACAACAATCCATTCGATAAAGTTTACTGGACCCCTTGGGGCTAATGCTCTACTTCGGATTATTAAGGGAAGAAGAAGAGCGAGTGTCGCAGCAGCAATCCAAATCATTAGCACATGCTTGGTAATAGAAAGATCGATATTGAATATATGAATGGGGTAAATTACATGATCCTGAACATGGTGCATAATGAACTCTCTAATCTCACCACTTGTCTGCTCTCCATGCTCTGCGTGTTCTTGAACCTTGTCAAATAAAAACATCAAGAAGCCTTCATGAAAAATGTCAGCCATTTTTTTCCTTTAGATAGCTTCAAATTGATAAATCGAATTTCATAAATTTGATAAATTATATAAAAGATAAAAAAAGATAGGATGAAATAAAGGATATGAATGTCAGAAAAGCGTACAAATAAAAATAAAGCTACACCAATGAGTACAAATCGTAGAAACATTCCCCCAAGCACAGTGACCATAAAGGTTTTCAAGGATTTTTTAAAAGCCCAATTTATTGAAAAAAATCCAAAAATAAATATTATTAAACTTACAAAATAACCGATTAAAATTTCAGCGAGTTCATCCAAACCAAATATTAAACTGATTAAAATTGAAATAAGAATTAATACAACTAAACTAATTCCAATTAGTTCCAGTAGAAATTTCTTTAAATTAAAAATCATGTATTCAAATATCAAATCTTCATTAATTCCAATTAATGACTTTTCGATCTAGTGCGTTTCTTAAAATGTTAATAAGAAAAATATTGAATATATGAACTCATAATTCCTATTAAATCGGATTTTCAACAACGTCATTAATATCAAATAAGATAAAATTCATAATCACTGGTTCCGCCACCTTTAACCTTAAAAGCATGATAGACTAATACTCGACTACTATAATTAGAGACCAACTTAAGCAATTCATTTTTCATTATTCTGAATTTTTGGCTATTGAGCGCAGTTAATAATTGTTCAGAATGGTCACATCTTCCTTCAAAAAATACATTTGGGGATTCGCCGACCAAAATTTTCCACTCTCCGCCGATCCGAATATCGAGATCTTCCATCGCATTATAGAAGATATTTTTGATAAAATGATCGTACTCGTCCTCTTTTCCTGGAATTATATCCCAATATTGACTGAATTTTACAGTTCCTTTTTCAGTAACACGGGGTAAATTTTGAAAACGACCACTTGGGATGAGGACTTTGCTTCTGTAATCTGTTACATAGTGTAATAGTCTTGTGCTGGTTTTATCATATTCTTCACTTTTTAACGCAAACTCAACCTGGTCAAGATCTGCAGAAATGCCTTCGGAACAAATCTGTGGACTGGCACCAATTAATACACACCAGATGGCGGCGATATTTATTCCCAAACGATTCATTGTCGGAAGCTTATTCCTTTGCATAAATTCTATATACTCGTCCATTGTTTCTGGAACAATGTTCCAATATTCATTGAATTTAACCGCCATAATTATGCCTCCTGTGTTAGGCTAAAATTATTTTAGCTTAAAATATAAATATTTTTAAAATAATGCAAGAACTTTTTAGGTTCTTTCAAATTCTGGACACATTATATTTACTATATTAAAGTGAAAAAGATTCTATAGCTAACCAAAAAATAAAGATGGTATTTGCATTTAAAATTGCGCAGAAGCCGTGTTTAAATCTTTTAAATATGTCATTAGACAAATTTTTGTGGATTTAAGTGGTTAACAATAAACGAATGCTTTCTATTTAATAATATTATCAATAATTCAAGGAACTTTTCGATAATAATAAATGTTACTTATTTCATGCTAATCTAAACCCAATGGAAAATACTTCATGAGAAAAATTATCCCCAAAAAAGATCAAATACAAGATTTAGCTACCGTTTCCGAAATATTAAATTCAAAAGACAATGAAGCTGTTCAAAAATTCAATTCTCTGAATTTCCAACAGCAACTCGAACTCGTGCTGGATACAACAGGAAAAGAGCGGTTGGAATTATTGTACCTATCCGATTGTTTCAATTCATTAGTGCAAGCGATGCCTGCGCCAGAGATACTCTTCACTTACGAAGAAGTCGGAATGGATGCGGCGCTACCGATTATTGCAGCGACCAGCCACGAGCAATTTACCTTCCTCACTGATATATTATGCTGGAACAAGGATGAAATCGATCCGAGTGCTTTAATTGGATGGCTTCAAATTTTGGCAGAGTGTGGCGATTCGAAAATTCAGGACTGGCTGGCAAAAGTGGAATCCGAGTTGTTTATTCTCATTTTAAAAACTTTGGTCAAAATAGATAAATGTGATGAAGAAGGCAATCCCCCAGAATTTCTACAAAGTCGAAATATTTTTACAATCGATGGGATGTACTATTTTGAATTTTTGTACACGAACGCCATCGACCCTTTGCAAACGATATTATCGATTTTTCGAGATGAGGACCCCGATGGTTTTCGAGGGATAATGGAGGCGGTCATCTGGATTGATCAATGCCAAATTGAAATTTATACGTCGTATTTCAGGCAAAGTCGATTGTCGGAGTGGGGTTTTCCAGAATTGGAAGAGGCGATGGAAATCTATCAATACTTTGCGCCGAAAGAACGAGAGAAAGTTATACAGGAGCTTGAAAAAGGACTAAGCGAATGGGCTGAATTAGATGCAACTCCCAGATATCCTATTAAGCTGAAAGATCAAAATGGATTTTTGTCGATATCTTTAAGATATGTGGAAAATGATCGCAGGCTGGCTCGTTTTTCTCACGAGTTAGTTCTGATTGCCAACAAGGTGCAGGTTGCCGATGGAATTGAGGATTTCAGTTTCCAACAAAATATCTCAATTGCATCACAAAAGACAACAGGATATGTCACTTTAGGTCTGGCGGAACTTAGCAATTCCGATCCAATTAAAGCGGCAGAATTGATCGGACGGGTCCATACCGAACGGCTATTTCAGGTGGGATTTAGCCAGGTGGAGGATTTAGCAAGAAAGGCCCGCCGGTTGGCAGAAAAACCTGAGCGGTTTAATCAACTTCATTCAACTGATCGAGAGATTTTAAAAGGACTGCTTAGTTCAAAACCAAAATTTTATACTGGTGATAAAAGCTTAACTGTTGAGAATTATATTGATTTTCAGGAGCCGGAGCAAATACAGGAATGTCAGAAAATATTAAAGCGCATTGAGCAATTATAACAAACAATGTAAATGGTAAGGTTTACCAAACCTTATTAAGTTTGGTAAACGCTGAAAGTTGGTAGAACAAAATTATATTCTATCCCGCCTTCCCACTTATCAATTTACCAAATTACCCGATTACCTATTTTTTTAAACTTTTCAACCATTCGTTCATGCCCTCCTGCATTTCCTCTGGTGTAACAATCCACTTATTGCTGGCAATGGACCAGCAATGCCCAAATGGATCTTTTACTTTTCCATTTCTGTCACCCCAGAATGCATCCATCATTTCCTCCACCACTTCGCAGCCAGCCTCTACAGCACGGTTGTACAAAGCATCGCAATCTTCCACATAAAGCCAAAGACTGGCAGTTGCACTTGATTTGGGCCCCTGCTCCCAGTTTTTGGGCCAGGCATCCGCCATCATCAAATTGGAATCGCCTATTTTTAACATGGCATGCATGACTCCTTTACCGTCAGGAGTAGGAACTGGTGGAGCTACAGATTTAGCTTCAAATACTTTCTCATAAAAATCAATTGCTTTTTTGCAATTTCCATTAAACCATAGATGCATCGTGATAGTGTGCATTCCGTCAGGTATTGATTTCGGTGCTTCTTGTGGCATTTTTGTTTCCTTTCAGGCTATTTTTAAAAATTAATACATACGTTTTGAGAAAAATCATGATTTCGGTTATATTCAAATCTAAATATATTTTTATAATATTCTAACTTCTAACCTTCTTTCTTTTTTTTCCAATACTTCCCCGTGCTTTTACCTTTTCGATATATTCTGGGGCAAACGGTACTTTGCAGGCAGTTCCGCCCATATCGACCGAGACTTTTCCGATAGATTTAGCAACTTCAATAGATTTATTAGTCAGCGAAGGAATGTATGTCCCAACACTGATGACGAAATTGTTCATAGCATAGCGGACACGGTTTTGTGCGTTATGGATATTGGTTCTAATGTAATCAAGCAGTCCTTCAATCTCGCTTAAATCCAAATCTTCGTTCGGTTTGATCGCCAGCAATCCGCTGTAAGTTGCCCAGCCAGCCGAGGCGATGTTTTCCTTATCAGATTTCATCCATTCACGGGCTAATTCCAATCCATAGCGGCTTTCCGCTGCTACGCCTGCAACGGTATATTCGCTGAGCAGGTACCAATTGGCTTTTGCCACCCATTTTTGTAGTTCCGTTTTGGTGATCTGCTTTTCGTCCGCTATCAATCCTGCCAGGTACATGGCATCAGAATTTCCTGTATCATAAAGTTGCAGCGACAGCTCATAATTCTTTTTTACTTTTTTGACAATCTTCTGTAGATCAGCTATTTTGACACCGAACAATGGCTCTTTGGCGCCATGGTTCTTGTAGATTCGTTTGGTGGTTTCATTGCCGTATTGTTCGAGTTGCTGCATAATTTCCTGAATTTGCATAGATTATCTCCATCTTTAAAATTTATCTTAACAGTCTCTCCTGAAGTAGTTCTTGAAGGTCTCGTCGCCCATCCAAAACGCAATGGATATAAACACTTGATTCAATGATTTGATAAATGATTCGGTAGGGTTTGTAATGAATTTCTTTATAATCGAAAATTCCGATTCTTTCGAGCTCAGGCGGGAGATGTCCACGGGTTGGAAATTTTGATAGAGTGTAACATGTTTCCTCAAGCTTATTAAACAGTTTCTCTGCTTTTTCAATCGAATCGTAGGTGGCAATACAACGATAAATTTCATAGAGATCCTCTTCAGCATCAGATAAGATGAAAACCTGGTAATTCATTGAATTTTATCCTGGTTAATTCTATTTCTCAAATCTCCAAACGCTTTGTCAATTGGTTTGAAATTTCCCTTTTCAAGGTTTTTTTTGCTCATGACTAAAATTCGAAGCATAGCAAGGCTTTCCTGAATCTGTTCATATACTTTGACATCCTGAACGACAACTTTTGCTTCCCCATTCTGGGTAATAACCACTGTCTGCTTATTGCTCGAAATATCTCTTATCAATTGTGAAGCATGTGCTTTCAGATAGCTGATTGGTTTAATGGATTCGCTCAGTTTCATAAATAGTGCTCCTAAATGAAAATGTTGAAAAGAATTTAATTGACCATAATATAGTCATAATTTAGGTCAGAATCAAGTGGTTTTAAAAAATATTCTTACTTATCAAGGAAAATAATTGTTGTAACTTAATTTATCGCTCAGGTTTGGCTTTCATAAAGATCAATATTCTTGAACGACACCAATGCCATAATCACCCCATGCTCATAAAGTTTCGTCCGATCGATCACATTTCCAGTCAGTAGTCCAATCGCGCCGTCACTTTGCTTTGAATTGAATTGATTGAAGATGATATCGTTTGCTTCGCCCAATTCTTTGCCCTGTCCAACCAATTGGGTGACTTTTTCGGGCAGAAAGAATGAAGCTGTGCGTCCCCTGCCGATTTGTTTGTCAGACATGACGATAATCCAGGCAAATGCTGTCATTCCAAATTGGGTATCCTCGATCCCACCCTCAATACCTACCCAATAGTCAGCTTTCGAAATCTCGGTTTTAGCATTGCTGGCTCGGGTCTCAGCGCCTTTCAAGACTTCAGCGTCCGATTTGGGCTGATTGCTTACACCAGAAGTCACAGCAACCGATTCCAATTTAAACATCTGACCGGGAAACATTAGTGTGAAGGCTTGTTTTACAGCTTCGATCTTTACAGGATTTTTTGAAGCTATAACGATGGTTTTCATTTTATATTTGGAGATTTGCTTCTTTTTTTATTCTCACGCAAAGTCGCCAAGATACTAAGAAAAAACTTTGGGTCTTCGCGGCTTGGCGTGAGAATCATTCAATTTCTATTTCACCTCAATAATCTCAAACTCAGGTAACTCATCCCGATCCAATACCAGTATCTTCAGCTTTTGATTATTTTTAGTCAAATAGATTGTCCATTGGTCTTTGTTATTTTCAATTTTAATTTTCGGCAATGATTCATTTCTATCGAGAGGTGTAGCAGCCATCACGATAAAGGCTTCCCTCGCCAGTTGAGTCGACGTGACATCGATAAAAGGAAAAACACCAAATGATTCAGGCAGAGGCAGAAAGTCAGAATCAACCTGGATTTCAGGCGATCCAGCACAGACGCTGTAAAGTCTGGCATGAGGGCGAAAAATAATAAATGAGTTTTTATCGAACGTACCTTTGCCTTTTTTATCGGAATTTTCAATGTGCCATCGAGCCGTAAAAATCGATGGATTTTGTTTTTTCATTAATTTATCCAGTACAATTAAGCAGGGGATTTCATCGAAAACAAGCACGGTGCGGGTGACCGACTGAACATCTTCATCGATCAATGCGTAAGCTGGCGTGGCATCGCTCGCCCAGAAAACATAGCTTTGTCGCTCACCAAATCGCACAATTTTTGCCGAAGCCTTCGATGCATTTGTTCCTTCCTCGCCTTTGTGATATTGATGTCCTTTTCCATCGATTAAAACCGCGTTGTGAGCAGGGGAGGTTCGCAGGAACCATCCAGGACTATTGGGATCGTAAGTCGGATGCTTGGTATCGGTTAATAAAAGTTCCCCGCCAAATTTCAGAATAATCGAATTCCGATCGGCATGTTCATGATTGGACGGCGGTCCGCTGCGCATGGCAACGACCAGATCATCCATTCCATATCCCGTTCGGGTAGTAATCCAATCCAACTCCAATAGTCGGAAATAATCTTTATCCGAAGGCAGAATAGGCTTCACTGTCGAATCGTAATAGACCAAAGAGAAAATATCATGCCCTTGTGGATAGTTCATTGCCACGTACTGGGCGACGCCATCTCTTGATTTTTTAGCAATCCAGAAACTGACAGCAGAATTCAGGCTGTTACCTGCATCGCCAAAATTCACACTTCCCGCTGGCTCTAAATGATGGGGCAGAAACAGGGCTAAATTGCAATCGATCATACCGAGATAATTAGCCGCATCGAACAGGTCGTCCCCTGTTTTACGCTGCATTACTTCCATGAAATAGATCAAGTAGGTCATGGCGTAGTTGCAATAGGACATGCCTTCATCATAGCTGCCGTCAGCGTTGATCAACTTGATGAATCGATAGTAGCTGTCCATCAGTATTTCGAAATAGTCGTTGAATCGATCATCCTGTTCACCCAGGGCAAACATCCCTAAAGCCATTCCGCCTGAGATCACAGCCCTAAAATTGTTGTGACCCAAAATGACTGGCCAGCGGCTCATATCTGGCACTTCATAGTGATCTTCAAACTCAGTATCAAAGCCCCAGCCTTTCACTGTTTCAGGATGTCGCATGCCGTACAATGCCAAATAGCACGGCTCGCAGCCTTTTTCCTTGATCTGTTTGAGAATTTCTGCTCGCTCTTTTGGACTGAGCAGATCATAAATCCAATCATACGCCAGTGACATCCAGGCGGTTGTGCGCCCTGCCCTGAGAAATCCCAGCGTATGTTTCCCATCTTCCAAAAAATAATCCCAGCGTTTCTTTTTTAACACCTCTAACATTTCCTGTCGAGCCAGATCGCCTCGTTTCCGATCTCCAGTGATGGCATAAATAAATGCTTCGCGAAGAATATTGTGATCTTTGTTAACATCTGCATCCAGTAGCGATTGCCAATATTCCTTGAACATGGGAAGCTGCGTATTCGCCTGAATGCGAGGAACATCCTTTTTCGAAAACATCAAATTGAGAGGAAATTCATCAGCCTGAGATTGTTGAGTTAACAGACAAATAACAAGTGAAATAAAGAAAGTTGTAAATAAATGTTTTCGCATCGTTTCTCCTATTTTTTAAATTTTCAATTGGAGTACTGGATTAATGGAGAAAATAGCAATACTCCAAAAATCCATTACTCCATTACTCCGCTCATGACTTTACGCCTGAGCGTCTTTGCGTGATAATTAATTATACAGGTTAAATCACTTATCCCATTTCTTCAAAAACTTCTCCGCCTTCTTTTTCACCGCATTTCGAGTATTATCCAACTCCTTTTTAACAAATGCAATCACCTCGCTCTTATTTTTTATCTGCTCAAAATATTGATCAAAAGCTGTAATCGCATGCCCCTTGAGAATGTTGTAACACTCGGGGGTTGGCAATTCGAGGCTATCAATCTGTAAAATTTTTTGGGTGATAAATTCTTCAAAATAGGGCTTTGATTTTACGATGACTGAAGAATTAGCGACAACGTTCGCTGCTGTTACCAGGTTGCCCTCCTTCATTAAATCATAAAACTTATCAAACAATCTATCAAACTTCTTCTCCGAATCGATTGGAGTCAAATTTGCCATTATGATTATGGCGTTCCACTTTAAAATTGTATTTTCATTATCCAATTGTTCAGTGAAAAAATCAAAATGCGGATAGAGAATTTCAGGCTTGTCCTTGCTGATGAGTGCCAATATTTTGGCTGATTTGAATTTATATTTAGCAGGTTTCATCATAAATCCATTCAATAAAAAGTATACCAACTCTGGATTTTGGAAGACATTTTTAGCAACATCCTCTGCCAGAGTTTCCTTTTTGGCGATTTCGTGCAGGAATGTTGATTCGTCCATATTTTTAGTTCCTTGAATAAAGTAAAATGCAGAAAGGGTGGATTTATTGCTTTGATATTTGTGCTTGGAACCTTAACTCAAGATAAATCAAATTGATTTCATGGTTTTAATTTTTTAGCAAATAAACAGGATTATTATTTTGATTGGTAAAATAGAAAATAATTAACAAATTGTCAAGGGAAATTACCGCCCCCTCCCGTGGAACGGGGCTAAGATATGAAAGAATGCCAAAGCATACTGATTTCAACTATTTGAAATATCAATTAGCATCATTTATGATGTTTCAATATCTTAGCCTGATGATTCATCATCTTTTTTAACTAATCGTTTAAACAAAAGATACAATCCAATCAAAGGCCAATACAGACCTGCCCCTGTATTTAGTCCCACATTTCCAATCAATTGGATCTCTAACATATCCTCAAAGGGATTATCGTTAACGAGATACGTCCAGGTTGCCGAGGGAGCTTTCAATCCCAAACTATCTGAATCCGCATTATTTTTGTCAATAGCGTTAAATGATTTCATCATATCAAGTTTCATTTCGTTTTCTGATTTTTCGAATATTTCAATGGATCGTTTTTGAAACTCAAACACAGGTTCCTGTCCCCCAAGCCTGGTTAAATGGATTCCTTCTCGGATATCAGCGATTTCAGCTAAGTAATCCGACCAGAATTTATCTAAATAAAATAATGAGATACGGCTGCAAATTTCGAGTAATTGCTCCTCACCAATTTTTGTCTTCAAATTCTGAAAATGAGAAGGGGAATGGGATTGATAAAAATCGAAAACGATATTCCCCATCAAAATAGCTTTGCGCTGTTGAAAAATCATTCTCTGCTGCTGCTCAACTAAAGCTGAATATTTACACATCGTTTTCTTAATTTCCAGATTTTGTCCCTCAATAATTCGCTGGATGCGATTGATTTCTTTGTTGATGAGTGGATTTTCGATGCTCATATTTCCAAAAGATAACCGATTCCATCGCTCGGAGCGATGGAATCGGTTGATTGATGGCAGCAAATCTTTCAACCGATACTTCACAAACAGATCATCTTCGAGACTGATAAAAAATCGAGACGAACCAGGGTCTCCCTGGCGACCAGCCCTTCCTCTCAATTGTCGATCAATTCGCTGGCTTTCATGCTTGTTGGTGCCAATGACATAAAGTCCGCCGAGCGCAGCCACCTGTTCTTTCTCCACTTCGTCAGCACCGCCTAATCGAATGTCAGTGCCCCTGCCCGCCATATTAGTCGAAATGGTAACTGCTCCCAATTTTCCTGCCTGGGCAATGATTTGGGCTTCATATTCATCCCATTTGGCATTGAGCACTTCGCAGGCTACTCCCAGCTTTTTCAAATCATCAGCCAGCATTACTGATTCTGCAACACTTCGTGTGCCCACCAGGATTGGTCGCCTGGTTTTATGGACTTCGACTATCTCATTGATTAATGCTTGATGCTTGGCTGCTTTAGTTTGAAAAATGATATCGGGATAATCCTGCCGAATACACGGCTTATTCGGTGGTATGACAACAATATCCAGGTTATAAAACACCCTGAATTCCTGTTCCGCACTTTGCGCTGTCGCCGTCATGCCGCTGATTTTCGGATACAATTGGATAAAATGCTGCAACGTAATCGAGTTCAAAATATTTCCTTTGGATTGAACCGCAATATTTTCCTTCGCCTCGATCGCTGCCTGCAAGCCGTCAGGCCAGCGTCTTTTATCTGCAATCCTGCCGGTAAATTCATCAACTAATTCAACTTTTTCATTTCGAACAATATAATCAATATCCCGATGCAGCAGGTATTCCGCATGGATGGCGCAATTCAAACGGGTCAATGTTTCAATATTTTCATCATCATACAGATTACCACAATTCAGTAAATTTTCGACTCGTTTTAATCCGTGATCAGTGAGAAAAATATTTCGGGCATATTCATCAAATTGGAAGTCAATATTTTCTTGCAAACATCTGGCAATTTGCGCCATGCGAAAAGTGTCCGCGACAAAATCTTCAGAGGCACCTGCAATAATCAGGGGCACCCTGGCTTCATCGATGAGGATCGAATCTGCCTCATCGATGATGGTATAATGAAAATCACGATGCACAACATTCGCTAGGTCGTAACAAAGACTATCCCGCAGAAAATCAAATCCTGATTCTTTTGCCGTAAGGTAGGTGATATCCGAATTGTAGGCTTTTTTACGATCCTCAACCGACATGCCTTCCTGCACAAAACCAACACTCAAACCCAAAAATTGATAAACAGGCCCCATCCACCGGGCATCGCGACGAGCCAGGTAATCATTAAATGTGAGCACATGTACCCCTTTGCCCGAAAGCGCATTGAGATAGGCAGGAAAAACCGCAGTCAGCGTCTTTCCCTCGCCTGTTTGCATTTCCACTAATTTCCCCTGGTGCATCGCGATCCCACCAATTATCTGCACATCAAACGGTTGCATGTTCAACACCCGCCAGATCGCTTCGCGCACAAGTGCATAAGCCTCAACCAGCAAATCGTCCAGGCATTCCTTATTCCGAGCCTTGTTTATGAGCTCATGCGAAATACTTTTAAACTGTTTATCACTCTTATTTTCAAATTCAGATTTCAGTTGATTGATCTCATTCAAAATCGTTTGATAAGACGATAGATCATATTCAATCGTACTACCGTTTAATCGTTGATGGTATCTTTTTAATTTGTTAAAAATATTTTCATAAAACATGGCATTATCCTCTTTTTCTTTGGTGAATTGGTAATTGGGATTGATTAGGTAATTAGTATATTAGGTAATTTGGTAATTAGTTTATTGGGTAATTGGGCTACTTGTTTTAGTAATTGGTTTTATTCCCGATCACCTTATTACCCAGTACCCAATTACCTGGTTACCCGACAAAAGAGGAATGATGCCATATATTCTGCAGAATGGATACAAATTGCTTATTGGGGATAAAAGTGCAGTTAAAAGATTTTAATTGTATGAATACAAGGTTTTGATACTGAATTAACCAATATTTATGAATGGATGAAAAATCAATATGAGTAAAAGTAAAATCCGTTACCCGTTTTGGAGGGGGATTTAATTTATTTAGACTTAGATTATATTCTGTTCGCTCTGAAACGACGAGCTCGATTTCGGTTTGGTTTGAAGAATGGATGTAATTTGTGGGGGAATACAGGTTGTTTTCAAACTTAACGAGATTTACGAAGATATTAAAAATGAAAAAGGTTGCTGTGAAAAAGTTTATATATTTTGTAGTATTTTTATTCGGTTTCATTTAAGTCTGAATTAATAATAAATTTTTATCGTGCTTTGGGATATTTTCAAATTATCTGCTTTTAAACACAAGTACAAATCTGTCAATATTTTTTCATTTGGGTATTGCGAGCTAACTAACGTCATATTCTTAAATAGAACAGAACAAATTAACTACAATGTGATAATTGGGCTATTTCTGCTTATTTTATTTTCTATTCTTTTTCTGATATCATCCAGATCAATTAACAAGTCGCTTTCAACAGAGAAGGAGAACAGCAAGTCAATCCATCTCGTTGAATAAATTTTTGGATTTCCAAGTTTATGCCTGTTTGTTGATGAATTGAATTCGAGTGAATATACAAAGAATAGAAATGTTTCTTTAGTAAAGAGTTTGATTTCTTTATATCGAATTCTAAATTTTTTAATAAACTTATCCCATAACTCGTCTTGAATTACCGCACAATAAGGTCGTTTCCAATCATCAAATAATTGACCTTTAAAAATGAACTGAGGTAAAAATCCTTTAAACGAGGCAAGCGTGTTTAATCCAAACGAGTAATTTTCAGACAATTTTCCGTTTAACAAATCGGCAATCCTGTTCTTAAACTGACCCGTTCCTGTAGTCGAGTCGGTTTGCATCTCGACTCCGCAAAAATCCGAGGTTTTTTCTCTATTGACTAAAATCCAATCCAGGTTACCATAATGAAAAGAGTCTCCCTCAGAAGTTCGAATATTTATACCTAATTCATCATAACTGATTGTTTAATTA
>SMTZ1_10002223_pt1 | contig 29334 bp, 29 predicted proteins | sample DeeMarSWOR136_30_FD_25667 | JGI IMG/M metagenome (IMG submission 25667) | reverse complement strand
CAGCAACGGCAACGGCTGTTATAGAAGCAACGATCGATGCTACGGGGGAGAGCTCAAAGTCGAAGACATTGTGGAAAATAACCAGTAACAGCCAGAAACTAAAAGAACCCAGAACCGCCAGGGTCAACCAGGCTGTCCCCTGACGCAACACGAACCTGATGTCCATCAGCCGGTGACGGATGACGGCATAACTGAGAATAAATGCGTTGAAAATATTGCCCAGGTGCGCTATCGGATACTCTCTGCCCACCGGCAGGAAACTCGCCAGAGTAGTAACCGTAAGTGACCCAACCCCGAGCAGTATTGAGATAATCTGGTTATTCAACATCGGGTTTTCTGATGCTTTTAACCGTTTTATTAACAGGTATACACCCCTTACAGTTATCATAACTATGGGAACACCCAGAAAGTACACCGGGTTACCATAATTCAGATACAGCTTATCTCCATCAACAGTAACGCCTTCCGGGAAGACCCGTAAAGACACTAAAATTATGGTTGCTGCCAGAGTACTATAAGCCAGAGGTAGCCAACGCCCTTTACCCGGGGGATAAAAGGTGGTAACGAAAACATGAAACTGTATTGCCGTAAGTATATACGTAATAACGATTAGCTGTAGCAACAGATAGCTATATCCAGGAAACATGTTGCTACGTAAAAAGATATCAGTAATACTCCATAACATGGCGGATATCATGAATAATATGAACCATGTGTGTCTCGCCTGCCATGGCCGACTGGTTATTGCGGTTAATAATAAAGGTACATAAGCAATAGTCGCAATAAACGGAAATAAGGTATATATGTTCATATAAGGGCATTATCAGACCAAATAGAGTAGCTGTCAAGAGGTAACTAAAGTAAGCAAACCAATGTAAGGGGAACTAAAGTACTATATCAAACGGAGACGGTTTCGTCCTGGTTTTCAGGCGTAACGACCGCTCTAACTCTTTCCGGTTTAGCTACCAGCAGGGTTATGGTTTCCTGTGACGGCTGTATGTGCGGCGGCTTGAGATGGGCAAGGTCAGCCCCTTCGGCCTGCCTCCGGGTAGTATAGCTGGCAAAGGTGCCCCGGGGCAGTATGGTGGTTTCGACCCGGAAACCTATCATTCTGGCATACTCATCAGGGATAAGCGACTCCGCATCGATTTGCGACTCCGTGACATGTTTATAAATAGCCCTGGCGATAGCATCTACATTTTCCTGGGAATCATCTTTAAGCTCGATAAAGAGACTTAAAACCGCTTCCCCGTCTTTCTTATAGGCTATCCAGTCTTCGTAAGGAATTCCGGTACTCTCGATTGCCTCCCAGATGGTCTTTTCGGTGAGTCTCACGAATACGAAGTCCAGCAGGCCATCGACCCTCTGTTCGAAGACCATCTGGGGTATGTCTATGCCCAGCTTTTCGTTACGCAGGGAGGTAATCCTGACCATATCCCCCGGCCGGTACCTTATCATGGCACCGCCGTGGAAGTTGGTCATCACTATTTCGTATTTCTCCCCGGCTTTCACCTCGTTCATCAGCAGGGTTTTCATCCTGTAGCTGCGGTCCATCTCCCACTTGAGAAGTTCGTCCTCCGGGATGAACTCAAAGAAGTTGAGATTGGGAACAAACGTCATGCCTTCGTAGTCCCAGGTCTGAGTGGCGTAAACGCCGCCTTCGGAGCCAACATAGACGTCCAGCGGATATCTGCCCCAGTATTCCATTATTTTATCTTTATATACCCAGCTGTCCAGACCGCCGCTGATTATTCCCCTGACCGTCCACAGGTCGCGCGGCAGCATGGGGCGTCTGGCTATTTTGCTTTTAAGCAGCCCCCTGGCAAGTCTTAAGGCGGCTCTGGGCTGTTTGACGTAAGGCAGCACCGAGGCTTTATTTGACGCCTCGCGGAACCTTTCGCCGATTTTCACCAGAACCAGAGACAGACCGCAGAAACCGTCGAGTCCCTGCGATAATGCCTGTTTGAAGCCAAGCTGGACCCTATCCTCGAAGGATAGAGAGTCCATCCCGTCCAGAGGAGGCATGAACCTGGAAGGAACCTGAAGATCCAGCATATACCCCATAGCTCCGGACATATAGGGCCTGGGTGCCATGGCATTAATAATCCTGGGGCACTCAACGACCTTGGAAGTATCTCCCCATTCCTTACACGTAGAAAGGATAGCTATACCGAAGGAAATGACACTCATTTCCTGCAGAAAATCCGCGGTTAACGGTATCCACTTGCAGGGATATTCCCCCGACCTTCCCGAGGTATGCACCCACTCATACGGCTTTACCGGCAGGATATCCTCTATTTTTTCGATAAGCTCAGGGCAGTAGTCCTTATACGTGGTCAGCGGCACCATTTCACGGAACTCCCCGACCGTTTGCGGTCTGGCGCCGCCCATTATCTTTTTCCCGATAACGCTGTTACTGAGCAGTTCCAGCTGCTTGCCAAGAAGACGTTCCTGTACGTTCATGAACTCATCGATGGAAAGATTCAAAAAACCGCAGCACATCTGCCACAGCTCCTTATTTTTCCCCTCACGGATGAGCTCTATCGCTCTGGGCATAATCACCTCTCAAGTCAGCCTGCCAAACGGCGAAAGCGAATACAGGAACAGACTAAGGTAAAAGAGGTAGCTTGGGAAGTGATTATGTTCTAGAACACAGTTCTATTACATTCAGGGAAGGCTATTTTGAAGGGTTGTGGTACCGGTAGTTGACGGACTAGAAGAGGGAGTTAATATATTTCGGTATCTTCGTCAGTCCGGTGGAAGGATTCCAGTTTCTCGGTTAACGACTGGATATCCGTGTCCGGCTCGCCCCTGTCTACGGTCATGCCGTAACTGACGAAAAACTGGAGGAAATTATGGAGGAGCTCCATCATCTGGCTGGAAAACTGCTGGAACTCTTCCTTGGTTACGTAAGAATTCTGATTTGAGTGCTCTCTTAACTGACACTGTATCAGGTAGTTAACGAACTCGGTGCGGTTCATCTCGCCGCGGTGCTCATCTATCTGCTTAACGACGTCATCTTTAACCACCATTATTAAATCGTCTTCGTCTAACAGCAGCGTTCTTTTCATTGGAGTCTTTTTACCTCGTTAACCGCCCTTAAAGCGTCTTTCACATATATTATCCCTGTAAGTGTATCATCAAGGCATAAAAATGCGTATAAAAGAAATAAAAGAATTATAAAGTTTTAGTTAAGGTTTCATTAAGTCACAGGCACAGCTAAACCAGTTATAGAAACGGTGATTACAAAAGAAAAAACCTGAAGGCTGATTGCCTTCAGGTCATTCACCAGGACTTACATATATTATTATAATATGTTAAACATCCTCGTCGCTACCGGAGCCAAGCATTCTCATCAGAGTATCGATTACTCTGAGCAACTTAAGGCCGCTATCGGTAACCTGATAAGCCACCACAGTGTTGTCCATCTTTACCTTATTAATAAAACCGTGATTGACCAGATAATCCAGGTATCTTTGAATCTGGCTGTAGCTCATATTGGCGGTATACATTATTTCCGTTTTGCCGGCGCCGTTCTCGCCTACTCGGAGCATATCGGCGATAATCTCGATATTAGAACGTCGCCTCCCGACTACTCCCAGGAAAGGCGCCTCATTCCCGGTGCCCGGAACCTGTTTACCGTTTAGTCCCACGTTCATACAGAATTATTGTACTGGTGGGCAAACACAATGTCAATAAAAGTCAATAAATGATAATAAAAGTTACTTTAATAGAACAGACCCTGATACCAGTCATATATCTCAACGCCCCAGAGCAGGGTAACGATGGGCCCTATCGCCAGGAAGGTCCCGTAGGCAATAGCATCTTTTCTGCCTTTGAATCTCAAAACCAGTAATACAATAGCCACCAGACCGCCGATTAATATTCCTGTTAATAAAGCCACGATAACCAGAGGGAATCCGGTAACAAGTCCGATAAGGCCAGCCAGCTTAACATCGCCCATCCCCATTCCCCGAGGATTTATCAGGAATATTATCAAGAAAAATATAAAACCGATGGCTCCGGCGATAACTCCGCTCAGTATGCTGGGTTTATCCGAGGGGAAAAACAACGTATTACCGAATATAAGCGAATCTGGAAAGAGCGTATCAAAGGCAAGTATAACCAGGGCTACGATTGCCGCTGGCAAAGTTACCTTATTTAATATCAGCTGGTGTTCCCAATCAATAAATATAATCACCAGAAACACGCTGCACCAGAAAGCCGTAATCCCGAATTGAATACTCAGACCAAAACGCCAGAAAGCCAGAAAAAAGAGAACGCCTCCCAGAAATTCTACCAGAGGAATCCGCAAAGGAATTCTGGCGCGGCAATAGCGACAACGCCCCCGCAAGTACAAATAGCTGAGCAGCGGAATCAGGTCAATCGCTGATAACCCGTGCTTGCAGCTCTCGCAGTGAGAACGCAGACGAATCAAGCTCTTGCGTGACGGCAGACGGTCGATACATACATTAAGGAAACTGCCGATAACAACGCCTATGATGGTGAATAAGACGGTAAGGTTAGCGGTCATTCTCTACATTTTGCCTTGTTTTTTACGGAGAGTCAATAGTAGTGTCACCATTCTTTCAGTGTGTACCGCACCTGAACATTATTGGGGTTAATATAATCAGAATTGGGGGTACGTATCGAAGTAAGAGAAATCGTTAAAGAATACAATAAATATACCAATATTATCTTTAATTATCCTTACTTCACCTTAACTTACACGGCTATAGGACTTAATTCCCATACGTATATGGGACTATTATGTCATTGAACTGCGCGGATACTATGCTAAGCTTGTAATATAAGAAAAAGTCATCGAAAGCGTGAAGGAGGTACACGATGAAGAAATTTTTCAAGAAGTTCCGTTATGGAGAAAAAGGCTTCACCCTGATCGAGCTACTGGTTGTGGTAGCCATTCTCGGAGTGCTGGCCGCGGTAGCCGTACCGAACGTCGGTAAGTTCATCGGCAGAGGAAAGACCGAGGCCAAGGAGACGGAGCTGCACAACATCACGACCGGCGTCATGGCCATGATGGCCGATGCGGCTAGCGGCACGCTGCTGTCCACCGGAACCCCGACCACCCTTGACGATGGTAGTAGCCATGTGATCAATCTGGATACGGTGACGGCGAACAGGACCGGGACTATACTGCATCTCAATGACTACATCACCGGCCTTGGCGACTCGCCGGCTACTGTCGGCACCGTCGAGACATATGCCCCGAAGACCGGCTGCAGCTACGACTTCACTTCAGAAGGCACGGTAACGCAGCACGGGCCCTAATATCAATATGATATAACAAGTGAAGTAATAAAGACAGTACAATCAAGAGAGTATCAAGCCTATCAGCACGAACTGACTTAACGGTTCGGCTGATAGGCTTTTTTATTTTACGCGCATCCATTTATTCCACCCAGCCCTACCCTGTTTCTGACGAGCAGCCAGGAAAGGAAATTCTGCCAACACTCTCTCTTACACCTCACCCCCATGGATGAGATATATTAACCATATCAGGTGTAAATCCGCCTGACAAACAGACGATTCAGGAATAACTAAGAATCCGGGTTGAGGATACCGATTCTCCCGGTCGCTTCTCCCTCTTTACAACCTGGCGAGCTAACAACCCGGCAATGCTTTCCGCTGTCCTTTTAACCTTATCTACCTCACCCCCTGTGTCCCCTTCAGGGAGAACACTTTACTTCGTGGCTCGCCACCGTCTCTCGCCACAGGTGGTGACCTCAGTGGAACCAGGGTGAACCCCTCTCCTGACGAGTTTTCACAGGAGAGAGGGAAGAAATAGAAAGAGGGGCTTCGCCCCTCTTAAACACTCCGTCTTATGATGAAAACTATGGGTTAAGCCGCTGATGTCGCGAGGGCGGCTTGGGTGGGAAAAGATAACACACTTAATCAACCCTTCATTTTACGTACGAAATTTGGCTTATTTCTGGAAAAATATGGAGCAATTAGGACATTTTCCACGAATTATTCCAGAAATTCCAGAACCAATTAAGTGTGAGAAGCTTTACAAATTTAAAATTCCTATTCTCAGGTTCCGCCAAGCTATTTTATTTGAGATAGAATAATTACTTAAGAGCTATGATTCCAAATTGCTGTTCATCTTGAAATATTCAAACGTGTAATTATATATTTAATATCAAACCGAGCGAGAGATTACCAATAAGGAAAAGTTGATATATAATATAGTCTGATTATAATTTATTCATCCTTCGTCTTCTCTTCAAACCTCCTAAGTAAGTTATCTAGTCTATCATCATCCACTACTTTTTCCACTCTTTTTTCCTCTTGTGGAAGAAAACAAAAGTCATCCACATTTCTTAGTTTAGGATTTAAATACGATGCTATTACTAGACTATTGGGATTAACAAATTTCCGGTATTTACCAATTTCAGCCTGAATAGCTACAAATGGTACGGGATTACCTGTATCTCGATATCTCTCCTCAACAATACTTGCGATTGTATCCATAAGATTAGAAGTAGGACGTTTATATCCCCATTCCTCAAGAGCAAACTTACCTTTAGCACCTATCCAGACCACACCATGTTTCTCATTGAGTAAAGCTGCGTGAATACTGTTCTCGGTGCTGTATTCTTCGGGAAACATGTTCGTATACATATCAGCAACTTCGGAGTAATGTGACTGTCTCCCGATTTGCTTTAATGCTAAATATACTTTTTGAGTTTTCGTCAAACTCTTTAATACGATTGGAACCAACATTTCGGTTATTTCTACCACATCCTCTTGAATCAATTGAAGTGGCAGATTAACCAGAAAAAGATTAATTTTGCTTTCTATACTTGATAAATCTATCCAAATATCTTCCGGTAAACTGATGATGGTATCCACATAGCCAATACTTTGTATGTTTGTATATGGGAATGTATAAAGAGGAATATTCAAACACTTACATATAAAGTTTAGCTCTCGTTGTATATTTGATGAGCTAATTAATAGACTTACCTTCCTATTCAAAATATAAATTAACAAAAGTGGTACAAATTTTTGCTGTAATAAATAATGCCATATCCTCTTCCAAGATTTATCTTCTATCTGTCTAATACGTTCTCTCGTAACTTTTAACTGCTGTCCAATATCTTCCAGTGTCATTTTTTTAGATCCTAATATTCCTTGCCTTCTAATAATTACATATTGTTGCCTAATAGTGAGGTGTTTTAGTACATCCTGTAAACGTTCTAAAACTAGTTGCTCAAACTGAGGTGAGACGTCTTCATCATAGCGTCTGTTTAACAAATACTCTCTTGCTGCTTGAATGCAAGATGGGCAAAAAAATGACATTACGTAAGACAAGGGGAAATTATATTTGTCTTGTTCTTTTTGGCAGTAGATTAAACCGAGATCTTGACCAAACTTGATATAGTCACTAGGAATTGAGTTCCAACTCGCACTCTGGCGGAGGCTGTTCATCTGTAATAATACTTGTCTTTCGCTAAGTGTATGTACTTTACATATGGCTAGTTTAATATTTAGTTTGACAAACCAATCATATAGAGAGTTCTTAGCTATAAATCTTTTCCCCTCGCTTTCATTATCTACTGCAAACACAAAATGCTTGTCGTTTTTAACCGCTTTACAGACTTCATGAAAATCTGCCCCATTAAATAAGTATTCATTTAAAATGTCATCGAAAATAAAACTATACGACGACTGAAGGAGTTCATTTTTTATTTGGCTAATATAACTTCGATTCATTTTCCTATGTTGATATGATTCCCCTTTGTATCGACTCGGCAATGCGGCGTGTTCCTTTTTCACACTTACCCCAATTTAGATATTTAGGAATCATACTTTCATTTGGTATGTATCTACGAAATATAATGACCTTTTCTAACCATTTCCTTTTCGCATTCAGGTCTCTTTCTAAATGTTCATATATCCCATCTATTTGGAAAGACAATTTGTGTAAATTGTTTATCAGTTCAAAAATCATGTCTCCCAGTTCCCAGACTTTTCTTGCAGGCAATGGATAGCGATTATTTCTAAATTCGTCGATTTCTTTTTTTACAACTGACATTTTCACTATGGAGTCCTCGTATATTGTAGAAACCTTTTTCAACTCTGTTTCAAGGTTTTTGTTTGATGATAAGAAACCCCCAATATCTATATAGGCTTTATACTCATCGTTCTTTTTTTTAACCGAGACGAATATTAATTCATCTTTCATTATTTTTTACCCCAAGCAGACATCATTCTATCTGAAAACATCAAATCTTCTAATTGACCATTAAAAATGAATCTTTGAATGGCATTTGCTATTGCATAGATACAATGTAGTCTATTGGCAGTGGCATTCGATAAGACCTTTTTATAAGCGGGGTGACCAGAATTTATAACAATATTATTACCGTCAACCCAAGCTAAATCTATACGCTCTGGGGACTCACTAAGTGATATTTTTGGTCCACGCCTGCTTTTTCTACTAATTGGCTTTGCCTTTATATTACCTTTTTCAAAATCTTCAACTAATGCTTCACCTGGACCATTTCCCACATCAAGAGGGGCTTCACCTCCCTGTGATTTTCCTTCACCTACAGGAAACGTCAACTCAGCCCCTTCTTGGGCATTGGCAAGTGTATCTCCACTTGCTTGATTCTGTAAGACTGGTTTTCGTACTCTAAAACCAAAAAATTCACCCAATTCAGGCACGTCATCTAGTAATTTTTTAATCTCCCTCTCCAATTTTGCTACTTCATCACTTGTTATTACTTCCGATGACTGAACCCCTAATTCTTTTAACCAATTCCGAAATTCTTGTCTAACTGGATCGTATAATTTCTCAAATTCTCTTAATTTTTTTCTTCTTATAAAATCTGTCTTAGAACTAGTAAGGAAATGAATCAAGTTAGGTATTTCAACTATTCCCATTATCCTTGGTCCTACATCACTAGGAAATTGGTTGAATAGGTCAGCTTTTATCACTTTCCCATGTGTACAAAGTAATACACCACACCAATTTTCTCCCATGGGATATTCTCTAGAAGATAAACCAAAAATACCATAGCCAATTCTTTTGTTAACACTGGTAGGATAAAATTTATGAACTCCGTCAAGATGATAATATGACGCAATATCAACTGGTTCTATTTGTTTACCATTGATTATGAAGCGTAGATTAGAATTATAATAATTTAAATCATCATATAACGAAAGGAAATACTTATCAAACAACGGTAGATAGTGTTGTCGAAGAAGAAAAGTAATACTATCCGTATCATTAAAAGGAAGGCTAGCATCTTTTCTAAAAATTACACTTACCCTCGTACCGAATTTTGTTAAGTGATCGGGTGAAATATCTTCCCAAATTAATCTTCTTTTAGATTCAAGATACCAGTTAGAACCTCCAGAATAAGATAGGCTTTTTGTTTCAGTTATTACTTGGGATGCCAGGTTAAAGCTTATTTTTGCTCCAACACCTGCAAATCCTATACCCATGCCCCTTGTCTTAAGACCGGCAGCAAAATCATGATATTGAGCAAAATCCTTTTCAGTCATACCTATTCCGTTGTCAGTAACTATAAGAGATTTCTCCTGAGGATGATAATCTATATTTATTAATGTCGCTTTGGAATCTAAAGCATTTGCTACAAGCTCTATTAAAACAACAGTACCTACGTCAAAAGGATACATATCGGCTAAATCTGTTATTAAGTTCTCAAAATTGACCGAACTCTCATGTTTGCTCATGACGTTATTCCTCCGGTGGAAAATCCCATTATTTACTTCCTAATATATATTTCAAAGTTTAAATTTACCTTTGTTTTTCTCTCCAAATTGGAACTGCAATCTTGTTTCTTTTACCTTTCGTTCTATCTCTCTGAATATTTTTCTGACCTGATCATCAGAATATTCATAGTTTCTCTTATTCGAGCATTTACCCAAGTTGTCTAGATTATAAAGAATCTTATTCACCCTACTTTCAACAATCTTTATAAATCTTTGGCGTTTTATATTTTTCTTGTTTTCCTGTTTATTGTTATCAGTCATATTATCCTCCCGCATGTGTATAATAAAATTAGCATAATGAGTGTTCTTTGTCAATATATATATCATCATTTTATTAATAAATATTGATAGATATTTTGTGATATATATACTTTATACATACTATATTATCGACCTAAATGATGTAAAAATTATTATAAAACTTGACAAATCTGAATGTAACCTATTTCTCTCGTTTTATTACTAATGCGACTCCAAATTTTAATTACAAAAAACAAGCAATTACTCAGGTTTTATTTGCATTTTGCTGGTGGGCGCAGATGATGGGTGGTAAAATAATGGCATGGATACGAAAATTATTACTGTTATTATAGCTTGGTGCACCACCATTATTTTATTCGCAGTTGAGGTGGTACTCCAAGTGTTAGACATACAATCCATTGTTATTGCAGTGATAGTAGGTATTATAGGCAGTATTGCCTTTCTTATTGCTATTATCATGACTTACTTGCTAATAAGGCGAAGAAAAAGAGGTAAACTTAATAAAAGAGCAATAACTCTAAGCGAGATATCTGCACATCAAACTGAAATAAAGGAAAGAATAGAAGCTAGGAAACGATATTTACCAGAGCTTAAACAAGTGTTAAATGAATATATTAATCGTGTAGATTATCTAGCGAATAACCATAAAGAATTAATCAGCCCTGAATTATATAGGAATATATATTTGGATGAATCTTTAAATTCGATTGGTATAAAAAAACTATGATGACACTTACAGCTGTGCTTTATCTCTATGACCAAGAGGTTTATAAAGATAATTTGGTTTTGCGAGATATTGAAGAAAGGGATAAAAAATTAAATAAGCTAAAAACTAAAATGAATGGACTTAACTCATTTGTAAAGGACATAATTGTACATACTAATGTTAAAGGTTATCCTGAAGCTACTCACATAGCATATTCGTATGTAGTCTTTAATCGTTTATTAAGAAAGTTTACTGATAACAAGCCGTTTGTTCATAAATTCTATTTTAGGAGAAGTGAGAAGGCTATTAATAGGTTACGAGACTTACAAAATGAAACTAATAAACGTATAGATGAACTTTTAGAAGGTGCGGAAGATGAATAATGAAAATACCTGCATAAACATTCAGTCGGATAATATAATTTAGTAGTCATACCTTGACAACACGTAATTTTTTAAAGTCTTATCTCGACTCTTACGTTTACCGCAATAACCATCGGGATGATGGGACTACAATGTATCAATCTCTATTGAGTCGGGCTTCTCTATTGGTCAAGCAGCCTTCTTAAGAAGTGCTTCATACTATTTCTTGGTTAGATTTTTCATTTATTTCCCTCTTTGCCCAATTTTGTGAGTCCTCAGATTTATACCAACGAATAATTATTGGTTGACCGGGCAATAAAGCCCCTGCTAACTCATATCTGTTATTGCCTACTTGCTTAAGAGTATGTTGATAATGCATTGTGAAACCAGGCTTAATAACTAGACCATTGAATGACTCTACTTCAACAAACGGTGCATCAGTCACATGAATGAAGGTACTAATGTGTTGGTCATTTGAATGCTTTATTTCTTCATAAGAGCACCAAGTCTCAACAGTTTCTTTTGGTGCAAGTTCTATTTCAATCATGTTCTTTACACTCAACGTATATACCTCTTTTTCGCACTCGAAATCTTCTCTCCCCCCAGTCCATCCAAATCCAAGGATTTTAGATTCCCTCTCTTTGTGAAACCACTCATCAATTGATAATAAGGGCTTTAGTTTTGCTCTATGCTGACTAACATTCTGAAAGGTTCTGTTAATGCTGACTCTCATTACAACTAGGTCATTGCCTAAAGGAGTTAATTTGCAGATTTGCCTATGTTTAATGGCAATTATTTCTTGTTGATAAACCCATTCCATTTCAGGTTTCAATTCATCAGGCAACAAATAACCTATACTCGCCTTGAAAGCGTCTTTGGCCAACTGATAACGAAGTAATTTATCTACTGTAAGCCCAAGTGCACCAGCTATCAGCAATGCAATACCTATATCTCTCGTAATGCTCCACAATTCATAGTCGTAAAAATTTACTGGAATTATAAGTATGATTCCCAGAAAGAGACATAATAATAGGATTGGAGAAGTCCATTTTTCCCTCCAATCTTTTTTTCCATTATTCATACTTATCCCCCTTATTATCCCTTGAATCCAGGAGATCAACTCCCAAACCAAGGTTTATTTTTCGGGATAATGGGTATCGTTTGCACATTATATCACACTCCTATATGTGTTAAGAGGGAATATTCACTTAACTTTATTATTGGGCAAAGATTATGTTGAACAACTAAATGCAAATAAAACCTTATTTTAAAGTGTTTTCGGTAGTAGATACTTGTTTGAAGCTATTTCAAAACACTTTTAAAGACATTAATCTTGATTACATTTTAGATTTGTGAATAAATTTTCCGGTAATATATCAAAAAAATAGCTACGAATACGTGGAAAAAGTCTCTTGTCAAAATTATGCCCTACGTTTTCCTAGCTGTAATCGCTATAAATTAATGGAAAAACCATTTTAATATGTAAAAGATTAGCTTTAAAAGTAGGAATTTTACCAGATAACGCCCATGTTATCCTCGAAGTAATATCCGATTAAAGCTAATCTCCGGGATTAACAAATCGATTTGTTACAAATGTTAATCCAGCTTTAGTCCTGAATGAAGCTATTATTTGTTGGGGGCGCTTTAGTCGGAGAAGGTATCTTTTCCACGAAAATACGTGGATTTTAGGACTGTTTTCGTGGACAATATCATCCTTTTTCTGGAAAACTGATTTTAATTAGTTATAGGTGTGAATTTCTGATAAGTGCCGCCTATGCGTAATCCCCTATAATCCCGTCACGTAATCCCTGCATAGTCCCTTGCGTAGTCCTTTTCGGGACTACGCATTAGCTTTGTGTTAGGCGTTGGCGTAAACCTTGATTTTTAAGGGGACTACGGGATTTACACAAAGCTATTTACTCAGGATTACGGATGCCAGATAACTTTTATTAAATAAACGTAATCCTGGTATAATCCCAATTAGCCTCAAACGTGCCTAGAATTTCAGGAATTGTTATTTAGTGGGAAAAGATAAGCAACGGTGGGCGGGGGGATGAGGGACGACTACGTTATAAGCCGCTGATGATACGAGGGCGGCCCGGTTGGGAAAAGATAACACACGAGGGGGTTTGGGGGGATAAGATTGCCTGCCCGTGCTGGAAGGGCAACAATACGTTCTTATTCAGGGTAAGATACCGAGGAAGGATCCAGGTCTTAATTAAACTGGGTGGTCAGTGCCAGGTTCATATCGTCCTTCTGCTGGGCTTCTCTCGGTCCGGTAAGCTTGGCAATTTCCTCCGGATCGTTACAGAACTCAAGGACCATCTCGTAGGATATGACGTCGTCATGATACAGTCTCATAAGCGCCTGATCCAGCAATTCCATCCCGTGCTGGGTATTCATGCGGATAACGTTAGGCAGCTGAAAGGTCTTGCCCTCTCTAATGAGGTTCCTTACCGCCGGGTTAGCCAGCATTACCTCAATAGCGGCCACCCTGCCCGAACCGTCTGATTTAGGTACCAGAGCCTGACACATGATACCGAGGAGTAATGAGGCCAGCCTCGCCTGAGCCAGGTGACGTTCGTGGGGCGGGAAGAGGCTGGATACCCTCTCCACCGCCTGGGAGGCACTGGGCGCATGACCGGTTGTCAGTACCAGATGCCCGGTCTCGGCTACGGTGAGAGCTGCCGAGGCAGTTTCCAGGTCTCTCATCTCACCTACCAGAATGACATCCGGGTCCTGCCTGAGTACGTGCTTCAGGGCATCGGCAAAGGACAGAGTATCCTGACCGAGTTCACGCTGGGTAATAGTGCACTTGTTATTCTGATAGGTATATTCAATCGGGTCTTCCATTGTCACCACGCGACGGCTCTCATTTTGATTAAGATAGTTAATCATTGACGCCAGAGTGGTGGACTTACCGCTGCCGGTAGGCCCGCTGACAATTACCAGACCCCTGGGACGCATAATAAGTTGGGTACATATCTCGGGCAAGCCCAGGAACTCGGGGTCAGGTATGCTCATCGGAAGCAAACGCATGACCATGCTGACCGTTCCCTGCTGTCTGGCGGCGTTAAAACGGATTCTGCCGACATCAGGGATAGTACGACCGATATCGAGTTCCAGATTACGTTCAAAATCAGATACTTCCTTTTCCGTCGCCACCTGGCGTAATGCCTGCTCGATGTCCTCGGCGGTTAAGGGAGGCAGTTCTCCGGCAGGTAAAAGGCTGCCGTTAATACGGAGTAATGGCGCTCTATTGACGACCAGATGCAAATCTGACGCGTTTCTGGATTTGGCTAGTTTTAACAATGCAATGATGTCAGCCATCTTTTACCTCACTTTAGCTGGCAATTAAGATTATAGCTCATCGTTGAATTTCCACTCGCGCCAATCAGGGAAACACTGGAAATGGTAATCTCCTTGAACCTTCCGGTATCCTGAAGTATACGAACGTATTTAAAGATTTCCTGCTCGGTTTTCGCCTCTCCGGAAAGAGATACCTGTTTTCCGCTGTGACCGACATTATTTAGATACAAATCAGTTACTACATTATCCACTACCGCCGACAGGTCATCGTTCATCTCGGTTCCTCCAACACTAATGCTTTCCAGAACGTATACGTATTTCTGACGGGCATTTTGAGTGCTGGCTAACTTACTTTCCAGCTGCGATATGCTCGCTGTCAGTTCCTGTTTCTCAGCCTGCTCTTTTTCAAGGCGTATTTGATTTAAATCCAGTTGCCTCTGGGCTTCATCAATATCGGCAGCAGCATTCTGAACGGTTATTACCAGCATAACGATGAGTCCGACAGCCGCCGCGGCCGCCGGTATTGCCATCAGCCTTTCACGGGGTATCTGCTTGGGCTGGTATGGAACGGGCATGGTATTAAAATTAGGTACTAAAGGACCGGCCCCTTTAACCAGTTCTTTAAGAGCCAGTCCTATATTGGTCATATGATGTGAGGGGTCAAGCTGCTTGACGCATTTCAACGGTGATGTAAGAGGAGCAACACGGTATCCAAGTTCTTCAGCCATGGAATCCATAATTTCCTGTTCATCAACCAGCTCGCCGGAAACATATATGGTCGTACTGGGGGCTATAGGATTCTCCGGATTGTTGGAATTGTAGAACTGGATAGTACGCCTGAATTCGTCCTTGACTATAGAAATCCTGTCATCCATCGCCAGGTATTCGCGGGGGAAGGGCACGGTACGGAGCGGCTGCGGTATCCCGTTCACCATGATGATAATGTCAAACTCCTTGGGCTGGACATCAATGATAACCGCCGTAGCTTCCTGGCATACTCTCGAGAGAGCCAGGGGTTTTATATCCATCAGGTACGGTTTGATTCCCGCCCGATGAAGTATGTTCAATATGTTATCGGCGATATTCTTGGGTATGGCTACCAGGTATACATCTATTTTGCCCTCTGAGCTGGAAATGATTTGCCAGGACAGATAGAGCTGCTCCAGGGATATCGGCAGAACCCTTTTAGCCTCGCGGGTAATCGCTTCATCCAGCATCGCCTTGGGCAACTCAGGCAACGAAAGCGGTCGCGTTAAGCACTGCAATCCGCTAATCCCGAGGATGACTTTTTTATCACTTATGCGGTTACTCCTGAAGAGGAGCCTGATTTTATCTACGAGTTCCTCCTCCTTCTCCCCACCGCTGATTTCATTCAGGTTAATGTCCAGGGGCACATCAGCCAGCTTGGTAATACGCTTGCCACGCGTTACCATCAACTGAATACCGTTATCACTGATATATAAACTCGTTGCATTACTAGCCATTTTTCTTATCCTCGTAGGAATATATAGACAATCTGATATTCGCAGACGGTTTTTGCGTAGTATTTGCAGGATCGGGTATATTTATCTGGAACGTTTCCACCAGACCGGTAGTATAGTCATTATTGAGACTGTGAATAAAAGCAACCAGATTAGGTAGCTCCCCGCTTACGGCTACATTGATTGCAGTCGTCTCAACGCTAATACCTTCGTAGTCAGTCGCCCTGATTTCCGTGGTACTGGCGCCGGTAATGATAATTCCGCAGTAATCGGCGATGGCGAAGAGCTCGTCAGCCACGTCAACACTAACCACCGTCTGGTCGAGTCTTTTCCTGGCTTCATCAAGCAACAGCTGTTCTTCTTCTATTCTCTGTTGCAGTGCATCCAGCCTCTCGCGCGAACCTAATGATGTCTGTAATCCCTCCAGCCTATTTGTAGAGATACGTAGCTCCTCATCCAGGGTACCTTTTTCCTGTATCTGCTGGGAACGGGCTATGCCCAGGCTTCCAAGGACAACTATAAAAACTCCAGCCGATAGGATCAGCCAGCTTACTTTACTTAATTTTAACAACTTCATATTTCTTTCCCACAATCCTCATATACTTAAAATGCCTGGCCATAGATCGAATACATTGCCGAGACCATGGACAGCGCGATTAAGCCAACAATGCCGGCGATAATAATCGTCATTACCGGAGGTATCATGTTTATCAGGGATTTAGTTTTTTCCTGCGCCTCCGATTCGTAATTCTGGGCTACGGCGATTAACGAGGTATCCAGACTACCGGTTTCCTCGCCAACTTTGACCATTTGCACCATCATCGGCAAGAATATGGGATTCCTTGACATGGGTTTAGCCAGACCTTCCCCCTTCATCATATCCACCTGAACGCCGTATAGCGCCTGAGCGATAACCCTGTTATTAGCGCCCTGCACGACCAGAGGCATGATTTCCGTCAGGGGCAGGCCTGCCGTGAATAACAGCGAAATACTCCGGCAGCAGCGCGAGAGTTCATTTAGTAACCTGACTCTTCCCAGTTGAGGTAAACGCAGCATCAGTACATCAAGTTTCATCTTGCCGTCTTCTGTTCTAACGTAAATAAGGATCATTCCTATTAAAATAAACACTCCCAGAAAGATATGAAGGGCATGTTCGCGGAGCACTATCGAGGCGTCTATCATTAATTGGGTCAGGGCGGGCAGCTCGGCGCCCAGCGAGCCGTAGAGATTGGCGAAGGAAGGCAGGACAAAAAACATTAATATGCCCACCACACCCACGGTTACCACGGCGGCAATTGCCGGGTACATGAGGGCTCCCTTAATGCCTTTGCGTGTTTCCTGTTCACGCTCCATGTAGTCAGCCATTTGCTTGAGCATCGTCTCCAGACTGCCCGTCTGTTCACCGATGCTTAACGTCCGGCAGGCCATCGGCGAGAAAAAATCCGGATGACGGCTCATGGCGGTGGACAGCTGGTTGCCGCTGCGAATATCAGAAATAATATCGTAAACAACATTTTTCAAGGAGTGTTTGGATATCTGTTCCTGCAGCAGCTCCAGAGAGGTGACAATGTTTATCCCGGATTCAAGCAGCAAAGCCAGCTGACGGAAAAGCAATATGATATCATTGGGTTTTACCGGGAACAATTGCGAAGTCAACTTGCCCGGACTGAAGAACGGGACATACGGTCTGAGGTTAATCAGACGGTAACCGGCATAGCTGAGCATCTCGTTAATGGCATCTTCGCCGGTGGCGCTTATCTTGCCTTTAACAATCTCACCCGATTCGCTACAGGCTATATACTGATAAATCATCCGCCTTCTGCTCCGATATTCTTCCCTTCAAACGTCCCCCTTTTTTTTCCTCAATATGTTAATTATCCGAAGGAATAGGCATTACGCAGGACCTCGGACGGGGTGGTTATATTTTTCTTTACTTTTAACATGCCGTCCTTGAGTAAGGTAACCATACCTCCCTTGATAGCATGGGAACGTAACTCGTTGGCTGTCGTGCCTTTGACCAGTAACGTCTTCACCTCATCGCTGGTGGCTAATATCTCAAACATACCGGTTCGTCCCCGGTAGCCGCTGTTAGCGCACGACTTACATCCTTTGCCCTGAAGAAATTCCGTTTTCTCATCCCCCATCTCCTGGCTATAGATGAGTCTCTGTTCGGGAGTAGCTTCTACCATATGGCCGCAATGGGGGCAAACGCGGCGTACCATACGCTGGGCTATCACACCGATAAGTGCTGACGATACCAGGAACGGCTCCACGCCAAGGTCAATGAGGCGCAGCACCACGCCAGCGGCATCATTGGCATGGATTGAGGACAAAACCAGGTGCCCGGTTAGAGCCGACTGAATAGCGATATTAGCCGTCTCGGCATCACGTATCTCACCGATTAGTATCACGTCGGGGTCGAGTCTCAGTATAGACCTGAGGCCGCTGGCAAAGGTGATGCCGGCGCGGGGATTCACCTGAATCTGGTTGACAGTAGAAAAACGGTATTCCACCGGGTCTTCCACGGTGATGATATTGCGTTCGGACTGGTTAAGGGAATTGACCGAAGCATAGAGAGTGGTGGTCTTACCCGCTCCGGTAGGCCCGCTGACCAGTATTATGCCGTAGGGTACCTTGAGCATATTTTCGTAAAGCTCCAGGCTTTCGGGTAGTAATCCGAGGTCGGACAAAGCCAGCGTGGCTCTTGATTTGTCCAGGAGGCGCAGTACCGCCATCTCTCCGTAAACCGTGGCGATAATACCGACACGGATATCAATAAGCCGTCCCTTGGTTTTCACCGAAAACTGGCCGTCCTGCGGACGATGATGGTCGGCGATGTTCATATTGGCGAGGATTTTGATTCTCGAGATAAGCGAAGCCATGGTCATCAGCGGGAGGGAAAGCATCTCGTGGAGAGTACCGTCGATGCGGTAGCGTACCCGCACCTTTTCCTCGCCCGGCTCAATATGAACGTCAGAGGCTCTGGCTTTCACGGCTTCATCGATAATCAGCGACAGGGCTTGAGCCACCGGAGCCTCGGTAGCGGAATCTATATTCAGCTGCTTGATTTCTTTCGTATCTTCGGCTATCGATATATTGGAGATATGCTTCTCTATCTCGTCGTAAGCCTTATAATTAAAGTCGATAGCGTCAAGGACTTCTTCAACGGTAGCCGGTTCCGGCTCGATGCGCAGCTTGCTTTTACTGGCTAACGCCTCAAGGGCTATAATATCCGAAGGATTCGCCATAGCCACGCGCAGGACATTACCATCGATAGTCAGAGGAAAGACATTGTATTTACGCGCCATTCCCTCGGGAATCAGGCGTAAAGCTTCTTGCTCAGGCGAATTACTGCGCAGGCTGTTCCCGGCTTCACTAACGATTTCGGCCATAATAGAGAATTCCCTTATGCAGACTGCAATAAGATACCCTTTACAGAATTCATCTTATATGCCTTTGGTAACGTTTACAATAGCTAATTGGTCATAGGTATTTTGTTTGATAGGGTTATCACCCAGGTAAAAATCAGTAAATTCACTGGAACTTTTTTTCTTTTTCTTGTTATTATGTTAAAATATGGGAGTAAGATATCGTAGAGCCAATTGAAAATTTCTTAAATTATCTTTCAGTAGAGAAAGGCTATTCCGAGCATACTATAGCCGCCTATCGTAATGACCTGACAGGACTGGCGGATTTTGCTAAAAAGCAGAATATATCCGGCTGGTCCGGTTTCAACCGCCAGAACATGTCAGGCTACCTCCTTGACCTAAAGGAAAGGGGCTACGTCGCCACTACCATGGCGCGTAAAGTGGCTGCGGCGCGTTCTTTCTTCGGTTTCCTTGTGGCAGAAGGCATTATTAAAGACGACCCGACCGAAAACATGAGTTCGCCCAGTGTGGGAAAGGCTTTACCCAAGCCGATACCCATCAACCAGGTCAGATTATTACTGGAACAGCCCGCCAAGCTATCAACCGCCGAGGCAAAAAGGGACAGGGCTATGCTGGAACTGCTGTACGCCAGCGGCATGCGGATAAGCGAACTGGTAGCCCTGAACCTTGGCGATGTTAATACCGATGGCGATTATTTCGTGCGGTGTTTCGGCAAAGGACGGAAAGAACGCATTATCCCTCTCTACGAACAGATTGTCAAGACGGTCAAGAAGTACGTTGACGAAGACCGCCCCAAGCTAGCACACGGCAAGAAAGAAGAAGCCCTGTTCCTTAACGCCCGCGGTGAAAGACTTACCAGGCAGGGCTTCTGGCAAAAACTAAAGGAATACGCCAAGTCAGCCGGCTTAAGCAGCCAGATAAGCCCGCACACGCTGAGACACAGCTTCGCCACTCATATGCTGAGCGGGGGGGCTGACCTGAGATCCGTCCAGGAACTGCTGGGGCACGCCAATATCTCCACCACGCAGGTCTATACTCACCTTACCACCGAGCAGGTACGCCGGACGTATGACAAATCCCATCCCCGAGCCAAAGACTAGCCTTCAGGAGGCAATTTATGCCAGCTAAGTCACGACACGGTAAAGGCAAACGCCACCACCAGAGTAAAAAAAGCAAGGCTATACAACGTCATGGTACTGTAATGGCGCCACCGGCGAAGGCCCCTACGGCAGCGGCGCCAGCGCCGGCACCAGCACCAACACCTCCCAAAGCAGTCGCAACCGCAGCAAAAGCCACCACGCTGCAGTACCCTTACATAAAGGGTGAACTTAAGAGAATCGCTATTCTGGCAGTAATTATATTAATCGTCCTCTTTATTTTATCAACTATCATATCCTAGTCTCTAACTATCGGCTATGACAGACTATAATGTAGCCAGAGCCGCACTGGTTGAACACCTGAGTTCAGAAATCAGAGACCGGCGCGTACTCGAAGTCATGTCCCGCATACCGCGTGAAAAATTCGTCCCTCCGGAAGTACGCCACCAGGCTTACGAAGATAAACCTCTGCCCATCGGCTGGGACCAGACAATCTCCCAGCCGTTCATCATCGCCATGATGACGGAGGCGCTGGAGCTGAACGGCAGGGAAAAGGTTCTGGAACTGGGTACCGGCAGCGGTTATCAGACGGCAATATTGGCCGAACTCTCCAGGCGGGTGATATCTATCGAGCGGGTGCCGTCTCTCGCGGAGTCCGCCCGTTCCGTTCTTGATAAGCTGGGGTATACTAATATAGAGATACATCTCGCCGAGGAGACCCTCGGCTGGGAGAGAGGGGCACCTTACGATGCCATCATGGTCACCGCCGGGGCACCCAGGGTACCCGAGGAACTCATGAATCAACTGGCAATCGGCGGTCGCATGATAATCCCGGTAGGTTCCCGCTACGTTCAGGAATTGTGTAAAATAACCAGGCAGCGCAACCGGAATATAGTGAAAAATCTGGGCGGCTGCCGCTTCGTTTCCCTAATAGGGAAAAACGCCTGGGAAAAATAAAAAATAATCCGGATACGGAGGAGAGCTAATGGATATCCTTGAAGCTATCATGAACAGAAGAAGCATCCGGCATTACAAGAGCGACCCGGTAGACGAGAAGACCGTAATGACGGTCCTCGAAGCCGCGCACTGGGCTCCTTCCTGGGGAAACATACAGTGCTGGCGTTTTATAATTGTAAGCAACCCTGAAACCAAGTCCCAGGTGGCTGATACCCTCACAAAGATAACCATCGATAACGAACTGGTGGACAATGCCGCGTCCAAAGCCATCAGACAGGCACCTTTGCTGATAGTCGTCTGCGCCGAAACAGGTAAAGCCGGCTGCAATCCCAACGGCACTCCGGCTACCGATAAGGGAGACTGCTGGTACATGTTCGATATCGCCCTGGCTATGGAGAACCTCGCTCTCGCCGCCCACGCTCTGGGACTGGGCACGGTGATTATCGGCAATTTCAATGCCGCTAAAGCTGCTGAGATACTTAACGTACCTGAAGGTTTCTGCGTGGTTACCATGACGCCGCTCGGCGTACCCGAACGTAAAGGACAGGTCTCTTAAGTAGTCCCGGCGTTCTTCCACTAGAATTCACCAGCTACAACGATGCTTGCCGTGTTCGGCGGTCTGCGAGTATAATAATAGGCGAAGAACATAGAGAGCAGGTGGTTTCATGCCTAAATACGGACTGGACAGTATTCACAATATCGTCTTGCTGTCTCACGGCGGCGCCGGCAAGACTTCTCTCGCCGAGGCGATACTATTTAACGCCGGGGCTATCAAACGTCTGGGCAAGGTCGACGACGGGTCGACCACCTCGGACTATGAACCCGATGAGTTAAAGCGTAAAATCAGCATCAATCTGTCTATCCTGCCCGTCGAGTGGCGTGAAAAAAAGGTAAACGTTCTCGACGCCCCGGGTTACACCGACTTCATCGGGGATATCAAGGCCGGCATACGTGTCAGCGAGGGCGCGGTCATCGTGGTCTGTGCGGCATCAGGGGTGGAAGTGGGTACGGAAATGGTCTGGAGCTACTGTGAGGAAGCCCGGCTGCCGCGCCTCGTCTTCGTCAACAAGATGGACCGCGAAAATGCCGACTTTGCTAAAGTCGTGGGAGAGATACAGGCCAAACTCAGCAAGAAATGCCTGCCGCTGCAGGTAGCCATCGGCGCCCATACCAGCTTTGAGGGAGTCGTCGATTTACTCTCCATGAAAGCCTATACCGGCACCGGCTCTCAGGCTAACGAGACGGAAGTTCCGGACTCTCTAAAAGACCAGGTCAATACCTACCGCGAGAAACTCGTGGAAGCCATCGCCGAAGTGGACGACGCCCTCATCGAAAAGTACCTGGGCGGAGAAGAGATAACCCCTGAAGAACTGACCACCACGCTGCGCCGGGCGGTGATTAGCGGTCATATCATACCGGTGCTGGCCGGCTCGGCGCTCCAGAACACCGCGGTCAACCGCCTGATGGACGCCGTATGCGCTTACCTGCCCCTGCCTAAAGAACGGAAGGTGTCAATCGACAGCAACGATACGGAGCCGAGTGAAACAGTCCCGCTGGTGGCGCTGGTGTTCAAGACCACCGCCGACCCCTACGTTGGCAAGCTTACCTATTTCCGCGTTTATAACGGCGCGTTAAGCAGCAACTCCCAGGTCTATAATGCCAGCCAGGACGCCGCCGAACGCGTCGGGCAGCTGTTCATGATGCGCGGCAAGACACAGGAACCGGTGCCACAGGTAGTCGCCGGAGATATCGGCGCGGTAGCCAAGCTGAACGTTACCGCCACCGGGGATACGCTCTGCGCCCAGGACAAGCCGGTCAAGCTGGAGCCCATCACCTTCCCGACGCCCGTTTTCCGTGAAGCCGTCCGTCCCAAGACAAAGACCGATATAGACAAGATGGGCACCGCCTTAAACCGACTCACGGAAGAAGACCCGACCCTGCAGGTACACCGTGAGATGGGCACCGGCGAGACCATCCTCTCCGGCATGGGCGATACGCACCTGGCGGTCGCCGCTGAGAAAATGCAGCGGAAGTTCAGTGTAAACGTCGAGATGTCAATACCCAAGGTGCCCTACCGGGAGACAATCACCACAGCCGCTAACTCCGAGTACAAGCATAAAAAGCAGTCCGGCGGTCACGGCCAGTACGGGCATGTCCTGCTGGAGTTCGAGCCTCTGCCGGAGCGCAGCGACAACGAGTTCGGCGACAGGATTGTCGGCGGTTCGGTGCCTAAAAATTATATACCGGCCGTAGAAAAAGGCGTTGTCGAAGCCTATCAGGAAGGCGTGCTGGCCGGCTATCCGGTTGTCGGCGTGAAGACGACTCTCTACGACGGCAGCTTCCACCCGGTCGATTCCTCGGAAATATGTTTTAAAATAGCCGGAGCCCAGGCGTTCAAGCTCGGGATAGCCGACGGCAATCCGATTCTCCTGGAACCGATTATGAACCTCAAGGTAACCGTGCCCAACGACCTTACGGGGGACATTATCGGCGACCTCAACACCAAGCGCGCCAGGGTCCTGGGCATGAACCCCCAGGGCGATCTCAACACCGTCGAAGCGCAGGTGCCGCTGGCGGAAATACAGCGCTACGCCATCGACCTGAAATCGATGACGCAGGGACGGGCGACCTATACGCTGGAGTTCGACCACTACGAGGAAGTGCCGGCGCAAATCACCCAGAAAATCATCGCCCAGAGACAGGCGGAGAAAGCCGAAAAGAGTTAAGCCGTTCGGACTGCTGACTCAAGGCATCTATCAACCGTTATCTCATAACGGCACGGATGTTCAGGAAGCTAACAGCTCTTTTACTTTGGCGGTAAAGGCGGGAAGCACCTTTTTCCAGTCGCCGACCAGGAAAATATTCGCTTCCTTATCTTTATTAATGGCAACAATGGTCTTGGCGCCGGAGCAGCCGCTCATGTGCTGGCTTGAGCCGGATATCGCCACAGCTATATAAAGTTCCGGGGCGATTATCTTGCCGGTGAGACCCACCTGCACGGTATCCGGTATCCAGCCGTTATCGCACGGAGGCCGGCTGGCGCCCACCGCGCCTTTGAACAGCTTCGCCAGCTCCTCAAGCTGCTCGAAACCCTCGGCGCTGCCGATACCCCTCCCCCCGGCAACCACTGTTCCGGCATCATCAATTTTTATCCCGGCTACCTCTTCCACCACCCTGTCCAGCACTCTGGTTTTAATAGCGGACGCGTCCAGGCCGGCGTCGATATTCTTTATTTCACCTTTCCTGGAGGAATCCGGTTCGAGGGCGGTCATGGCTTTGGTGCGGATGGTAACTATCTGAGGGTCCGTCTCGCTGACAAAGACCGCCAGGGCATTGCCGCCGTAGACGGGCTTTGTCTGCAGCAGCCGCTTTGATTCGGGGTCGATTGCCAGTTCGACGCAGTCCATCGTCACCACCGTTCCGAGTCGAAAAGCCAGCCGCGGCGCCAGGTCACGCCCCGTATCGGTCTGCCCCATAATCAGCACCGAGGGCTTTACCTGCTTGACCACGTTTTCCATAGCCATGACGCAGGCGTCCGCCGGCATATCCTTGAGCAGCGGGTCGTCAACCACGTAAACGGTGTCAGCCCCTGAGGCTACAGCCTGCGGCGCCAGGCCGCCGATACCGCTGCCGACCAGTACCGCCGACAGCGACTGACCGAGGTCGTCGGCCAGCTTTCTGCCGGCTCCCAGTCCTTCCAGAGAAATCGGCAGCAGCGCATCACCCTTATATTCAACGAAAACAGCTACGCCCTGATACTCAGCCATTTCTTAATCTCCTTTATCATAAGTACAGAATCATTATAACTTTAGCTACTTAATTATAGTACTTTAGCTTCCCGGAGTTTCTGCGCCAGGTTGGCTCCCGATTCTTCCGGGGTGTCCCCTTCGGTGAATTCGCATTTACCTTCGTGGACCGGCTGATAAAGACGCTGCAGCTTAGCCCGCCGCCCTCCGGTCCCGAGCTCTGAATCGTCCACGCTTATATCAGCGGGTTTCCAGATAATCGGCTCGACCTTTTTAGCCGCCATGATACCTTTGATGGTCGGGTAACGCGGTTCGCCGACTTCATTACTCACGGTTACCACGGCGGGCAGAGGCACCTCGAGGACGTCATAACCGGAGGAGGTCACCCTCTCTACCTTGAGTTTGCCGTCGCCGGCATCTATCTTGCGCGCCAGCGTGATACAGGGCAGTCCCAGTATCTCGGCGATGCCCGCCCCGGTCTGACCGGCATTCGTGTCCGACGCCTCGCGGCCGCACAGGATAAGGTCGTATTCCCCGACATTCCTGATAGCCGCCGCCAGGGCATTCGCCGTCGACCGGCTATCGCCGCCGATAAACGCCTCTTCCTCAAGTAAAATCAGCTGGTCCGCGCCCATCGCCAGAGGCTTCTTGACCACCTCCCGAAGCAGATTTACGCCCAGGCTGATTACAGTAACCTTACCGCCCACGGCTTCTTTGATTTTCAGAGAAGCTTCGACCGCGTACTCGCCGTAGGGGTCGATGACCGGAGGAGCGCCGTGCATTTCCGCTTTATTGCTGGCAGCATCGATTTTAAAGCTGCTCGGCGGCGCTTCGGGGTCGATGACCTGTTTGACACATACGATTATATCCATCTGAAAGCAGGTCCTTTCTAGCAGTTTGAATTTGTTTACGGGGGTTTTCCGCTTAATTTTGCATCATATCCGCCGGCTATGTCAAACTCAGCACAACCACACGTTCGATACCCGCCAGGTCCCTGTATATATCAACTGCACCTGCGGGAAACGCGGTATTCAGTATGTCGGTCACCGCCACCACCTGCCCCAACCCTATCTCTAATAGCAGATTCCCTGATTCATTCAACTTTTCACCTGCCTGGCGGCACAGAGACCTGATGATGTCCAGTCCGTCTTTTCCGCCCTGCAACGCCACCTCCGGCTCGTAACTTAACGGTCCTTTCCGTGGCATATCCACTTTTCTCACGTACGGGAGATTGGCAATAATCATGTCGACAGGTTCTTTGAGGGGTTCCAGCAGGCTGCCCTTCAGCAGAACGACCCTCTCCGCCACGCCGTGTCGGCGGCAGTTAGCCCGGGCGACTTTTAGCGCTTCCGGCGAGATATCGGCGGCGTAGACAATCACGCCGGGGAGGCTCACCGCCAGGCTGATGGCGATAGCCCCGCAGCCGGTACCGATATCGGCTATCGTACGTACATCACGGCTTTCCGCCAGTTCCAGGGCTTTTTCCACCAGCAGCTCGGTTTCGGGTCGGGGGACAAGCACATTTCTATCTACTGTAAAATCGAGTCCGTAGAATTCACGGCGACCGGTAATATATGCCGTTGGTTCGCCGCAGCGGCGGCGCTCCAGTAATTCATCAAGGGCTTTTTCCTGTCCCGGACTCAAATCGTAGCCGAGGTCGGCATAAAGCTGTACACGGTTTATTCCCAGCACATGTCTCAGGAGAATCTCGCCCTCCAGCGAGGCGTCTTCAATGTTGCTGTCTTCCAGAACACTCCGGGATCTGGCTAAAGCCTGTCGGCAGTTCACACCGCCTGACCCTCCAGTTGCTTTGCCTGGTCCGCGGCGGTCAGCGTATCAATCAGTTCGTCTAATTCCCCGTCCATGAAGTGGGGCAGATTGTGCAGGTTCTGGCTGATACGGTGGTCGGTAATGCGGTCCTGGGGGTAGTTATAGGTCCTGATTTTTTCGGCGCGCTCTCCCGTGCCCACCTGCGACCGACGGTCCGACGTTATTTGCTCCTCCTGCTTGCGCTGCTCGATATCGAGGAGGCGGGTACGCAGGACGGAAAGGGCTTTTACCTTGTTCTGGAGCTGGGAACGCTCGTCCTGGCAGACGACGACCATCCCGGTGGGTACATGCGTCATGCGGATAGCCGTGGCTACTTTATTAACGTTCTGGCCTCCGGCGCCGCCGCTGTGAAAAACGTCTATCTTGAGGTCATCGGGATTAACCTCGATGTCCACTTCCTCCGCCCTGGGCAGAACGGCGACCGTAGCCGTGGAGGTATGGATTCTGCCGGAAGCCTCGGTGACCGGCACCCGCTGCACCCGGTGAACGCCCCTCTCGTACTTCAACCGACTGAAAGCGCCTTTTCCCCTGACCTCAAAGATAATCTCCTTAAAACCGCCGATACCGCTCTCGCTCATACTGAGAATATCGGTATGCCACCCCCGGTTCTGGGCGTAGCGACTGTACATGCGGAAGAGGTCGGCGGCAAAGAGAGCCGCTTCATTACCCCCCGTCCCCGCCCGTATTTCCATGATGATATCCTTCTCGTCGTTGGGGTCTTTTGGTATCAATGCCAGCTTGAGCTCCCCGGTGAGTTTGCCCAGTTTAGCTTCAAGCGATTCGGCTTCCTGCTTCACCATGGCAGCCATCTCTTCGTCATCGCCGGCATGCATGGACCTGACATCTTCCAGTTCTTTGGCGGCTTTTTTATAGTCCCGGTACAGCTTTATGATATCTTCGATGGATGCCTTCTCCTGCGCCAGTTCCTGCAACCGGCTGAGGTCGGTTGCCACTTCAGGCTGAGCCATCTTCTTATCTATCTCCCGGTAACGCTTATCGATTTTCTCAAGCTGTTCAAACATTGTGACACTCGCTTATCAAAATTATAGCACAGTGCCAGATACCCCTCCAAGCTCAGCTTGTTGCGAAATGGTTTATTTTCTTTATGAAATATTTTTTATGTGTCCTTATTATCATAATACTACTTGCATCATTTATTTTTTTGTGGTATATTTGAATTAAAAGAAGGATAGGAAAAGGGGGTAAAGCATGAATGGAACCAATGACGATAAAGGCTTTGTATTTCAACTTCATATGAGGGCACAACAGAAAGCACAAGAATATACCGAGCTCTTGCATGAACTGCAACGCCTTGAAGTTCGTATTGAACGAACTAAGCAATATGTTGAGCAACTGAATAATTTTCTAGTCGCAGAAGGGCAAAAGCCAATACATATAAGAGCAATATCACGTTCACAAAGTCCGGTAGGTAAACCTGGTAATCGTTCAAAAAGAATGCCTGTACGTAAAGTCAAATGGGAAGGAATGAGCATCAATGACATCATTATTCAAATACTGAATAACTCACCTGATTTCTCATTTCATCCTTCAGATATAATACCGCTAATATATGAAATAGAATCTGAACCTGATGTGAAGATGGTTTTACGAAATGTAAGGACAACTATGCAAAGAGGGGTTAGAGATGGGCGTTGGGAAAGAACTGGACGGGCTAAATTCAAAGCTAAAGTTAACGAGAAACAAGGAACACTAGCCAATGCATAATTGCCAAGATTGGGCGGGTGAGATAGCCCGCTTGGAATAAATAGTGGGGCTGGAAGGTCTCAACTTCACGGGTCGTGCCCTTCCAGCCCCGGAAAGGGATAAGAGAGTGATTTATCTTATTAGCAAAGCCACTTGGCTTACAATCCAAGTAACCTTATTATAGGGTTGCCCCCGAAAGGGGGCACACTCTAATAATCTATTTTACCACTTTTTTCGGTGTATTCCAATAGGAGCTTTTACATTTAGGGCATACTTTTAGTTCTGTCCTAATGTTTCCTGGCAGTCAAATATGCCCGCACCTTTCACACTTAAAAGCATGTATATTTACACGCCCCATACTATTATAATAATATTTGTCAAGTATATATTGACAAAACACGCCGTTTCACATTATAATCAAGCGTGTTCAGCATGCCCGTCGGCGGCAATCCGTGGACAAATACATCATAGTATTATCACCCCACCACATGATATTTAAAGCCTATTGATTTACCGGAAAAACAACGTGCTAACACCGGATAAAAGGAGTCAGGAAGATGACCATTACAGAAATGCTGGCCAGAAACGCCAGATTATTGCCCAACGCCCCCGCCATCATCGAGATAACGCCGAGCAAGGGTCTCAGGAAGACGATTACCTGGAAGGAGTTCGACGAACACGCTAACCGCGTCGCCAATGCCCTTATCTCCAGGGGGATAAA
>SMTZ1_10002074_pt1 | contig 29348 bp, 27 predicted proteins | sample DeeMarSWOR136_30_FD_25667 | JGI IMG/M metagenome (IMG submission 25667) | reverse complement strand
CTTCGGCGCTGATAAAATCACCGGTGAAGAGCAGCTCAGCAGCTTTTGTCAGGCCGATGATACGGGGCAACTGCCATGCTCCACCCATCCCCGGGGCCAGGCCTATATTTAGAAAGCCTTGGGAAAACCGTGCCTGCTCAGCCGCCACCCTGAGATCGCAGGCTAACGCCAGGTCAAAACCAAAGCCCAGGGCAACTCCCTGAACGGAGGCGATCGTAACCTTCTCCAGCCGCTGGAGCTTCAAAGGGATACCGAGCATTCTGCGGTTAATCTGGCGGACGCCCTCAATGGTTTCCCCCGGCGGCACGAGACTTTCAGCGACGTCGTGTCCCGAGCAGAATCCCCGTCCGGCAGCCTTGATAACGAGCACCCAGCTGCTCCAGTCATTTGCCAATTCGTCCAGTACGGCTACCATTTCGTCGATGCCAATTCGTCCAGTACGGCTACCATTTCGTCGATCATTTCATAGCTGAATGCGTTCAGCGAATCCGGCCTATTCAGGGTGATAATATCGATTGGCCCTGTCCGGGTCAAAATGAGGTTCTTGAAATCCATTTTACTCCTCCCTTGTTCATTGGGTTCTTGTGAGATAAAAGGCAAGCGCTTAGATTATGGTCAGCCGTTTGGCAGCCCAACAACGCGCTGAACTAGGCATCCTTCTCGGCAACCAGTTGCTTCATATCCACGGATCCTTTCGCCGTCAAGGGCAACTCGCGCCAGATCTCGACGGTGGGGACTTTGTAGCTGGCGATATTTTCTCTGAACCACGTTTCGATATCGGCAGCCGTTTTCGTGGAACCTGGCACCAGTTGGACAAATGCTTTGGGAATCTCTCCCTTGCTTGGATGCGGCATGCCGCTAACTGCAATATTGGCAATATCCGGACAATTTCTACCGATCATCTCAACCTCCCCGGGTGATATTTTGAAGCCGGAAACGCTGATGAGGTACTTCTTTCTTCCGTACCAGTATATGTATCCCTCTTCATCCAGCATTCCGATATCTCCGCTGTAGAACCAACCATCCGCCGTGAAGTCTCTGGCCGTTTCCTCCGGTTTGTTCCAATAATACTTACAGCGAGACGGCGTTTTGATTGCGATTTCACCTTTTTCTCCGGGGGGCAACTCCTCCCGCGTGTCAAAATCGACAATCTTTATGTCAACTCCCTCGTCTGGCGGTACGGTGCCCATGAGGAATTTGTCCTTAAAAGGGATCTCGTAGCCTACCCGGCATCCCGCAGGCCCAACGTTGCATACCTCGCTCATTCCGTAACCGATCTTGACGACCGGAACACCGAGGGCCTCTTCAAATGTCTTGGAAAACTCGGCGGTAACCCAAATCATCCATTCACCCGGCATCCAGAGTTTCACTGAAGACAGATCATATTGCTTGAAATCCGGGTGTTCCAAGATCGCTTTACACACGGTAACGGTCCCGGGGATATATTCCACCCTGTATTTTTCGATCGCCTTCATTACCGTGTCGGTATCGTATCTGGCCAATATATACATCGTCCTGCCATGGACACAGGAAGCCCAAATGCCCCAACTCAAAGCACCGATATGGGTCAGCGGGCCAAAAATGAGTGCTGAGTCGCAGGGCCGTAAGTCATGACCGACGGCCCAGATCTGATAACCGAAGGCTCCCCCCCTCAGCGTATTCTCATGGGTATGAACGGTTCCTTTGGGAAGGCCCGTGGTACCACCGGTATACGGAACGACCTCTTCCTCATCCATTTCAATATCCACCCTGGGAGGATTCGGTGGATACTTTTCCAGCAGATCAAGGAATTCAAACGTATCGGGAAAGGTCTGCTTTGGCGGCTCCATAATCGGGTGGAGGGGTAACGTGGGATTCGCCGGCATATAGTCGTGGAAACTCGTAACAACAACATCCTTGATTCCGGCTCTCCCGCGAAGGGGAGCAACGTATCGGTAATTCTGGTCAAAGACAAAGATGAGTCTAGCACCGGAATCGTTCACTTCATATTCCAGCTCATACTCCTTGAATCCAGAATCCACGGTGAAAATAATTAGTCCGAGTCTGGCAGCTGCAATGTACGCGATACATGTCTGGGGCGAATTATGCATGTACAACAGCAGCCCGTCTCCCTTGTTGTAGCCCATATCTGCCAAAGCAGTCGCGACACGATCCGCCTGCTCATCCCACTCCTTGAACGTCACCTCTTTCCCATAAAAGTTCATGGCTACCCTGTCTGGTGTCTGCTCTACCTGCTTTTTCAGACAGTCGGCGACGGGTATTTTGCCAAAAGGGAACCTCGTGCGGGTAGGAAGGCCAGGTGGCCAATTCTTTCTCCACAATGCATACTTATCGAACCGATCACTATTGCTCATCCCCTAGCCCTCCCTTTTTTCATGACACATTGAGCAAATGGTAATACTTACAGCCCTGCGGGTCGAACCCTCTGTTCCGATCCCGGGCAGCGTCCGCCGTGACATTGGCTATCCCAAGGCAGAGTCCCCACTGCCAGAATAACGCTCTCTTGCGATCAGGGCGGCACCGATGGCCGAAACTAATCGGGGATCGTAACTTGATGGGAGAACGATATCGCCAAACAAGTTTCTGAGCTCTTTCATCAGTCCTGCGTTCTTAGCGCCGCCGCCGCAGGCAAGTATGTCCTGTTCTACGTTCAACCTGACCACGAGTGTGTAAATCCTGCTGGCAAGGGCGTGATGTAATCCTCTTACAATACTCTCGATGGGTTCCCCATTTGAAATCCTGGATATCACTTCTGTTTCCGCAAAAATCGTGCACGTACTGGAGATGGGCACCTTGGTCTCCGACTGAACCGATAATGCGGCCATCTCATCCATCCCGAGCTCAAGGGAGACTGCGATTCTTTCCAGGAATCTGCCGGTTCCGGCCGCGCACTTATCGTTCAGGGTGAAGTTGACCACCTTCCCCGTACGATCAATCTTTATGGCCTTGCTGTCTTGGCCCCCGATATCGATGATGGTCCTGGCGCCAGGCAGCAAGTAGTGCGACCCGCGGCCGCAGCACGTTATTTCGCTGATGGTCTTGGATTTGAGCCCGGTGATATATCTCCCGTAACCGGTGGCGACAATGGCGGCCACCTCATTCATCGAAGTCCCGATCTGTTCGAGGGCCCGATTCAGCGCGGTCTCAGCACTTTTGCGGAAGTTCTTGCCTGATGGTAAAATGCTTGTGCTCTTGGGGGTGCCTTCACCATCCATCAAAACGGCCTTGGTTGAGGTGGACCCCAGGTCTATACCGGCAAAGAGCATCGGGATCAGCCCTCGCCGATCATCTCAAAGAAGGCATCCAGCCTGAGTTGAACCTCGGCGTCAGAGTAGAACCGCTCATCCGCCTGATCCGCGTCCAGAACAACCACGGGCAGACCAAACTTCTCGCGCATCACAGTGGCCATATCCAGCACGCCCGTGGACATGATCTTGCAACTCTTATTGATCTGGACCAGTGCCCCGTCAATCTTATACGCTTTGATATCCTCGGCAAGCCTGTCTTCAATTGAACCGTAAAGCGTTTCCGCACAAGAGGAACCATACCCGGTGTGTCCGAAGGCCAACGCCTTTCTCGCAAAATGCTCGATGGGATCGGAGTCATCAAGATCCTGCGTACACCAAACGTAACGGGTATAGTCCCCAAAAGGAAAAACGCAGCCCTTTTCCGCGAACAGGCCGGAAAGGCCCAGCCGGTACCAAGGCGGGATGTTTAAAAGGATCAGGCGGTGTCGTTCATCGGGAATGGCGCCGATCTTGTTCTTCACCCTTTCCTCTACCTCTTTGTGCGCCTGTTTGAGGAGATCCACTCCGAGCTCTGTTCCCGATAAAGAAGTGGGAACAAAAATCAGGTTCGCTAAATCGGAAAAATTAAGCGGAGCCGGAACCGCCTTGTTCAACTCCAGCAGGCCCATCCAGTACTTGGCCTGCTCGCGGGAATAATGTGCGGTTTCCTTCAATTTTTGAGCCGTGGCCTTATTTCCGCTGATCTTTTCAAGCTCAGCCATCGCATCTTCCACCTCACGGACCATGTATTCCAGATAGTAGTCCGGGGGCTCCTCGTCCGACATTCGCGTGGGGGTATTAATCACCACATAGGGTTTATCGAAATGGAGGCGCAGGGCATCAAACCATTTCAAATAGTTGAGGCATGCGTTTGAAACGGTAGTCAAGAGATCTGGTTCGGGCAGCCCTCCCAAAGGGTGTTCCGTGCCTTCATCCAGCAAAAAGCCAAAGTTGTTTCGGATGTAGGAACACAATTCGGGCTTATAATCATGGGCCTCTGCGATCGTGCAGTATTTCTCAGAGAGATGCTGTGCCGCGCAAACACATGCATAGTTCTCCGGGTAGGCAACCTGAATCCCCAGAACCCCACACATGTCATTAAGCGGGTTTGAGCTTACCACCGACCAGGCCAGTGGTCTGTTTTCCCATAGGTCTTTGTAGTACTGGCGCAAGGCGGCGCTCACTGCTTTACCCGATTCCAATCGTCTTTTTTCCGGTTTGGACATCTTTCTATCTCCTCTCAGTCATTCTACCCCGTTATTGATTCCACAAACCCATCAATTCGGGTTCGAATGGGGGCCATATCGCACAAATATTCGGTTTCGACAAAGGTGACCGGAACTCCCAGCTTACCGTCTATCGCGTGCTCCAGGTAGGGGAAATCCATTTTCTCTGACTCACACCACTTTTCGACGGCGAATACCACACCGTTGACGCCGTATTCCGATACCATCCTGGATATGTAATCAAATCTGTCATCAGCGGATGTAGCAAAGGGACAGGGCACCTTTGAGTAGCCTCTGGCCAGCGCCAGCAGCGGATCCTGATTCGGATCGACAGCATGCCAGAAGGATCTCGACCCGGTGTTGGTATCATCCGCCACCACGAGGGCACCGGAGGATTCCATTGTCTCAATCAGACGGCCATCCACAATACAGGGCCCCGAGACCATCAGCCGGGCTTTGGGCTTGGCTTTCTCCTTACGATTCTGGAGTTCATCGAGCAGCTGTTCCAGGAGTTGATTGTTCTCTTCCTTGTCCATAAGAAAGCTGACCATCATGATCTTGAAGGCTTCAACTCCGGAGATAGGCGGCGACTCATCCTTCCGCAAGTCATAGACCTTCCTTAGCAGTTCTCTGTTTCGATTATAAACCCTGATTGCACCCGAGAGTGAATCCGCGGATACTTCTTTCCCTGAAAAATCCCCCATGGTCTTGGCGAGTCTTGCAATCTCCTTTGAGAAGAAATTAATAGCGTTTTCTGTTTTCTTGAATCGGACCCCAAGGGTAGCGACAAAATCATCCGGTCTGTGCCACTTCCAACCCCGGGCGAAAAAGGTTACGGTTTCGCACGATTCTGGCAAAACCACACCGTCCACGTTCGGATAGTGCCCTTTCAGAACTTGATCCCAGATGGCCCTGAAGATAGAGGAAGTGTAGATATGGAGGTTGGTGTGGGCCAGGCTTATCGGTTCACCAATCGAGGGAAAAAGCCGGATCGGATGAAGACCGGCAGCGTAAATTACCTCCTGCGGCACAACCGGATGCATCACGGCGATGACGTTCTTCCCCGCTGTATTCCGAAAGTCAGTCAAATAGGCCTGCATGTCCTGAGCAATTTGGTTTATTCCTTCAATGGCATTCATCATTGTATCGACCTCCTTGATTCGGGGTAACATTTCAGCTCTTTGAAAATTACTCCTGGCCCTTACTCAAGGCCGAGTAGTTACGCGTGGTGAAACGCATGAGCATGGAGATGTCTTTTTTTACCTCATGCCCTCTAACAGGGGGTCTCAGCGTGCCGCTTCAAACCGTGCGCATGAGCAACTCGTCATTGTCTTCTAGGGCCTTGGTCCGTGTGCGCCAGTTTGAAGCGGCCTACCGACTCGTCTTTCTGAGGGCATGGTAAAAAAAGACATCTCCATGCTCATTCACCAGTTAATTTCAAAGAGCTAAAATATTACGATTCGGGCATATCTCCCACGATTTTCAAAAATCTTGAGATGATACCACGCATGTTACGCGTTCTTTATCAATCCCCGGAAAAACCCGCACTACCATTGCCATGATGGATTCTTACTCTGTTTCCAAGCCGAGTTCAATGAGTTTTCCCCTCGTCGGGACACCTCTAACCACATCCCATCCCTTTTCCTCATAGTAGTCATCGAGCAGTTTTTCCACATCTTCCCTGGTTAGATCTTTTCTCCCGAAGTAGTCTGTCAGGACCATATCCTCGCCCTTGTCGGGACGCCTGAGGGGCTGAAACCATTTTTCTGGAAATCGATCGTCCTTCCGGTCGAAACCCTCCCTTACGTTCGCCATCTTGTATACGTTATACGCCCTCTCCGCGTCTTTGAGGAGTTCGTCAGGCTCCTTTTTGAATCCCGTCCCCGCCGAGTAAAGCTCGGCGGCAACTTCAAGGTTATAGAGCGATGAGTTCTGCATCCGGAAGCACACGCCCAGACAGTTGAGGATGGTTGCCCAGTTTTCGTAGTGGGCCGTAAGCCGCGCCACATTAAAACCGGATTCTTCGAAGACCCTATCCATCGCATCCTCTGGCACATAGCCCACCTTTGATACAATCTTCCTGAAGAAATCCGGCTCTCTCCCCTTGGCAACGGTGAGACCTCCAACAGGCATGTCATGCGCCCCTCTTGGATTGACAACCGAGCCGAAAACCTCCACACCGAGGCTCGCTCTGGCATCAAAATCCGGCTCTGTTCCCTTTATCTGGTAGGCAGCCTCTGGATGGCCGAAGCGCTTGATCAAGCCCTCGAAGCCCTCGCCCAGGACAACCCCGAAACCCTCCTTTGCGGCGGTCATTCCAATCAGCTTCTTGACGCTCTCAAAACCGGGCTTCATTTCCAAACCGCCCGTATCCGCTGTGGTGATAATACCCCGCTGATAGAGATCCGTCGCATGACTGATCAATGCACTCAATGTCATCGCGTCCACGCCGAGGCGATTCGATTCCGCAAAGAGCCAGCAGGCCTTGTCAAAATCGCCCACTTCATTCCGAATACCATAGGACATGGGAGGGTCAATCGGGGTCCCGAGCATCATCTCGAAGTCTCCCAGCTCACCTCCTTCAAACGTCCACATGAACTTATCCGGAGCAATACAGGAGGGACAGCCAATGACTCTCCGCTTCACCCGATTGAAATGCTGTTCGCCGTAGAGATCGAAGCTCTCCCTTTCCGGAAAAACCTCGGTAAAGTTCTTCGTTGTGAAGTAGCCAGCCTTTACCCACAGGGGAAACACGTAATACAGTCCCTGGGATGCCCATTTCTCACGATGAGGATCCTTCATGGCCCTTTCAGTTAGTTTATCCACAATTCGCATGAACCCCTCTCGGTCAGCGAATCGGGCCCCCTTCCTCCCGCTGACTACCAGTGCTTTAAGCTTTCTGAAGCCCAGATTTCCGCCAAAAGAGCGGCCAAACGTTCCAAGGTAATCATTAAACACCATGGAGATGGGCACCATGTTCTCACCCGCCGGGCCAATGCATGTCACGGAGGCGCTCTCTCCATGCCGTTTTTTCAACACGGCCATGGTTTCTCTCACGTCTCGTCCCCAAAATTCGCCGGCATCGCAGATTTCCACATCCTCGTCCTCAACCCTCAGGTAAACGGGTTTGTCAGCCTTACCTTTGATTACCATGTGATCGTAGCCGGCCCACTTGAGCGCTGTGGCGAACAAGAGGCCGCCCACAGCGGTATAAACGGTCCGTGAAGCGGCATCTTTGGTCGTGAGAAAGCCCTTCGGGCTGCCCGGGCTCGGACTGCCGCTGAGAACCCCGGCACCGAAAATAAGGGGCATCTCCGGATCGTAAGCATCCATCCCGGCGGGAATCAAATCATAGGCCAGTCTGGCATTCATTCCCCAGCCACCAATGTATTTCTGTGCAAAATTGTAGCTGAGGGGTTCCTCGTTAAGCCTGCCCTCCGTCAGGTCTACCCACAGCACCTTGCCGGCAAACAAGCCATGTTTTTCCATACCAAATCCCCTTTCTCCTCAAGCAGCATTCTTCCTTTCAAAAGCTAGAGCCCCGGTGGGACAATGCCTTACACAGATACCGCACGAATCACATTCTTCGGTGAGTTGAATGTCCGGCCAGCACCCGTAATAGGGACTTACCCGAATCTTGGCTGCCCGGGGATTGATGGTTTTATCAAATCTTAATCCACATCGCATAACACAAATCCAGCAGCACTGACATTTGGTTGCATCAACGACAATCCTTCGGTCTTTCTTATTCGTATCGAGCATGTTTACCTCCCTCGGCTCTCCTGGAACCCCCGCTACTTGAACTTCGGTGCACGCTTTTCTTTGAACGCGGCGATTCCCTCAGTCATGTCGTCCGAGATCATGGTCATTACGTGGGCTCTCGCCTCAAATTCAACCGCCGAAGGCAAATCCATGGTCAACCCCTGGTAGATGGATTTTTTGGCCATGCCCATCCCTGATTCACGAGCCCGATTCGTTCGGCTTCCGCGGCATCGATGATGTCACCGGTAAAGATCAGGGCACACGCCTTGGAAACCCCGATCAAGCGCGGAAGGAAGTAGGTTGCCCCGCAATCACTCTGAACACCCAGGTTAAGGTAAACATGGCCAAATCGCGCCTTATCTGAGGCAATAATAATATCGCAGGCCAAGGCAAAACCAAGTCCTGCACCGACAGCCGCACCATTTACCATGGCAATGACAGGCTTGGGCATATTCCTCATATTGATCGGTACCTGACCAAATTTCAGGATTATGTCTCCTAACTCCCTGGGATCCTTAATCGTATAAATGGAAGAACCGAGATTCCCCCCCGCACAGAAAGCCCTTCCACTACCGGTGAGGATCACCGTCTTCACCTCATGGTCCCTTGCTACCTGATCTATTGCTGCAAGCAATTCATCACACATGGTTTGATCTACACCGTTCATAATCTCCGGTCGATTCAAGACGATTTTAGCCACTCCCTCATCCTGCTTCAGAACGATTGACGTATATTCCATAAGCACCTCCATCCCTGGACATATGGCTTCCCAGGATCAATTCTCTTGAGCTTTCTGAAAGTCCTATCTTCAAAGAGCCGCTGGTTTCCCGAGGCTCAATAATCAGATCTCCCTTTGTTGGAGGGAGACTATGACTAAAAAGGCCATGTATGTCAAGGCAAAACCGTCCACAACATATGCGGTTCTTGGGTTGGGATATGGCGGGGGCCTGTGCCTGCCCCCCATCGCTCTCGCCCATCCCCCATCGGCTTCGCCTCCCCGGCCCGTACCGCCCCGGGACGGGCCGGGGGGACGGTAAGGGAGGGGCTCTTCACTAGGCATACGGGTAGTTAGGTGATCTCGTGCTTTTTCCATAGGTTGTCATCTCCTCCTCAGTTATCAGGCCTTTCTCCTTGTAGAACTCCCTTGCCTCCTCTAAGATTCGTTCCACATCCTCCTCCTGACTGGGAGTCAAGGGCGTCGGTTTGTGTGTCGCCAGTATCTCCTCCATCCTCTCTCTGGCATGATCAAGGCAAACCTTCTTCCCTTTATTCATCCATTCCGGATAGGTTAATCTGTCGGCAACCTTTGGCACGAATTGCTCTGACTTCCACCATTTTCTGGTATGCCCTTTGTCAAGGAAATGGCCTGGAATCGGGCCAACCTCCTCTATCAGGTCTAATGCCAACGTCTCATTAGTCACGGCAACTCCTTCCATGAACCGCCCAACCATGCCGGCTGCGTCGTCGTCCAATATGGCCTGTATCGGGTGATGCGTAAGTTCGCCGTGGACACTTCCATGAAACAGCAGCGTGTTTGCTCCAGATAGGCCCGCGGTCAAAACACGGAAGGCCTTCTCGTAGCTGGATTGATAGTCCGGCATCTTTGCGTTGGGATAGGCAGTAGTATCGTCTATGGGGACCCCGTATTTCCGGAAGATTTGATTGGATGCCGCGTTATGGAGGCAAATCTCTATACCTCCAAAGGCAGGAGCCCCTGACCTCATATTCACAGAGGCTGAAAAATCCTTGACCAGGGTTCTCGTTCCTGGGTTTATCAACTGTGCCAGCACCAATCCAGCTATTACCTCGGCGTTGTTAGTTACTATCCCTCCGGCAATCGTTGCAGGGGCGGTCCCACCCATCACCTGACCGCTTATTATACGCAGAGGGAGTCCAGCTTCAGCAAATCGGAATGCGGACTCCACAGCGTCTCGGTAAACGGTTAAGGGCGGTGCAAAGGCACAGGTGCCCAGAATCTCTATTCCGACCGCCTGGGCCATTTTTATTGCAAATACCTCGGAGTCGCTGGAAAAACCCACACATTGGAACTTGGTCGAATTTCTTATCCTGGCTGCAAGGCTCTCCAGCATGGCCATGCATGGGGGAACATCTTTAAATCCAAAGTATGGCGTGTAGGGAGAAAAGAAATGAACGGTAGGCAATGCATCCAAGATAGTCACACCGTCATAATTCTCTTTTCTTGTTGCCGGCCGGGGCTCCCAGGTATCCAGATCTACGGTATGGTTGCCAGGTGCCACGGCGAGACAAAGGGTATTGCCTCCCACCATTAAGCTGTTTTTGGAATCCCTTGCCGGTGCATGAAAGCTGCTGGGGGTCTTGCGCAGGCATTCCTCAACCAGGGCTGGTGGAATTCTCACCCTCATTTCACCGTGATCGACCTTACAACCGTTCCTCTCCAGAAGCTTCAAGGCCCTCTCATGCTCCATTCTGACCCCGGTTACCCAAAGGATCTCTAACGTTCCTCTGTGAATGGCCTCAACCTCCTCCTCGGTTAATATCTCTAGAGGCCTAAAATTGCGTGCAAACCCTTTTCCAGCCATGATTTCCTCCTTTATCTCCCCACGAGCCTCCTGGCTAATTCCACTGCCCCAGGTGCTGTAGGATCATATCCATCTGCTCCAATGCTATCAGCAAACTCCTGGGTTATGGCCCCTCCACCTACCATTATCTTCACGTTGTCTCTGAGGCCCTCTTTCTTGAGAGCTTCGATAACCTTTCTTTGCTCTGGAGCGGTCGTAGTCATGAGGGCAGACATGGCCAAGATGTCTGCTTTGTACTCATTAATTCCCGTTACGAAGCTCTGTGCAGTGATGTTGATACCCAGGTCATTCACGGCGAAGCCGTCGGCTGTAAGCAGGGTGGCCACCATCGTCTTTCCTATGGTATGGATATCACCATAAACCGTTCCTATGACAACGGTGCCCAGGCTTTCCCTCCTGGCACCCACCCTCTTTATTTCCTCCTCAATGATAGGCGTAGCAGCTGTCATGGCAGCTGCAGCACCAACTAAATCAGGAAGCCAGAGGTCCCCTTTGCCAAAGCCATCGCCGATCTGTCTTATAGCAACTGTCATTATGTCCAGGGCCTTGATAGGATCTATTCTTTCCTGGACTGCCTTTCTGGCCCAATCTGCTGCTCCCTCCCTATCGTATCCTGTGATAGCCTTCTTCAGATTCTCGAGAATTTCAGCGCTCATACCCCCTCCTTTTTAATATCCTTTTTATTTGAGTTCAGGGTAGTGTTAATCTTTCGCAACTGGGACAGCGTAGGGTCCCTCGTTAACAAAGGCGATAGTGGGTTTTCTACCACCAAATCTCGAATGATGCACAGCATAGATTACCGCATTCTGATACATAGCTGTTACCTTTTCCTCGGTAGAGCCAAATTCAGCGTCGCTGTCTATAAAGTCATATCCACTCGTGCCAGGGATAATTTCATAATCCTCTTTGGGTATTTGAGGGGCGCAGTAAATGAGCCCATCCTCACCGACCTTACGGATCGGTTTTCCCCACATCTCAGGCTCCCACTGGTCTTTGGTAAAAACCCACTCGGGGTGTTGTAGGATGGAGATATAACGATCAGGACCCAGGATTTTAAAAAGATGCAATAGTGTTTTATATTCCGGAGAGCCTATTGGTTCGGCATCAATATTGTTAGCAACCATTAACATTAAGCCACCTTTCTTAACGGCTGGAATGGCGCAGACGGCAGCTTTAACACTTTGATAGTGGTCTCTCCCAACATAACCAGCATGCGTCATAACTATATCAAATGGCTCATCGATAGGTATCTGTACAAACTCTTTCATTGCCTCAAAGGCTGCAAGGTGAGCTTCAACCAAATCGCCGGCAAAAACTCCTGTAATACGTAACTCATTGTCGAGGGTGGTGTTGACCAAGAAATCGACCCCAACCGTTTGAGCAACCTCCAGCGCTTCCTCATGACAGGGGTTACCCTCAAGCACTAAATTAGTTGCATTTGGATGCTCGAGAAACTCCACCCCATGGAATTTCTGAATTGTCGTGGTGTTCACTAAAGCTGGGCATACCCCTTTTCTTCCACCTGATATACCAGCCATAAAATGGCTCTCCACAAGCCCCGTTACAATCTTGACATCAGCATCATAAAAGATTCTATTTACATATACCTCGGTACCCTTGGTTGTATGGGCAGCCAAAACCTGGGAGGATAGGTCCTCACTGTTATGGTCAACGATACGATAGTTATCAACAACATCCTTGCCAAACATAAAAAGCCTTTCATCAGGTGTGCTGGCACGGTGCATACCAGTACCAACGACAATGACGATGTTTTTTCTCTTAACCCCTGCGCCTTCGATTATCTCAAAAAGGGGCAGTAAAACACCATTCCTCCCTTTATAAGGTACGGGGCGGGTAATATCAGAGACCGTAACACAAACTGTTACCTCTCCCACACGCTTGACCTTCGAACGAACGATTTCTGTTAACCTTGGCGATCCAATAGGACTATTTAAGGCATTTGAGATTTCTTCTTTCGAATTCGCAAGAGGGGACATTTTTTTCATGTGTAAGACGACACAATCAGGGGGGACAGATATCTCCAGGAAATCGTCCCCAAATTCTACCTCAATCTTCTTCCAATCTTGGGTGTCAGCTTTAGCAATAATATTAGCTGCTTGGTCTTTCATGACTATCCTCCGAAATCGATGTAGAAATTGAAACATCTACTGTGCGTAATTTCAGATGATACCCAAAGCAGAGGGGATACATTTTTATCATTACAGCTAAGGTCTATCATCCCGATACGCCATATTCTCTGGCCAACCTTTCATCATAGCTGGCCTTTCTTGAAGGGCATTTTTTTCGTGGGCACAGCTGACAGCTATAGAATGGAATTTCCGTGGGGAAGTAGATACCAGACAGTGACTTACTCGGGGTCATGAGAAGACTTTCATTCAGCCTCACACCGATGGAGGCTTCCACATCCCCGAGGATAGTAAAGAGCGGCCTTTGCTCTTCAATGGTCCAATCCTTTAAAGACCCTGGGCTCATATACGACATTCCATCGAGGGCATATCTGGACCGTAATTGATGTTCTAAATATCTCCGAGCAGTAACCAGGGCTATATTTCCGATCGTATCAAGATAGTACTGTTTCAACAGATCCGTGCACGCTCTGGCCTTTTCTTCCAGTTTATCGCCGATGGTCACGACATAGGGAAAAACCCGCTCCACCTTACTTAGATGCTTACGCAAGATCTTACTCGTCAAACGGATCTCATCTATCAGTATAGCATCTTCAAGTTTTGCCTCGATATGGCAAACCTTATAAACTGCCCTGGCTGAAATAAGGGGTTGCGCAACCTCAACAAGGCTCTGAACTTGATTCCAATCCCCTCCCCGTCCCATGTGGAGGCTTCTCGTGATTTCCTCAAGATCCAGGCTCACCGGTATGTGTTCCAGATTCTCCATGGAGTACCACATTCAAGTGATAAAAATCTCCTTTTGGCGGGGGAATTATAGGATAAAGCTCCTTTCGTGTCAAATGTATAAGCCTAGGAGAATAAAGCATTTGGGCCTGATTGAAAGGGACGAAGCACGGTATCCTGTGCAGGTAGGGAGTCTGGGATGAGGTTGGCAATCTCAGTCTTTTCAATCTGCATGATGATGAATGGCATAAATAATCACCTATGTGCTTGGGTGCTCATAAGGAAGGTCTTTCAATTCTTGGTAGTTCTTATTGTTCATACTTTCCATAATGGCCATAATAGATTATAAGAGATATTTGAGTCAATTTCAGGGTAAATTTCAGGCACCATATCCTGAAAAAATTTTTCGTTTGACACGCAAGCGCTTCACTCCTATACTCGCTCCTTCCAAACAAGGAGCTCTTATCATTTAGATACGTCCATAGGTACATCCTCGGAAAGGAGCCCTTGATAATCGAGGTTACGCCCTCCGAATATTCTCTTCTCACAACGTGAAGGAAGTTTTGATAAAATGCACAGAACGGTTCCAGGTTTCTTGACGGTTCATGCAAAAATGCTGAGGCATCAAGCTCTTGTCTAAGGAAGCCAAGATTTCAAAAGTATTCTATGGCTGGTTCGTAGTTGCCGCCTGTTTTGCTGCGACCCTGACTCTGGGAGAGGCCATGTTCGGATTTGGCGTTTTCTTTAAGCCGCTCGAGTGGGAGTTTGGTTGGGGCCGGGCTCTGGTATCATCAAGTTACACGGTTTTCCTGATCGGCCATAGTATTTCAGTTCTAACTGCTGGTAGACTAGTCGACAGATACAGTCCTCGCCCCATCCTTTTTGTGAGTGCGATATTAGCTGGGGTTGGGATTTCCCTGTGCAGCCAGGCCCATAGTATTAACCAACTCCGTGCTTTCCTCCTCATTGGCGGGCTGGGAGCTGGGGCTACCTGGTCAGTACCAACCTCCACCGTGCAGCGATGGTTCTACAACAGGCGGAGGGCAGGTCTGGCCCTAGGAATAGTTGTTGCTGGATTTGGTGTAGGTGGCCTAATCTTCGCGCCGCTCATCAACTATTTGATCCTTAGCTACGGCTGGAGAAACGCCTTTCTCGTTATTGGTATCTTCTTCTTTATCATGATTACCGTATCATCCATCGTGATCAAACAAAGCCCCGGGGAGACAACAACAGCTTCAGATGAAGAGGCAGATGCGCGGAACCCCATAGGTATCCAAGGCTGGGTAACAGGTAAAGTCGTAACCACTCTTTCCTTTGCCGGCATAACCTTTACACACTGCGTTGTGATCCTGGCCTTCCAGACTATTTGTGTCCACCTCGTGCCCCATGCCATGGATGTCGGTGTTTCTCCGACAGCCTCGGCAGTAGCCCTTGGCCTTCTTGGGGGATTCTCAGTTCCCGGGCGCATTATATCTGGCTTCATATCGGACAGGTTAAGTTGGCAAAAGATAATGGCTGCGTCACTTTTTGGGATGGCACTATTCTCGTTATGGCTATCATTTTTAAAAGGGACGTGGATGCTTTACTGCTTCGTTTTTTTCTATGGGATATGCCACGGGAGCAGGGTTCCTTCGTATGTCGGCATCCTCAGTGAATTCTTTGGGATGCGCTCATTGGGGGAACTCATCGGAATTACTACCGCCATCGGCATATTAATCGCGGCTTTTGCCCCTTATGTAGCTGGTTTCATTTTTGATACCACGGGCAGCTATTTTCTGGCTTTCATGCTTGTGATGGTGCTCCTATTGAGCAGCAGCATTATTGCTAGTGTAATAAAGAAGCCCGTTGCCTCAGAATAGTCTACCTGTAAAAAATCAGGGTCCAGTCTACATTTTGACATAACCGAAAGCAATTGAAGGTATTTTCCTTAACCGCCTTCATGCTTCTTTCAGGGCTCGTGGCCTGGGCATAAGGGCTAAACAAGGTCATCCTCCGTGGGGATCTTGGACTCACAAGGAACACTCGTTTGGCACAGCCCGCAGCCATAACTTTCGAATCCGAATTGGGATTTCGCATAATCTACGACCTTCTCACGAAGATAGGTTAAACATTTCGTTTTGTCATGTCCTGCTCCAGTAATTGCCCCTGCAGGGCAGCGCTGGATACACTCTCCACATATACCCTTTGAAAAAAAGAGGCAATACGCCAGATGATCTTGATATGGCCTGTTCGTAGGGGGAATTTTGATATGCGCAACAACTGATCCGCAACGCATGGCCTTGCCCTTTGGAGTAATCAGACCAGCACAGAGACCAAAGGTCCCCAGCCCTGAGGCATAAGCTGCATGGCGTTCGGACCACTTGGACGCCAAACCATAACGCTCAGACCTTTTCCACTTCCAGAGATGAGAAAGCATGGGGGCTACGGCCTCGAATCCTGACCCTCGTAAAGTTGCCACCACATGTTTGCGAAGCTTTACGTTGACCTCTTCACCATAGATCCGTGCCCTGGCCCACCTTTCCGAGGGATAGACGGTCTGCTTACGGTTATCAGACTTTGTTGCTTCGACCTGTGGTAAAATCCAGCTTATGACTGTCAGTTGATCTGGCTCAACCTTTACCTCAGAAAACGTTTTGTTGAATATCTCCGATGGCGTCCAATAAAAGGTTCCTATCTTTTCCTTATATTCTTGATACAGGGGGTCATCACCTCCTGAAAATCCCACCAACGGATCTGCCCATGCCTTTTCATTTTCTCTATTCTGAAGCGTATTCTCCGGGGATTTATTGATGAAATCTTTGATGGTGTCTTCTAGCCAGCCTGCTGGGTTCTTAATCCCTTTACGAGCCTCCATTCCAGTCCCCCTTTCTTCAAATGTTTCCGTATTCGATCAACAACAATCTATCCATACACCAAATTAAAAGGGAGCATTACCGGTTTGTGAAAGAAAAAGTAACAGCGATTTAGCAAGTTTAAAACTCGCAAGTTACAAGAGGGTATGGGCAGCATAGGATAAAGGCGCTTGTGCGTCAATTGAAAAGCCATCTCAAGATATGACGGGTGCTAAGACGCAGATACGACTTCAGCGATAGCCTCACCCAATTCCTGTGTTGTTGCCCTTCCCCCAAGGTCAGGGGTCCGCAAACTTTTGTCGGAAACCACTATCTCAATGGCCTCCTCTACGACTATCGCCGCTTCAGACTGCCCAATATGTTCAAGCATCATAGCACCAGACCATATCTGTCCTATGGGATTTGCAATCCCCTTTCCAGCGATGTCTGGTGCAGAGCCATGCACTGGCTCGAACATCGACGGGAAATCTCTCTCAGGATTCAGGTTCGCAGATGGGGCAATCCCCAAGCTTCCCGCTATTGCTGGCCCAAGGTCTGAAATAATATCACCAAATAGATTGCTTGCAACAATGATATCAAAATACTCTGGCATGAGCACCACTTTGGCGGTAAGTGCGTCAATATGGTATTGATCCGTTCTTATTTCCGGGTAGACAGCAGAGAGTTCTTCAAAGATCTCATCCCAGTAGGGCATCGTATAGACGATTCCATTCGACTTGGTAGCTGACGTCAGGTGTTTATCTGGTCTTTTTTTGGCCAATTCAAAGGCGAACCTAATAACCCTGTCAACACCTTTCCGAGTAAAGATAGCCTCCTGAACAACCATCTCCTGCTCAGTTCCTGAATACATCCTTCCACCGACATTGGAGTATTCCCCTTCGTTATTTTCTCTTATCACACAAAAATCTATGTCTCCCGGCCGTTTGTTCCTCAAGGGGCTCCTTATGCCCCTGAAGAGTCTCACGGGCCGTATGTTTACATATTGCCGAAATGTTCGCCTTATTGGAACGAGTAAACCCCACAACGAGACATGGTCTGGAACACCTGGTGCACCAACAGCCCCCAAAAAGATTGCATCGAAGTCTTCCAAAATCTGCAATCCATTTGGCGGCATCATCTCGCCTTTGGACATGTAGTACTCGCATCCCCATAGGAAGCTCTGCCACTCGATCTCAAAGCCAAATCTCCTACCAGCGGCATTGAGCACCCGCATGCCCTCTGGCACCACTTCCTTGCCAATCCCATCTCCTGGGATAACCGCTATCCTATACATAAGCTATCCTTTCAAGGCCCTTGATTCTTCCGAAAGATTCTATTTTTAAGAGTGCATACATTTTTTTTGCGATATCTTGATATGGATTGCCGACATCAAAGCCTACACCTATTCCCTCCTCAGGCCCCAGATTGGAGATACTGGGCGTAGCTGGCCAGGCTGGCCATGACCACCGCCGCGTCCTCGGGCCCAGGGTAGCAGATATAACCTCTTTCCCCCAGCATATAGGCCATCCGAGTCTCAAGGTCGCCGAGGGCGAAGGGAAATTCGGAGCCGATGATCACCGGCTTCTGATAGCTATCGGCCAGCCCCATGAAGTGATCGTAGACATCGCCTATCATCCGCAGCATTGCCTTTGTCCTGCGCTCGATGACATCCTGGCTACTGGATGGCGGCAGGGGCTTCACGGGCAATGCCGCCATTATCCCAAGCACTATCACCCCATCGAGCTTGGGACACCGAAGCAGGCTTTCCAGGGATTTCCTCAGGTTGTCCTCGCGCAGCCCGGCCACCAGATCCACCGGATTGCTGCGGCTCCACCATGGGGGAAGGAATCGGTCGAGCTCTGCTATGGTCTCCTCGGGCAGGGTGACCACTTCCAGGTCGGCCTTGACGCAGGCGTCAGCGGCCAGCACCCCCCAGCCGCCGCCTGCGGTGACTATGCCCACACGCCTCCCCCGGGGCAAGGGTTGACGAATGAAGCCAGCACCAATATTGCGTAGTTCGTCCATGTCTTTGGCCCTTATTATCCCCGCTTGCTTGCAGGCACCGTCGAAGGCCAAGTCAGCGCCAGCTAGGGAGGCGGTGTGGGACTTCGCTGCTCTAGCCCCGGCGGCGGTGCCCCCTGCCTTGAGCATGATGATGGGCTTCTTCTTGGTAACCCTCTTGGCGGTCTGGAAGAAGCGCCTTCCTTCCCTGAAGCCCTCAATGTAGCTCAGGATCACCCTGGTCTCGGTGTCCTCACCCATATATTCGAAGTAGTCCTCGCAGTGCAGGTCTGCCTCGTTGCCGCTGCTGACGAAGCAGCTACAGCCAAAGCCACTTTTCATCAACCTCCGGATGATGGAGGTGGCCACGTTTCCGCTCTGAGATACCACTGCCATCGGCCCTGTTGGTGGGAACACAGGTGGCATCAGCGGGTAGAGCTTCGATGATGGCCTCATGATACCATTACAGTTGGGGCCGACCAAAACCATGCCCCCCTTTCGCGCCTTGTCCACCATTTCCCTCTGTAGCCTCTGCCCGTCAATGCCAACCTCGGCGAACCCAGCGGTGATGACCAGTCCCGCCCGTATCCCTTTGCTCACGCATTCGTTGATTACCAGGGGAGTGGCCAAGGGTGGGATGACAATGACCGCCAGGTCCGGAGTCTCAGGAAGATCGGCGACGCTGGCATATGCCTTCAGTCCCTGTATCTTCGTCTCCCGGGGGTTTATGGGGTATATTGGACCCTGGAAGCCGCCGTTTATCAGGTTGGCCAGCACGATGAAGCCCCACTTATTAGGGGTATTTGAGGCCCCAATGAAGGCCACCGACTTGGGGTTGAACAGGGGCTGGAATCTTGTCTCTATTTCGGACATCAATAGGATTCTCCTTTTTGTCTCCATGCTATCCTTGCGTCTGTGGGTATGCCCAACCGGGGTATAGATCACCCTCTCAGACGCAAGGGACCCTTCCCGCGGCCTACCTGAAAGAATAAGCGGGCACCACAAATACGGGCTTTCCCACCTCAGTGGTAGAGACTTACTTGATGACAAACGGAGAATAGGAAAAAGACGGTTGTGTGTCAAGTCTATAGGGGGGAATGCGAGCGGGGTTTCTTATTTTCACGAGCTTATTTCATCAAGATGACGGGTTAAAAGATTACAGGATCAATCAAAGGTTTCAATGTGAGTGGCTTCTCTTTGACCGGACTTGACAAAATGGTGTAGCAAACAGTGCAACAATCACATTTCTTATAGTGTCCCCTTGATAAGCTCAACATCGTATCAGTGTTGCCCAGTTCGATACTGCTCCACTTTTCTGCGTGCCTCCGGGTGATCGTGATTGTAATTGAGAATCTCCTCATAGGCATGCCGGGCTGGGTCCGTCTGTCCCATTTTGTCCAGGATCCTGGCCCTGTGGAGGAGTGCTGCTTCATTTCTCGGTTCCAGACTGAGGGACTGGTCTAAGTAATGAAGGGCCATCTCCAGATTGCGAACCTTCTGGCCATGGGTGTGGAACCATCCGAGCATGTTGTAGATGACCGGCTTGTATTCCACTATCTCCACGGCCTGTTTGGCAAGCTCGATGGCATGGGTCTCGAGATATTCGTGCCCCCCTGAGGCAATCAGCGAAATGTAGTGGCGCAACAGGGTAATAAAAATCCACGGCTCTGGATTGGGTTGGGTAACAGCGTATTCCATCTTATCAAGCAGGCCATTTTGCAGGGAAGCAGGCATTGAAGGCAGGATTTCAAAATTGACGAAAGAGACCACCTCATAGACCAGTATCCTTTGACCGAGGCCCTTGAAGACCAGGCGCCGGGGCTGGCTAAAGGCAATGCTAATCGCATTGCTTTCCTGGCACCTCTTATAGAAGCTATCACCAACCATAACCTGATAAACGGTCCCCTCGCGCGAGGACGACTCTATGCGCTTGCTCACATTTATGGCGTAGCCTTCGATATGCGGCTGCTCCTCCCCCGTCCTCACCCGCCAGTCCCTCACATCCTTGATGACCTTGCCGCAGTTGATACCAACGCCAATTCGCGAGACAAGGCGCCCTTCCTTCAAGATCCTGTCATTGAATGCCGAGGCCAACCAGGCTAGTTTGATCTTAGCGGCAATGAGCAGGGCATTGCGCACATCGAAGCCCACAGCCCCTGAATAGAGAAAAATGCGCAGCTCGTCACCTGCAATGGACCAGTAAGAATCAAGCCCGTTACCCACGTAGCCAAAGTGGCTCAGATGGTGGGAGGCAACCTCGTACATGGTGTTTTGGAGATCGACGATCATCTCGTCGTATTCCTGGAGCGACAGGTTCTTTGAAATCTCCGTGGAACTCATAAGATCAGCAAATAGAATAGTGGCAACGATGCTCTCTTTCATGGCTCACAGCTCAAGGTCAATGGTCCGTTCTCGGATATCGTCCTTCATCTTTTGAATCTCTCTGGAGAAATCGCTGAGCTCCTTCTCCACCTTTTTCATTTCTATTTCATTCGCCTGAACAAGCTTCCTTAAACTCTTCTCGGTTTCACCAAGGGAAACCTTCAGGGGCTGTGTCTTGTTATCGATTTCCAGCATGACGGTTTCGTTGTTCTCAAGCACTGAGTCGAATTTTTTTGATAATTCATTCAGCCTTGTTGTTAACCTGTCCGTCTTGTCAACGAGAACCTCCTTAAACGATGCGTACTTTTTATCCAGGCTTTCAAAGATATCTTCCTGATACTTTTTCAAAGCGACAACCCTCTTCTCCGTTTCCTCTACCTTCTGCTTCGTTTTCCGTTGCGCCGCAATACTGCTGATCAAGGTGATAACAATCAATAGTAGAAGAACACCATCTATATAAACTCCATATGCAAGTAGCTCAGTAACCATAATAGGGATGCCCTCTCCTTTGGGCCTGTTCTCCTGTCGCTTCTTACCTTCCGCTCGGGTGAAGGGCATCCTTCTCCCCATGACAGCGTTCAGGCCATACATCCTTTCCAGGTAACGTCCATCTTACCGCGTCAGTTTCGCATAATTTTATGGAATAAGTCAAGGAAATTATAGTGGTTCCCTTGCACAATGATATTCATCGCTGACTCACACAATGTAGAGATATTTGGTTAACAAAAGGCAGGCCAGCTTTCTGCACTGTGTACATGCTGTCACCGTGCATGGAGAGCAACGAAAGGCTATGGGATCAACGAGGTTGAACCTCTGATTTTGTGCTAATTTCCAATAGTTCTTAGGAAAATATGTTTCACGTTATGAAAGGGGGTAATGAAAATTTTTCTCACAGAAATCCCACCTTCTAGAGCGCTCCCCTCCCACTGATGCCGATGATCTGTTCATCGGGGATACCAGCCCAAGTCAGCAGATCCATAATCCCGGAAAGAGCAACGTGCACCGGTAAGGTACGCCCGATTTCTTGCAGCGGGTCAGTAACTCCGGCAATAGAGATTTGTCGTGGCCGGTGATCAAGTTCCAACCCTTTATTTGGTATAGGATTGTCTTTTGATTGGATTAATATGAGCTATTATGACTTCCTCTTCTCGCTAACTCATCCCAATTTCTATCCACTTCCTTTTGGATTGTTTCTAAATCCTTTTTCGTAAGGTGCCCGAACCTGCCCTGAGCCAAAAGGTAATCCTCAACTGGAAGACTCTTGGGATGGTGAGTTATTTTATATTTCTCCCCATTTCTTATCTCGTAAAGAGGGTAATATTTTGTTTCCACGGCCAACCTCCCGATATTAGGCGTCAACCTTTCCACGTACCGCCATCCCGTGGGGCAGGGCGATAGGATATGAATATATTTCACCCCATTTATCTTTTTTGCCTCTTTGATTTTTCTTCGTAGATCATCGGGAAAGCAGGAACAGGCTGAGGCAGAATAGGGTATTCTATGAGCCCCCATAATCTCCACCATGTTTTTTTTCTTCAGGGCCTTCCCATGCGGCGTGGTCATTGTCCAAGCAAGATGGGGTGTGGAGGAGCTTACCTGGATTCCGGTATTCATATAGGCTTCGTTGTCAAAGCAACAGTAAATGATATTTTCATTTCTATCGGCAGCACCGGAAAGTGCCTGAAATCCAATGTCGGTTGTACCACCGTCCCCGGCCAAGGCAATCACGAGCGTCTCTTCATCCCCTTTAGCCAAAAGGGCATTGGATATTCCAGCTGCACTGGAGGCGGCGGTTTCAAATGCAGCGTGGAAAACCGGTATCTTAAACGTTGAATACGGATATGGTCCGAGGATTATTCCCAAGCAGGATGGAACCACGACAGCGATGGCCTTTCTCCCCACCGCCTGTAAAACGAGTTTGAGCCCGAGCACCTCACCACAGCCTGCACAGGCCATATGCCCTGGGTATAGATTATCTCTATTATTATATTCCGAATGCATCTTCATCCTCGACATCTAGGATTGGCTTCAATGGGGCATCGTTCATTTGCTCCGCAATACCAAAGACTTTTTTGATATGTAAAGGTGAAACATTACTCCCTCCAAGACCCAGAACAAAACCAAACACCGGTATACCGTTTATCTTTGAATAGAGGGAAGATTTTAACTCCTCACAAAAAACGCCTTCCTGGCCAGGAGAAAGATTGCGATCAATAACAGCAATCTTTCTGGCATGCCTCAGTGATTCAATCAATCGTTCCTTGGGAAAAGGCCTAAAAAGTCTAACTCTGACCATCCCCACCTTCTTGCCTTCTTCTCTCAATGCATCGATGGCTACCCTTGCTGTACAGCCAATCGTACCGGCGGTTACCAAAACAGTCTCAGCATCTTCCAAGCAGTAACACTCTAATAGACCGTATCCCCTGCCAAATCGTTCTTTGTATTCCCTACCAACAACTTCAGCCACCTCCAAGGCATTTTCCATGGCTCTTTGTCGATGTATGCGAAATTCTGCATACTGCTTCTGCGTAACTGTCTGACAAAAAGCCGCGGGGTTATCCGTATCCAGCTTAAGACTAGGCTCAAAAGGGGGTAAAAAGTCGTCAACCGATTTCTGATCGGGCACCTCAACGGGTTCCATAAAATGCGAGATATAAAAGGCCTCTAAAACCACCATAGTGGGAAGAAAAACGGTTTCAGATATTTTAAATGCTTGGATAACCATGTCCAGGGCCTCCTGATTATCAGCAGCGTACAATTGCAGCCAGCCTGTATCCCTCTGCGAGAGACTATCTGTCTGTTCGCTCCAAAAACTCCACGGTGCTGCCATAGAACGGTTGACATTAACCATAACAATGGGGACTCTCATCCCAGAGGCATAGTGGAGTAACTCATGCATGAGGGCCAGTCCCTGTGATGCAGTTGCAGTAAATGTTCGGACACCGGTCAAAGAGGCGGAAATAGAGGCCGCCATAGCTGAGTGTTCTGACTCCACCCTCATCATTCTGACACCTAACACCCCCTGTCCATCCCATTCCGAAATCTTTTCATAAATGGGACTCTGAGGGGTAATAGGGTATGCCGCAATGACCTGGGGCCTGGCCAATCTTGCCCCGTAAGCAGCGGCATGGTTACCTGTCAGAAACATTCTCATTTTGTCTCCCACACCATCTCAATCACATTTCTCGGGCATGCCACAGAACAAACGCCACAGCCCTTGCAATAATCAAAATCGAAACTATAGATCCCTAGTTCTGCATCTTTAATGATGGATATGTCTGGGCAGAAGTCCATACAGATTTCGCAGTCAATACAGGTACCACATTTGAAACAACGCGAAATTTCTCTTTCCATCCGTGCGGGGTCAAATCCGCAGATTACCTCCTCAAATGTCCTTTTTCTCGTTTCGGGTTCTAACTTGTCAGGATCGTTTCGAGGGCTCTCCGTAAAAAAGAGGGTATTGATCTGATCAAAAGCGACCACTTTTCTCAGATCAACAGGATTTCTTTCAGGCCTTTCAATGAAATATTGCAAAGAAAAGGTTTGGCTGTTCCCCATCTGATGCGTTTGGAACTCTGCTTCAATGTCTCTGTCTTCAAGGAAACAGGAAATAGCAAAGGCCCCCATTTTACCGCCGGCAATTGCATCTGCCACAAACGGTTTTCCTCCTACTGCATCTCCACCCGCAAAAACTTTAGGGAGAGACGTTCTTCCAAACCGATCCGTAACAATCCTGCCCCGTTTTATCTCAATACCCGCAGGCAGATTATCGGACTTCATGGTTTGTCCAATAGCAACAATGATTCTATCCACCATATGCTTCTGGATTTCATCACCTACACGAATGATCTCCACTGTGCCAGATTCTTCGTCTATTTTTACCTCTGCCCGGCAAAAATCCAGAAAAAAGGGCCCCCCATTTCCTCTATGAAGTTTATGGGGAGCCCATCCATTTAAGATAGTTATCCCCTCCTCAGAGGCCTCTTTGATCTCTTCTGGAAGTGCCGGCATTTGATCCCTGGATTCAGGGCATAGCACAGAAATATTATTCCCTTTCCCCTGGCGAAGTCTCATCAGGGTTCGAGCCACATCTATGGCAACATTACCGCCCCCAATGATAAGCGTTCTTTGTGTGTCATCTTCCAGAGACCATTTTCGAGGGTCAGCCAGGAAATCCACTCCTGTTAAGATATCATCCTCCGAGCCATCCGTTTCAAACGGAATTTTCCCTAATTGAAGTCCGATGGATATAAAGACAGCATCAAACGATTCAAGGTCTTTCCAGCTCAAATCTTTACCAAGTGTTGTTTCAAGGCCTATCTGTATCCCCAGGGAGGTGATCCTTTCAATTTCACTGTCAAGAATAGATCGGGGCAGGCGATAAGGAGGAATGCCATACCGCAACATACCCCCCAACTCTGATTTGGCTTCGAACAAGGTAACATGATACCCTAATCTGGCCAAATGATAGCCAGCACTCAAACCAGCGGGGCCTGAGCCTATGACTGCAGTCTTCTCCTTTTTTGAATGAATCGAGACATCCCCTTTTAAATCAACCTGACCGTGGTCAGACAAAAAGCGTTCAAAGCTACGGGTATTGATGGGTTCGTCAAAATTCCCCCTATTACATTCCATTTCGCAGGGGTGATAGCAGACCCTCCCACAGACACCAGGCAATGGATTTTCCTGAAGATAGACTCGCAAAGCTCCATCAATGTCGCCCTTTGATGCCAAATAAAAGGCCATGGGAATATCAATACCTATGGGGCAAGCATGACGGCAGGGAGCAACTTTGGTGACAAAAAGCGGCCTTTCCGATCTTTGACCTCCCGTTTTGAAAACAAGTGAACTATCAGAGGAGATGGCTAAGAATGGTTCATTTTTGTGCAAGCCAGCCCTATACTGTGTTACCATTGTTAGTAAAACACCTTTTGCTCAATTGACAGAAAGTTTTTCATAGGCCTCCTTAGCCGCAGCTACATTTTGGTCAATGGATGCAGGAACAGTTTCTTTGATGACCTTCAGGAGTCTATCGAGGCCGACAATCTGCGTTAGGCGAATATATGCTCCCAAAACAGCCGTGTTCACCATGGCTCCCAAGCCATTTCTCTTAGAAATTTCAAGGGCATTTATCATACCGACCCTATAGTTCTTCAAGGCATCCGACTGATAACTTACACCCATATCTAACAACAGAGATCCTCCGGGTACTACCTGCTCAACAATTTCTTTTTCGTCAAAAAGAGACCTATCAACTAACACTAAATGATCTGGACGGTCGATTTCACATTTAAGATAGATCTTCTTATCACTTATCCTAACAAAGGCAGCTACTGGAGCACCCCGTCTTTCACCGCCGAAAAGGGAATAACACTGGGGATACATACCTTCTTCAAAACATGCCCGTGCAAGGATCTCAGAAGCAACAACGACTCCCTGTCCTCCTCTACCGTGAAATTTTATCTCTATCATTTCCGGTCCTTACTTCAGTTCCGAGTTTTCTGAACCAGTTTCATTAATATCATCCTGGCCTTCCTAGGTCTTTTCTTCATGTGTACCTTTTTACGGATGGAGATGGGATGCTTGATGGCCAACCTGATACGTGCCTCCGACAAATGGACCTCCTCAAACTATCTTCCGTGTCTAGTCCCCAAAGGCTCTGCGAGGCAAAAGCTGATGAGGTGGGAATCTGCGTATACCGTATCCTACCTTTTAGGATAGAGAAGTGAACCTGTCAAGATATAAAGACTTGGGGTTAGGTCTGGCCTTTTGGCACTAAAGTTTTTATTTACACCTCTAATGCTCATTGCATAATCCCATGTCTCAAGATTGCGTTTTTCATGGTATGGAGTAAAAACTCATCGTTAAACCCAAGAAAATGAGCCAAGCGCAGATTTGACTCCCAATAGATAAATATATACACTGCTAAGATCGCAAAGGAGGTAGCAAGGATGAAAACAAAAGATATATACAGACAATTGGCAGATCATCTCTCTGCTTTGGGAATGGGTTACCCGTCCAATGAAGACTTGGAAGAGATACTAAGGGCAAATTTCAACCCGGTGGAGGCTCAAGTTGCCCTGGCGGTTCCAACGAGAGTCATCCCCCTTCAGCCCGTTGGGATTGATGAAATTATGGGTACTGTTAATCTTCCAAGAGCGGAATTGGAGGATATACTGGAGGCTCTTTCGCAAAAGGGATTGCTGTTTTCAGGCAAGACCAAAGACGGTGAGAAAGGCTATGCCTTGCAGCAGGTGGGCTTCTCATTTCCCCAAACCTTTTTCTGGAAAGGGGAAGACACACCCCATGCACAGAATATGGCCAGTCTCGTTGCCAAATACTTTAACCGAAAGGTGACGCAAGAGGCTTATGCGCCCGAGACAAAGGCATTCCGATACATTCCAGTGGGCAAGTCAATTGAGGTTGATATCCAGGCAGTCTATCCCTATCATATGATGGAAAGTGTCATCCAGAATGCAACCGTATTCGCTGTATGCCATTGCTCCTGTCGCATGATAGCCCGCTTAAGGGGCATGGCCTGCGAACATCCCACCGAGGTGTGCATAAAATTTGATGAGGTAGCCCAATATGTGATCGATAGGAAATTAGGCAAAGAAATAACAAGGGGGCAAGCACGAGAAATCATCAAGCAGAGTGAGGAGGCTGGCCTGGTGCACTTTGTTGATAATACCAAAGGGGATATAAAACACAACTGTAATTGCTGCGGTTGTGCATGTTGGAGTGTGGGCAGCATCAAGAGGAGAAAGATACCAAGAGATGGCCTAATGGCTACCTACTTCATCCGGGAGACAGATGACGATAAATGTGCTGGTTGTGGTGAGTGCGCTGAAGCATGCCCGGTTGATGCCATTACAATGGAAGGTGGATTTCCCACGGTTGATGAAGACTGGTGCATCGGCTGTGGTGTTTGTGTTCACAAATGCCCCGGCGAGGCAGCCAAACTGAAGCTAAGGCCAGATAAGATAGGTCAATCGCCAATTTCCAATTTTGAGGAATTGCATGAAAGGATTTTAAGCGAGAGAGGGGCTTGTGGGTGATGCACTCGAGCCAATTAAACAATATGGCTGTTTGTTCAATTGGATTGACTTGACAGTTAACGCCTGTAGCGTCACAACCCTATTTTGTCAGCCACTTCACGCATTCCCATAATGACGTCGGTAACCAGGCCTCTTAACTCCACCCCCAGCATCGCGGTTCCCTTTTCAATTACCGAGCGGTTCACACCAGCAGCAAATGATTTGTCTTTCCATTTCTTCATCACTGACTTTGCCTCCAGGTCTGCCACGCTCTTTGATGGCCTGATTATCGCTACTGCTGTGATAAGCCCTGTTAGTTCATCAACGGTATACAGCGTTTTTTCCATATTGGTTTGGGGCTCAACATCACTACATAGGCCCCATCCGTGAGAAACAATCGCTCTTACGTATTCCTCTGGCCAACCTCGCTCTTCTAATATCTCTCGGGTTTTTTTGCAGTGCTGGTCTGGGAAACGCTCATAGTCCAGGTCATGCACAAGTCCGACGATCCCCCACTTCTCCTCATCTCCGCCTATCTTCCGTGCCATATAGCGCATCACCCCCTCAACGGAATAGGCATGCTTCAGAAGGCTCTCGCTCTGGTTAAATTCCTTAAGAAGTGATAGTGCTTCATCATATGATCTTTACCTCCCCTAGACACGGGTGATCTCCAGGCGCTCCCCAGCCTGGGCTTGGCTATCTGATTAAGGTATGATTATAGACTGCTCAATTCCCAATGTCAAAAAGTAGTAGCTTACTGCACGCTAACCTCAAAGCCTACAGACATTGAGCCACTGAGCCTTTCGTTGCAACGCCCTTGAAAGAATCCCTTAGAGTTACCATTCTTAGACAATATATAGTATTTTTTCTTTGCAATGACATTAGTAAATCGTATAAAGAGCAAGGTCTGTTATACTACTTAATATTTCCTTCTGGAGAGGCATCCATGGCTAAGAATAGAAGAATACCAGAGGGAAGGGGTAGATCTGGTTGATATCCATCATCTTATGCTGAGAGATATGGAAAAGACTCTTGACCAGTTATCCACAGGGGTAGACATCAGGGTCTTTCAGGTGGAGGAGAAAAAAGGGCCTGATTGGAATTCTGAACTCACCGAACTACTCGGGCCTGTAATCAACGAATTGAAAATGATGTCCTCTCGGCCTCGGGAGACTGAAAAATTACGGAACAAGATCGAACTCCATAAATCTCTTTACAGAACTTGTAAACCAGGACCTGGAGGGAGGGCGTATATCGTAACCATTAGGTGATTCCATTCCAGCAAGTGAGGGTAGGTATGGCCAATCCTTCGGATCGCCATGGATAGGAGAAATCATGTTGAATATTCTGATTATCATCCTGGCAGCAACCTTACTGCCTGTGCTCCTCCA
>SMTZ1_10002116_pt1 | contig 29363 bp, 27 predicted proteins | sample DeeMarSWOR136_30_FD_25667 | JGI IMG/M metagenome (IMG submission 25667) | reverse complement strand
TACAATCAGCTCCAGCTCGATATCTACGGGGAGCTCATGGACTCCGTGTACCTGTTCGACAAGTACGGCGAGCCAATCTCCTATGATCTCTGGCGGAATTTGACCCATCTCGTCGAATGGGTGTGCAAGAACTGGATGCTCAGGGACGAGGGGATATGGGAGGTGCGTGGTGGGAAGCAGGAGTTTCTCTACTCCAGGCTCATGTGCTGGGTCGCACTGGACCGTGCAATCCGCCTTGCCGTCAAGCGCTCGTTTCCCGCTCCTCTGGACCGCTGGCACGGGGTGCGCGACCAAATATACCTAGACATCATGAACAACTTCTGGGACCCTGACCGAAGGGTTTTCGTGCAGTACAAGGGATCAAAAAACCTGGACGCTTCAAATTTGCTCATGCCTCTCGTGAAGTTCATCGCTCCAACAGACCCCCGCTGGCTCTCCACACTGCGGGCAATAGAGGACGAGCTGGTGGAGGACTCATTGGTTTTCAGGTACCGAACCAGCAACGCGGCTTCTGACGGTCTAACGGGCGGTGAGGGCACTTTCAGCATGTGTTCGTTCTGGTTTGTCGAGTGTCTATCCCGCTCCGGTGATCTGGAAAAGGCGCGGCTGGTGTTCGAGAAGGCGCTCGGGTATGCCAACCATCTCGGTCTCTACGCCGAAGAGCTTGGACCCCAGGGTGAGCATCTCGGAAATTTCCCGCAAGCCTTCACCCATCTGGGTCTGATAAGCGCTGCCTATGACTTGGACAGGCGACTTTCAGGAGCACGGTAAGATACCCCCAGCGCGCTCACGACGCTTCCATGCCGTGCAGGCGCTGAAGAAGATGACGAACGTCTCTCACTTCCAGAACGTTGTATTTCGCTTTTGAGACGCCAAGACCCACCCTGATCGAATACGCTTCGGGAGGCAGCACCTCGAACATGTGCTCGTCGGTAATATCATCGCCGACAGCGAGAATGAAGTCCCATTTCGCCTTCCCGAGCCATCGTAGAGCTGCACTGCCCTTGTCGACACCGGCATTTTTCACCTCAATGACTTTGTTGCCTTCGAGGATTGCGAGATTGTAGTTCTCGGTGAGATTCAACAGCGCTTCCCGGAGCTCGGTGACACGTACGGATGCGAGATCCGGATCGGCCATCCGGTAATGCCATACGAGGGAATAGGTCTTCTCCTCAAGAAGCGACCCGGGCGTTCTGTCCGTAAAAACCTCGAATACGGGCCGGATGGCTTCTTTCCAGTCTTTTCGCAACGGCTCGATTTCGACCCAGTCTTCCTTCCGTTCCTTCAGCCATACGCCGTGCTCAGCAACTATCCCCACGGAAATCCCCTTGAACCAGCGCGACAGAACCTCCCGGTCACGCTCGCTTATGATGACGAGCTCGTTTCGGGTATCATTACCGAGCCGGTTCAGTATCGAGAGCAGGTCATCGTCGGGTAACGCCCTTTCGGGATGTCCGACGAAATGTGTAAGAGTCCCGTCGTAATCGAGAAGGAGCAGCCTTCTGTGTGATGCGCAGTAATCGCTGACAAGCTTCTTAACCACAGCAGGTGTGAGCTTGCGCACAGCTAACTTTCTCTGCTGCTCGTATACACCTTCGAGGCTCCCGATGAAATCGCGGGCCCAGCGTAAAACGTCGTAACGCCTGATTCGTTCCTGCATAAGCCTGTTGGCCCGGATCTGATCCTCCAGGGGCATTTCGAGCGCCTGCTTCAGCGATGACGCAACCTGCTCGCTGTTGTGAGGATTCACGATCAGGGCTTCGCTCAGCTCATGAACGGCCCCGGCCATGCCGCTGAGGATGAGCACTCCACCGCGCTCACCGCGTGCCGCGATGAACTCCTTGGCGATGAGGTTCATGCCGTCCCTGAGGGGGGTCACGAGGGCCACATCAGAGATGTTGTAGAGCGCGGTCAGGGTGTGAAAGGGAAGGGAGCGATAAAGGTACCAGACAGGTACCCAGCCGATGCTCCCGTACTCACCGTTGAGACGGCCTACCTGTTCGTCGAGCTCCCTCTTCAGTTGCATATAGGTCTCGACGCTTGTTCTCGAAGGAACTGCAACAAGAATGAGGGTAACCCTGTTAAAAAATTGGGGATGATGCCTGAGGAATAGATCAAATGCTCTGAGCCGGTGCAGTATCCCTTTTGTGTAATCGAGACGATCCACGGATAGAATCACCTTTCTGTCCCCAACCCTTCTTTTTATCCGCCCTATTTCCCTTTGCACCTTCGAGTCCCGGTACGCCCCTGCGTATCTTTCGTAATCGATGCCCATGGGAAACACATCGGACTGGATGTCTCTGTTGTGGCTCTGGATCCTCCCCAGGGATATCTCATACCCCAGGAGCCGCCTCACACTGCTCAGAAAATGTCTGACATAATCATAGGTGTGGAAACCGACCAGATCGGCACCGAGCAGCCCTGTGAGAATTTCCCGTCGCCAGGGCAATAAACGGAATATTTCAAAGGAGGGGAAGGGTATGTGGAGGAAGAAGCCGATTTTCGCATCGGGGAGTTTGTCGCGCAGCAGTTGCGGGAGAAGCATGAGCTGGTAATCGTGTATCCAGATCATATCGCCTGGCTCTGCGAACCCGGCAACAGCCTCACAGAACTTGATGTTGACCCTCCTGTAAGCGTCCCACAGGTGCCGGTCGTAAATCGTATAGGTGGGAAAATAGTGGAAGAGCGGCCAGATGGTTCGATTGCTGAACCCATGATAGTAGAGCTTGATATCGTTCTTCGTTAGAGGGACAGGATAATTCCTGAATTTCTCTCTGAGGGTTTTGTCCAGGTCCGCGCGCTCTTCGGCCCCCAGTGACTCGCTGGCCATGCCGTCCCATCCGAACCAGAGGCTGTCGTAGGACTGGTAGAAGGACTGGAGTCCCGTGGCAAGTCCTCCAACACTGGGCTTGTAATCCACCTTACCACGCTTCTTCTCCACGGTCACCGGAAGTCTGTTGGAAACGAAAATCAGTCTCATGTCACCACTTCATGAACCAGTGTACACATCCAGTTCAACCATACTGTCATTTTCGCGATTGGTCAAATGACGAGGGCATCTCCCCACACCCTCACTTGAACATCTCACCCGTTTCTCGGTACCAGAACACCATGTCCAGATGGTGTAGCGGGACCCTCATGCGCTCTGCGAGAACCCGCATCTTCTCCTCCAGAAGGAGATACCGGCTCCGAGACAGTCCTTCTGGCATCCTTTCCACCACCTCGAACCGCGTCAGGTTACGGAGCACATGCCGGTCGAGAATGGCAATATCTTCGAATAACCCGATGTTTCGTAGGAAATGGCTTGCCTCCTTGTAGCCCATGCCCCGGACAGTGTGAACGAGCCACTCTCGCTTCTCGAAGTGTGAACGGAATCGAAGGAGTTCGGTGCGGATGGACTGGTTCCCCGGGCCCGTGAAGCGCTGCTCAGCCTCGAGGATGTTTCTTGCCTTGTTGTTCTTGAACCTGACGATATGGAGCTCTCGGGCGACGAGCTGAGAGCGGTCTTCCCAATCTAAGCAGCCTTGTTTTCCACCCAGGATGAGCCCCTTCTCCCTAAGGCTGCTCAGTGCCTGCCAGGCCGCATGGGCCCTTGCCGCAGGCGTGAGGAGGCAGAAGAGGAGCTCGCAGAGAACCTCCTCATCGCTCCCATGCTCCCACACCATCTTGAACGAAGCGAACCGTTTTTCCAGGGCTTCGCGGATACGAGCGTACAGCTCACCGATCTCGAGCTCCTGCTTATGAACATCCACTCTCATTGACCTCAAGGAATGAGAGGAAAGGGACAGGGGAAACCCGTCGAATTCCCTCAGAAAGGTGCAAAACGGTTCTCCGTGAAATAATCATCCTCCAGGTAGGAGATCTCTCGCTGAAGGGCATCGTAATGATCCTTCTCCCATTCGGAAAGATGAGAAAAAAATTTCTTCAATTCCCGATTCTCGGTCTCATCTGCCACCTTGCCATAGAACCGAAAGGAATCCTGTTCCAGCTTGAGTGCAATGGAGAGGGCGGACATTTCGAAGTGCCTGCCTTTGAGCCTTTGCTTGAAATCTGCCGAAAAAATGGGATGTAATGCGTCCTCGAACCTCACCAGCCTGGGAAGTTCCGTCAGGTGCAGCGCCTCGCCCTTGAGATATGAATGATACATCTTTTTCAGCGCTTCGAAATGGGAATCCTCCTCCTGTGCCAGGTAGGAGAACACCTCTTTTGCCTTTTCATCACCCGACCGCTCCGCGGCGATCAGGTACAGCTCCCTACCTTCGATTTCTCCCTTCATCGCTGTTTCAAATGCCTGCTTCAAATCCATGCGCACATCCTCCTCATTTTCCGGTTCTTCCGAATAATGCGTACCTGAATATGTTATAGCGCTTTCATGAGAGTATTCGCTAGGTAGGTAAGGGTGAAGAAATGCAGGCACTTACATATAAAGTACTTCACATAGTACATCGCCCTTGTGTAAATTCTTTTTTTCCACTCACTACCTAATCAAAATTCTCTCATTATATTACTCATTTAATTAAGGCATCCATTTTCCTAATCGACGCGAAATGCGATGAACGCATCGCCTTCCACGCGCAATTCGTATTCGCCGCACACCAGGTCCTTCATGGTCAGGCTTTCATCGTAAGACCCTGCATGCTGCTCGATTATCCTGCCGTTGCGTGTGAGCGTGACGCTTCGCTCGCCCAGTCCCCGCAGCTCAATGCTGAAAGTACCCTCCTTTTCGGGCTGGAGTTTTTCTCCGAAGGGCGCCTCCCCCTCAGAGGACAGGAACAGGGTCACCCCGTGGTACTCCATTCGAAAAACAGGGCTGACTCTGTACTCCCCCTGCCCCTGTGTTTGAAGAAACCCGGGTACCTCATGCTCCTTGAATCCCTTCGGGCCGGTGAGGTTTTCAACGAGGTTCAGCATACCCCGCACAAACTTGAAGACCGCTCTCCCTGCATGTAAATCGGCAGGTTCCGCTTCCTTTTGCGTATCACCCTTGCCGTGCACACGTGCTTCAGCGGCTGCCGCAAGCTTGCTGGGCACCGGGTGCAACCTGTGTATCCCCATACTGAAGAGGTCTTTCTGCAAATTGAGCAGCGCTTCCATACAGGACCTGCACGTGGTGAGATGCTCGGAGAACCGCTGTTCCATCTCTCGGGACATGGCTCCATCGTGGTACATCACCACATAGTCTGGGTTCTGCTCAAAGGGGCAGCTCTTCATGGTAAAGCTCCTTCAGTATCTCTCTAACTGCTCGCTTCATGCGTGAGATTCCCGTGGAAACGGTGCCCAGGGGCACCGCCAGGAATCGAGCGAGGCTCTCATAGGAGGGATGGATCTTGATCCTCCTGTACTCTTCCAGCAGCCTGTCACGTTTTTCACGGTACCTGGCCAGTGCTTCAGTATCATGGTCCTTCTGGGAGCGCACGATCTCCCGGTGGAGCACGTTCAGTCTTTCGAGGTTATCCTGCCTCCTCTTATATCTATGAACAATCGATTCCTTTAATTCGTTGATCCCTGCCAGTGTTACCCTGACCGATCGGTTCAGGGTTACCGAGATGAAAACAGCGTCTTCGGGCCTCAGTGCATCAATATAATAGAGATGGAAGAAGATACGCTGATTCTCGTTCAGACCGCTGCTAATCCTTTCAATCAGCTCGTCATACCTCTGTTTCTCTGAAAGGACATAGTCACGTTTTTCCGCAATGAAATTATGTAAACTCTGTGTGTTCATGTCGCGATAGTCAAGGGAAATGCAATCGCAATCACTGTCATCCAGCCCCCCGGTCTTTCTCTCGCGCAGAAAGTTGAGATACCTGTTACGCAGCACCACGGTAAACCAGGTGACGAATTTTGCCTCGGTCTCGTGGTATGAGACGAGTATCCGATCGAGCCGCTGGAGCACATACTCATAGAAATCACCGCACCGGTCCGAGTCGGAACCGAATACAATTCTGGGGTAGTTGTAGATGTAGGGCGAAAGCAGAGCGACAATATCACTGAAGCAGATCGTCATGCCGCTCTGATACCTTCGCACGAACCCCTTGATCTTCCCGTCTGGTATGGGATTTCTCATAACGAACCTCTGACTCGCCCTGCAGGATGAAGACAAGTGGCAGCACGTCACCATACCGGTAACGTTTCTCAAGGGCCTTCTGGAAGGAGAGACCGATTTGAGAACCCTGAAACACCCGGTGGTACAGCGACAGTATGAAGGGTGTCAGATCAACATCTGGAATCCGCCATCGGGAACACACGCAGTTCATAACACCGGCCCTGAGAAAATCTAGACCCATCAGCAGTGTGCTGCCGCAGGAGCTGGAAAACACGAAGCCCGGAATTCTGTGCCCGGTGAGAAGATCGCGGGCCGGGAATATCCCCCTGCCGATATCCCATCCGGTGCGGCCCTGGTCGATTGTGGAGTGTCCTGAAAAGTGGACAATATCATACCGTGAAATGAGGTCGGTCAACACCTCTTTACGAAGGGGCCGAGCGATGAGGGTGGATGCAAGCCCGATAGTCCGAAAGAAATCGTGGAGGAGCAACCCCTCATGCACCGAACAGGCATACCGCCCCGAAGGATCTGCTATGATCAACGCTCTGCGTACGGGAACGGTTCTCCCCGAGGGATCGTTTGTTCCCCGCATGGTCAGTACGTTCCGCTCGAAGAGAAAGCGGTTGTGAAAGGCTATCTCCAGGGGGATATGCAGTGCATCCCCCTCGCAGCGAATATTCACCACATAACCGCCGTCTTCAAAAAGTTTCCGGAGACCCAGGGGCCCCAAGGTATGCCTGTACACCACCTTGCCCAGCCCCCGGATGCGGCTCTGCGCCTCCTCAAGCCGTCCGAACCGGAAAAGGTTTTCAACCTCTTTCTTCTCCTCAACGAGGAGTGGACAGAGCTGTTTGTTGAGCGACAGGTTTTTTTCCTGTATGGCGGTACCTGTGCCGACCTCGACGATCGTGGCCCGCGCATTCGTTCCCCGAGCGGAGAGGTTGAGTATCAGAGGGATGCCATGCCCCCTCTTCAATTCAGTACCGGCGGAAATCCCCAAACCGGCAATGGCATGCCGCTGTTTCATGGGCTCATACCCCATCGGCCGCTTCAAACTCCACGGACGTATATGGGTTTCAGGTACTTATTCCGGGGTGTCAGTCCACGTTTTCGGGCAACAGTGTAGAGAGATCTGGATGAGGGGAATGCGTGGTGCACCTCACCCGCCACGTCACCCATCTTTAGTTCACGGTAATCCTCTTCGGGCGCAACGATGTGCTTCGGTGCGTGCTTTTCGAGAAAAGCGAGAAAGTCCTCATGACCAAGAGCCAGGTAATCGGTTTTTCTCACACCCTCCTCATAGTAAGCAGCATACACTTCACTCCTTCTGGAACGGAGAAAGGAAACGACGGAATTATACCACGTACCACCGGTGATTGCAAGGAGGTCGAGGGAGGAGATGCCAAGTAGCGGGATGTCCAGTATCTGGGAAAGGGTGTTGACGAAGGAGAGTCCGATCCGTGTCCCTGTAAAAGACCCGGGCCCCAGACCGGCATAGGCGGATTCCAGCTCGTCCACACTCCTTCCCAGTCTCGCGAGCATGAAATCACACACACCTACGATCTGCTGGGAGAGGGCGAGTTGCTGATGCAGCTCGATGTGCGCAAGCTCACCCTCATGAAACAGAGAGAGTGAAAATGTCCTTGTGGAGGTATCAACGGTCAGTAGCACCGGTTTTCTCCATTCAATGATCGATTCCGAATATCGATTTCAGGTGTACGCTGCTGAATCCCTCTTCTCGAATGTAAGTACGCGATGATCATCCATGATGTCAATCCGGATGTACAGGTAAGACAGGAGCGTCTCCAAGAGGGATTCTCCCCACTCGATGACGGTCACGTATCTTTCATGATACAGGTAATCCTCCAGCAGGTCTTCCATCTCCCTCCTGTCCCCTATCCTGTAGAAGTCCGCATGGCAGAGCCCAAGTGAGCCCTGGTACAGGTTCATGATAGCAAAGGAAGGACTCGTCACCACCTCGTCGATACCGATTCCGAGCGCGATACCCTTGGTCAGAACCGTTTTCCCGCTTCCGAGCTGCCCCGAGAGGATGACCACCTCGCCTCCACGAAGCGATGAGCCAAGCCGTCTGCCATATTCGATCGTCTCTTCGTACTGCCGGGAGATATACGTGTCCATAGAGCCTGCGGGTTGTGTGCCACGTCTCGTTTTGTTACGTAAGATACAATCTACTGCGAAAAAGGACAACGGCGGGTTCCACTGAAGGCCTAGAGGGTCTGATAGTTGTACAGAACGGAGAAGATTTCGTTTCGGTCTTTTTTCTCGATCTTGGTGAACTGGATGTGCATCAGCCATGTGTTCCGTGCCGTGTTTTTCTCGATGCGCTTTACCTTCCCGAAGGCGGACATTTTATAGTCCTCCCGTAATTCGAACTCCACACGAACATAGTTATTTCGGTTTACAGGCACGGTTGTCTCGATGGAGAGCCCACCCACCGATATATCAATTATGGTCCCCCAGTGAGTGTCTCTGCGGTCCACGACCGCCTTTTTTCTGTCTCCCTCCTGCACGACACGGACCCGGGAGAAGTAAACGGGCAGCCGGACACCCTTTCGCGGGTACAACCTCTTCTGGGAGCGCCTGACACTGTCAGAATGTTTCAGGCAGATCGACTGCATCTCATCGGTCACGATCACATCGATGACCCTCGTCTCAAAGATGTAGGATGCATCCTCCTCTTTCCAGTAAAAGCACTTCACCTTCCTCTTGTTCCAGGGCACATACTTGCCCGGGGGAAGTAGAGGTATGCTGATGCCCAAAAATTCATCCTCATTCCGATTGACCGCAACCGAGTACTGGCCGTAGTTCTGCACTTCCACCCTCATGCGGGCGCCGATGGGAATCGCACGGGTGCTGGAGATGCCGCGGGCTTCTTTTCCCCGCGCCACCTTGTTCCTGAGCCGATAGTACTGGTTGATCAGGTCCTCTTTAGACTCTCCCCTGATCTCCTGCAGGCTGAGCTTTCTGATCTGCCGCTGTATACATGAGTCGAGGATGTTCATGGAAGTAAATATGAGCGAGGGCTTGGTGAGTTTGTAGGAAACCGCCAGCTGTCGCAGCATCGATGTTTCGTCCCTGTTCAAACCGCGCAGCTTGGCAAGCTGGTTGAAGTTGTGCCAGCCCACACCCCCACCGCCTTTTCCCTTCCTGCGAGCGGTCCCGCCTGTTCTCCGCGCGGCCAGGAAAAGTACGAGACCGACCACGATAACCACAACGATGAGAATGATGACCTGTGATCCGGTTGGTGTGGCAAGCTGGAAGGTATCCACTTCCGATCCTACCTCCAGACTGAGAAAAAGGGGGTGTTATCCGTACAGAGATACTTTTCTACGTTCTGTATCGACATATTCCACTATTTATTAACCCGCACGCCAAGGTGACAGAAAAGACCTCCCCCTGCTGTCTTTAAAAGACAGGAAGTTTCTCAAAAAGCAAGGTCTCTGTACAGTTCGGGAACCTCCACAACACCCTCTCCGGGCCTGTATTTTTCCAAGTTCATCTCCACATTGAGCGTGCGTCCTTTTTTCAGCTTCGCGGGTGTAATGATCTTGAGGGGAATCCGCAGCTCGTCGTTACTCACATATATCTCGATCCCGATACCACCGACCTGTTTCATCTTGTAGGCAGACAGCTTCTTTTGTTTGGATATGGGTAGCACTTTGATTTCCACCTCGCCCTCGTTCCTGAACTGAACGGTCTTGAGGTTTCGCTCCTCGAGAAAATCGAAGGTGAAGACGCCGTCGAACCGCTCGGGAAACTGCCGGTAGTAGTAGGCCAGTGAAAACACGTCGAACACGAGGTTTTGCGCCTCCTTTTCATCTGAGCTCCCCGTGGTCATGTTATCGAACACGACCCGCCTTCCCTCCTGGTCGATGTGGTAGACCAGGTAGGCCTGCCTATTCCCTTCCCACATATCCTTTTCGAGCAGCAGGGGGACGAGGCTCTTCCGTTCGATGAACACGAGCCACTTGTCATCGACTTTGTAGAACAGGTTCATGAATTTGGAACCTTCCGTATGACCGTGGAGCACATAGACATCTCTCCCGTCAAGCTGTTCGATGGAGCGCAGCTCGACGATCTGATTCCCCATGTAGAGTCCGAGGGTGTTCACCTGATACAAGATCTTTTCCCCCACGGAAAAGACATGGGAATACTCTTCAGCTCTCAGACTCCAAAAACAGAGCGAAGCAACCGCACTCACAAGAAGCATCATCCGCACCTTCATACGCATTCCCCCCACCCCTCATGTTCTGTCATTTGCCGAAAAAGCTGCTTATGTCATTCATGGTAATAAATATGAGCGCGACGATGAGTATAAGGAACCCGAAGGTCTGTATACGGTGAATCACCTCCAGATTGGGCTTTTTTCGTGCAACCGATTCCCAGAGTGCGATCACGATATGACTCCCGTCCAGGGCGGGAAAGGGGATGAGATTCATGATGAAAAAAGCGATGCTGATGTAACTCATGACCTGGAGAAAAAAGGTGAATCCCTCCCGCGCTATGACTCCCGAGATATAGATAAGTTTAGCGGGACCGGCCACAGCGGAACGCGCCCGTATCTTACCGCTGAACACCAGGATTATGCCGCGAACCGTGTCACGCACCGCCTCCGCTGATTTCACGAAGCCCTTGCCCACCGCAACGGGAACCGGGTAGTGTTCACTGCGGTATACGATCTGCTGAAAGACGAGGCCGGCCGAGTCATAATCCTCCACCTTCTCGGGCATGAGGATGAGGCTCAGGGTCTCTCCATTTCGTAAAACAGTCAACTCCACGTCTTTCCAGCTCTTGCCCTTGATCGCGTCGTAGAAATCGACGTGATGCCTGATGGGAGCGCCATCGACACTGAGTATTTTGTCTCCCGGTTGAAGGCCCGCCCGGGCAGCGGGCTCTCCCGGCAGTACCTCACCGATCACAGGATCTACCCAGGGGTGTATACCAATCAGCCCCCTTCCCGTCTCCTCTTCCAGAGCGGGTACCACATCTACCAAGACCTTCCGCCCTTCACGCTGCACGGTGATCTCTATGGGTCTCAGGGCGTTCCGTACGATGTGGTCGGTCACATCCTCCCAGTTCCTGATCCTGTCCCCATCGATTTCGACAATGACATCTCCATCTTGAAGGCCCGCCCTCTGTGCAGGAGTCATGCCGCCTTCCAGTGTCACCTCATCTCCCTTGGCCAGGATGATTCGGTTGGGGAAGGTGTTGACCTCATACCCTACTATGATGATGGTGATGAATAGAAGAGTCGCGAAGAGGTAGTTAAACAGGGGACCGCTCAGCGCAACTAGTATCCTTTTCCTGGGCGGGCTCGAGTAGTACTCATCGGGACTGCCCTGCAGGGTGTCCCGAGGTGAGTCACCGGCCATCTTGCAGTACCCCCCAAAGGGTATCCAGCCGATCTGTATCTTTGTACCCTTCCACATGAAGGAGAGAAACCCTCTGCCCCAGCCGATGGAGAACACCTCAACCCGGATGCCCACGGCGCGGGCCGCAATGAAATGTCCCAGCTCGTGGACGAATATCAAGATACCGATTGAAATAAGACCCAGCAATATGGTCGTTCCCATAGACAATGCTCACTCAGATCATGATTTTCACGAGGATATAATACACGGGCACACTGACGAGTATGCTGTCAAACACATCGAGCACGCCACCCAGACCAGGCAGCAGGTGTGATGAGTCCTTCACGCCGGTTTTACGTTTGAACACCGATTCACCAAGATCACCCAGCGGCGCAAAAACCGCAATGCAAACGGCCAGCACATTCGTCTGAAGAAGATCGGGAATGAATCCATCCCCGAGGATGAGCTTGAAAGCGTTTGCCACGATCATGGTGACGATGAATGCGCCGATGTAACCCTCGAGGCTCTTGTTCGGACTGTACTTGACTATTCCCCTCGTCTTACCAAAATAGGTGCCGACAAAATAGGCTGCGGCATCGTCCATCCATGCCACGAGAAACAAGAAACAGATAAACAGGAATCCCTGCTCCCCTCTGCGTAATAAAAGAAGCAGAAGGGGGAAAACACCGCAGTACATGAAGCCGATCATAAACAGAGTGGCGAGCCGTATACCCCGTCTGATACCATAGGCCACGCAGGAGCCCATCCACAGAACCGGCACCATACATATACATAGATATAAAATAGCACCTGGATCGCGGTGAACAAAGGGAATTGTAAAACCTGCGGTGATCAGAAGAAGCGAGGGGAGCATGAACCACAGGTATGAGGTTCTTTTATTCCTGAAGGAGACGACCCTTCCTGAAAGCGCATGTATCTCCCTTGATGCCAGAACACAGAGCACCATGAGGAATAGTGAGAAGAGTGCGTGGTGCAGGGAAGGAACGTAGGTCACAAATGCGAGAAAAGGAATGAGCAGGATGGAGATGAGGATACGTTTCTTCATGTAGAGGGTATGGATGGCAGACCTCCGAAGCGCCGCTCCCGGTTTCCAAAATCGTCGACCGCACGCCGCAGCACCTCTTCGGTGAAATCAGGCCACAAGACATCGGTAACCCAGATCTCCGCGTAGGCGATCTGCCACAGGAGAAAATTGCTGACCCGGAGCTCCCCCGCCGTGCGAATGAAGAGATCGGGGTCGGGGATGTCCACCGTGTACAGGTGCCCGCTAACCTGATCTTCCGTTATGTCCTCCGGTTTCAGGTCCCCGCGCTGCACCTTTTCAGCGAGAAGTCTTGCGGCGTGAGTTATCTCCGATCGGCCGCTGTAGTTGAAGGCGATGCTGAGTATGAGATTACGCTGCTCGGAATTGTTACTCTCGATATTATCCAGGACTCTGATCACCGACCGCGGTAGATTCGTTCGATCGCCGAGGTGGACGAAGTATACACCATCGTCGCGAAGCTCACCGAACTCTCTGCGGTAGAAGACTTCGGTCAGTTTCATGATGGCGTTCACTTCCGCTCGCGGTCTCTTCCAGTTCTCCTTGGAGAAGGCATAGATGGTAAGGTATCGTACACCCATTGCCATGCAGGCTCGTGCTATTTCCTTCACCCTTTTCGCACCGGCCCGGTGCCCCTCGATTCTCGGAAGCCCCCGCTGCCTGGCCCACCTGCCGTTTCCGTCCATAACGATCGCGATATGGCGCGGAATGCCGATGGGGTGCCGCTCTTCTGAAACGTTCGGACCGGTTGTTCCCATCTAGACTTCCATTATCTCCGCATCCTTGGCATCCAGCAGTTTGTTTATCTTCTCGATGTACTCATCGGTGATCTTCTGCACCTCTTCAAGCGTCTTCTTCGATATATCTTCGCTCACATGTCCTTCCTTCTCCGCTGCCTTGATTTCCTCGTTACCATCCCGGCGTATGTTTCTGATGGCGATTCTCACCTCCTCTGCCTTGTTTTTGGCCACCTTCACGAGTTCCTTTCTTCTCTCCTCGGTGAGAGCAGGTACGGATATGCGAATGACCTTGCCATCATTGTTCGGGTTGAGAGCGAGATCGGACTTGTGAAAGGCCTTCTCGATATCCGAAAGCGCCCCCTTGTCCCAGGGCTGCACCACGATGAGCCGCGGTTCTGGTACGGATATGCTCGCAAGCTGTTTCAAAGGGGTCTTGCTGCCGTAGTAATCCACCATGAGCCCCTCCACAAGACCTGCGTTCGCGCGCCCCGATCGGATCTTCTTGAACTCATCCTTAAGGCTCTCGATTGATTTATCCATCCTCTGTCTCAGATTCTTCTTGATCTCTTCATGCATGACTCACTCCTTTATAATAGTACCACTGTCACTTCCCTTCACCGCTCTGACAAGCTCGTCCTCTCTCCCTATGTTGAAGATGACAATGGGTATACGCCTTTCCCTGCACATCGAGACGGCCGGCATGTCCATTATCATCAGTTTACGCTGCAGCAGGTCGTCGTAGTGCAGTTCCCTGTAGAAGGTCGCATCTGTGTGTTTGACTGGATCCTTGTCGTATACACCGTCGACCTTTGTAGCCTTGAGCAACACGTCCGCATCGATTTCACATGCCCTGAGCGCCGCAGCCGTGTCGGTGGTGAAGTAGGGACTCCCTGTTCCACCGGCGAAGAGAACCACACGACCTTTGGAGAGATACTCCATGGTACGGCTCAGGGTGATGCTCTCGGCGATGGTTTCCACTGGAAGCGCCGATTGCATTACTGCCGGGACTCCCCTGTTTTGGAGCACCTCCTCGAGGAGCAGGCTGTTAATAACCGTTGCGAGCATGCCCATGGAATCGGACTTAGTGCGGTCGAGACCGTATCGCTCAAATGCGCTCCCCCGAACAATGTTGCCTCCTCCGATGACTATACCGACCTCCACACCGAGGTCATGCACCTTCTTGATCTCCCCTGCGATACGTTCCACTGTCCCCAGGTTGAAGGCTGCATTTTCTGCAGCGATTGCCTCTCCACTCAGCTTGAGGAGTATCCTCTTGTACACGGGCAACTCATTCTTCTCCGAGCTTGAATCGGGCGAAACGCTTTATGATTATATGCCCCTTCGCTTTCCGCTCCACTTCTTCCAGGTATTTCTGAATGGTGATATTCCCGTCCTTGACGTATTTCTGCTCGAGGAGACAGGATTCTGCGAAGAACTTGTTGATCCGTCCCATGACGATCTTTTCCAGTATGTTCTCGGGTTTACCACTCTCCCTCGCCTGGGTCACGAAGATCTCCCGCTGCTCGTTCAGCACATCCTCGGGAAGATCATCCCGCGACACGCTGAACGGTTCCATGGATGCGATCTGCAGCGCAATATTCTTCTCGAACTCCTGCACGTCCCCGTTGTCATGTAATCCCCCTGGGTCGAGTACGAACTCCACGATGACGCCTACTTTACCACCCATGTGGATATATGACTGAAAGACACTCCGCCCCGGATCGGACTTTTCAAAAAGTGCGATCTTTCTGAGTATGATATTCTCGCCGAAGGATGCGATTGCATCCTTCACTCTGGTTTTCAGTGCTTCCGGAACACCTTCAACACTCGAGATCTCCGCCTTCAGGAGGTCTTCGGCCATACCCTGCACGAATTGCTCGTACTCCGGTGTCCTGGAAACAAAATCGGTTTCGCAGTTGATCTCAACCATGAGCACCCTGTGCCCATCATCGGAAAAAGCCACGGAAACCTTGCCGTCCTTCGTCTCGCGGCCGCTCCGCTTCCTCGCATCGGCGAGGCCCTTCTCCTTGAGATACTTCACCGCCTTTTCCAAAACGCCCCCGCTCTCCATGAGGGCCTTCTTGCAATCCATTATACCAGCGCCTGTTTTCACTCTCAAGCGCTTCACATCCTGTGCATTCACAGCCACTATTTTTCTCCCTCCTGTGTATGATGTTACGCCTTGTCTTCGGTTTCTTCTTCCTCGTCATTCCCCTCAGGTTCATCGGATTCCTGGACTGAGCTTTCATCCTCTTCATCTGAAGCGTCGGTACCCCCCGAAGGTTCAAGGGGCTGTTCTGAATGTACAATCTCAGCTTCCATATCTTCAACCTTGGGTGATTCGCTTTGTTTCACCGGCGTCTCTTCGGGAGACGGTTCGGCCTCGGTCTCATCGGCGCTTCCGCTCTCCACAGATGCAGTGTCCTCAGGTGAGCCTTCAACCACAGGGGCTTCTGCACTGGCCTTCTCGGCTACGGGTTCCGCTGTGGATTCTCCCACACCCTCAAGCTCTTCGTCCGACAGGTACCCTTCGACCTCTTCCACTTTCGCCTTTTCGGCTCGTGCCCTCTCCTCCTCCTCGAGCGATATGATCTGCGTCTCCTCGGTTATCTCGATCTTGCCTGCTTCGTTCTGTCCCTCGATGACGGCGGAGGAAATGATGGCGGCAAACAAATTAATCGCTCTGATGGCATCGTCGTTGCCGGGAATTGGGAAATTGATTCCTTCGGGATTGCAGTTCGTATCGATAATGGCAACGATCGGTACCTTGAGTCGCAAAGCTTCGGCAATTGCAATTGCTTCCTTTTTGGGATCGATGACGAAGACCATATCGGGCAGGTTTTCAAGATCCTTGATCCCTCCGATGTTCTTCAGCAGCTTTTCCTTCTCACGGTTTAGTCCGATGACTTCCTTTTTGGTCATGAGATCGAATGAACCATCGACCTCCATTCTCTCGAGCTTCTTAAGGCGCTGAATGCTCTTCTGAATGGTGGTGAAGTTCGTGAGCATCCCCCCGAGCCATCGGTTTGCCACGTAAGGCATGCCGCAGCGGTTTGCCTCCTCGACCACGGCAGACTGCGCCTGGCGCTTTGTACCGATAAAAAGCAGGGTACCGTTGCTCTTTGCAAGCTCCTTGATGGCATTGTATGCGATTTTCAGCTGGGCAATGGTTTTTTGGAGATCGATGATGTGAATACCGTTTCTCTCGGTGAAGATGTAGGGTTTCATACGAGGGTCCCACCTGCGGGTCTGATGCCCGAAGTGAACCCCGGCTTCGAGAAGCTCTTTCATGGTGACAATTGCCAATTCCTTGATCCTCCTGATTGATGGAATTATACTCTTCCCCGAGCCTCGAGCCAGACGACGGACCCTCTGGAGGTACGATCGGTGGTCTGAGAATCACCGATGTGTTCTTTCTCGTACAGCTTGAAGCTGCCGGAAGATACTGTGCTTGTATGCTACTCCCTCATGTCAATGTGCACGATCCGGGACATGGGAAAAATCTTAGAAATCCCCTTTCAACCCCTTCTCCGCCGGGGTTCATAGGCTCCGCTGCTCTCAAAATAGGTAAAGCCCTTCAACAGTCTGTAGAGCTCCTCAACCGGAAGTCCCACGATGTTGTAATAGGAACCCTCGATTCTCTTAATGTAGAGAGCCGCCCGGCCCTGTATCGCATATCCACCGGCCTTATCGGCCCACTCCCCGCTTCGTACGTACTGCATTATCTCACCGTCATCCATGTGCACGAATTCAACGGTGGAAACTGAGCAGGATGTTCGGCTGATGCCGGAATCGGTATCCCGAACAGTGATACCGGAAAAGACCTGATGCCGGTTCCCGCTGAGCATCCTCATAGAGGAGAACGCCTGTTCATCGTTCGCAGGTTTTCCGAGTACCTTCCCGTTGAAATAAACGACGGTGTCGACACCAACGATCAGGCCCCTGGAGAAAAGGGCTGAAGCCTCTTCCACCTTCTTCCGTGAGAGGTTCATCACTGAGGATCGCACCGAGCCCCTGTAATGACTTGCCTCATCCAGGTCGATAATGCAAACAATAAAGGGTATGCCGAGTTTCTCGAGTATCTCCCTCCGTCTGGGTGATCTGGAAGCGAGAATGAGACGGTCCATTACCCGGTAACACGCTGAGAGTGCAAAACGCTGTAAATCTACTGAAATTCAGCGCCAGCGTCAAGCCTCCATTACACCGACAGGGAGGGGACGCGGCGTACTATTTATGTATCAAATAATTGAAACTCTATTCCGCTAGGGTTATAATGTAAATATATGTTTTTATCTAGCAGCAGGTCGCCTGGACTGGCCAGATCGGGCGGCTTTTTGAGTTGACAAAGAGATGGGCATGTACTATTCTCAAATCGCGAGGTAAGTACTAGATGGCGGCCCCTAGTCAAGTTCAGCTATCCTTGATGCGTTTCAAGAAGAACTCGTATATCAACGTGGAAGGCAAGAAGGATGCTGACCGATTCTACATACTCAGGGAGGGGCAGGTACAGATATCGAAGGAAGCGGAGATCATCGAAGAGGATACGGGAAACATACTCTATCCCGGTGATTTCTTCGGTGTGGTCTCCTGCATGAGCCAGCATGCAAGTATCGAATCGGCGAAAGCGCTCAACGATGTAACCGTGGTTGCCGTGTACCGCGATCAGTTTGGCATTCTCATCCAGAAGCATTCCCCCATCGCCATGAAGATCATCCGCTCCTTCAGCCACAAGCTTCGCTACTTCGATTCGGCAATCACACGGCTCTCCTTCAAGGGAAATGTGGAGGAAAACCCAAAGTATCTCTACAACATCGGCGACTACTACCTGACGAAGAAACAGCTCAACCACGCCTTCTATGCCTTTAAAAAGTTCATACAGTACTGCCCGAGTGCCCCGCAGGTTGCGGAGGCGAAAAACAAGATGTTAAAACTGCAGGCACACATCAAGGCGGATCAGCTTTCCAAGAAACAGAGCGGTTTTGTGCGACACTTTATCGATGACGAGCTTCTGTTCTGCGAGCATGAACCCGGAGACGAGCTTTTTATCATTCAGAAAGGCAAGATCAAGATCACGAAGATCGTCGACAACAACGAGGTGCTGCTCGCCGTTCTCAAACCTGGAGACATCTTCGGCGAGATGGCCATTCTCGAGAACAAGCCACGCAGCGCATCGGCGATCTCATTTGGTGAAAGCGAGTGTCTCGTGGTTTCGAAGGACAACTTCGAGATCATGGTCAAGAAGAACCCGCAGCTCGGAACCAAGCTCATCACCCTTCTCTCTGAGAGGATCTGGAAGGCCTATCGTCAGCTTGCGAATATTCTCATCTCCGATCCCGTGGGCCGCATGTACGACATGCTGCTGACCGTGGTTGAGGAGAACAGATCTCCCCTTCACCACAACGTCCCTTATACCTTTGAGTTCGGTCCCGATGAGCTAACCAAAATGGTTGGGCTTCCTGCGGACGAGGGGAATGTCCTGGTTCAGAAGCTCTTCGAAAACAAGAAGTTCAAGCTCCAGGATCGGAAAATTATCGTAACAGATCTAGAGGAACTTTCGAAACAGGTTGATTTCTACAAGAAGATGGACCTTCTAGAGAGGAAACGCCAGAAACTGGCGAATCCAGCCCAATAAACCAGCAGTTCAGAAAAGCCGCTTAACCTGCACCTTATCTCTTTTTCGGTCATAGGTAATGCTCACCTTGGACTCGGCGGTTTCAGGTTCATAGGCGACTTTCCCGAAGTACAGCTTCACTCCACGGTTGAGCGTTTCCCGCACCAGTATTTTCGCATCCTGTATCTCACTAAGCGCATTCATGAGCATGACCTGCTTGTTTCTGAGCTCCTCGATGGCGCCCCTGGCAATGTTTTCCTTCTTCCGGATCTCTGTAAAAATAATGCGCAGTTTTTCGGGAAGGCTGACGTAGTTTGCATGTGCTCTTTTCAACTTGTCAAGGACAAGAACGATCTTTTTAAGGGCCTTTTCGTACTTCTGTATCTTAACCTCGATTTCCTCCAGCCTGTCCTCAACGGAGAAATCGGACCCAACACGTACTTCCATCCGGTTTTCCGATTCGTTGCCGAGGGTTTTGACCTCCACCCCCTCCCTGGCCTTGATTTCTCCGCCAACGATCTGTCCCTTTTCAGCAACCGCAATCACCCATGAACCGGCAACCAAAGTGCAGTTCAGCGCGGCCCGCTGAATATGAATGTTGCCACCGGCACGGATGCTTGAATTCTCGGCAAATTTAACCCTCACGTCACCACCCACCTGCACGTTACCCCTGTTCTTTCCCATGACACCGCCGTACACGGTTAGGTTGCCGTCGGTTTTGATGATGCAGTTCCCCACGTTGCCCTCGACAATGACGTCCTTTTCTGCAAACACGTTGAAGGTGTCCCGTACACTTCCCCTGACATGCACGACTCCGTTGAATTGTATGTGACCAGTCTTGGGTCCAACATCACCTTCTATCACCAGCACGGGTTCAACCGACAGCTTTCTGCCACTGGTCAGGAGTTGACCGTTTATACATGCGTAGTATTCAAGGGCATCACCCCTGTCTTCAACACGGATGTTGTTGCCCAGTTCCAGTACTACAGGTTTTCCGGCCATAGCCCTGCAGATCTCTCCCCTGACTGTATGACCATCCTTCTGACCCGCCTGCTCACGCTTCAGAACCGCAATAAGCTGATCCTGTTTCACGCTGGTCACCTGGTCGAGGTCTTTGTAATCGACGCTCCCATCTTCACGGAGTTTCACAGTGCTGCCGGAAGCCCGTACTACATGAAACTCGATCGTTCCATCCGTTCCGTTTACCGGCTGCTCACCGCACGCGATGACGATGCCACTTTCGATGGCCTGAGAATCGATACCAAAGCTGATTCCCAGGCGTTCGCACTCCGCACGCACATCATCGACGGTCACCGGCCTTGCGCCTCCAATAGACGGGGTGAGAGAAAGCCATGCTGTCATCTCATCTTCGGAAAGTGACACGGAACAGGTGCCGCGCATGAATCTTTTCCCGCGGATGTAAAAAATACCCTTTTCATCTCTGAGAACCTCAACCACGCCGGTGGTACGTATGATGTAGCGGTTTCCCTTTTCAACCACCACGTTCATCCCTGCCATGAGACGGGGAATATACACCTTCCTTACAGGCAAGATCTCTCCGAGCACGTTTTTTCCATCCCTTCCGAACACCGCCGGCACCACGGTGGCAACGACGTCACCCTCCCGCGCGTATCCACGCTTTACCAGGGTCTTATCCGCTTCTTCACTCGATTCCGAAGGATTTCCACCGGCTATTGACCGGGTGGCATCATTCCCCATCGCCGCACCTGTCTCCTTCTTCTTTCTACTTCGCATTCCCCGTATCATGAGATCATCCCAACCCTAATGCCGGTCATCATACTCTTTTGAACCTGCGAGTATCGATTCATCGTCACTGAAGTGATACTGTATATTTCCGTCCTTTCCATCTTCGGGTGGCGTGCCTTTGGCAACGATGACGCCCTCCTTTTCCTCTTTGGTCTTTTCAACGGTCATGATGAGCTTCTTCAGCATATCAATGTTGATCCCGTACACCACGCCCGCCAATGCGAGCTTCTCCTCGACCGTAGCAAGGGAGAGCGGTTTTCCTCCGTGTTGCGACGGGTGAAGTGAAATTTGAGCAGTCATCTTGTCTTCGCTGATTTTGACGGAGCAGGAGCCGTCCACGGATGCCGACGTTATGACATTTTTATTCTTTTTATCTTCTTCTTTCATATTCTGCGTTTTCCTGTCAAAAACAGTGTACCATTGCGCCATGGGACCTGTCAACCTGATCAGAACCCACGCCTTCAGACAAATACACGCAGGAATCCTGCACCCGGCACGTTTTCCACACCTGTTTTCAGGCGGGCAAGGAAAAAAAAGAGGTGGCACCAGCCACCTCTTGTATGCTCCTTATGCTGAGCGAATCAGTACATCCCGCCCATGCCGCCGCCCGGAGGCATCGGAGGAGCCGCTTCCTTCTTCTCAGGTATGTCGGTCACAATCGTTTCCGTGGTCAGCAGGAGGGCCGAGACGCTTGCAGCGTTCTGCAGCTCTGAGCGAACAACCTTCGCAGGATCGATGATGCCCGCCTTGAACATGTCGGTCCACTCGAGTTTCGCGGCATCGAAGCCGGTGCGCTCGGCTTCCTTCTTTGCCCGTTCGGCCACCACCGAGCCGTCAGCCCCTGCATTGTTTGCGATCTGCCGGATCGGCTCCTCGAGCGCCCTCAGGATGATACGCTGTCCGATAGCCTCATCGCCCTCGAGCTTCATCTTCTCAACAGGTTTGATGCAGCGAAGCAGGGTGACACCGCCGCCGGGAACGATCCCCTCTTCCACAGCGGCTCTCGTAGCGGAGAGCGCGTCCTCCACTCTGTGTTTCTTTTCCTTCAACTCGATCTCAGTTGCAGCGCCCACATTGATGACTGCCACACCGCCTGCCAGCTTTGCCAGCCTTTCCTGGAGTTTTTCCCGATCGTAATCCGAAGTGGTTTCTTCGATCTGGTTCTTGATCTGCGAGATTCTTCCTTGAATGGCCTTTGTATCACCGGCACCCTCGACGATGGTCGTGTTCTCCTTGTCCACGGTGATTCGCTTTGCCCGGCCCAGATCTTTGAGGTCCGCGTTCTCGAGCTTCATGCCCATTTCTTCGGATATCACCTTGCCGCCGGTCAGGATCGCGATATCTTCGAGCATTGCCTTTCGTCTGTCACCGAAGCCGGGGGCCTTGGCCGCAACTACGTTCAGCGTACCCCGTATCTTGTTGACCACCAGGGTAGCCAGGGCTTCACCCTCCACATCCTCAGCGATGATCAGGAAAGGCCTGCCCATTTGCGCCACCTTCTCGAGCACGGGAAGCAGGTCTTTCATGGCGCTGATCTTCTTGTCGTGCACCAGAATCGTTGCATCCTCAAGTACGGCTGTCATAGTTTCCGCATTGGTAATGAAGTAAGGAGATAAATAGCCACGATCAAACTGCATGCCTTCGACCACTTCAAGATGGGTCTCCATGGACTTCGCCTCCTCCACGGTGATGACCCCGTCCTTACCAACCTTGTCCATGGCATCGGCGATGAGTTGCCCGATTTCAGGATCATTGTTCGCCGAGATTGCCGCGATATTGGAGATCTCTTCGGCTGTCTCAATCTTCTTGGACAGCTTCTCGATCTGCTCGACTGCAACCTTTACAGCCTTCTCGATGCCTCGCTTGATTCCCATGGGATTTGCGCCAGCAGTGACGTTTTTCAAACCCTCCTTGATAATACACTGTGCAAGCAGTGTTGCGCTCGTCGTGCCGTCACCTGCCACATCGTTAGTCTTCGTGGCGACTTCTTTCACCAATTGGGCACCCATGTTCTCGAAGGGATCTTCCAATTCGATCTCCTTTGCGATCGTAACCCCGTCATTCGTCACCGTGGGTGCTCCAAACTTCTTGTCCAACACAACATTCCTACCCTTGGGCCCCAGGGTGACCTTTACCGCATTCGCCAGCTTGTCGACCCCTTTGAGGAGTGTCCTTCTCGATTCCTCGTCGTAGAGCAGTTGTTTTGCCATCGTATCACCCTTCCTTTCAATGGTATTTTGATTTGTTTTGAAAGATAATAGCGTGATCCTTCAAAATCAAGATTTTTTTTAAACCAGCTCTTCCGTAACTCTCACATTCACATACCTTTAGGTCATCTGAGGAAAAATCGTTGAGGAATGATCATTGCGGATGTGCAGATAAAAAATAGCCACCCATCGGATTTGAACCGATAACCTGCGCATTACGAATGCGCTGCTCTACCATTGAGCCAGGGTGGCATAGAAATATGCCGAGAGGCGGAATCGAACCGTCGACACGCGGATTTTCAGTCCGCTGCTCTACCGACTGAGCTATCTCGGCACTGAGAATTGCTGGATAATGTAACAAAACTAGGAGTGTTTGTAAATAAAAAAACACCACCCTGCCCTGAGACAGAGTGGTGTGTTGTGTATTCCTTTCTGTTTCTGTTCCCTACCTCCGCTCGGATTCAACCACAGCGTGCTGCATCTTGATTTCTTCCTGACGTCTCAGCACCTGGAGAATACCGAGCCTCCTGACTTCAGCGGCTCTCTTTGCATCCCTTCGCGCCTGTAGTATACCCCAGGCTGCTTCATCGTTGATGTCCCGTTCTGTTTCGAGTATTGCAAGATCGTAAACCAACTGCACATCCTTGATGTAGGTCACAAAGTCACCACCGATCTGGCTTCCATGCCTGTATATGGTGAAGTTGCTGAACTTGATCGACGGCATGGACTCGGGATAGAGCGGTTTGCGCACCAGATCACGCTGCTTCACGTCGGTGATGTAGTTGGGATTGTCCCACGTGAGCGTTCTCCAGCCGTCAAAGTCGAGATAACCGAGGAACATCTCTCTCACAGTTTCCTGTTCGTCTTTGAGAGAAACCGAAAACCCGTGTGGGAAGTTTCGCCCTGTTACGCGGACTGAAATCGACTTGATGGTCCCCACGTTTCTCAGAACACCCTTATTGATGAACTTGTTGCCCGTACCCGGCTCATCCCCTTCCGCATCCTCGTAAAAGGGAATCTCAAAGGGAGGCATGATCTTTGCCCAGGAGTTGAAAGGCGCTGTGGGAAAGTGGACACGAACACCGAGCACATCGCCCTGCATCTGGCGGCTGGGAACGGGTTTGGCAAAGGAGAGGACCCTGTTCTCAGCGGACGCTGAGGATGGAGCCAGCTGGATCGCCCAGTTGGGTATGCCCATGTCGACCTTGAGTTCTTCGATCCCCTCGACCATTGCCCCCGGATATTTGGAGAAATCGACTTCCGTGCCTTCCAGATTCTGGAAATCGATCAGCACCTTTGGCCCTCCGGCTACCTCCTGCTGCGCAAAGCCAGCAACACCAGAGAGCACAAAGAGGGCACATATTACCAGTAGTAATGATCTTTTCATTTTTGGACTCCTTTCCACGAGTGCTACCCCTCTTAACCTAAGTATAGACAGAAATCAAAGGCTGTCAAATTTTTCCCTCCCTCCTTACGGAGGGAACCTCATAGATTGTATCGGCTGAAATGGTCAATTCCTTTAGCTTTTTTCATATGGGGCGGGCAAAGGTTTCGTCTAGGGAAATGCTGCTGAAGGTACAAACAGGTTCAATCCCTTCGATGAGTATCTTGACACCGTCCAGCTCCCTGTTGCTGAGAAGCACTGAGTTGACGATGGCACGGACCACCAAAACGGGATCCTTCTGCAGGGATTCGGTGAGCATCCAGCCGAATGAGATGTAGGCAATCCCCTCCTTGACGATGACTGTCTGAACATCGATATCGGGGTCGAATATCCGCTCGTACTGGCTCTCCGTTGGGCCCGATATGAGTTCTTTGAGTACCCAGAACACACGCTCATTCAACGATTTCGTATTGGGCACCTGCACCTTGCTGGCAACGAGCCGCTGCGTCCGCTTGTCCTTGACAAATATTTTGACCCTCTGGGTGCTTCTCGTGCTGTACAAGTTGAAGAACAGGGATGCAACGAAGAGGATGATCAGGGAAATGAGAAAATAACGTTTCATGAGCAGTCTCACACGGATAGGAGGTTACTATTGTTATAGTACAGCTACCACGAGCTTGTCAAGGAACAATACCCGGTTACAGGTGTTTTATGCGAGCTACTCACGAAACATGGTGAAACCCTCGGTTTTTTCAAAAGCCGTTACAAACTCCTCGATGCCGTCGGAGATACCACGGGCTATACGTTTCTGGTAATCCGACTGCTGCAACCGCATCGCCTCCTCATCGTTCGTCACGAAACCGATCTCCACGAGAACGGCCGGCATCTTCGACTCCTTCAGCACATAGAAAAAAGCACCCTTTACACCGCGGTTCTCGCTTTCATTGCTTATACGACGCTCCAGCCCGCCCTGTATGTACTCGGCGAGGAGCATGCTCTCTCTTCGGTACTCGACATCAACGAGATGGTTCATGATCTCCTGTATGTAATCGCTCGCACGCTCCGTTTCAAAATCCAGAACCGAATTTTCCCTGGACGCCACATCGCGGGCCTTTTCACCGAAAGGTTCGAGGGAAAGATAGTAGGTTTCAAACCCTGAAGTGTTCTGTGCATGGGACACATTGGCGTGAACACTGATAAAAATGGGGTTTATACCGGGATCGATCCCATTGGCGACGAGACCTCTCTCCTCCAGGGAAAGGAAGGTATCACTCTCCCTGGTCAGAACAATCTCCTTGTTTCTGAAACGCCTTCCAAGCTCCCTCTTGAGTTCCAGGGTGACCTCCAGGACAATGTCCTTCTCATGGAGGTCGCGCACCCCGATACCTCCAGGGTCTTTCCCGCCGTGGCCTGCATCGATCACGATGACCCCTATGTCCCCGATGACTGGACGGCCCCTCTGTTCAACCGTTAGTGCTGCAGATGCGTTCTGGGTAGGAGATACACCGGTTCTCTTTGGCCCACGGGTTCTCCCCTGTGCCTCCTGCACTGAGAACTCTCCGCGCTCATACTGCCAGCGGACCGGCTGATCGAGAAGCTCGCGAATCAACAGATCCACCGCATCGTCCGAAACGACAATGGCATCGCCCTGTATCGTTACCCCGTGCTGCAGAAACTGCACGCTGTCACCGGTAAAGACTTCACAGGAGCCAAGTATCAAGGTGACACTCTTTCCCCCATGCTCAAGCCTTACGATCCCGACGCTTGAGGAAAATCGATACTCCAGATCGAAAAACTCCACGACCTTCAGGAGCGGGACCGTTTCATACCCTCCCTCCTCAGGAGGTGCGGAAGCCGCAAGAAGAACCAACAGCTGCAGACAGGCAACAATACGGAGCGTGTTACGTCTTGATCCCGTAATACTCAAAGGTGTCTCCAAGTCTCAGGGCTCGGGCAATGCCTGTATAGAACGAATCGAGCAGAGGCACCCTGCTCCCCAGGCCGACCCTCTGAAAAAATCTTTCAGGGTGAATACCGGTGGTGCGGATCCTCCGCTTCCGAAACCCGTATCTTCTTAAAAAACGGATCAGGTTCCGGGGAGCGGTATCAAAGTAGTGATCCCGCGGGTGTTCCTCTACATATCTGCCCCGATTCATGCAATAGCTGATACCACCACGGTTCGGGAGGGCACAGGCAAGAACACCTCCCCTCTTCAGAAGGGTATGAGCCCTTTCAATTACCTTTTCGACATCCTTTAAGTGTTCAGCAACGAAAAAAAACGCAATCGCGTCAAAGCCTTCTGGCTCGACTACTGCATTCAGAAAAGAGCCTGTCAGCACCTCGACCCCCAGGTTGTCCCGAGCCCAGCGCGCGGCGTAGTCGGACACTTCAATACCGGTTCCCGCCCATCTACGCTCCCGGGCGACGCCCAGGAAGAAGCCCAGCGCGCAGCCCACATCCAGTATCCTGCCCGGAGACCGTGCTCGGTTTTCATCCCGGGTCTGCCTCCTCCACACCCCACCCCGAAAGCATCTCTCGATAATGGCCAACCTTCTTCTGGCGAACCCTTCGATGTTTTCCCGATCCAGGGCATAGCTCTTTCCGTACTGCGACTCATACTCCGAGAGGAAGTAATCGCCTCCATAGATATCCCCGAGGGATTCCAGTTCGCACAGGAACAGATCTCTGCACTTTTTACATGCCATCAGGCTAAAGGCTTCCTCACGCCTCAGAGCGGTGTACGTGCCGTGGTGAAAGAAGCAGTGGCTGCGTCCGCCCTGCAATACCTTCATCGCAGTGGAGACGATTCTCTCTGCGCCGCGTGCGTCCACGAGACCGCTCAGCTCAGCGGCGACTCTGCGCAGCCTCTCGGGCTCAGACAACACCCTGCCCAGACGCCTGTCCAGCTCTTCATCGGACAGGTCAGCGTAGTAGCCGAGATTCGCTATCCCGGGAAAAGTACGGGACAGCTCGTCGTGATAGGGCGAATGATTGAGCAGCACGACCGGTGTGCCGAGACACAGCGCTTCGAACAGGGTCATACCGAAGGAGGTAATGACAACACCCGCCCGGGCAAGCACACCGGCCATGTCCCGCGGATTGTCCACGAGCTCATAATCCCCCTTCGGCCTGCCGTGAGTGAAGAGGGGCCCCCGTACCACGAGGGGTCGTACACCGAGACGGTTGAGCGATCCGACAGCAAGCCCGGTCAGGTCATCGGGATCACTGCCGCCGAACGTAACCACCACATGCGTTGCGGTTTCATCGGCCCTCACCCCATTCCGGAACCCGGGATCGAGCACCAGGTACCGCAGACCTGTGTAGTTACCCCGCACCTCCCGGGTTGTGGGAAGAGAAAACACGGTACAGTGGGCATGAAGCTGCCCGGCTCCCAGGTCATCGAGGGCAATGACCGGAGCCTTTTTCGAATACAGCGTCATCTCCTGCACGGATGTATCCCGCTGATCGGAGACGATGAGATCGACCTCCCCCACCTCCTCCCAGGTATAAAGAAAGGAAAGATGCGGATCGAGGGTCTTATGGGAGATTACCCCGCCATCCGAACCTCTGCAGAGCAGGATCTGCCCTTCGAAGAGCCCCCTAGCCTCTTCGATGATGGAGAGGCATCGCTTCAGGTGCCCGAACCCGTATTCCCCGCCTGCGGCGGTGCAGAACAGGACCCGTGGTTTTGTCATTGCGACCTACCGGTTGTCGAGATACTGGAGAACCTCGTGAAGGCTGATCGGTTCTCCCCGATACAGTGCATCGTAGATCTCACACATTCTCCGATAATCTTCCCCTGTGTCAACGGTGAGGCGCACATCAGGCCGTCGGAGTTTCTCCTCCGGTATGCCCCGCACGACCCTGTACTCTGATTCATGCCGGTAGAGGTACTGAGTGATGTGCTCCCGCTCGAAGGGGTCATCGGTTTTTCCATGTATCTCCTCGAGCACAGCGCCGCTCAGCACCTCCACCCCCGTGCCGTATGGCAGAAGTGGAAAGAGGGTCAGATCGGCTCCCTGGTCCTCGTGGAGCTTCACTGCTCTGTCGATGTAGGGAATGGATACGAGCGGGTTGTCACCAGTGGCCCTCACAACCGTGTCGACCCGATAGGCACGAAGCGCCTCAACGTACCGCAGGAGCACGTCGTTTTCACTGCCGATATAAATCGGAACGCCGTAGCGTTCTGCGGTGCTCCGTATGCGGGGTGCCGAGTCCTCGGTCGTGGCCACGATGATCGATGCGGGAACCCTCGCGCACCCGAGCCGGACCAGGATGTGTTCGAAGATACTCCTGCCGCACAAGGGAAGCAGCAGTTTTCCCGGAAGCCGTGTCGAGGCGACTCGTACCTGTAGAATGATCGAAGTATGTGCCATGCAAAGTCAGAAGTTAAAGGTGTAGTACTCGTCACAGACCGCACAGTGCCGGTCGTAGGTGCCCGAACAGTGCTCCAGATAGAACCGTGTGTTCGCCTCCCATACCGCCTCGACAGTATCTTTGCAGAGATTACCCAGAACAAACTCTGCGTTGATATCCTGTTTGCAGCGCGGTACCGTGCCATCGTGAAAGATCACAAGATCGCGCATCAGGTGCCAGCACGGCTGGCGATCGAGGGGTTTCAGATCGGAACTGGACCGCGCCGGCAGAAGGCCGAGGTAGGTGTTGTACTTCTGGATGATCACCTGCGCGCCATCCTTTTCCCATTGATCATAGAACTGGAGCATTTCCTGCTCGTTGCCGTCCATGCGTACCATCTGTACGTATACGTGCGCACTCTGTTTCGAGAGCAGGTACCGGATGTTCCGCTCCACCCTGTGGAGATCGCCACTGTGAATTGTGCGGTACGTATCGGCCTGCACGGCGTCCACGTCGAATATAAAGTGCAGGTTTTCACCCCCGAGGTTCGCAGCCCAGTCGGACACGTCGGGTGTGAAGAGATGGCCGTCGCTTTCGATGATGAGCTTTATCCCTGGATACTTGAGGGTATACTCCACGAACCCCCTTATTTCACCGTGCAGGAGTGGCTCGCCGAGGTAGGAAAAGGACAGGTACAGATCATCGCTGAAGGAGACGAGCTTGTCAAGTATTTCACGGTACTGCTCGAAACCAATCTCCCCCTCCTTCCTTTTCAGATGCTCATGAGGCATGTAGGGGCACACGTGGTTTACCCGATTCG
>SMTZ1_10000872_pt1 | contig 29363 bp, 28 predicted proteins | sample DeeMarSWOR136_30_FD_25667 | JGI IMG/M metagenome (IMG submission 25667) | reverse complement strand
AAAAAGAAGGCTAAAAAGAAAAAAGCTGTTAAGAAAAAAGTTGCAAAAAAGGAGAAAAAGAAAGTAGTAAAGAAAAAGGTTGTAAAGAAAAAAACAGTTAAAAAAGCAAAGAAAAAAGTAGCAAAAAAGAAAGTAAAGAAAAAGGTTGTAAAGAAAAAAACAGTTAAAAAAGCAAAGAAAAAAGTAGCAAAAAAGAAAGTAAAGAAAAAAGCTGCAAAGAAGAAAGTGTTGAAAAAGAAAAAAGTCAAACCAAAAAAAGCCAGAAAACCTGTTAGGAAAGATGTGAAAAAGAAAGCAGTAAGAAAAAGAAAAGCAGAGGTGCCTGAGAAAGAAGTTCCTGAAAAATATGCAGAAGCAGGCCCAAGAGATATTCGCGTGGTTAACATTGTTGTTTCTACTAGCTTAGAACATGATATTCCTCTTGAAAAAATGGCTGCTACTCTTAGTAACACAGAGTATAATCCTGAACAGTTCCCAGGCCTTGTTATTAGAATAAAGGATCCTAAGACGTCTGCTCTCATTTTTAGCTCTGGAAAAGTGGTGTGCACAGGAGCTAGGAGCATGGACAAGGTTCATGAGAGCATTACTAGGATTATTGACAGCTTAAAAAAGATTGGTATAAACATAACTGTCACTCCTAAGATTAATATCCAGAACATTGTTGCTAGTGGTAATATTGGCATGGATCTTAATCTTAATGTTCTTGCAATGAAGCTTGACAACACAGAGTATGAGCCAGAGCAGTTCCCAGGTCTTGTCTATAAGTTAATGGAAGCCAAAGCAACTTTCTTGTTGTTCAGTAATGGAAAGGTGGTGTGCACAGGCACCAAGTCAGAGGAAGAGGTGCATGCTGCTCTTGATAAACTAGTAGAAACCCTAAAAGCAGTTAAGTGAAAAAAAGCTAGATAAAGCAAAATATTTTCAATTTTTTTTGCAAAGATTTTTTATATTAATACTTTTTTTATAAGCCAACGGGTGGTTGAGGTGGATGTTTCAGAACAAATAAACCTGTTTTACAAATTCATAGAAACAGAGTACTACAAGGACTTGCTTAGCCAGGTGAATAAAGGACACAAGTTTCTTAAAATAGATTTTAATGCTTTATCCAAGTTTAATCCTGAACTAGCAGAGCTCTTGCTTGAGAAACCAGAAGAAACTGTTAAGGCTGCTGAGCTAGCCATTGATAGTTTTGATATTGAAGGGGATACCAAGAACTTTAAAGTCAGATTCTATAATCTACCTGCTTCTCAGAAAAGCCAGATAAGAAACATTAGGAGCAGTGATATTGGAAAACTAATAGAGATAGAAGGCTTGGTAAGGCAGAAGAGTGATGTAAGACCTCAGGTTACAAGTGCCAGGTTTGAGTGTCCTAGTTGTGGAAACATCATAACCGTGCTTCAACTAGACACTAAGTTCAAAGAACCCAGCAGGTGTAGTTGTGGCCGAAGAGGAAAGTTCAGGCTTATCTCAAAAGAGCTTGTAGATGCTCAAAAGCTAGTGTTAGAAGAAGCTCCTGAAGATTTAGAAGGAGGAGAACAACCAAAAAGATTGAATGTTTTTTTAAAAAGCGACTTGGTTAGTCCTATGAGTGATAAAAAAACCAATCCTGGAAGCAAAATACTGGTGGGAGGCGTTATAAAAGAGGTTCCTATAGAGATTGGGGGTGTAAGGACTACTCGTTTTGACTTGTTCAGTGATGCTAACAATGTTGAGCCAATACAAGAAGACTTTTATGAGATAGAGATTAGTGAGGAAGAAGAAAAAAAGATTCTTGAGATGAGTAAGGATAAAAGGATTTTTGAAAAACTAAGAGACTCCTTGGCACCCAGTATTTATGGTTATGAAAAAGTAAAAGAAGCCTTGCTTCTGCAAATGTTTGGAGGAGTGATTAAAAAAAGAGATAGAGGAGATGTTACCCGAGGAGACATTCATATTTTGCTTATAGGTGACCCTGGCAGTGGGAAAAGTCAAATTTTAAAAAGGATTAGTGTGGTTGCTCCTAAGAGCAGGTATGTGAGTGGAAAAGGAGCAACAGGCGCAGGGCTAACAGCAACTGTTGTTAAGGATGAGTTCTTAAGAGGCTGGGCCTTAGAAGCAGGAGCTCTTGTCCTAACAAACAAAGGCATTTGTTGTATTGACGAACTAGACAAGATGACACAGGAAGACCAGAGCGCTATGCACGAAGGATTAGAGCAACAAACCATAACCATTAGTAAGGCTAATATTCAGGCAACTCTAAAAGCAGAGACCACTGTGCTAGCAGCTGCTAATCCCAAGTTTGGAAGGTTTGATCCTTATGAGCTGATTGCAAAGCAGATAGAGCTCCCAACAACCCTGCTTAATCGTTTTGACCTTATCTTTCCAATGCGTGACTTGCCAAATAAGGAGAATGATGATAAACTGGCAAGCTTTATCCTGCACCTACATCAAAGCGCAGAGAGAAGAGAAACAGAGGTTAACTCTGAGATGATAAAGAAATATGTATCTTATGCAAGAAGAAATATTCATCCAAAAATAACAGACCCTGCACGAAAAGAAATCCAAGACTTCTTTGTGAACATGCGTAACATAGGAGAAAAAGAAGAAGCCATCAGAGCCATTCCTATAAGTCCTCGACAATTAGAAGCCCTAATAAGGCTTAGCGAGGCCAGTGCAAGAACAGAGCTAAGAGACAAAGTACTTAAAAAAGATGCTAAAAGAGCTATTGAACTTGTGCACTACTGCTTATCCCAGATAGGTCTTGACCCAGAAACAGGCAAGATTGATATTGACAGATTAGTCACAGGCATTAGTGCTGTTCAAAGAAACGAGATAGCCATTATTAGAGAAATCATTAATGAGCTTGAAAAAGTGCTTGGAAAAGCCGTTCCTATGGAAGATGTTGAGAGAGAAGCAGAGATAAAAGGCATAGAAAAAGATAAAGTAGACGAGGTTATTGAAAAACTAAAACGAACAGGAGATATATTTAGTCCAAGGCACGGGGTTATATCAAAAATATGATTATTTTAATAAGGGGGCTCCGGTCGTTTTCAGCAAAAACTTCTGGTTTTTGCGATGCCAGAAGCTCTGCTTCTGAGCATTGACTAGGAGTCGCCTGCCTTTTCCCAGGTCTCAAAAATGCAAAGCATTTTTGGACCCACAAAAACCATGTTTTTGACGGTTTTTGGGAGTGAGCGTAGCGAACGGGCGAAAAACTGAGGGGGATTATGCCACAGATAAAGAGAGAAACCGCCATCATCTGCATGATTGATGACTTGCTCAGAGGCAGCTTTATTAGGACAGAAGGCTGGAATCCTAGTTATTTCTCGACTGATTTAGGAGACATCTCAAGGGTTAATCTGGTGGGTGTGTTGATAAGTAAGGAGCCTAGTGGAGGAATACTTATTGATGATGGCAGCGGAAGGATTCTGCTCAGAAGCTTTGACACAGTTACTTTCCAAGACTTAAACATAGGGGACTTGGTGTTGGTTATTGGAAGACCGAGGGTTTATAATGAGGAGAAATATGTTTTGCCAGAGATAATAAGAAAGGTTGACCAGAAATGGGGGGCTTATAGACAGTTACAACTTGAGATTATTAAAAAAAAGATAAAGAAAAAAAGAAAAGTACCAGAGACCAGAGTCCTGATAAAAGAAGAAGCCCAGCCTATTAATTATTTTCAAAAAATCCTTGGATTCATAAAAGACCTTGATGCTGGTTACGGGGCAGATATAGAAGAAGTAAAGAAGAGGAGTGGTGCTCCTAATGCAGAAGAATTAGTAGGAAAACTCATAGAAGAAGGAGAGATATTTGAGATAAGACCTGGAAAGTTGAAGATTCTGGAATAAAATATGTGCCGACTAGGAACAGGAAGAAAGTTGATAAAGTGGCGCATCTTTTACTTTTTAAAAAAAGTAGGCATCCTTTTAGCAGTTTCTTTTAATCCCTCCCAATGTTTCCCGCCTTCAACCAGAAAGATAACATGATCTAAAGAACAATAATCAAAATTTTTACATTCAGAGGGCCTTCTCTTATCATTGTACAGAGTGCACGTTGCAATGTTAGTATTAAAATCATAATCTAAATCCGGGCAAATCTCTCCTGCCTTGCTGTGCATTGAACCATCATCATTTCTTACGTCAAAATATATACAACACGCACCACAACGCGCACAAGAATCATTCTCATGAATTCCTAATTTATCTTTAGCCCTCAGTTCCAGTAAAATTTCATCAATCATAAATCACCGTAATAAATAATAATTTAAAAAGATTACGAATTTAACTACGATTTAGTAAATAAAAAGTATGCGCCGACCGGGAATAGGAAGAAAGTTGCTATTTTAGGCTTTCTGATATTACTCATAACGCAACGCATCCACGGGTTTTAGTTTTGAAGCTTTATAAGCAGGGAATATTCCTGCAGCTATTCCAACAGATACTGATACAGACAAACCAATTAACACTAAGTGTAAAGAGACAAAGGTTCCTGCACGAAGCATTCCTACTTCTCCCATTAAAGCAGGCAGTGACCCTGAAAGTATGGTTCCAAAAATAACCCCTAGTAGTCCACCAACAAGCCCTATTAATGCTGCGTTAAGAAGAAAGATTATCATGATGTCCTTGTTCCTTGCGCCGATAGCTTTCATTATTCCTATATCCTTTGTTTTTTCAAGTACTGATGTGAACATGGTGTTGGCTATGCCAACAGCACCCACTATGAGCGAAACCGCTGCTATTGCTACAAGAAAGGCATTCATAGAAGACATCATCTCTGATCTTGTCTCCTGCATTTGTCTGTTTGAACTAATGCTGAAATCCTTGTCCTTCTCAGTTACATGTCTTACTATCATTAGTTTTTTCTCAATTTTCTCAATTGTCGCATCCAGATTATCTTCATCCTTTACCTTAATAACAATAGAATCATAAACATCGTTCTCTTTATCATCAAGCACTTGGTAAGCCATCTGGATTGGCATGTATATGCTGTTGCTATTATCATCTAGTATTCCTACAACCCTGAAAGCACTGTCCTCAATGGTGAGCATCTTGTTGATGCCTACTGGCTGGTCAAAATAAGAGCTTGCCAGTCTTCCGCCAATAACAACAACGTTCTGGTCTGCAGAATCAAGCATTCTTCCCTCTGCTATCTCATCTGTGGTTATCTGGGACCACACTTTTTGGTCCACACCAGTCAATGACACAGAACCTGTTTTTCCTAGATAAGAAACATCAACATTGCCTCTAATCCTGGTGTCAATAAGAGCAAGATCAGGTATGCCTTTTAATGCCTGTAAATCTGTTCTGCCCAGAACAATTTCTTCCTCAGTAGCTACTGCTGAACCTCCCCCAGGGCCATCTCTATCTCTGCCAGGCCCAAACATACTGAATCCTCTGGAGTAACCAGCAGAAAGGGTTAGTATGTCACTACCAAGACCGCCTATCTGCTCTTCTAATGTTTGCTGCATGCCCCCGCCTATTGACATGATAGCAATAACAGCACCTACGCCAATCACTATTCCTATTATGGTTAGCCAGCTTCTCAGCCTGCTATGAATAGCCATATTAAAGGCATGCTTAAGACATTTTCTTAGCTTCATTTTGATTTATGTCTGCTTCTTCTTTTTTCTAAACAAATCCTTAAACTTGTATTTGGGATTAAGCAGTTTCTCTTTCCTATATTTGAGGTAAAAAACACAGCCAAGAATTATTATTACTAAAATTACTAAACCAACAATGTACCATTTGTATTGAGAAAAGAAACTTGGTCTGTTTCTCTGAAATCCTTGAAATCCTCTCATATCAGTAATCGAAGACACTCCTTCTTCTGTTGTTGTAATTGCGCTTTGAATACTGACCTGAACCTCTTTCTCAATAGTATTTCTTCTACCCATTGTGTCTGTATAAGCAATCTGTACTTTTACTGTGTTAGATTCCTGCTCTGCTTGGCGCTGCCTCATCAATTCTTGTAATTGTTCCTGGGTCATGCTACTTCTATTAACAGGCTGGGCAGAAGACCTTGTAGCTGCTGATTGCAGAGTAAAAGTTGCAACTGTGTAATCCCCTTTGTTCAGGTTGCCAATAATAACAGAGCTTGAACCACTAACTCTCCAACCATCCTGCTTGGGGATTATTACTGAAACAGAATATGCAGGGTTGCTTCCAATGTTTGCAATACTAAAAGAGGTTTCAGTACCAGAACTCTCTGAGAAAGCAACATCAAAATCAGTTTCTCCGCCAACATATATCCCTGCAATTGTTGAAATCTCCTCTTCTTCTCCTGTAGCAGGATCTTCATAAGTTAAGTGTAAGTCTAATTTGTACAAGCCAGGGTCTGCATTTGTATCAGCAATAACATCATATTCTAGCTCAACACTTTCCCCTATATCAATATACTTAATGTATTTTGTATCATCAGAACCAACAGGAAGCACTATGTCATCCTCATTCTCCCATGAAAAAGTCAAATCCCTTAATGGAGCAGACCCTACATTATTAATAGTAAAAGTCATAGGAGTTTGTCTTCCAGGAACAAGTTGAACTTTGTCAATATAGATTATCTCAGCACTCTCCCTGCTCTGAATATCAATACTAAAGGTTCTTTCTGTCCTAAATATTTCTCTTTTTCCTTCTTCATACTCCCATATCTTCAAACCATACTGGCCTTCAGTTGCATCCTTGTTCACCCTGAGCTTAAACTTAACTATCTTCATGTCTTCTCCTGACTGATAAGCTCGTATAGTACCTACATCCCGAACAAGTCCTTCGCCCGAGATCTCTTCAAAAGGATAATCAGGAATAACTTCTAACACAAGGTTTTCAGCAGCCACGCCTCCTTGATTTTCCATACCAATCCTTAGCTCTACAATGTCTCCTGTGGTTGCCGGGTCAGGATCCTGATTCACCAGGCTAAGAGTGATGTCCTTTATGTCCTCAATGTCTGCAAACACTGAGTTTGAGAACAAACCTATCATTAAAACTAATATCAGGCTTACAAAAACAAATTTCTTTTCCATTTTTTTAGCACCTCATTATCTTGTTTATTTTTTATTCAAATTCAGGCCTTGTCCAGTTCCCTGGCGGCCTGTTTCTTTGTGGTAAAAAACTGCACAACTCATTATCAGGATTAATTTCTCTGCAATAATACCCGCACTCCATCATGTGCTCAGCGCGGTACTCGCTTACTTCTTCTTGGCTTTGAGCATTCTCAAAAAAATCAGTGACTTGGTTTATGCTCTCATTATCAAAAGTAAAGTTCCTGTTCATTCTATCCCTATCAGGTATGTTCTCCCAGTTAGGCATGCCATCCCTGTTAGGAAAGCCTCTTCTGTTATCATATGGGCTGGAACAGCCAGTAGTAATAAGTAATCCTGCAATCAAAATCAAAATCCAGGCAAATCTCATTTTCTAACACTCTTAAATTCCTTCATATTACCCTTTTGTTTAACACTAAGTATTTTGCCATCCTTTAATTCAACAAGAGTATGGGCATATAATGCAAGCTTTAAATCATGAGTGACTAGAAGGATTGTTTTTCCTTTTTCCTTCCATAACTTGTAAAGAATTTGCATAATCTCTTTACCAGTAACACTATCAAGGGCGCCCGTAATTTCATCAGCAAGAATAATCTCTGGGTCACCAACCAAAGATCTGGCAATTGATACTCTTTGCTGCTCACCTCCAGAAAGCTGGGTAGGAAGATTATTCATCTTATCTCCAAGCCCCACCAGGTTTAGAACTTCTCTTGCTCTTTGCACAGCAATTCTATCAGGAATCTCCTGTAATTCCAAAGGCAGAAGAACATTCGAAAATGCATCCATAGTTGGTATTAAGTTATACAGTTGAAAGATAAAACCAATTGTGATTCCTCTCAAAGATGCTAGGTCAGATTCTTTTAACTTGCTTATATCCCTTGATTTTAAAAAGATTTTTCCTTTTGTAGGCATATCCAAGCAACCAACCAAGTTCATCATGGTTGATTTGCCGCTTCCAGAAGCACCAATAATAGCAACAAAATCTCCCTTGTTAATATTTAAGGTAATCCCCCTAAGGGCAGGAACCTTTACCTCTCCCATCTGATAAATCTTCCACACATCCTTAAGTACAACAAGGGGTTCTTTTTTCATACTTCAAACAATCTATCAGAAACCATTTATAAAGAAAATGGACTGTAAGTCCACATTTTTTATAAAACTTTAAATAGAAACCAGAATTAGCAAAGGTGATAATATGGCAAGACCCCCATTTATGGACCCAAACTTTCTGGTGATTGAACTGATTTTTTCAGCTATTGTAATACTGCTGGCCTTATTAATCTATTTCAGGACAAAAGAAATGTATGCATTGACAAAACACAGAGGAATAAATTACTTCAGAAATGCATTCTTATTCTTTGGATTGGCATATTTTTTTAGGTTTGTATTTCATTTATTCAGAATAAGCAGGTTTCTTTTTGATATCAATATTTCAAGGCAAATAATTGCTCCTGCATCCCTGGTATTAACAAGTTATCTGAGCACCATGGCAATATTCTTCTTAGTGCTAAGCACGTTATGGAAGAAAACCAAGGATAAACCACTTCTACAAGTTGCCCAAGGAATTGCAATCATAATAGCAGTGCTGGTGGCTGTGTTTAGAACGCCTGAAATCCTAACAATAGCACAACTAATCTTGTTGGTGTTTGCAGTTATTATGAGCTACTTTAGTTATAAGAAATCCAAAAAGCATTCCCGGTTGTTTATTATTTACATCTTGTTATTCATAATATGGATATTCAACATATCTGTGCTAGGCCCAATCTGGTTCCTGCCCTTTGGACTAAGAATGCTGTCGCCATTAATATCAATCATCCTCTTCGCAATCATTTATTTCAGAGTAAGCAAGTGGACAAAATGACTAAAAAAAGAGAGCGCTTAGAAGTAATCTACGATATTTTAAGAATAATTCAGAGTCAACATAACTCTATCAAGCCTACGCCACTACTTAGGTACTCAAACCTTTCATCCCAGAGTTTCTTTGATTACTTGAATGAACTTCTAAAAAAAGAATTTGTAAAAGAAATCACTAATAAAAAAGGAAGAAAATATATAACCTTAACAGATAAAGGATTCAAATACTTAGAAAAGTACAAGCTAATTCTTGGATTTATAGATGAGTTTGAATTATGAGAATGCACTAACCGGAAACATCAATGAACATACTCAAACCCATTTGAGCCTCTTATTTCTTTTTGTTCTCCTTCTGCGCTTATATGGTGTGTTTTTGCACAGTTCAAGCAGTAAGCATCAAAGAAATGTATTTTTGAGTATGCATATATGTTTTGCTTGGAAGCAAAAGCCCTGAATAATAAGTTATTGCAGTTCAGGCACCTCTCTTGTTCTTGTGTTTCTCTAAAAATAAAGCCAAGAAGTTCTTTAAGATAATCTTCAAACTTTTTGTAATGCACAGAATGATTCAGATAAACAGCAATTAAATTTTTCAAGGCATCATGAGTAATGAGTAACTCAGGATTCTCGTTCCTGCTAATAATTAAAGAACAAATCTTATCGATTTGTTTGGGGTCATCAGACTGGATATACATCTTTTTTATTTTTTTCAAAACATCATGATACTTAACTTGCATTTTGACAAGGTATATATAAAAGATTAAATAATGTTTCGGTTTGAGAACTCAAATAAGTAAAAAACTGCGCCGACCAGGAACTGAAAGAAAGTTGGTAAAGAGGCTCATCAATTCACACAGCCTGTTTTGACTTAATCCTTGAAAACCCTATCCTCCATACATTAATAAAATATGACAAAAGGAAAGGAACCACAAACTTAAAAGCAATAGTCGTGCCTATCAGAACAGAATAAAGGCTTGATTGAATAAGCCCGTTCTCAAACAAGAGTTTAATAATAACAATGCTGGTGCTGAACTTCACTGAAAGGCTTATGCCCAACACTATTGATTTTCGCCATCCCAAAACCTTTCTGCCAACAAAGTAGCTAGTAAGTATCTTGGTAATATTTGTCATTGCTATAATGAGCAGGACCAAGAATGGAAATTTAAAAAGATAATTTACATCAGTACTAATGCCCACCCAAAGAAAAAATATTGGAGCAAAGAATCCATAAGCCATTGTTTTAATTTCAGAATCAATGAATCTTAATTTATCCTGAGGAACAATATTTCTCAAGGCAATGCCTGCAAGAAGAGCCCCCAATGCTACTGACTCAACATACTTTCCAATTCCTACAAAAAGAAATATGAAGAAGATTATAAAGAGGAAAAAAGAAGGGATGTCCTTGAACTTAAAAGAATGGATTTTCTTCTGCAAGCCAACAAAAATAAATACCAGACCAAAAAGGAGAAGCAGAATAAGAAGGTTAAGCCCTATATTGAAATGAGCATGGCCAGCTGATCTGCCAATAAATGCGACAGCAACAATGATGGTGATTACCTCAATAATATCATCCAAAACACCCACCCCTAGTATGGTCTGCCCAAGCCTGGTCTTAACCAGCTTGAACTCATCTAGAATAGGTAATAAAACAGCCTCACCAACAGTTGCGAAAGAAGAAGCTACAAGAAATGCAATCAGCCAAGGAGTATCAAAGACATAATGAATTATGAAACCGCCAACAATAGCCTCTGCAGCAATAACAGCAAAGGTAGTCTTGAAAATAAATCCTTTCTGTTGGAAAATCCTCTTAACATTAAGCTCAAAACCGATTATGAAAAGAAGAAAAATCATCCCTAGTTCTGCCAGAAAACCAAAAGAAGAAGAGGAAGTAACCTCTGGGAAAGGATTATAAGCAGCTAAGCCCAGGCCAATAAGAAGAGCAGAGAAAATCCATGGAACGCGAATCTTTTCCAGTAATCTCCCTATAATAAAGGTTACCAGAAAAACCAGTGCTAAAAAGAGTATAAGGTTCATTAATATCTCCTTTAATCCTGCTCCAAAAGAGCAATATAAGCATAATATAAAGTTGACAAGATACAACAATAAGCATTACACAGATTTGATACTATAAAAAAGTTTCGAAGGAGGAAGTATGCGCCGACCAGGCCTCTCAGAACATCGCTGGCGTAACAAACACTTCTAACAGCGCCGCTATAAATAATATTCCTAAACTTAATAACAACAAATCTGCTGAATCTAATAAGATGTGTTCAAACTTGGTTGTTCCAAAGTCATGCTTAATAACAGCAATACCAATAATTCCCCCGGCAAGACCTCCTACAAAGTAGGCTAGAATCTCAGGCACACCATGAACAGCATACCTTAGCAGTCCAATACTAATAACTTGGAAATAATGCGCTATTCTCTCAAAGCCTACAAGTGTGGCTGCGTTTGCAATTCCTGACCTTATGGAGTAACCTATGGCTGTGCCTATAACAGAGGCGTTCCAGGTAAGAATAAAGATTGCTCCTGAGCCATAGATGAATGAGAATAATATGCAGAAGATAAGCACCTTTACATTATTAAGGAATATCTTAGAGAAATAACTCATGTTAGCAGTAAAACTAAGGTGGGCTGTTACTTTGCTATTAATGGCATTAATAGTGGCTGTTTGAGTCTGAAAAAGAATACTAACTGTGCTTGAGGATACAACAACATACCAGAAAGCAAAGGCAATGGTTGCTCCTATGAATAAGAAGATAAAAGCCCTTAAGGCTTTGCTGTGCTCTTTTAACAACCATTTCTCTTCCATGCCTTCAAGGTCTTTCTCTTCCTCCATCTTAATAGTGTTAAATATTAAGGGCAGGGCTGCCATTGCTGTTAAGAACACCATTATCAGGCTTGCCTGTGCCTTAAAAATCCACAGACTAAGAATAATGGACGCACTGCTAAAGACCGCTCCTAATAATAAGAGTCTTGAAGGTCTTTGCTCTGCTTTAAAAGGAGTGATTAGGGATTCAAGCACCATGGTTTATTCTCTGGCTTTTGAGTTTATAAACCTTTTGGAAGGGAGAAGTTTGTTTGCCAGCCAATAATGAGTATCTTATTATTAGAAAGATTTAAGAGTTAATGTAACTTTCTTAACCAGTCATGACAATACATTTTGCAGTTAGTTTTTTTGATGAAAAAACAGAAGATGCAGGATATCTATTAGGTTCTGATAGCAATTGGGATAGAGAAAGGAAGATTGAACTTGGTTTAGAAAAAATAACAATTGAAGCAGAAAAAGACTTTCCTTATTTTGCAGATAAGGTTTTTAAGGGAGAAAAACATATTGGCATCTTTAGTGGTAAACCCCCTTTGCTTGCGTTTTCTATGAATCAATGGGCTATTCTACATCAGTCAATAGAAAAAAAGAATGAGAAAGGAAAAGAAAGTGATAAAGATAAAATACAATCAACAGACTCGGCTCTTCGTTTCGATGCACTAAACCATGTTTTTGATAATATAGGTAATAACACAAACTACTCTCAGATCGAGTTCTTGAAAGCAATGGGAGAGCAAAAAGCAACCTATAGTTTATTAATCGCAACTCAGAGAAATGACGTTTTAGAACTTTTTGTTGTCTCAAATGAAAAAGGTTTAGAATTAAAAAAAGATGCTGCGTGCCAGCTACATAAGATAGAAAAGACTGCTTTGGATAAGCACAAGAACTCTATGTTCTGGATTTATGGGCCTGGAGTACCCTCATCGCTTGAGTTAACACCCAAGGGCTATTATGAATGTGAATATAAAAAAAAGTTGAATTTAAGAGAGGCTAAGAGTGTTACGTTAAGCCATTTACAACCTTCAGGAATAATGAAAAAATTAATAATCGGCACTAATGAAAATTATGACCCAGGACCATCAAATATATACCTTGTAAGTTATAAACGCTTAGAAAAATTAAAAACACCAAATTTGGTGTAGCAACCGCCAATACGGGCTTGGCGTAAAAGCTCTTTTCTAAATATCTACAACTACTCCGGCTAAAACAAAGCCTTTATATACAACTCTTTTTTCTCCTACCACCATGGAAGACTACAAAGCATTGTTGGAGCGTGGAAAAAAGGCTTTGCCTGAGACTATGCAGAGCACTGAAAGATTTATTATCCCAAAGATTAGAGGACACATCCAAGGGAACAGGACCATTCTTAGCAACTTCATGCAGATAGCCCAGTATCTGGGTAGAAAACCAGAGCACATGTTGAAGTATGTGCTAAAGGAACTGGCTGCGCCTGGCGAGATAAAGAAGCATTTCGTTCTCCTAGGAACCAAGGTTCCTGCTGGCCGCATAAATGAGAAAATACAGAGGTATGCGGATACTTTTGTGGTGTGCAGAGAGTGTGGTAAGCCTGATACTAAAATGATAAAGGAAGGGAGCGTATATTTTATTAAGTGCCAGGCTTGCGGCGCAAGGCATTCTGTTTATTCAAAAATTTAAGAACAGAATATGATAAGACTTCATTTTTTTATTTCTGGAGATGTGCAGGGAGTTTTTTACAGACACAACGCTGCTAAGAAAGCAAAACAGCTTGGATTAAGGGGTTTTGTAAGAAACCTTCCTGACAGCAGAGTAGAGGTGCTGGTTGAAGGAGATAAAAACAAGGTTTATGAACTTCTATATTTCTGTAAGGACAACCCTGGTTATTCAAAGGTTAAAGGTGTTGAGTTAAAAGAGGAGAAAGAAATAAAGGAAGCTGGGTTTATTGATTTTGAGATTGGGTGGTGAGCCAAGCCCCAAGAGCCTCTTGCCTCTCTTTCGCTCTGCCAAAAACACTCTCAACTCTCTGCTTCAAGAGTTCAAGACTCTGCTTCATATAAACAGGAACATTATACTTCTCTGCTAACTTCATGCTTAGCTCCAAGTACTTTATCACAAAGCCTTCAGATACAGTAAATATTATCTTGCCATCACACTCAGAGCACTTACCAGATAAAGGCGGCCTTCTGAATTTTTCATTGCAACCAACACACCTAAACTCTTGTTGCGAGAATTTCCTTAAGTTACCCTTAGTATCTTTCATGAAGTGTTTATCTATGACCAATCTTGCAACGTCTGATGTGTCAACTGCTCTTATCTTTTCTGCCAAGCCCATTTGCCCTTTTAATTTATCCTCCATACTAGGCAGTAGTTTATAAGCAGAGCAAAGCACGCCCTTATTAATATCATTCGTGTCGTGCGTAAATCCCATTTTCTTATATTGCAACGGTTTTCCTAGCACGTGGCTCACCTGTTTTATCTTTACCTCCCAAGGCATTTTGTACTCTTTGCATGCTTTATAGAATTCAAGAGGATACTTCCATACTATATCCATGTTAAACACCATGTCATCAACCTCTGAAGGATTAAGAATATAGGTCAGGACTAAAGGGGCATCCATGGTGCTTCCCCTGCTCTCAGGCAGATATTTTTTTGAAAAATTGAGAAGGGCGTCCATTAAAAGGAGAATACACCCCTCATCACCATCACAATCCCGTCTCATGGCTGCATGTACATAGGGATGTGCCACAAAGCCCTGGGATTTTGAAAAGCCAATTATTCTGCACAGGATGCCTGCAGAGGTGTGAGGCGCAAGCCCCACAGCCAGATGACCTATAAGGTCTTCTTTTGTTTTCATAGAATAAAAGGGTTTCATGTCATAAAGCTTTGCCAGTAACTCATCAATAAAACAGGCGGTTCTGAACAGAATCTCATTTGCAGGTTCCTCAGGAGAAACAGGACTGCAGGGCAGAAGAATATCTTGGGGTTTTAGCTCAAGTATCTGCTCCTCTGAAACAAGCGCATTACCGTGGATATCTTGAGAATATCCAAGTTCTTTAAGCTTTTCAACACTCACAGCTGCTTCTTTTGGTTTGAAATGAGTTAAGGGTATTTCAGAGCAGTCATATCTTATTGTGCCGTCTTTATTAACATAGATTTTGTGCTTGGCCCGCAGGATTCCTTTAATCAAATTCTCTGAGATGTGCTCTTTGTTACTGGTGCCTCGCACGCCTTTTATTAAGTCTGGGAAGATGTTTGTGCCTAATTTTTTAAGGAGCAAGGGAAAGCTTTCTTTTATGTTAAAGGTTGTTGTCTTGTAAGGCAATAACTTTTCATAACATTTTTCTCCACTAACAAAATGATATTTTCTTTCATTACCATTAATGTCTTTCTCTACAACTTCTTTCACTAATTTACTTAAAAACCCGCATTTCTGGCAATGATTCATTTGCTCTGCTGGCTTATCACATATCTCACAAACACTGAAAACAGTCTCTTTTTGACAACGCTTGCAGTAATAAGATGCGAATTGCGCGTTTATCTCTCCTTTTTCAAGGGCTGACTGAAAAGACCTGAACTTGCCTCCTTCTTTTCCCACAGGAAATAATACATGGGGGCTGCCTGTTAGCTTTCTCATCTTGGCTTTTTCAGGTCTGCCCATTCTTGAACCAATAAAACAGCCGCCTTTATCTCTTATTTCCAAGTCACTAAGCTGGTTTATCAACTCAAGGGTTGTTATCTTATTTTCTTTTTTGTTTTTAAGACGCTCATCTATTAATAACCCTGCTTTCTCAAAATCCTGCTTCTCATTCACGCCCAGATTTCCAAGCAAGGCCTTTGCATTTTCCTTCTCAACAATCACAAACTCGTTGTTAATAAGAGAATGAGGCGCGCCTATAAGCTCTAAATATCTTTTCTCCTCTGCTTTAGGAAGAATAATTTTGGTGTTCTTTTCTTCCTTAGTAATTTCTGCGTGTTGTGCAAACCATTTAACCAAATCTTTTAACTGCTTTGGTGTGATGCTGTTCCAATAAAAGATGTGTTGAGGATGAAGAGGAATTCCTAACCTCTTGCTTAGCTCACGTGCAGCATTAAAAGAGATTTTGGTTCTTAGAGGTTTGTTAAAGAGCAGTTCTAGTTTTTCCTTGTTAATATCAACCAACTCACTTACTTTATCAAGGTCAAAGATGCCAAACAAATATGTGCAGGCTTGTTCTAATTCAAGCACCCATTCTTCCTGTACATAACCTGAAGGTATTAGGGCGTGCGCTCTGTCAAAGAAATCACCGTAATTAATAAGAACATCGCCTAGGCAAAGGATTTCCTCAATTTCTCCTTTAAGTTCCTTGGCTTGTTTTTCTGTTTCAACAAAAACAACAGAGCCATCCCTTAACTTAACAATTGGTCCGTCAATAGAATCACAAGAAGTAAAAACCGTTGCTTTGCCAGGCCTCTCAACCTTGAGCTGAGTAGCAATTGCAATAAAGTCATCAAGTACCTGCATGGTGGCTGGGTGAATGCTCTGGCCAGAATAGCCAGAGGTTCTTGAACGACCATATCTAAGCCTGAACGCTCCGTTTGCAAGAGGATGCCCAAGCACAGGTCTGCCAGCAACTAGGTCTGTAATATAGGTGAAATCTGGTTTTATTTTTTCAGCTTTTTTATCCTCCTCACCAATTTCCTTTTCATCTTTTTCTCTAATCCCTTCTCTTGCCTTGGCCTTTTTCTGGATTTCAATAAATTCCTCTAAAAAAGACCAGTGCTCCATCCCTGTCTCTGCGCCCCATTTCTCTAGTTTGGCCCAAAGCTTAGGTCCTTTTAATGGCAGCCCTGCACTATAGACAAGGCAGTAGCCGCTTCTAATCCTGTTTGTATTTACGCGAGGCAGGTCTTTAAGAGTGACATTTGAGATTTCGTATTTTTCAGAAGGGTCCCCTGATATTTCAACAGGAACGTGTTTTACAAGGAAATCTGTTTCTTCTTTTGAAGGGTAATACTGTAGGTTTGTAACATACTCATGATAATCAGAGAGTTCTGCATAGCATCTCTGGATTTCTTTTTCTGTAGGATCATACTCTGCATAACCCGTCTTCTTTCTCACATAATCTCCTATTAAAACGCACACTGCAGAAGCAGTGCCCCCTGCTGCTCTTACAGGGCCTGAAAAGTACATACAGAAATATTCTCCTTTCCCATCATTCCTCTTCTTTAACTCTAGTTTTGTAAAGCCTTCAAGAGGAGCTGAAACAGCGCCCATAGTAACATAGGCAAAGCCTGTTCTTATCCCCACTTCCATTGCCTCTCTTTTGTCCTGAAATTTACAAAATTTTTCCTGCGCAACTTCAAGAGCAATTTCAAAGGCAACCCTCCAATCAAGCATCCCATACTTTTTTTCTAGTTCATCAAGCCTCTTAATGGCCCCCGAGCCTTGTAGTTGAGGAGCAACCACGCTTATAAGACCAATTACTCTTTCAGCAAGGTTCTTTGCCAGCACAACCTCTGGCTTGGTACTAGGGTCATATCCTTTGCTTCTTGCCTTTGAAGCTATTTTGTATGCTTCCAAGGTTGCTTTTTCTAGTTGCTCAAAGTATTTTTTCATTTTCCTGTGTTTTTTTGCTTTTATTCTTTCAAAAAATTAATTATCTTGACCTCTCTTGTTTTAAGATTAATTAAAGGAATCTTGGCTGGTTGGGGTTCAAGCCCTCTTTTCTCTTGGTCCTCTGTAATATCTGTCCAACAAGAAGCATTTATTAGGGTTATATTCTTATAATTGCTAACGCTTAGCCTGTGAATGTGTCCTGTTATAAAGAAATCAGGAATTCGGTCTATTACCAAAGGATCTGCTTCAGAGTCAGGCACATAAAGGTTGGATGTGTGGGTTGGTGCCAAGTGCCTTTTTTGGAGTAATAGTTTCATGATAAGGTCTGGTCTTTTCTGGCCCCCTTTTGAGCGAATGCTCTCAACATTATCAGCATAATAAGTGAGTGAATAACCATGGTACAGCAATAAATCAAAACCAGGAAAGCCTTCTGTTGCTCCTATATTAATAAATGCAGGGTTGCTGAGGAGGTGCACATTAGGAAGTTTTTGCAGGCTCTCAGCATATTTGTGGAGTAGGGGGGGTTGGGGTTCTGAAATCCTGCCAGCATCATGGTTCCCAGGACACACAAGAACTATGATGTCTTCAGGGATTTTTTTAAGATACTCTGTAAATAAGTCATACTGCTCTTTTATGTCTTTTATTTCCAAATCCTTTTCTTGAAAAGGATAAATCCCCACTCCTTCTACCAAGTCACCTATAATTACCAAGTACTTAACCTTGGAAGCTATTTCTCTTTGTTCCTTGTTTCCCTTCTCCTGGTTAATCCATTTAATGAAGTCATCAAACTCTTTTTTTAAAAATGCTTTTGAACCAAAATGAGGGTCTCCTAATATTGCAAGGCACTCTTCTTCAGGGCTTTTTCTTAATTCTTTTGTAAGTGGAATCTCAGGTACAAAGATTCTGTTAGCAAAAACAGCGCCTCCTAAGCAGATGCCTTCAACACCTATGGCTTCGTCCAATACTAGTTCTTTAGCAGATTCATAAGCATCCTTATATTTATTACTTATAACAATGTTTATCACGCCTGTCGGGTCCTCTAGTTTTATTACATACTTGTTTGTCTTGGTTATTGATTTATCATATACTAATCCAATAATAGCAACTCTTTCTTTGCTGCTTTTGACGGTTTTTACCCGACCAATACTTATAACGTTCTGTAGTTCTTGCCTTTGCCTTAGAAAAGCAGATAAGACTTCAAACCTCTTGTTAAAATAATTAACAAAATCATTTACTGTTATTTTCCCTGGTTGCTTGTTATAAGAAAATAGGATATTAACCTTCCGGGGTTTTTTTTCAGAGAGCAAGCCCAGTTTCTCAAGAAAGGCTTTATTAATAATAGGCGTTCCTTCTAAGTGTTTGTCCTCTATTTGTGAAAGCTTTTCTAAAAGTACAGAATCCTTCACCACCTCTGGGCTTAGAAGGATTCCTTTTTCCAAAAAAGATTTAACAAGGCTCATTTTCAAAACAAAAAACCTCACCCAAAAATATCGTCTTCTAATATTTTTTTTATTCTTTGTTCAATAGAAGTTGGTAGTATAAGACTTATATCTCTAGTTCTCCCAAACCTGCCTTTTGATATTACTTTTGCATTGATTATTCCTAGCATGTCAAGCTCTGCAATAATATCAGACACTCGTCTTTGAGTAAGGGGTCTTAGGCCTATTTTATTACATAAATTTCTGTACATATCATACACATCTCCTGTTTGAATAAAGGCGTTTTTTGAGTTGTTCTTGTTAAGCATGATAGAGTAAAGGGTAATTTGGAATTGTTTTGGCTGGTTTTTCACTAACTCTAATATTCTGTCACGTTCAATAGTGTCTTCTGCTTCATCAATGTTCTTCATAGTTATTTTTTCAGCTCCTTTTCTCTCTGCTAACTCCCCCGCTACTCTTAGAAGCTCAAGGGCTCTTCGAGCATCCCCGTGCTCTCTTGCTGCATAAGCAGCGCATTTCTGAATAACTCCTTCTTCTAACACCCCTTCTTTAAATGCTTCTGATGCTCTTTCTTTCAATATGTCTTGGAGTTGCACAGCATTGTAAGGTGGAAAAATTACCTCTTCTTCACTTAAAGAACTCTTAACCCTTGGGTCTAAGTTGTTGGAGAAGATTAAATCATTACTTATGCCTAGTAGGCATGTCTGGGAATTTTTTAACTCTGTGTTTATTCTTGTAAGATTATAGATTAATCCATCACCTGCTTTTTTTACAAGTTGATCTATTTCATCCAGTATGATAATTATTGTTTTGTTTTCTTCATCCAAGGTCTTAAAGAAGATGTTATACACTTCATCTGTGGGCAAGCCTGTGGGGGGGATTTCCTTCCCAAACTCTCTTGTAAGCTGGGCTATGAGCCGGTACTCTGTGTCTGCTACTTTTTTTAATTTACAATTAATATAGATTATTTTAAGAGGAATTTTTTTGTTATCTGAAAGAGTGAGCATTTGCTCTGCCAAGTAACGCACTGAGAGGGTCTTACCTGTTCCTGTTTTGCCATAAATAAATATGTTTGAAGGCTTCTCTATTCTTAAAGCAGGGGATAATATGTTTGCTATCTGGGTTATTTGGTTGTCTCTGTGTTTTATTTCACTTGGTATGTATGTTGATTGTAGAACTTTTTTATTCTTGAATAAAGACTCTTTTTTGAGAAATTGCTCAAATATATTATCTAACTCCCTTTTCATAACTCTCACCAACCTCTTTCAAATACTTATTATTCAAGAAATCTCCAGAAGAAACCAAGGTTTATAAAGTTTGTTTTCCCCTGGAATATATTAACTAATATATATAAAAGAACATATAAGACGAAGCAAACCCCTGACGCCTTGATTTCTTATGGAGCTGTGGAGTGGGAAATTAAGGATCTTATATTATTGATTACGATAATGTGAAGATGATGGTATAAATATAATTATGTGAATGAATTGAGTTGAATATAATAAGTAGTATAGATATAATAGTGTGGATGAATTGAGTTAAATATAATAATATAAATAAAATAAATACGGTGAATGAAAATGAATAAATAAATAAATTTTTCAATATCGAAATTATTTCATTAGGAACAAAACGAGTTAAAACAACAAATGGAAAATAAAACCAAAATGACTCTAACAATTTTCTAGAAGAAACAAAGGGGTCAGACCCACAACCCACCTTTTCTTTTAACCACTTCAGAATAGTATCAAAAACGAAAGATTTATAAATAATTCACCCTTCCTTTTCTTCACCAAGAAATAGTTATTCGTCAAAACAATTAAAGGGGAGATGTTAATGATTGTACAAGACGCTTTTTTAAAAAAAATAAAGGATTTCGGTCTTAACAGCTACGAAGCAAAGATCTGGACGGCTCTTTTGTCAAGAGGAGTTTCTACAGCAGGAGAACTAAGCGATATAGCAGGAGTGCCTAGGAGTAGAAGCTATGATGTTCTGGAAAGCCTGGAAAAAAAAGGCTTCATTATAATGAAACTTGGGAAACCAATAAAATACATAGCAATCCCCCCGGAAGAAGTGATGGAGAGAGTTAAGAAAAGAATATCTATGGAAGCTCAAGAAAGATCAAAAATTCTAGAACAACTCCAGGGATCTGACATTCTTAAAGAACTAAACACTCTGCACACCCAAGGAATAGATATGATTAATCCATCTGACCTTACGGGGGTTATAAAAGGAAGAACACAAATATATAATCATCTTAGTTCAATGATAAAAAACGCAAAAAAATCAGTTGTTCTGATGACTACAGAAGAGGGTTTAATAAGAAAACACAAACACCTGAGCAAAGTCTTTAAAAAAGCTAATGAAAAAGGAGTTAATGTAAAAATCCTATCTTCTCTAACAAACAAGTCAAAAGAAGTTGTAAAAGACCTGAAAAAGTACTCGGACGTGCAAAATATAAAAGGATACAACGGCAGGTTCTGCATTGTGGATAACAAAGAAATTGCATTCATGATTTTGGATGATACAAAAGTTCATCCTTCGTATGATGTGGCTATCTGGGTTAACACACCCTTATTTGCATCAACCTTAGGAAAAGTAATAAACCAATGCCCTTTGTAAATACACATAATTGATATTCACTCACCTCTTTTTCCCAGGAAGACCCCTTTTTCTCGGGTCTTCCGGGGTTTTTAATCGTTATTAAAAACAATACTTATTAAAACCAGCCTTGTTTTCTACATATAAAGGTGGTTTTGTTGCGAGGTGATTTTTTTAGTAAAATAAAGACTGGTTTTGGTGGTTTAAAAGGAGATACCGCCCTCTATTATCCTGGGTGTATGACTAGATATTCTCTTGTAGAGGTTTTAAATAACTACAAAGCAATCCTCTCAGATTTGGGTGTTGATTTTAGGACCATAAACGAGCTAAAATGTTGCGGTTCCCCTTTATTAAACGCAGGTTATAAAGAGGATTTTGAGAAAATAAAAGAAGAAAATCTTAAGATTTTACAAAGGAACGGCATTACAAAAATAATAACTAACTGTCCTCATTGCTATAATATTTTTAAAAAAGAGTACGGTGTAGGGGTTGAGCACATAACCCAAATCTTGGCGGCAAACAAGCACAAACTTGTATCTGGTGAAAGCGGAGAAGTAACCTATCATGACCCTTGTCTTCTAGCAAGAAAGAACAACATCATCAAAGAACCCAGAGAAGTTCTAAAACAGGCAGGCTTCAAGCTAATAGAGCCTTTTAGAACCAAAGAAAGAACCTTTTGTTGCGGTGCAGGAAGCGGGGTTAAGCAGAACAGTCCTAAAATAGCTAATAAAATAGCAACAAGAAGACTGAATCAATTAAAGTCAAAAAAAATAATAGTGTCTTGCCCTTATTGCTATGCTCATTTAAAAGAGAACGCCTCTAACAAGAAAATTATTGAGCTAAGCGAGACTATTACAGAGGATTAAACAATGAAAAAAAAGATTTCAAATCTCGTAGGGTCGGGAAAGGCCTCTGACAACTCGGTTGACCTAGAGGCATATAGTTATTGTAGCTCTGAAACAGAGCTAAAACCAGGCCTGGTTGTTTGGCCCCAGAACATAGAGCAGATAAGACGAATAATGCTTTATGCAAACCAATCCCACGCACCAATCATAATCCGTGGTTCAGGAACCAGTTTAGTGGGTGGTTGTGTTGGGGGGAACAACACCGTCCTTTCTTCAGAACAAATGAATAAAATTACCAAGCTTGATTTAAAAAACAAAGTTATAGAAGTAGAAGCAGGGATAAGAATAAAAGACCTTAATAATGCACTCTCTGAGTTCAAACTCCTCTTTCCTCTTGTTCCTTTTAACCCTGTAAAAACAATAGGAGGGATGATAGCTTTGAATGCAGTTACCAAGGAAAGCCAGCAACTAGGAAGAATCAGTGAATGGGTTGAAGAGGCAGAATTTGTTGATGGCACAGGAAAATATTATACAACTAAAAAAAAGGATGTTGTTATTGGAAAGGAAGGCCTAACAGGATTCATAACCAGGGCAAGACTCCGACTTATAGAACCACCAGCACTTTCAATTGATATTTTCACTTTTAGTGAACTCTCACAATTACTAAAACAAGTAAGGCTCTTACAAAAAGACGTTGAGGTCTACTTCCTGGAGTTCTTTGACAAAAGCATAGCTAAAGAGATGGGTTTTGAACAAAGATACTTGTTAATAACTTCCTATACAAGTCTTAAAGGAAAAAACAAAACAGTTCTTGAAGTTAGAAAGATACTTGAAAAGCTTGACTCTGTTCACCCCTTACTTAGAAGCAAAGGGTATTATCATCTCCAAGACCCTGCTGTTAGTATAGAAAAAACCTATGATTTGATTGATTGGTGTGAAAAGAAAAAGGTTGGGTTGCACGGCCACATAGGTCTTGGCTTGTTTTACGCTTACTTTTCAAGAGAAGACAAAGACCTTATCAAAACATTCAAGTCATTTATAAGAAGGATTAATGGGTCTTTTGGCGGGGTGTTCGGCATTGGCTCTGCAAACAAGGATTTTGTGAATCCTGTTAAGAAAAAGGAGTTTATCAAACTAAAAGATGAGTATGATTATAATAACATCCTGAATCCTGGTAAGATTATTAATTATAGATGAGGTTCTCAAATAAAGGAAGGAGATAAGTAAGCCCGTCCGGCGATTGAGAACTCAAGACTTAAGTTAATTTAAATTTAATTTAAAATTTTAAAATAATTCATTGCTCGCTCACTATGTTCGCGAGGGGGAAAAGCTCGAGAGGAGAAAAACCTAACGCAACAAGGAAAATGAAATCCGACAAAAACAAAAAAGTTGAAAACTGTAATCTTTGTGGTTTTTGTAATCTTAGCTGCCCCACATATAAAGTATTGATGAAAGAGTCTGCTGGGCCTAGATTCAAGGCTTTTCTTGCAAGAAAAAAAGACTATAAAGAAGTGTTCTTCCTATGCACAGAGTGCGGTGCTTGTATACAAGAGTGTCCTGCAGATGTTGAGCTTGAATGCTTAAAAATACGAGAGGAACTAGTGAAAAATGGATTTGAAACTCCGGCTAACAAAGTTATGCAGGAAAACATAAAGCTCTACGGCAATCCGTTTGGCGAGATCAAGAAAGGCAAGAAGATTAAGCAGTATTATACTTAAAATAAGCTTAATTTCTATAATGTTAAAATGTTGAAATACAAAAATCTGGTGATAATAGGAACCTCGCACATAGCAGAGACTTCTCTGAAAGAAGTTGAAAGTGTTTTTAGGAAACAAAACCCAGATATTGTTGCTGTTGAACTAGACCACAACAGGTTGTACGCCTTGCTTCACAATAAAAAACCCAATTATTCACCTGCACTAATACCTCAGCTAGGCTTAAAAGGCTACTTGTTTGCTCTTATAGGCAGCTTTTTACAGCAAAAACTAGGCAGTATTGTAGGTATAAAACCAGGTAGCGATATGCTCAGAGCTGTTGAGCTAGCCAGGGATAATAAGAAGAAAATAGCTCTTATTGACAGGGATGTGAGAGTAACTCTGACGAGGCTTTCAAAAGCAATCAGGTGGAGAGAAAAGCTTAACTTCTTTGTAGACTTGATAAGTGCGCCTTTCTCAAAAAAGATGACCATAAACCTAAAAGAAGTTCCTGAGAAACAATTCATAAAAAAAGCATTAGGGTTGCTTAAAAAAAGATATCCGGGGCTTTACAAAGTGCTCGTAACTGAGAGGAACAAGATAATGGCTTTGAAACTAAAAATCCTGATGAAAAACTATCCTGAGCAGAAAATACTGTGTGTGGTAGGAGCAGGGCACGAGGAGGATTTGCTGGGATTGGCTAAAATAAAATCTTGAATTCTTTTATAAGTACTATTAGATAAACTCTGTTAGAGGCAAGGAGCAGAGCGATTATGAAGTTGCGTAAGCTTTATAAACTTCAGGGCGGTTACTTTTACAAAAATGTTGTGTTTTAATCTCCCACTTCCCAAAGGGTATTTTACTAATAAAGCCAAGATAAAAATGGTGCTTGAAGATAGAATGGGGGCTGGCAATAGAGATGGTATTTATGATCCAAATAAAAAAGGGGGAGTTGTTATGAAAATCGCAATTGTCGCCGATGATAATGATGGGCAACGTTACGGCGCAATTATTAAAGCAAAAGGAAATTTGGATGGATTTGTAAATACCTCTCGTGTCCCTTCAATAGATGAGGTCTGTAATATACTACATAAAAAAGAGACATTCTATGATGAAGGGCGACCAACCGAGGCTTATGGCATATCAGCGATTTTCGACTTAGATGGAAATTTATTGTACCACAAGCAGACAGATTCTTTCATTCGTAAATTACAAGAAGCAACCCTAACAAGATTAAAATTAAATACTAATTCTAAGTAAGAATGCTGTTTATTAAACAAATCTTATTTCTGCTTTTTTCTGTGTTATTCTTCATTATTCCTACGAAATCTATATAAAGAGCAAAGTCAAAAACTCTTTCTATGAACGAACTACTCACCAGATGCGAGAAAAGGTTTCGCTTTTCAAAAAGAGAATTATTTCAACTTATAATAACTGTGCTTGTGGCTGCTTTTGTGCTTTCCTTTAGAAACTGGGGTGTTGGTGAAGAGTTTAGTTTTGATGAGGGCCTTACTAATCTTTTATTAACAGCAATAATTGTTTTCATATTCCTTATAATTCACTTCTCTGTGCAAAAGATTGTTGCTCTTAAAATGGGTTATAAATCAGAGTACAGGTATTGGATTAATGGCTTTCTAATAAGTCTGATAGTGGTGTTTCTTACAGAAGGGCATTTCCCTCTTTTCTTTACAGGCTCACTCTGGCATGAAGTCATACCCAAGCTCAGAGTAGGTGTTTTTAGAGGAGGTGCCAAGCACAAAGACATAGGAATTATTGCTTTTTCAGGACCCTTAATTAACATCCTTTTGGTTGGATTATTAGCGCCCATCTATTTAGCAACAGAAAGCTCGTTTTTGCATAGCATCATATTTGTCAACCTATTAATTGCGATTTTCTCATTACTACCCCTACCTACTTTTGAGAAGCTGAGACAGTTTAAAGGAGGAACCACAGGGCTTTACTTGTTCATAGCTTCAAGATGGGTTTTTGTCCTGGTATTTGTAACAACCCTGGCTTACACAGTATTAATCCTCTTAGCCAATGTTTTCTCCTATATAATAGCCTTAGCCATAGGCATAATAACTACTGTTGTGTACTACTTTGTATATGAGTCAAAATAATGGCTTTTAGCACGTTTTTCTCTGGGTTTTTAAATGTTTCGTCGGAAAAACCAAAAGATTTAAGAATGATGAGTGTATTCACCTCTATAAAAATTAGTAAATACCTTATGTAAAGAGTTAGGGGGTGAACTTCTATGGCAAAACAATTGGTAGCCAAAGTCGGTGTAAAGAAAGAGAAAGGCTGGCTCTACTTTGTGGATAAAAAAGGAAACGTAGCAAGAGCCAAGATGGCAAGAGGAAGAAAAAAACCAAAAGGAGCGCCACAAGTAGTGGCCAAAGTCGGTGTTAAGAAGAAGAAAGGATACCTCTACTTTATCGACAAAAAAGGACACATTTCCTGCGCCAAGATGGCAAGAGGAAGGTGAAGTTTTCTTCTAATTTTTATTTTTTTATTTTGTTTTTTTCTCATTTTAATTTTGTTCTGTTAATTTCATAAGCATTTATAAACCACCTTATATTTCTCTCTAGAATGATCCGAGGCTTTGAACCAAGACTTTATCAGCAAACTATTCTTGACACTGCCGTTAAGAAAAACACACTAGTAGTTTTACCTACAGGTCTTGGTAAGACCAACATTGCTGTTTTGCTGGCTGCTAATCGTCTGACTAATTATCCTAATAGTAAAATTCTTGTTCTTGCTCCAACCCGCCCGCTTTGTGACCAGCACGTTGATTCTATGAGGAGTTATCTTGATGTTAGTGAGGAGGAAGTGCAATTATTTACTGGCATGATAAGACCTGTTAGAAGAGCAGAGCTATGGAAGACAAGCAAGATAATTGTTAGCACCCCCCAGGGCCTTGAGAATGATATTATTAGTAACAAGATTTCTTTAAAAGATGTTAGTTTGCTTGTTGTTGACGAGGCTCATAGAAGCGTTGGTGATTATGCTTATGTATTCATAGCAAAGCAATATAACAAGAAGGCAGAGCATCCACGAATTCTAGGGTTAACTGCTTCTCCTGGCTCTGACCAGGAAAAGATAAAAGAGGTGTGTAAGAACCTTTTTGTGGAGGAAATCGAATTAAGGCACTATGATGACCCTGATGTCAAGCCTTATATTCAACAAATTGATGTTGAGAGAGTAAGAGTTGATTTACCAAAAGACTTTGAGCAGATAAGGAATTACCTTAGACAAGCATTTGATAATAAGCTTGAAACCATTAAGAAATTTGGTTTTCTCTACGGCAACATATCTAGTTATAGCAAGACCTCTCTTTTAGAACTGCAAAAAGCCATGTTTGCAAAGATGAGTTCTGGAGAAAAGGATTATACTTTAATGAGAAGTGTTAGTCTGCTTGCAGAAGCCTTGAAATTACAGCACGCCCTTGAGTTAATCGAGACTCAGGGCTTAAAGCCTTTGATGGAGTACTTGTCCAAGCTTGAGGAAGAGGCTAGAAAAACCAAGGTTAAAGCAGTTCAGAACTTGGTGCGCGACCTGAATTTTCGTTCTGCCTTTGTAAAGACCAAGAATTTGCTGGCTGCCGGAAGAGAACACCCAAAGATTTTTGAGCTTAGAAGAATAATTACAGAAGAACTCGAAAAGAAAAAGGATGTTAAGATAATTATTTTTAATCAGTATAGAGACTCTACTAGCAAGATAAAAGAGGTGCTTGATGCTCTTAATATCAAGTCAAGGATTTTTGTTGGTCAGGCAAAAAAGAAAGACACTGGCATGAGTCAAAAAGAACAAAAAAAGATTATTGAGCAGTTCAGGAGCAAAGAGTTTAACTGCCTTATAGCCACCAGCGTTGCAGAGGAGGGTCTTGACATTCCTTCTGTTGACCTAGTGATTTTTTATGAACCAGTGCCCTCTGCTATTCGTACAGTGCAGAGAAGAGGGAGAACAGGAAGACAAGAAAGAGGAAGAGTAATTGTTCTAATAACAACAAAAACAAGGGACGAAGGCAACCTCTGGGCTTCTGTGCACAAAGAAAAAAGAATGTACAGGGTAATTCATGGCTTAAAACAAGGGTTCAAGTCAGAATTAGCAGAACCGTCTGAAGAAATCGAGATAATGGAAAAGGCTGAGAAGCAAACCCGCTTAGCAGGAAGAGAAGCAGAAACCTTTGCCTCTGACCTAACCATTTTTGCTGATTACAGAGAAAAAGGGTCTGGAATAATAAAAACCTTGGCTGATCAAGGCGTGAAAGTAGAGTTAAGCAAATTAGATGTGGGTGACTACTTGCTAAGCGAAAGAGTGGTTGTTGAGCACAAAACAGCAAAAGACTTTGCAGACTCAATAATAGATGGAAGACTTCTTTCACAATTGGTTAATCTAAAAAAATATGAAAGACCAATAGTGGTGCTTGAAGGGGAAGAGGATGTCTATTCTCAAAGAAAGATTCATCCCAACGCCATAAGAGGAGTTTTATCTACTGTCATTATTAGCTATGGCATACCTATACTTCAGACCAAGAATTCTAAAGAGAGCGCTGCCTTGTTCCTAATAATTGCAAAAAGAGAGGCAGACCCATCAAAAAAAGATTTTGCCCTTCACACAGCAAAGCCTTTGACAGATGCTGAACTACAAGAATACATTGTAGGTTCTTTTCCAGGCGTAGGCCCTGTGCTTGCAAAACCCCTTCTTAAAAAATTCAAGTCAATAAAAAAAATTGTTAATGCAAAAGAAGAGCAACTGAAAAAAGTTGAATTAATAGGAGATAAAAAAGCCAAGCGCATAAAAGAGATTGTTGAGAAGGAGTATGGTAAGGATTAAAATTAATTAAAACCTTTTTATTTCTTTTCTTCCTCTTCAGATTCTTCTTCAATATCGCTAACAAGCAGAACCTCTGTGTTTCTAATACCTTCAATAATCTGAACCTTGTTCTGGATAAAAGCCTTAAGTTCTGTGTTGTTCTTGGTCTCTACCTCTGCAACAATATCAAACCTGCCATAAACCTCATGAATTTCTATGACTTCCTTGAACTCTTTAAGCTTAGAACTAGCAATCCTCATCTTTCCCTGTCTTGTGTTAATAAGCATATAGGCTTTTTCCATGCATAGAGGAGAAAGAGGCGGGTGTATAAAAAGATTTCGCATTATTTTCCAGAAAATTTACTTAAATAAGTGATTAGCCCCTCTATCTGTCTTAGCTTTGTCTTGAACAACAAGTTCCTAACTTTATCATCAACAAAAACTCCTCTTTTGTTCAAATCCTTTTTTAGCTTACCATAGATTTGTTTGCCTTTTTTATCTAAGTCTGTGAGAACCACAACTTTTTTATCAGTTATTTTCTCAACAACTGCAAAAAGAGGCTTGTCCAGAGTAACAACGTTCTTAAAACCTACCTCTTCTAAGGCTTTCTTATCTTTTTTTCCTTCTACAATTACACGGACGTTCTTTAATTTATCAATTTCTTCATACAACTGTTCTATAATTCTTTTCTCTTCGTGATTCATG
>SMTZ1_10000981_pt1 | contig 29367 bp, 25 predicted proteins | sample DeeMarSWOR136_30_FD_25667 | JGI IMG/M metagenome (IMG submission 25667) | reverse complement strand
CATCGTTTGTCTATTTATTGTTTTGATTCAAACCAGGATCATGATTTTCATGGTTTTCATTCTGTTTGGATTGCATAAAGCAGCATTGGATACTGTTCAGAAGACTTTTGTTTCGGAACTCTCTCCGCAACAATTCCGAGCCAGCACGCTCGGCGGCTTCCAGATGGTCATCGGACTATGCGCGCTTCCCGCTTCTTTTCTGGCTGGAATGCTCTGGGACAAAATAAATCCATTCGCTCCCTTTTATCTCTCTTTTGGATTAACTGGGCTTTCCATTATCATGTTAATTTTTGTTCATGAAAAATAGTGATTAACGAACATTGAACTCCAATCCCATTGAGAAAAAATAGTTGTCGATTTGATAGTAACAATCGTTTGAATCGTTATTCAAATAAGCGGCATCCAGAGAAACTGTAAGTTTTGCCCTGATCTATGCAACTGGCGTTCCAGGATTTTAGTGACGCTGATTAAGCGATTGTTTTAAATAGAATTAAAATGTTAAAATCTTGAACAAAACTTATAATAAAACCGTTTCAATTCGTCCAAATGATCGAGAATTTCCACCATTTGAGAAAGTGCTTGCATTTTTAAGAATTTCTGAATAATTTGTGAATGAACGATGAGGTGAAAAAATGGTATTAGCAGAATTTTCTATGTATCCCACCGATAAAGGAGAAAGCGTCAGCAAATATGTCTCCCAAATCATCGATCATATTGATAAAAGCGGTATCACCTACAAACTGACGCCAATGGGAACAATTTTAGAAGGGTCCTGGGATGAAGTGTTCGGAGTCATTTCTGGGTGCTTCAGAATTTTGGAGCCGCAAAGCAACCGAATCACCACAATTATCAAAGTCGATTATCGCAAGGGTTATGAATCTCGAATGATATCGAAAATTGAAAAAGTGAAAAGTATTTTGCAGCGGGAGATTAAGGGAGTGAGATAAAAAACTTTTTTATTTGTATTTTATATTTTAAATTGTTATAATTTTTAGTCGGTTTTTTGAGGATTCGGTATGGCAATAGAAACCGTTTATGATAAGAATGGCAATCTAATCTATTTGACTGATGAACGATGGAATCATATTTTAGAGTTTCATCATGAAAATTTCTTATGACCAAGACGGGGATATATTGGAAGTACAATTTATGTCTGGTAAACCTGGTAATCGCACGGGTATAGGTTTGACCGAACAAATAACAATTTTTTGTGATGCTTCCTTTCAAACAACTCTCGGTTTTGCCGTTTTAGCCTATTCAAAGTTATTAGCTTTGCCTGAATTACCGTTAGAGGAATTGCGTCGTTTCCCTGAAGATATTCAAAGTAAAGTAAAAGGGCTTCTTACCCGATCACCGCTCAATCATTTTTTGTATCTGGTTGACGATAAGATCGGTGTCGAAGATGTGCGAATATCTGAATTGGTGGCAATAGGGTAATTCGTAATCCGTAATTTTGACAAAAAAATCTTTTGATCACAAATCAAGCGAGGTTAATAGATGAAAACCATCAAAATCTTGTCCTGGAACGTCAATGGCATTCGTGCTATCCATCGCAAAGGAAATTTTGAAGACGTATTTAAAGAACAGCCTGACATCGTCTGCATTCAGGAAACCAAAGCTCATCCCGATCAACTCGATGATGCAATTATGAAGATTACAGATTACCATGCCTATTTTGAAGCGGGCGGGCGAAAGGGATATAGCGGCGTTGGGCTTTATTCAAAGCAAGAACCAAAAGAACTAAAGACTGGATTTGGAATCGAAAAGTTTGACAACGAAGGCAGAATCCAGATTGCTGATTACGAGGATTTTGTGCTGTTCAATATTTACTTTCCCAATGGGAAAGGCTCGAAGGAACGATTGCAGTACAAAATGGATTTTTATGATGCCTTCCTTGAATATGCTGACAGATTAAACAATGGGGGCAGAAAAATTGTCGTGACAGGCGATGTCAATACCGCTCATAAAGAGATCGACCTGGCTCGTCCCAAAGAAAACGAAAAAGTCTCTGGATTCCTTCCCGAAGAGCGTGAGTGGATCAATAAATTTTTGAGTCACGGTTACCTGGATAGCTTTCGTATGTTCAATCAAGAACCTGGTCAATACACCTGGTGGGATTTGAAATCCCGAGCACGGGAACGGAATATCGGCTGGCGGATCGATTATTTTTATGTGAGTGAAAACTTTAAGGAAAATGTAAAGGCAGCGTATATTTTGCCCACTATTATGGGTTCGGATCATTGCCCGATTGGGATTGATGTGATGATTTGAATTTTAAATCATTTTCCAAACGAATGATCAAGTTGTGATCTTTAGAATATAATTTTACAAATTAATCATTGAAAGACAACCTCTGCAGGCTGGACAAACTTCACTTTACTGTATTAGTAAGTCTTGCATATTTCTATTCTTTCTTGATTCCAAACCGCTGAATCATTCTTCTAAGTGTGCCTTTATCAATGTTCAATTCTCTTGCTGTTGCTAATTTTTTCCAATTGTTTCGAATAAGAGCCTGTTCAATTGCCCTTTTTTGTATTGTTTGTAAAGTTAACCCGGTTGTGAGTTCTCGCTCTTCTGTCAATGATTTTGGTTGAAAGTAATCGGGAAGATGCTGCAGGTGTATCATATCTGCTCGACAAAGTATATATGCATATTCAATAATATTTTCCAGCTCTCGTATATTACCAGGGAATTCATATCGCATTAAAATTGAAAGCCCTTCATCAGAGACACCGATAATGTTTCTCCGTTTTAATCGATTAAAACGACTGATAAAATGATCAATTAAAAGTGGAATGTCTTCCTTTCTTTCTGAAAGAGAAGGCAATTTAATCGTTACCACATTCAAACGATAGTACAAATCTTCTCGAAATGCTCCATTTTTTACCAACTGAGGCAAGTCTCGATGAGTGGCAGCAATTATTCGTACATTAGCTTTTAATAATTCAATTGCTCCTAAAGGTTCGTAAGTTTTCTCTTGAATTACTCGAAGCAATTTAACCTGCAGCATCGGAGAAATATCCCCAATTTCATCCAAAAATATTGTTCCTCCTTCTGCTAACGCAAATCGACCTGGTTTATCCTTCTTGGCATCGGTAAATGCACCTGCTTTATAACCGAACAATTCTGATTCCAACAAAGAATCGGGCAAGGCACCGCTATTAACTACAATCAGTGGCTTTTGAGCTCGATGACTTAAATTATGAATAGCACGAGCAAACAATTCTTTTCCAGTACCGCTGTCGCCGAGGATAAGTACTGTACTATCACTTTCCGCGATGTCAGGTAATATATCAAAAATCTTATGAATTTGCTTATTTTTACTGATAATATCTTGAAATGAATATTTCTTCTCCAGTTGCTTTCGGAGTTCTGCAATTTCAGAAAGGTCACGAAATGTCTCTACGCCGCCAATGATTTTACCTTTAGCATCTTTTAACGGCGCTGCACTGATGCTGATGGGAATCTGGTCTCCGTCGGCATTTACAATATAAATTGACTGATTAGTAATTGGCCGGTTAATTTCGATGCTTCTCTTTAGTACACATTGTTTATCGCAAATATTGGAATGAAACACATCCCGACAGGTGCTTCCTAATGCCTCCTGGCGAGGGACACCAGTAATTTGCTCGGCAGCTTGATTAAAAGAAGTTATTCTGAAATCACGATCAACCGTAAAAACACCATCTGCAATACTGTCTAAAATGACTTCTGTATGATATTTCTGTAAATCCGTGAGTGACAAATCTTGGCTCGCTTTAGTCAAAATCTTTGTTAGTCGATATAAAATTCATAATTATTCAGAATCCCGATAAAATGCAAGGATTTTCTCAACTACATCTTCGGGCGTATCAGCAAATTGGAATAATAACAAATCTTCATGGGAAATTTTATTTTGAGATAATAATGTTCCTTTAATCCAATCAATCAATCCTTTCCAGTAGTTAGAATCAACTAAAATGACTGGAAATTTACCGATTCGATGAGTTTGAATTAATGTTAACGCTTCCCAAAGTTCATCCAGGGTACCAAAGCCACCTGGCAAAATGATAAATGCTTTTGCATATTTTACGAACATTACTTTTCGAATAAAAAAGTATCTAAAATCTAATTGTAGATTTGCATACGAATTTGGTTTTTGTTCAAATGGAAGATCAATATTTAAACCAATCGATGCTCCCCCAGCTTCAGCGGCGCCTCGATTGCCGGCTTCCATGATACCAGGACCGCCACCAGTAATTATACCATAACCAGCATCGACTAATTGGTGTGCGATTTTACGTGCCAATTCATATTCCGCATCTCCTTCCCTTGATCTCGATGAACCAAACATGGTTACACAATCACCCACCTCGGAGAGTTCTTCAAATCCCTCCACAAATTCTGAAATAATTCGAAACACCCGCCAGCTATCTTCGATAAACATCTTTTCAACCTGTTCATTATTCGGTTTGTGACTCTTGCTTTTTAACATGGCGCCTCCCCACTCTATTTTAAATAAATCATCCTCTTAATCTCTCTAAAATCACCAGAAGTCATTCGATAGTAATATATCCCGCTTGCGACGTGGTTACTCTGCTCGTCGTTTCCTGACCATACGCATTGGTAGATACCAGGGCTTTTATAATCATCTACCAATATCTTAATTAATTTTCCTTCTACTGAGAATATTTCAATTTTCACCTGTCCAGGATTTTGCACCTCATATTGAAATTGAGTCGTGCTGTTAAATGGATTCGGATAGTTTTGAGAAAGTTTCCATTTCATTATTAAATGATTGTCTGAAAAATTTACCATAGTAATTCCAATACTGAATTGCCACTCTTGCTCAGTCTTAAAACCAGGAATATTGGTGACTTCAAGTTTTACTGTGTGATTGGAAAAAGCCAGATCGCTATTGGGAGTGAAACTAATTTCATTGTGTTGTACATTACTGACTGAAGTAATATCCACGCCATCCAGGTAAAATTTAATCGAATCTAAATTAATTCCAAAAAAATCATCGTTAAAGTGAGCATAAATTTGCGGACGAGATGTATTTACAATTGCATCTGGCAATGGGCAAAGGTTATCTATAAGGGGATAACCTTTTATAACAAAAACTCTATAAAAAAGGTTATTTGATTTATTGACTTCTTTTAAAAAATTATCTTCATCTACCCAAACACCCATTGCCTGTTTAGAACTTGGTAAAGAATCTGGCAGTTGGACAATCGTATCTATTTCTAAAGAGTCATCGGGAACTATTTCGGGGATAGAAATTTTTCTTAAAATAAGGTCGCTTTTGTTAAAATATCGATTTGACGATAAATAGAGGCTTACGGAACAAGAATCACTGGGGAGCAGTCCTTTATTATAAACTTTAAATTGAATTGGTACCTCCTCTCCTACAGTTAGAGTATCTGACAATACGAAATCAGAAGGAGCTAAATCAGTGGCATCTAATCGCATATAAATCAAACAGTGAACGATGTTAAGATTTGCGTGCCCGTTATGATAACCAGGCCAATCGTAGATTACATTTTTACCATCATAATTCATGTACCCTTGATTTTTATCACCGTAAGGATCATTTATCATGACACTTCGTTGAGTGCTGTTATATCCAATTCCCAATATATAATGACCCGAACTTGTTAAACTGTTCAATATCACTGCGGGAAATTGTTCGTCAATCTCATTGCTAAATTTAGTATAAGAAGGACTCCAATCCACTGAGGAACTGATTTTATGTTGCCTTGCATAAGTAGCCATATATTCTTTGGTATTTGCCCAATTGTTTTTAATGATAAATCCATATCCACCGTAGCCAAGGTTGCCATTTGGGTCGTAACCTCCAATGTTATATGTATAGCCATTAAAGCTATATATTTCACAGATATAACGTCCATATTCGCTTGTGTGAGAATAGGGCCAGGAGCAATTACAAGCCCAGGCAGGCAATACATCATAATAAGCTAAAGCCATCATTGCCGAAGTTGCTCCACATGCCCAGTGACCATTGAACCAATTTGGGGTATCATAAACTTGATGTAAATATGGCGCTTCAAAGGATTGCTTTTCTATTTCATAATTCAATTCAGGTGTTATATTTCGTAAGGGCTTTAATGGTTGACTAAGTGGTTTTAATTCGCTAAGCAAAATTTTTTGCTGAGTTTCAATCTGAATTTTTTGTTCAAATTGACTCAGTTTTTCAATGGTCAAATAATTTTCTGAGCGATAAACTAATTTATGAGTTTTGGTTGAATAATTTAAAAACCGAATTTGCCCCTTTAATGACACATCTAAAAGTTGTTTGTCAGTTCCATCAAAATGACAAATGACTGGACGTGAAGAAACTAATTGAAACCGATCGTCCCACTCTTCTTCGCAAAAAAGTAAACTCTCCCCGTTCTCCATCCAATTGGCTGAACTACCTCGACCAATCTTATAGGAGGTGCTTGTCAATAGGTCAAACGAATATAAGTAGCCAGTTAAACTACTGGCAACTATCTTCTTGCTATCTGACGACCAGATTGGATTAAAATATCCATCTGAACTAGAAGTAATTTTTGTTTTGCTACCAGTTGTAAGATTCAAAATCCAGAGTTGGTCGCTAATATCATTGTAAACTACCATCTTGCCGTTAGGAGACAGTGGAGCTAAATTAGCATAGCAGTCCAGCTTATAATGATAAGCAGGTTGAAATTCTGAATTTAAAATATGGAGATCGTTTACAATTGTAAATGCAATCAAACCGTTTTCAGAAAGGGTTGGTACTCCAGCAGTTGAGGAAAGGGAATACAAGGGGATTATCTCCTGCCGCTTCAGGTCGTAATACACCGGTTGCTGTGCATTTTCTCCCTGAATTAATTTAAAGTAGATTCGAGAACCGTCTAAAGACCAACTGGCACAATAACCAGCACCAGGATTAACAGCAATTGTTTGAAACTGATTTGTTTTGACTGAAAACAAATATAATCCATGATAATCTTCTCCACTAAAAAGTATCTCTTCACCGGTGGGGGATAGAGTTGTGCGGGAAATTTGCGGAATAAACGAGTCCATTTCTGGTAGATTTTGGCCAAGGATTGTTGCACTCCAACATAAAAAATAACCTAAAAGAACAATATTTTTGTTGAACCGAATCATTTTATCACCTTATCTTGTTTTAAAAAGTTAATGTAGCATAATTTGTTTTAAGATGCAATGAATTTTTATTTTGATTTTTTAGTTGTTTAATTTAAAAAGACTTGCTATATTATATTTAAATCAAAATTAATGGTGATTGATTTTAATCAAATGAATGAACTTGAGAAAAAAACCATCCGCCTCGACAAATGGCTAAAAATTAGCCGTATTATCAAAACAAGAAACCAGGCAGCAGAAGCATGTAATCAAGGCAAAATAAAAGTGAACGATCAAATTGCCAAACCCTCAAAACTGGTAACAACTGGCGATACGGTTTCGGTTAAATTTAAATGGCGCACTCGCACTTTCGATATTGTGGATATCGTGCATAAGAGTATAAAAGCTGCGGATGCCAAATTGCTTTATCAAGAACATGAACTCTCGCCCGAGAAAAAGGAAGATGAAGATATTCGGAGTCTTTTTTATCAGGCGGCTAAATCGAATCGTCCTAAGTATAAAGGACGTCCGACCAAAAAAGAGAGACGAGAGCTAGAGAAATTTCGAGGACGGATTAATTCTTCGTAGGAAAAAGCTAAAAATATCATAAACTGATCGGTTATTTCTCTTTAACAACTTTCGGGGGTGAGATAAAATAAGCAAAAAGCAAAGGAATTAATCTATCAGGATTTTGTTTTTTGAAAATCGTCTGGTTTGAAAGCCTACAAAAATTTTTAAAATTCAGCACTTAGCTTAACCAAAAAAACCAAAGATTAATAACAATAGCGCTTTTCAAAATATATGCAAAAACTAAAAATCCCTCCATTCACATCGGGTGGATTGATCCTTTCATATAAATGCAGTAACGTATGTCGACATTGCATTTATGCCAGCTCGCCTAAATGGAAAGATTGGATAACTGAACAGGATTTGAAAATTTTTTTAGCTCAAATAAAGCAATTTGCTCCACATCAGCGGGGGCTGCATCTCGCCGGCGGGGAGCCATTTCTTAATTTTGAACTAACCTTACGAGCAGTTGAACTCTGCATCGAATATGACACCTCCCTTCAATATGTGGAGACCAATGCTTTCTGGTGTGAAAATGATGATTTAACTGCCTATCAATTAAACCTGCTTAGAGAATCTGGTTTGCCTGCCATTTTAATCAGTGTGTCTCCATTTCACAATGAATTTATTCCTTTTGAACGTACTGATCGAGCTATTAATATCGCTCGAGAAATATATGGACCTTACAATGTGCTGATATATACAAGCTATTTCTATGAACAACTTCAAGATTATCATCCAAATAATAGAATCCCTTTTAATCGTTATCTCAATACAATTGGTCATGAAAAGGCTGCTCAATCCTTTATTATGCATTATGGATTGGTTCCCTGTGGAAGAGCAGTTACAAGGTTAAATTTTCTCTATCAAAAACAGGTAGCAGAGGCATTTTTTAATAACAATTGTTTACAAGAAATTACCAATCCCGAGCACATTCATATCGATCCTTACGGAAATTATATTGCTAGCTTTTGCGCAGGGATTTCACTCGGAGATGCCCATGATTTAGGAAAGCTGTTCGATCAAAGCAATGTCGGAGAACGCCCCCTCATTGAAATTCTGGTGACTTCGGGGATCGAAGGATTATTGCAACTGGCACAAGATCAGTTCGATTATCAGGTTTTACCAGATGGTTATATCGCTAAATGCCATCTGTGTCAGGACATTCGTTCTCATATTGTTAGGGTGACCGATCAATTCGAGGAATTGAAACCTATTGAGTTTTATAGGAATTTGTAAGATTTTTTTTGCTATTCTTTTATGGTTTTGTATTTATGAATCTACTATAAAAAGGATTTTAACCGCTAACTGCGCTAATTTAAAAGAATTGACTTTATTAAAGTTAGAATTAGCAAAATTGGAAAATTAGTGGAATTAGCGGTTTTTAGAGTACATTCATTTATCCTTCAAAATAAAATTTTACATCTCTTTCATCAAATACTCAATTCCCAAAGCCTTCAATCGATCTTTATCAAGCTCTCCTTCTTCCGTATTATCTATGTACCGTTCAAACTCAATGGTCACTGTTCCTAAATCAGTGGTTCCGCTAATAGTTCCTTCTTTAACTGTCATTTGCAAAAGAGATTTATTAAGAAAAAACACCTGGTTAAAAATTCGATCTATTTCGCGGCTGTCCAATTTAACCAGAGTTTCGTGATGGATATTTGCCAAAGTTAAGCTAACTAGAGCATCTTTCAATTCAACCGTTGAACGTTTTTCCAATTCATCGCTTATCTGTTTGGCAGTCAGTTCACCACAATCGATTGGATCCAGTTTAAACATTGGACGCGAGGGAATTTCTACATACTCCAATACTTCTTTTTCTAAATCAAACATTACATATCCTGTTGGATTGCCAGCCTCATTGAAACTGGTTCTTTCAGTAGAGCCAGAATAAATGACATTTGGCTTGATTTTGATGTGCTTGTGGTAATGACCGAGTGCAATATAATTTAAAACAACTTTAGAAACGGATTCTGGATCAGGAAGTTTTTGCTCGTTAAACTCTCCCATTGAAAATGATTTTTGCCCTGCCCACGAACCATGTGTTACTAATATTTGATATTTTGCTTCTTTAACGGGTTTGAGTTGTTCAAATGCTGTTTGCAATTCTTCTGATAATGAGCAATGGGGAATACAATGAACAGCACAATCTTTGATTTCAAATTTTTCATACTTGCTTTGAAAAGCAGCAGATACCTCTGGAAAGAGTAATATAGATTCAAATATCGATCCAGTAGCACGGATTTTCGGTGTGGAGTGATTGCCTGAAATTAAAATGAAAGGGATACCTGAATCGCTAACTTTCTGAATTCCTTCCAGTGCAACGGCAATCGCTCGATTTGTCGGGCGTGAAGTATGAAACAGATCACCAGCGTGAAGGACAAAGTCTGGCTTCTGTCGAAGTATTTCTTCAATCAAAATATTCCAGGCATTATAAAAATCTTGTTCCCGTTGATTAATTCCAGTATTGGGATCGATTTTATAATAGTCTGAGTAGCCAAGGTGCGTGTCGGAGCAATGGATGAATTTCATGCTTCAATCTTTTATTTTTAAAACGCGGATTAATAAATGAGACGTGAAACGGCAGACGTGAATCTGATTACTTATTAATGTTTACAAGATTACTGATTAATGTTCACAATTCCCTTTTGACATTTCCTATCTCATGTCTTTCTTTTTACCTAAGAAAATCCGTGTCAATAGTTCAAATTAATATGCAGGCCTAATATTCCCCGAAACCAGCCGATAATCGCCAAAGCCATACTCGTCATAAAATTCAAAAGTCTCTCGGATTTCTTCATAATACCAAATTTCATAATTCCCTTTTGTATACGCAGTGGGTGTTGTCTGCTGAATTCTGTCTGGTGGACCATAGACAATATAGACCCTTCCCCGGTCTGTTTTCCAGCCAGAAGATCTGGAATAACTAAAGTTTTTATTTGCATATTCCACACGTTTGTAAAACTCATTAAACAATTCATTCTCTGGTGTCCCCGGCGTGGGATCCCGCTGATTCCAGAATTCCCTGAATGCCTTCTCCGCTTCTTCTTCAGAAGCATTATTCATTTTTTTCCAATCATCTCCATCAGTAACATAGCGGAGTGGTTCAATCATATTTTCAATTGCCAAACCAGCAAAGCCCTCCCTACCGCTTATAAATATAACATCCTTTATTACCAATTTTGACTGATTACCGGAAGTAACTTTCAATTGTAATTTATTTACACCCTGAACCATGCTTTCCTGGTTTATCTGCAACAGAATTTTTGTTATCGGATTTTTAGGAATAATATCCTCAGAAAAGCTGAAGCTTTCTTTTCCACTGTTCGATTTTAAATTTGATTCAATTTTCAGTTCACTATTTTTATAAGGTGTTATTATTTCAGCATACAAGTAGATTTTTTCCTGAACAGGGATACCAAAAGACGGAATGATATTGCTTGGCTTGATCGTATCGGTTTTGGTTGTATTTAAAAATAGCACATCACTCAAATTTAATTCGTTGAGATCAAAAGCCCTGATCTTTTTCTCTCTCTCCTGAACACCTATTCGGTTAGAATTTAAATCCAATAGTCGTATTTTAAAAAAATAGTCGCCGGGAGAAAGCTTAAATTGAAAATGCCTCACATCTTTGATTTTAGGTTCTATTGTAGCTGCATATTGTTCTTCTGTTGCCTTGAAAGTTCTATCTTCAGTTAAAACAGAAACACCTTTACTGTCAGAAATTCCTATATTTATCTGGTATCGTGCAGAATAGACATCACCTTGCTTTAAATATTGCAAATGAATATTCTGAATCCAAATATAAATATGGGTGGTTGATATTTCGGATGCTTCGTCAGGAAAGGAAACAATCTCGTAATAGAAGTTCGGAAGCAAATTCTCTTTGTCTTGCGAAGCAATTTCGCCAACAAATAGAAGGAAAAAAACACTTAAAATTGCTATATTTATCTTCAACATGGTTACCTCACTTAATTTTTAGAAATCTAATCCAAGAGACCAATAGTACATCGGACTGCTAATGCCATCAAAATCTGTTCGCCAGGCTGCATCTAATCTTAACAAGAAAATGTATAAGTTAACACGAATTCCATATCCGAATCCTGTAACCACATCTTTAACATATTTGCTCCCATCTGGTTTAGTATCAAGGAAACGCCATCCATCATTCCTTGACCAGGCTGATCCAATATCAACGAAAAAAGATCCCTGGATGTTCTGCAGACCGATAGGTAATGGAAATCTCGTAATAAAATATTGTACAAATGGGAAACGGAATTCCATGTTAATTAGCGCTGCACGCGTGCCAACTTTTTCGTATAAATATGCTCCTCGCAACGGCATCATCCATTCTGAGAGAAAAAATTGATCTACTGAACCGTAATCAATTTGTGAAAAATATTTATAGTTTAACCAATTCTCAACGCCCCCCATGATAAATAATGTTGGATGTTTACCATAACTTGCACCGCCAGCAAAGCGCATGGCAAAAGTATATTCTCTGCCAAAGGAGATGTAATGTCTGAAATCAAAGCTGGTCGTAAAAAATTCTTTCCCTTGCTCACTGACTTTTGGACTTCCAATAACGCTTAAATAATATCGACTTCCTCTACTCGGACCAATGTATCCCCAGATTGAATTATCCTTTGAATATGAAATATTCGGCATGAATATAGAATAATTTATCCTTGGGATAATTGGAAACATTAGATTATCTTGAATAATATTATAAAATTGAGCGCCAACTTCAATTCGTCTAAATCTTGATAAGGGATATGTTGTATACGCAGCCAGACCTCGACGCAAAAACCGAACAGTACCCAGGTTTGTGTAAAAAAAGTTGACAAATTGAAAACCAGTAACGGACCAATTTAATCTTCGCTTCAGGTTAGAGTATCCCAATAAAAAATCACTATTGTTTAAATCCCTGATAATATTGGCTCCAATCAGTATTTGATGATCTCCAAGCATATCACTTAAATATAGTTGTGTTAGGGCAGAGAAGCCAAAAAATGGATCATATCCTGCGTACCCACCGACATTGTCGATACTAAATTTTATTTTGTAGTCTTTGGTTTTATATTCTCCTGAATTTTCTTTATATTCTTTTTCTGTCAATTGCACTTCCTCAATCGGCTTACTTTCGATTCCTGTTATATTTCCTTTTCTAAAATTGCCACCGAAAATATAACGGGAAAAATCCTGATCCTGTCTTGCAGATGTGGTAATCTTATCGGCTTCCTGCTTCGTTTCAACATCATAATCCCCACCTTGTTCAAGCTCTCTTTTTTCTGTTATAAATGCTGTAGGTATCGGTTCTACATCCTCTTCGAGAAAACTCAAAGGATCTGTTGCAATATAAATATCATATCCTGCATTTGAAAACGCAGTAAACGCCAGACGGTCGCTCTTTTTCCCAACTGAAATTTGGACAATTCCAGTAATCATATCGGTAAGCACCCCTGTTTCATCCGTTTCCATATCCATGTAGTAAATGTTAGAGATCCCACTCTCGTCAGAAATGTAGAGCAAATATTTGCCTTTCGGCGACCATTCCGGCGAAGTTTCATTTGCATCTGAATTGGTCAACCGGCGAAAATCCGAACCATCTGCGTTAATAATATAAATATCATTTGTATGATAATCATGATTTTCCATTCCAAACTCTTCGCTCAGCATTTCAGGCTCGATATACTCCTTTCGGTCGGAAATAAAAACCAATTTCGTCCCATCAGGTGACCAGTGGGGTTCGGCATCGCTAAATATATCATTAGTAAGCTGGCGAAGTTGTTCGGTTTTATAATTATAGATATAGATATCAGAACAACAGTTTTTCACACCAACAAAAGCAATTTCATTAGTAACAGGCGACCACGCTGGCGCGAATAAGCCATCCAATCCAAATTTATAGCTTGTTTTTATTCTTCTTTTATCAACATCAAGTATATTTAATGCATCTTCGCCAGCAGCCCGTGAAGTAAAGGCAATGTATTTTCCATCTGGCGACCAGCTCATACCCGGTCGAAGCCATTGCAATTCTTCCAGATCAGCCTTCTTTTGTCCTGATACTAATTGGACTATCTGCTTTTTATCTGTTGCAGATACCATATAAATATCAAAATAGCCTGAGCGATCAGACAGAAAAGCCACACGATCTCCAGTTGGAGAAACGGCCGGGCTATTATTAATAAAATTTTTCCACTCAGTATGATCAGTCAACGTTTGAGCATAATGATCCGGTTGCTTTCGATTTGCAATTTCAGGCCAATATTTCTTGCGCATATATTGTTGCCATTTCTTATTAGATTCTTCAAGCGGCTCGTTCAGTGCAGATCGCCATGCCTTGGAAAAATTTCGGGTCGTACGTAACCGCTGTAACAATTCGGTTACCTTTTGTCTACCATGAACATCCTCAACATAGCGCAACACTGCTTGCCCCCCTTTGTAGGCGAGAAACGCCTGAAGATAAGGTATCGGCGGCAGGTAGCCAGCAAGAGTCGCGTCACGGACATACATATCCGATTCTGTATCCCAGCCGATGGATGTGTATTCTGCAAGTCCCTCGATGAACCACAAAGGCGGCGCAGATCGAGAAATACCCTGAATTATCGATCCTGTGCCGGAACCATACAGAAATTGTAACATGACTGCATGGGTTAGCTCATGATGAATAACATGGCGAAATTGTTCGAAAGAACCATCAAAAGGTATTACTACGCGATTCTTTAGAAATTCTGTAAAGCCTCCGACTGATTCTTCTACAACAGTAGGGGAAGTATTTGTCTCTGTAAAATCGTTATGAGATCGATAAATAATAATTGGGATTCGATCGGTTAATTCATAGTTAAAAAGTTTGCTCAGGGATACATAAGACGATTCAGACACACTCGCAGCAAATTCCGCCAAGCGTCTTCCGCCCTGGTAATAATAAAGGTCAAAATGACGAGTCTGAATGTATTCCCAATCTTTATTTTCATATTGCACCTTGTTACGACCGTATTTTTGTGCAAAAGAAAGATTATTTATAAACATAAAAATCAAGATTAACAAAAATATTTTTTGGATATGTCTCATTATTTATCACCTATCTTTTTTAAAATTTTAATCTATATGTCAATGATGTAATGGAATAGTGTACCATCAATCCAACACTCCATTCCTCCTTAACATTTGTGATTATTATTTTCGGTAAATAACTATCTTAAAGGCAGCAATTTTCTATTTTGTAATTATTTAATTAGACTCAAAATTTAAAAATTTGATTCACTTTAAATCTCTTAACTTCTCACTATCAGATGAATCCCCAGCCCCAAACTCAACAAAATGGAAAAAAGCAAATGAAGTTGCACATTAAATCCCGCTGCCTGGGGTAACACTTCTGGATTATCATGATTTGCATTAACAATTTTCCAGATTTTAGGTAACAACAGAATATATGGAATTAGAGATATTAGAATTATCCAACCGTTGTCTTTCAAAATTATAGACAACACAATTACATTTAACATCAGAATAATTTGCACCATCAAATAAATATCGCTTGTTGCCCGTGTGCCGAGTCTTGCAGCAACGCCCAATTTTCCCGTATCACGATCTGCTTTGAGATCGATTAATTGACCAAGCAATAGAATTGACAAAGTGCTAATCCCTGTAATTGGCATCGCTGTGATAATCGTTGGGTGCAATCCAACATTTTGACTTACTGCTGCAACAAGAATTGCCATAGGACCAAAAGCGAACCAGACAGAAATTTCGCCCAATCCTCTATAACCCAATTTTATTGGCGCGGCAGTATAATATTTACTAAAAAATGCCGAAAGCAAATATAATCCCCAGAGATATGGCCAGAGTGACCGATCAATGAAAAACATTAATGCAACAGTGGCAATTAACGCCACGATCAATCCAGTTCGCGCTAAAAAATACATCTTTGGCATCAACTCTGGATGGTCGAGCAACACCCCAGACCCGCCGCTAAATTCATTTCTGTGTACATTAATTTTATCTGTACCCTGAATGGTGTCATAAATATCATTATAAACATTTGTAGCAACGTGTAAACCAATACCCATAATTATGACGAATAAAAAGCCCCAAATATTTACAGAAAATTTTATTGAAATCGCAATCAATGTTCCAGCTAATAATGGTGAAATAATGGATGAAAGAAAAGGTGCTCGTACCATTTTTAAGATGCTTACTTTATTGGAATTCATTATTTGTTTACCTTACAGTAATTATCAATTTATTACTTGAAATAAATAAATATTATTTTTACTTTTTATTTAACTGAATTCCCTCAAAAAAGTTTAAAACGCTTAACTTATTTTTCAAAGTATGATAAATTATATTAGGTCATTATGGCGCCCTGCAGTTTACCATGGGAAGGGTAAAAAAGCCAACTATTTTGAAGGATGGTTCTATAAAGTCGTTGACGAAGCCAAGGTAAATGTTTACGCATTTATTCCTGGCGTCATTCTTGGAGAGGATTCTCACGCCTTTATTCAAATCCTTGATGGACAAACGCATCAGTCAAGTTACCTTCGCTTTCCAATAGCTAATTTTAGAGCAGCAAAAAATAAATTTGAAATTCAAATTGGTAACAACATTTTTACATCAAACTTCATGGATTTGAACATTGATTCGCCGAAAAGCAATGTAAAAGGCAAACTTATTTTTACCAACTTGAAGCCCTGGCCAGTTAGGCTTTTCTCTCCAGGAATAATGGGATGCTACGCTTTTGTGCCGTTTATGGAATGCTTCCATGGTGTAATTAGTTTAGATCACCAAATTGAGGGCAACCTTTCTATCAATGAGCAACAAATTGATTTTAGAAGAGGAAGGGGATATATTGAGAAGGACTGGGGTAAATCTTTTCCAAGTTCTTATATCTGGATACAATCGAATCACTTTGATCAGAAGGGTGTAAGCCTGGTTGCCTCTGTTGCAAAAATACCGTGGCTTACCAGCTCCTTCAGAGGTTTTATTATCGGTTTATTGATTGACGGCAAATTATACAAATTTACAACCTATACTGGTGCAAAAATTAAATATTTGAACCTAAGTAATTATCATGTTAAATTAGAAATTAATGATAAAAAATTTAAATTAAAAATTGAGGCGCAACGGAAAGAAGGAGGATTATTGCTTGCCCCCTATAAAATGACAATATTTAAAAAGGTTTCTGAGACGTTGAGTTCACAGGTAAAAGTTGATTTATATGAGCAGAATAAAAATAGAGAAGTATTAATTTTTTCTGGTGAGGGTAAACCTGCAGCGTTGGATGCTAACGGGAAGCTCGAAGAAATAATAGACGTTTTTAAATGAATTGCTGTAATGAACAAAATTTAATTTAAATTACGCTTGAATTTTGGTGTTTTTTTATTTATATTACAATCAATTCAATTATTACAACATCGTGCTATGATTAGTGAAGATAAAAAATATATGAACCGGGAGATTAGTTGGCTTTCTTTCAATGAAAGAGTTTTGCAAGAAGCCGCTGATCCAAATGTTCCGCTGATTGAACGGCTGAAGTTTCTGGGTATCTATTCTTCTAATCTTGATGAATTTTTCAGAGTTCGTGTCGGCTCATTGCAGCGGATGATTGATGCTGGAATTAAATCGAAGACCATTTTCGGCGGCACTCCCAAAAAAATCTACAAAGAAATCCACGATAAAGTCGTATCGTTAGGTGATAAATTTGATAGAGTTTTTGAAGAGCTTCAGGAAGAACTGAAAAAGGAAAAGATTTTCATCATTGACGAATTGCAACTGAATGAAGATCAGGAAAAATTTGTTCAAAACTATTTTGAGCAGCAGGTTCGTCCCAGGTTGGTTCCGATCATGCTGGATTCGATTCCTGATTTTCCATATTTAAAAAACCAGGTGATTTACCTCGCTATTCGTATGTCACGGCAGGATAATACGTCCAATGTCAGATTCGCCTTAATTGAAGTTCCTGCTGATATTCTTCCTCGATTTGTCGTTTTGCCCAAAATTGAGGATAAAAATTTCATTATCATGCTGGACAATGTGATCCGTTTTGGTTTGAAGGAAATTTTCGCCATTTTTGAATATAACAAATTCCAAGCGTACACCATTAAATTAACTCGCGATGCTGAGATTGACATTGAAGATGATGTAACCAAAAGCTTTTTTGAAAAAATTTCAAAGTCTGTTAGAAAACGAAAGTTAGGACTACCTGTCCGATTTGTTTACGATCGGGAAATGCCTAAAGATTTATTGAATTTCATTTTAAACCGCAGTAGCCTGAAAAATTTTGAGAATATCATCCCGGGGGGGCGTTACCACAACGCCAAAGATTTTATGAGTTTTCCCAATGTTGGATCCGAAGAATTGAAATACAAGAAAGTCATTGCCCTGCATCATAAGGCATTTCAAAAACATCAAAGCATGTTCAAAGCAATTCGTGAGAAGGATATTCTGCTTCATTTTCCATATCATTCTTTTCATCATATTATCGATCTGTTACGGGAAGCTGCGATTGATCCCCAGGTAAAATCTATCAAAATGACTCTGTATCGAGTCGCAACGAATTCCAATGTGATGAACGCCCTGATTAACGCCAGCCGGAACGGCAAAGCTGTGACTGCCGTAATTGAGTTGCTGGCACGATTTGATGAGGAAGCCAATATCTATTGGACAAGAAAACTTGAAGAGGAAGGTGTCAGAATTATCGATGGAGTACCTGGATTAAAGGTTCATGCCAAACTGTTGCTCATCAGCCGTGAAGAAGATGGGAAGACGGTTCAATATGCGAACATTGGCACAGGCAACTTCAATGAGACCACAGCAAAAATTTATGCTGATCATGCATTGCTGACGGCTGATAAAAGGATAACAAGAGAGGTCAACAATGTCTTCAAGTTTCTTAAAAATAACTATAAGACCTTTGCCTATCGGCATCTGCTGGTCTCTCCTTTTTACATGCGTCGTAGAATTGATAAGCTCATTAAAAAGGAAATTGAAAATGCGCTGGCAGGAAAAGAGGCATACATTTATGTAAAATTAAACAGCCTGGTCGATCGTGCGACAATTAATCGACTGTATGAAGCGAGTCAGGCCGGTGTTAAAATTAAAATGATTGTTAGGGGAATTTGTTCGCTGGTGCCTCGCATTTCTGGTCTCAGCGAAAACATTGAAATTTTCAGCATTGTTGATAAATATCTTGAACATTCTCGCATATTCATCTTTTGCAACAGCGGTGACGAACGATATTACATTTCTTCTGCTGACTGGATGATTCGAAACCTGGATAACCGTGTCGAAGTAGCGGCTCCAATCTATGATAAGCGCATTCAAAAGGAGTTGAAGGATTATCTTGAAATCCAGTTCAAAGATGGCATCAAAGCCCGATTGATTAATGAAATACAGGATAATCCATATCGAAAGGACACTTTCAATCGAACTTATCGAGCTCAGGAAGATATTTATGAATTTTTGAAAGATGAGGCGTAAGATGGGAAGAAAGATGAACTCCACTTTTGAAGTGAAGTCTATCTTTTTATTGTATTATTTCCAACTCAGGCGGATGGATTCGCTAAATAATTCCTTATCTTAATAACATTGGGATTATTTCAGGGCGTTGGGATCCAAACTTTGTCATTTTATTTAAATTTAAACAAGATTGCTCATGTCAAATATTTTGACCTTCAAAATCCCCGATTCGTGGAACTCTCAAACGATCATAGCTGAAATCTCTAAACACTTTTTAATAAAAAAAAATCCTATAGTTGAACAGAGGCAAACATGCTTTGATACATTCGATTGGCGATTGTTCACTAATGGATATTATTTGATTCAGGAAGAGGAAAAGTATTATCTGAGTTCTACGAAAACAGAAGCACTCGTTGAAAAACCAATTGGCGCGCTTATAACCAACCCTAAATTCTGGTGGGATTTTCCTGAAGGAACATTCAAAGATATGCTAAAAAAATATCTCGATATTCGTGCTCTGATCCCATTATTTGAAATCGAGATAAAAGTTGATCGATTGCTTATTTTAAACAATGATCAAAAAACAGTGGTTAGAGTTCAATTCGAAAATATTTATTTAATCCAGCAAGGAAGGGCCAATGAATTTACTCATTGTATAAAATTGCGAACGGTTCGAGGATACGACCAGGAATTTGTTGAAATTAAAAAATGGCTGAATGAATTGGGAATTATTCAAGAAACAAAAGCGGTTTTCTTGCTGGTGTTAGAAGCAATTGGAAAAAAGCCAGGAGATTACTCGTCAAAACTGAATGTTACCCTATCACCAGATATGACTGTCAGGGAAGCCACTATAATTATTTTAAAATATCTTTTGCATATCATTCAACTGAATGTGGCTGGAATTAAAGAAGATATCGACACTGAATTTTTGCATGATTTTCGAGTAGCGATCAGACGGACTCGTTCAACTTTATCTCAAATTAAAGGCGTTTTTCCGAAAGAAATTAGAGATCGGTTTAAAAACGATTTAGCTGTGTTGCAGAAGACGACCAATCGCTTGCGAGACCTGGATGTTTATTTACTCAATAAAGAAAACTACCAACAGATGTTGCCTGACCATTTACGACCGGGGTTGGAACCGCTTTTTGACCAACTACGCTTAGAAAGAAAAGAAGAGCATAAAAATATAGTTAATGTACTATGTGCAAATTCTTATACAAAGACAATTGAATCGTGGGAAGCATTTCTCAATTCAATTGAAGAGCGGCCAGAGACGAAAAATTCTCATAAGCCTGTTATTGACCTGTCACGAAAATTTATTTTTAAAGCATACAATCAGGTGATCCAAATAGGAAATCAGATTAGGGATTACAGTCCTGCTTCTGAATTACACCAGCTTCGGATCGAATGTAAAAAGCTGCGCTATTTATTGGAGTTCTTTGCATCACTATTTCCAGAGCAGGAAATTTCACTTTTGGTTAAACAATTGAAGAGACTTCAAGATAACCTGGGTGACTATAACGATCTCTCTGTTCAGCAGCGAAGCCTAAAAAAATACCTTGAAACAATAGCTTCAGAATATAAAGATTCACAACAAACAGTTGCAGCGATCGGCGGATTGATCGCAAGCCTGTTTCAACAGCAGCAAAGCGTTCGTAAGGCTTTAGCCCAGACCTTTACTGAATTCAGCGAGCAAGATAATGAAAAGATTTACCAAAAACTCTTTGCTTAGAATAAAAAGATTAGGAGTTCCATTTTGCCAATTATCGCATTGTATCATATTAAAGGTGGTGTTGGGAAAACCGCAACGGCAGTAAATTTATCCTATTTAGCAGCACAGGAGGACGCTAAAACGCTGTTGATCGATCTTGATCCCCAGGGTTCAGCCTCGTTTTATTTTCGAGTAAGGCCCTCAAAAAACTTAAAATCCAGTTCCTTTCTCAAAGGCGGCAAAAAAGTTGATAAAAATATCAAAGGCTCGGATTATGAACATCTCGACATTTTGCCATCAACGCTATCTTATCGAAAGTTGGACCTTCATTTGAATAGTTTAAAAAAAGCGAAGATCAAATTGACACAAGTTTTGCAGCCGTTTGAGAACGAATATCAATTTATCTTTATCGACAGTCCACCAAACATCACGCTTGTTTCAGAAAATATTATCAATACAGCCGATTACATTTTGGTGCCGTTGATTCCTACCACACTTTCGATGTTGACATTTGAAAAACTTCAGCAATTTTTTAAAAATCGAAAATTAAAAGAATCTAAAATCATTGCCTTCTTTTCTATGGTTGAAAAACGGAAAAAATTGCATCAACAAATTATGAAAGAAGTAGCTCACCAGAATCAAATAAATTATTTGACAAATCACATCCCTTATTCAGCAGATATTGAAAATATGGGGATTCGTCGTGAACCGATTTTTTGCTACAAACCAAGTTCCACTGCAGCCAAAGCTTATATAATGCTATGGAATGAATTGAAAGTCCTGGTATCAAAACTATGACTACAAATATAACTAAAGAATTTGAACGAAAATTTTTAGTACGTGAACTTCCTCAAAATCTGGCCGATTATCAAGTCACGACTATTATTCAGGGTTATCTTGCCATTTGCGAAAATGGAACAGAAGTGCGTATCAGAAAAAAGGGTGATCGCTATTATCAGACAATCAAAAGCGGATTTGGATTGGAAAGAGAGGAGGTTGAGATTGAAATTAATCGGCAACAGTTTGAGATCCTTTGGGCGATGACTAAGGGAAAAAGAGTTGAAAAAAAGCGGTACAAAATTCAATATTTCCATTCGATAATCGAATTAGACATCTACAGCGGTATTCTGGATGGCCTGGTCGTGGCAGAAATCGAATTCGCGTCTTTGAAACAAGCTGTATCTTTCATTCCTCCCTCATGGTTTGGGCAAGAAGTAACTGAGGATGAACGATATAAGAATCGGAATTTAGTGCAGTATGGCATTCCAAAAAGTCTTGATGAGGATTTAAAATAAAGCTATGTTAGAAAAAATTGATCTTTCGAAAAAACTCAACAAATCCGAATATAAAACGATCAGCACTGAACTTGAATATAAATTAGGTGAACTTCAGCGCAAAGTGCGAGAGTTAAAAATTCCTGTTATTGTTGTATTTGAAGGGTGGGATGCCGCAGGCAAAGGAACTTTGATCAATCAATTAATGCTGGCAATCGATCCGCGCGGATTTACCGTATATCCCATAAAAGCGCCCAATGAAGAGGAAAGATATCGCCCATTCTTGTGGCGTTTCTGGACCAAAATCCCTGAAACAGGCCGCCTCGCCATTTTTGATAGGAGCTGGTACGGCAGAGTGCTCGTCGAAAGAGTGGACAAAATTGTATCGAAAGAGCTGTGGAGCCAGGCTTACGAAGATATTAATGCGTTTGAAAGGCAACTCGCTGATGATGGGACCGTCATCGTTAAATTTTATCTCCATATTACCAAACAGGAACAGAAAAAGCGATTTGAAAAATTGTTGAAAAATAAATGTACTTCCTGGAAAGTAACTGAGGAAGATTGGCGTCATCATAAACAATATCAACAATACGCAAGAGCAGTCGAAGAAATGCTGGACAAAACAGATACCAATCTGGCACCATGGACCATCATTGAAGCTCATGATCGAAGGTTTGCGATAGTAAAAATGTACAAAACGCTGATCGCTGCGATTGAACGAAGGATCGCTGAAGTCCAAAAATCAGAATATAAATACGAGAAAATAACCGCCAAAGTTGAGGTCATAGATTCTCATGTTTCGATTTTAAACCAGATCGATCTTTCGCATTCCCTATCAAGGGAAAAATACGAAAAGGAATTGAAAAAATACCAAAAAAGGATTCGCGATCTCGAGCACGAAGTATATGTGAAGCGGATTCCAGTTATCATTGTCTATCAGGGTTGGGACGCAGCAGGCAAAGGCGGAAATATAAAACGATTATTGCAAGGGATGGATCCACGGGGTTATGAAGTTGTGCCCGTCGGAGCGCCGAACGATATCGAATTGAATCACCATTATCTCTGGCGCTTTTGGATAAAAATTCCCAAAGCAGGTCATTTCACCATTTTTGACCGATCATGGTATGGCAGAGTGCTTGTCGAACGAATCGAAGGATTCTGTACTGAAACCGAATGGCGAAGAGCCTATCGAGAAATTAAAGAGATGGAAGCGCATCTGGCAAACTATGGTACCGTTATAATTAAATTCTGGCTTCACATCGATTCCGAAGAACAATTGAGGCGATTCAAATCCAGGGAAGTTACGCCGCATAAACAATGGAAAATTGGAGAGGAGGATTGGCGCAATCGGAAAAAATGGGATCAGTATCAAGTCGCAGTGGATGAGATGCTGTTCCGAACTAACACAAGTTATGCACCATGGACGATAATTGAGGCGAATGATAAACTTTATGCCAGAATCAAAGCTATAAAAACAGTCGTTCAAGCAGTTGAGAATCGACTATAAAAATTTGTTTTTAGAATAAAACTTTCCAGAAAATTCCAATTTTGGTAAGAATTAAATTTATATAAAATTGGGATCAAATGTCAACTTTGGACAAAGCAATTTTAATAGCAGCGCAAGCCCATCAGGATCAAAAGGATAGGTATGGTAAGCCTTACATTCTTCACCCCATTCGATTAATGATGAATGTAGATTCAGAGACTGAGAAAATTGTTGCCATGCTACACGATGTTGTCGAAGATAGCAATTGGACTCTGGAGAATTTAAGAGCAGAAGGATTTTCAGCAGAGGTGATTATCGCCGTTGATTGTTTGACGAAACGAGAAGATGAGCAGTATTTTGATTATATCGAAAGAATCAAAACCAATCCCATTGCTCAAAAAGTAAAACTGGCTGATCTTGAAGATAACATGGATTTAAGGCGGATCGATAATCTCACAGAAAAAGATTTACAAAGAATGGAAAGATATCATTCGGCCTGGAAAAAATTAAAGGAATTAGTAAACAATAAATGAGGAATAAAGTGGATATGAAATCAAAAAAAATATATATTTCAGCGGATATGGAAGGGATAACAGGAGTGATTCACTGGGACGAGACAGGAGGTAACAATCCTGATTATCAATATTTTCGAAAAATTATGACCGATGAAGTGAATGCAGCAATCGAAGGTGCTATTGAGAAAGGAGCGACAGAGGTCGTTGTTCGTGACGCTCACGGCAGCGCCAGAAATCTAATCCCTGATAAATTGCATGAAAATTCCAAACTAATTCGTGAATGGTCAAATAGTCCGTTCGGCATGATGGAAGGATTGGATGCCAGTTTTAAAGCGGTTTGCTGCATCGGTTATCATGCTAAAGCGCAGACGCCTTTTGGGACTTTAGCCCATACCATGAGTGGAGCGATTTTTGACCTGAGAGTCAATAAAACTTCAATACCCGAACTGGGCTGGAATGCGCTAATCGCTGGCTATTATGATGTTCCTGTAATTTTTGTGTCTGGCGATCAGGCAATTTGTGATCAGGCAAAACAGCTTATCCCTGAAATTGAAACTGTGGCTGTAAAGCAGGGAATCGGGGAAGCCAGCCTGAATCTTCACCCAAAGAAGTCCCAGAAGTTAATTAAAGAAGGGGTGTTGCGTGCCATGGATAGTCTGTCCAAAATCAAAAAATTCAAATTTGAGACACCATTTGTGATGGAAATCGATTTCAAAAAGAAAGAAGCTGCCAATCGGGCTGCCTGGTATCCTGGAGCGGAACGAAAGGGAGATTATACGATCGTTTTAAAATGTGATGATTTTTTAAATTGCATGCGCTTTTTTCACTTGGCGTTTTAAAACGCAAAGTGCACAACACAGAGAAATTGAATATAAAAATTAAAAGAATTTGAACCACAACATTCGCTACTCCTCCAGCGGAGTTATAATTAATATGATCTGCTCATGGAAGATTATGCAAATTTAATTTTAATTAGCATAATTCGCCCAATTAGCGGTTAAAAAACCTTTTAATTTCTCGCCCAAAAAACAATGATTTGACTTGTAATATTATAGAGGTCTAAATTGCCAATTTATATTTATAGAACAATTAAATAATTTTTATCCAAACCTTCCGCCTCCTCGGACCATCAAACTCACAAAAGAACACCGATTGCCACGTTCCAAGCCTCGGTCTGCCATCTTCAATGATAATCGATAACGAACACCCAACAAGACTCGATTTAATATGTGCCGCCGAATTCCCCTCCGAATGAGCATAATTATCACTGAGCGGAATCACTTTATTCAACTCTTTCAAAATATCCGAAGCCACACTGGGATCAGCACCTTCGTTTATCGTCACGCCAGCAGTGGTATGCGGCACAAAAACACAACAAATCCCATCTTTGATCCCGCTTTCATCAATAGCCTTTTCGATCAAATGATCAATTCTAACCAGCTCCGTTCGAAAGCTTGTAGATACTGGATATTCGTATGTTTTTGACATCGAAGTTTGATCCTCCCTCAAAACAAATTACGCACCTCAAATAATAAATATCGAATAGATTTCAATTACCAAAACTTAAATTTCAATCACTAACCATTTGGTCGATATCGTTCATTTTCGTTATTGAATATTATAATTTGAAATTTATTTGTATTTTGTTTTTTGTCATTTGGAATTTCTTTTTCCAAATCCAGAAAACTAAGATTAATCAAGTTTTGCGTTCCTTTTTCTTGGCAGCAGGAAAAAGAATATTATTCAAAATCAACCGATAGCCAGGCGAATTTTTGTGCAGCGATAGTTGCGTTTCAGGATCACCTACAAAATGCTGATAATCTTCGGGATCATGCCCACCGTAAAAAGTGAAGGTGCCACGTCCCACATTGCCATGAATATATTTGACCTGTTCGGTCCCTTCAGATTCTGCCATAATGATGACTGATTTTTTAATCAAGCTCTTTTTGAAGCCCGTGGTCTGTCCCATAAATCCCTTAATGACCGAAACATGATTCTGGGTTAGCATAGTTGGAACAGGATCGTACTTGGCGGAAAAGTCAAACAGCGTAAAATAATCTGTTTCCTGCCTGCGAAGAATGGGATTATCACTGGGCGGAATATCGATATCTGAGAACTCATAAATCAAGGGATCTTTGATCAGGTTAAAATTCTCAAAAGCATACGTCTTATCAAAATCCATTTTTTTCTGGCAATTGGGATCAATAGGATCGCCGTCAAAAATGGCATCACAAATATCAGTTTCGGCCGCAGCCATCGCAATATCGTAAGTGTCGGTTCCAGAGCACATGGCAAACAAAAATCCACCTCGCAGCACATATTCGTGGATCATCCTTGCCACTGCCAATTTCAACTGCGATACTTTTTTGAATCCCAATTCCTTTGCCATCGCTTCATTGATCTGCACCATTTCAATGTACCAGGGCGCATTGCGGAAGCTGCGATAAAATTTGCCGTACTGTCCTGTAAAATCCTCGTGATGTAAATGAAGCCAATCATATTTTTCCAACTCGCCCCGCAAGACTTCTTTGTCCCATAATTTTGTGTAAGGGACTTCGGCATAATCGAGAGCCAGGGCCACGGCATCATCCCACTTATTCTCCCGTGGCGATTGATAAATGGCAATAGCTGGTGCTTTTTCCAGCAAAACAACATCCATGTTGTTTTCTTCAATCGTGGCATAAATTTGAGCCGCCTGCGCCCCTGAGATGGTTTCATACGACACGCCCCGAATTCTCAACTCCCGTTCAATCGCTGAATTATAATCGACCAAAAACGCACCGCCACGATAATTGAGTAACCACTCCACATTGATCCCTTTTTCCAACGTCCAATAAGCGACGCCATAAGCCTTCAAATGATCGGTTTGTTTTAAATCCATGTGGATGAGGATTTTTTGGGAGAAGGCTGGGATTGAAAAGAAAATTACAATTATTGTGACTATCAAATAATTCGAAAATACTCGCATCTTAATCACCAATATTCTTTTCTATGTCATTTTGGATATTTTTTAACACTTTCTTATGGTTCATCGGTTCTGAAGGCTTTATATTCTTCTCTTCCCCTTCATGAATGTGGTAAGGAAAGGTTTCTATTTCTTTATGATGTTTCACATTATCCCATCGTTTAACAAATTTTCTATTTACATCTTGCCAATGAAAAGTATAGTTTTCTACAAAAATTTCTTCATCAATAATTTCAAAATATTCACTTACTTCTAATGTATCGCCATTTATCAAAGTACATCTGGCACGAAGATAGCCTTCCTCTTCACTCTGCCACTCTCTTACTATATTAAATGAATCGATTATTGGAGATGATAAGAAATTATTTATCATCTCAGCAAAATAGCTCTGGATATCTGCTTTCATTTTCCTTCGAGAATATTCAATCGTTCGGTTATTCTTTGATAAATTTTATATAATGACGACCATTCAACAAAATCGATGCTATCTCCCAATTCGCCTTTTTCAAAGTCTTCGAAAAACTTTTTAGTTTCCATCTTGTACTTTTTTTCAAAAACTTTTAAATCATTTTCTAAGGTTTTAAGTTCTTTTTTATATTTATTGATCTTGAATTGGATAATTTTGTTGATTGTTCCTTCAACGATTTTATCGTTTTTATTTTTCTCAACGTATCTTTCCAGGATACGTATATTGGATAATGCTTGAGCAGTGATCAAACGATCTAATTTTTATGCTATCGCCATTTCTTTTTTCTTTAAAGGTTTATGTTTAATTCCTAACAATCCATCGATAGATAAATCTTCGTCTATCAATGGCCAGTAGACACCATAACCTGATGGCGAAATCTCAAACTTTTCTCGCTCCAGATTAGTTGCTTTCGCTAACTTTTTTGAAATATTTTCTATTTGAAAAACATATTCTGTTCCATCGACTTTTAAATGCATTTTATTATTCTTAAAAGTAATCCCTTGGACATCGTGGTATTTAGTCATCTATTTATCGCCTCTTGAAAGTCGTTCCATATCTTCATTCGCATCAAAGAAAACTAATAGCATGACATATAAAATTGTTGGCATTTGGACAAATCCTCAACTGTTGAACTCATTTCTTTTTGTACTAAATCCAAGTTCATCATTTTAAAATCGTTAAATTAACTCCATTTGACTCTTTAAATCTTTTGAGCGATTCAGTGATTGTAAATATAATTGCCACGATTGATATTTAAATTCAAATGAATTCAGATTCAAATTTTCGATTTTCTCTTTTACTAAATCAAAAGAAAATTCTTTCGCCAATTCATCAATCGCAATTCGCATAAGAATTTCTTTTGTGAACGGTCTCTTTGAATCGTTGAAAGAGATTGATTTTAATAATTCATAAACTTTTACATCTGATAAAATGCACCAAGTGAAAATAGCATCGGAAAGTTCATCAAAACCTAAAATATAACAAGTGTCATCAACCATTAGCGGTTTGCTATCTTCAGGTAACAATAATGTAAAAGATGGTGTTTTATACAATCCAGATACAGCAATTTTATAAGGCTTAAATGAATAGTCACCAATGCCAAAAATTGAAAACTTATGTTTTCCCTTATAAATCGAGGACTTTCTCTTGTTAATTATCTCCTCATTTTTACAGAGATAGTTGTACAACTTTGGATATTTTTTTTCAATAAAAGAGGTGTCTTCGTTAATAAAATGTTGTGTGATGATCACATATTTTCTGGACTGATTAATAACTTTTCCATTTAAATCAGAGCTTTTGATCAGTCCATAAACCAGATCATTTTCAATGTCTAATTTTTCATTAAAGCCATTTACAAATTTATTATTAATTCTTTTCAATTCAAACACTTTTGCACAATCATGTTTAACGCCCTGCCTCCACTCAAAAGGTGAAACGCCATCATATATTCGATTTTCTTGATATGTTTTCACATCAGCAATAAATTTATCCTCATCCCATCCAAATTTATTCAATATCATATTCGGATTTGAAAAATCATAATTTTCACAAACAACATTTCCATTCGTTTGATTAAAATTACAACTGAAAAGTGACGCTTCCACAGTAGCATTGAAATATTTTTTTGCATCAATTCTATAGCTTTTAATGTCAGATATGTTAAATTTAAACTTATGCAAATCATGAACAAGGTTTCTGATGACTGAGTTCTTGATCAAAAAAGCCATATTTCCATCAAATTGATGGAAATTTTCTAACATCATCAGAGCAATATACTCTCCAATATCAAAGTTCCCCTTGCCAGTAATGG
>SMTZ1_10003165_pt1 | contig 29380 bp, 23 predicted proteins | sample DeeMarSWOR136_30_FD_25667 | JGI IMG/M metagenome (IMG submission 25667) | reverse complement strand
CAACGCCGACGATGAACAAAAACAGCGGCATAATCAGGTCTTCAAAAACAAAATCCTCCCACTCAACGTGCTTGAGCTGCTTCATTATGAAGCCAGTTGTTGTATTATTGAGTGCCTTGTGCAGGCCGTCGAAGATGTACCAGCCGCCGATTATCCAGAACATATCGAATCCGCGAAGTGCATCAATGGACATCACGCGGCCGGCCAGTGGGGCTTTGGGTTCCTGGGCCGTTATTTCTGTTTCCTGCAAATCCGTCATTTCAATCCCCGCTGAACAGCGATACCGTTCACACTTTCATACGAAAAATGCCCGGGACTGGAGTCGAACCAGCACGAGCCGAAGCTCACTAGCCCCTCAAGCTAGCGAGTTGCTGATTATTAAGTATTGTTTGCCGACTGTCAATCTTGAATTTAGAAACCGGCTTAACAGTAATCCATTGGATTATCCGCCAATAAAGTCTACTTAAATTAGGCATAAAGCCGGAGAGTAGTAATGAAATAACTATAAATAACCAGTTTTTTAAGCTAATTTTTTTCACTATTCCCCACTGATTTTCATACAAATCCCTAAAAACAGGGCTCTCAGGCGCTTTTTTGGAAGTCAAAAATTATTAGGATTTTCATAAATTTATCCAAATTATTCTTGACATATAAAATCGAGGGCAATTTCAGCCAGACCTTCTTTAACAAACTCTCTCAAGAGGACCAGAAATTCCTCGAACAATATCTCCTGGCCGGATTCAGCATTAAGACACTGGAGCGAAAAGGCCCGCTCGGATATGCGGCCATCCGTTCCAGATTGGATAGGTTAATTGCAAGCTATGACGCATTGAAGAAAATGGATGCTCAGAAAAAGGCCGTTCTCGAGCAATTACGCGAAGATAAAATTACCGTTGTCGAAGCAAAGGAGAAACTGGAAAAATTGTCAGGAGATTGAGAAATGGCAAACGCACTAAACATATCATCGGAAGAGGAACTGTTGCAGCTTCGAAATGAAGGCAAGATCAGCGAGGCTGAATATAATGACCTTCTCGACACAATGAGGAAATCCATGCCGGACGAACCTGAGGAACCTGCAACACAAGTGAACAAAGCAGTGTCGAAACGCAGATTAGGCAAGATCGCCTTCTATCTGATGTTGGCGGGGATCATCCTGCCAGGCATAGGTTTCGTTTTCAGTTCAGCAGCTACAGGCTGGGGGGAAATGGATGTTATTTTCGCTGCCTGTTTTTTCGCCTGTGTACTTCTTCAGCTACTGGCATTTGTATTCGGCGTCGTTTCGTGGCCGGATGTCTTTGGAAAAGCCACTATCGCTACTATATTGGCTCTTGCTGCAATATGGACATTGTATCACCTCTGATGGATTCTTGCCCTGCTTTCCGCCAGGTAAGGGTAATCAGGGAACTTTAAGGAGATTGAAAAATGGAGAATGTATCAAATATATCATCGGAAGAGGAATTGTTGCAGCTTCGCAACGAAGGCAAGATAAGTGAAAATGAATACGAGGAACTTCGTGAGACGCTGCAAAAGAGGACCAATGTAGATGTTGGAGAAGGTGACAAGGATAATCTTAAGCCGGCTCGAACATCCGGTCTTGCGATTGCATCTCTGGTCCTTTCGCTGATCGGCCCGTTTGGCTGCATACCAGCAATAGTCTGCGGGCACATAGCTCTGAGAAAAATAAGAAAGGATGCCAGAGTTCAAGGTCGTGGATTGGCCTTGGCGGGATTGATAATCGGATATGTCGGTCTTTGCCTTTTAATCGTACCAATTACTCTTATCTTACTCCTTTTTGGCTGGAGAACAAGCTCATATACTACGAGTAGAGAAAGTGCTGTGGTCGAGTTGCATAATGCAAAAATAGAAATCGCCACAAGTGAGTTAAAACATTATCCTCTCGACACTACAGAAGGGATATTAACACAGTCCGGTGTCACTATCGACAAGAAAATCTCAAGCGATGGCAACGGCTCTCTGCGAATTGAAGCAACAGAGACAACAACCGTCCGCTTATTTGAAACAGGCAACATAGATATTGAAGATGCACGATTGATTTATCAAGCGCGTCTGAGAACATTAAACTTGCAAGGAAAAGCCTACCTCGAAATGTGGTGTCAATTCCCTGGCGGAGGTGAATATTTCTCAGACGGACGTTACGCGGCTTTGATAGGCAGCACAGGCACAAACTGGACCACCGAAGAAATACCTTTTAAATTAAAGAAGGGACAGAATCCTGACAACATAAAACTCAATCTGGTTATAGATGGCAAGGGTACCGTGTGGATTGACGATATTCGGCTGCTGAAAGGGTCCTCGACTATAGAGTGTTTATATTAGGTTCCTTTTTGATTGTTCCAGAGTAATACATGGAGACGCTGGCAAAATGTAAAGCCGGTCTTCTTGCACAATTCTGCTACCATTGGCGATTTGGCCAACAGTTCATCTCTCGTAACTGCCTGAGGCATCAGCATCACCTTTTTTGAATCTACGTTTCCTATTTTCTCCAGAGTTTGCTGTATCTCCGGCAAATCGGCCTCCGAATCCACGACGAACTTTAGCTGATATTCATAATTATCTATCAACTCGCGAAGAACGGCTAAATCCAATCTTGAATCCTCGTGAATCGCTGCAAGTTCCGGGTCGGTCGGTGCCGAGTTACTCAACTTCGGGCTAATACTCATTAAATCACAGGGAATATCCGATATGAATGCAATTCCCGCGGTTTCAATAGTGATATGTTTGCCGGATGCCTTTAGTGTCTGCGCCAGCAGGGTCAAGTCCGAATTAATCATCGGCTCGCCGCCGGTTATTACGACGAATTTAGATGGCCACTGTTGGGTAGTCTGCACGATTTTCGCAATGCTGTAGTGGGTCCCTACCGTTTGGTCCCAGGCATATTTCGTATCGCACCACCGACAGCGTAGAGGACAGCCTGCCAGACGAATAAACACACTGGGGGCCCCTGCCAGAAGTCCCTCTCCCTGGAGTGAATAAAAGATCTCGTTTACTCTCATTTTGCGTACTCAATTGGGTCTTCCATACCTGCTTCGGCAAAACCCTTTAATCTTAATCTACAAGAGTCGCATCGGCTGCAGCTCCTGCCCTGCTCATCCGGGTCGTAGCAACTGTGTGTTAAAGAATAATCGACACCGAGTTTGGTGCCCGTAAGAATAATCTGGGCCTTTGTCATATCAATAATAGGAGTATTGATGCGGTATCGGCCCTTGCCCTGAACAGCGTTTGCAGTGGCTATGTTAGCGGTCTTTTCAAAGGCAGCTATGAATTCAGCCCGGCAGTCAGGATAACCGCTGTAATCGGTCGTGTTGACGCCAATGAATATATCAAACGCACCTAATACTTCCGCCCAGGCAAGAGCATAACTCAGGAATATGGTGTTACGAGCAGGCACATAGGTTTGTGGAATTTGATTTGGATTGTCCAATTTGGTCCTGTCTTTTGGCACTTCAATGGATAAATCGGTAAGTGCTGAACCGCCAAACTGGGCCAAATCAATATCAATTACGCGATGCTCGGCCACAGCTAAAGAATGAGCTATTTTCTTTGCCGCCTCGATTTCCCGCTGATGACGCTGGCCATACCTGAAAGTCAAAGCATAGCACTGAAAACCTTCGCTTCGGGCAATCGCCAGCGTTGTCGCAGAATCGATTCCGCCGCTCAGCAAAACTACCGCTTTTTTATCCGCCAACGGTCAACTCCATCAAAAAGTATACATGCAACTGTTCTCGTCTCATATTTTAAGCGGTTACCGCCCTTTCGGCCAGGGATAGGCATTTGAGCCGGCTTCTTTGTCGATAGGTCCTTTGGGTAACGTCTTTTGCCACTTCAGCAGCTTTTCAGAAAGTTTCTTTACGATGTCAGGATGCTGGTCAGCGACATTGTCCAGTTCTGTCAAGTCCCTGGGAATATCATATAATTCAATTCGACTGCGGTCAGGATTCATCAACAATTTCCACTTTCCTTCACGAATAGCCAACATGGGGCACTTATGGGCCATATCGCCGAAGACTCGGAAACGCCACTCCCACATCAAGGGCTTGGTTCGTTGTTTTGGTTTGCCGAGTAATGCAGTCGACATATCTTCGCCATCCGGCTTCAAATTCCCCGGCATTTTTACACCGGCTAAACCGCAGACAGTGGGAAGCCAATCGACACCTGCAACGATGCTTGTATCATCTACCTTACCGGCAGGAACATGGCCTGACCAGCGGACGATAAAAGGCATACGAATGCCGCCTTCGTATATGCTTCGCTTTCTTCCACGGAACGGTCCGGCACTGCCAATGCCGCTGTGGACAGCATTCCCGATATCAAAATCTTCAGGGCCGTTGTCACTGGAAAAGGCTATAATTGTATTATCACTCAATCCAAACTCGTCGATCTTTTTAACCAGCCGACCGATTTGCTGGTCAAGGTCGGTAACCGAGGCGTAGTATATCTGCTTTGCTCCCTTGTAAGGTACGCCTCGGGGAGCATATCGCTGGTAAGGTTCCATCTGTTCATCGGTGGGGTGGAGTGTAGCATGTGGTACAAGGGTCCATACGTTTACGTAGAACGGTTTGTCGTGATTGTTTTCGATAAACTGAATGGTTTTGTCAACAATCCTGGCCGTGGACTTGGCGCGGAAATATGGATCACCCGTGCCCTCAAGCTGAGGGCCGTTGGAGTTCATTGTGCAATGGTCATCGATGGCATACTCGCCCGGTGTGGGAGCGCCGTTGCCGGAGCCAAGATGCCATTTGCCGAAATGCCCCGTGACGTAGCCAGCTTCCTTCAGAAGCCTGGTCACTGTATGTACTTTGGGATCGAGCCAGTTGGGCATGGCGCGTGCCTTGTTTTGCTTATGCGTCGCGAAATGGCCGTGAATACCGTGACGCGCCGGGAAGTGGCCGGTCATAATTGCCGTTCGTGACGGCGAACAAACGGAACCACTGACGTAAAACTGCGTAAACAGTGTCCCCTTTTTAGCCAATTCATCCAGGTTTGGTGTTTTAATCTGGCGATTGCCGTAACAGCCGAGGTCACCCCAGCCAAGGTCGTCGGCAAAAATAAACACAAAATTAGGTTTCCTGCTCTTTGCCGCATTTTTCCCGGCAAAGCCCCGAATCGGTAAAGTAGAAACTGCTGCCGAACTAACGGCCTTTAGGAACTGACGCCTGCTGAAAACCATTGTATTAGATTCCATATACTATCCTCCAATTTTCACTGACGGGTGCGTTCGCAAAATAGACTGATTGTCAAAATATTTACGATTGTTATATTTTACCGACTTTGTCGGGGCCTGTCAAAACACGATGAAAACCATTTACTCAGGTCTTGAGCAAAACGGCTTTTTTTAATTTTTTGTTATCGATTATGACTTGTACCGGCTCAGAATCCTGACTATAATAGTATTGTAGGATACACAAGAGAGATCTGGAAATGGGCGACCAAGTAAAACTGGAGCTGTTCGATAATCCAAATCCTGAGCGGGATTACGTCATCACAATCAACTGTCCCGAATTTACAAGTGTTTGTCCACGGACGGGCCAGCCGGATTTCGGCGAGATTATCGTCGAATACCGCCCCGACAAACTATGTATCGAGCTAAAGAGCCTGAAGTTTTATATGCAAAGCTACCGCAATAAGGGCATCTTTTATGAAGCTCTGACAAATGACATACTGAATGATTTATCCGGCGCCTGTAAACCACGCTGGATGAAGGTGACCTCTCGATTCAGACCTCGCGGCGGAATAACCGCTGACGTAGTCGCAGAATATAAACCGGATTAATAAACGAAAGCTTTGTAAAAGGTGGTAAAATGGCGATAGTATTCCATTGTGAACACTGTGGCAAAAAAGTGGAAGCATCAGACGGTTCCGGCGGTAGACGGGCCAAATGCCCGGCTTGCCATAATAAAGTGTATGTCCCCAGCCTGGACTCTGACGAAGAGATTAAGCTTGCCCCGATAGATAAAGAGGATGAAGAAAAACAAAAAGAGCTCATGAACGAAACATACCATCTCACACAAGAGATATTGCTTGAGCGGGAAGTACCGGACGGCCCCCCGGGCAGCGGCAGACCGGCATTGGAAATAAGCGAAAAGGAGCTGACGAAAAACATAATTCTGTACCTTCGACAAATGGCTAACGGAGACCTGGACGACGCTGCAAGGACCGCCGATTCGATCGCTCCTTACGGCCGCCAGGCGGTTAAGATTCTCGACAAAATAGCAGTCAGCGAAATGCCTGAGCCGGAATTGGCTGATGTCCCTCCACAGGTGCTTTCGGGCATGATAAGAAATCTACGCACTCGAATAAGCTAAACCAAAAAACTTTCTAATGCCCGCTTAAACGTCCCAATAAATACCCTCAATCTGCAACTCCACAAAGGTTTTTTTCGGTCTACAAAATTCAACAGTCCGACCAAACCTTTCTAATTTGGCTGCAATGAAGATATTTCCTATGTTTTATGTAGAGATACAGTAACAACGTGATTAAAGCTCGTTTACAACTTGGAGAAACTTACTATATGTCCAGCGATACAACTGTAGTGCATGTTACCCATGAGGCCGTGGGGAAAGTTGGCGGTATAGGCGCCGTCCTGCAGGGTCTGTTCACCTGCAATTCCTATCTTGAAAAAATCGACCGCTCCATCATCATCGGCCCCTTATTCACCATCGAAGGTCCCGTATCTGAACGTCTTGGTGAGGATGGCCAAGTACTGTATTCATCTATCGATGGACTCGTAAACACAAAATATGCTCAGGCTTTTCATAAGATTGAGAACTTCTTCAATACGGCAATAGTCTACGGCAGACGAACGTTTGTTGACGAACAGACAGGTATAAAAAGCTCACCGGAAGTGCTGCTCATCGATGTAAAATACCTGCATAAAAAAGCTGTTAACGAATTCAAAAAACGCCTTTTCGAGGAATTTGGTGTCCGCAGCAATTTATACGAACACCTGTGGGAATATGAGCAATATATCAGGTTGGCCCCTGTAGCAATTGCCGTACTGAAAGCAATCGGGGCGGCCGGCGACTCGACCACGATTATAGCCCACGAATTCATGGGCATTCCCACGGCACTGGCGGCCATTCTTGAGCCGGACTGTGATTTCAAAACGGCTTTTTATGCTCACGAAGTGGCCACAATGCGACGTATCGTGGAGGAACACCCGGGACACGATACGATGTTCTATAATGTTATGAAACAGGCCCATGAAGACAAGGTTTACGTAAATGAGGTGTTCGGCAATCAGGATTCCTATTTCAAACACCCTCTCATAGAAGCATCGAAATACTGCGATCGTATATGCGCGGTTGGTGATTATGTTCTCCACGAATTGCGCTTCCTGGAACCGGAATTCGAGAATTCGGACATCGATATAGTCTATAACGGCATACCGGCATATCAAATCGACACTGCTGATAAACTCGCATCGAAGGCAAAGCTGCAGCAATATTGTGACAACCTGCTGGGGTATAAGCCGGATTTCGTCTTCACTCACGTTACAAGGCTGGTCCGAAGCAAAGGCCTGTGGCGCGACCTGCGCGTCCTTGAATATATAGAAAAAGAATTCAGAAAACAGGACAAAACCGCTGTGCTGTTTTTGCTTTCCACGGAAGTAAGCCGGCGACGAAGCAGTGATATAGAGAAAATGGAATCGGAGTATAACTGGCCCGTCGCCCATCGCGAGGGCTGGCCTGACCTTTCCGGCGGGGAAGCGGGATTTTATACGGCGATCCAAGGATTCAACGCCCAAAACCGAAATATAAAAATCATCTTTATAAACCAGTTTGGCTTTGAACCAAGACACTGTGGAAAGAGGATGCAGGAAGATATGGAGTTTATGGACATCCGAAAAGGAAGCGATGTGGAATTCGGCCAGAGTATTTATGAGCCGTTCGGAATTTCACAGTTCGAACCGCTGACTTTCGGGGGGATATGCGTGATAAGCAATGTATGCGGATGTGCAGGATTCCTGAGCGACGTAGCCGATGTGACAAATGTAAATAATGTTATTTTCGCCGACTATACCGACCTGAAAACTCAAAACAGTCCCGATATCGAAGACCTTCTGCAGATTGACCGGTCGATGCGCGACCGGATAGAGGCAAGCGTGAGCGAAAAGGTAGCAAAAGAAGTTATCGCCCGCCTGCCGCAAAATGAGTCCGAAATCGAGAGCTTGATCGAAACCGGCTTTCAAATTGCAAAGAACATGAGCTGGGATGTGGCAGTTAGTAACTATCTGATGGTCAGCTTGCAAAAGGCCCTCGACAAACAGCACAGCCAGAAAATCTTTACAAAAACATAGCCCTCTAGCAGCCAGACCGTTTCACTCATTTTTGAATTTGCCTGAGGCAACCGGGTTGAGGTTATTTCCCGGCCAGCCAGTGTTTAATAAATACGGTAAGGTCCAGAATATTGATGGAATTATCGGCAGGAATGCTGATATCGCAGTCACCATTCCATCCCACGTCGCCATCTTCGGTTAGCCATGCTGATGATAATACAGCAAAGTCAATAATGTCCACGCCGCACTCACCGCCGAAATCTCCGTAGTAAGCATAAGAAAACTCATAGGCCCCCATATCCACAACTGCGGTATCATTACAATTGCCACCGGCAAATCTGGAGTGTTTGTTCAGGTCCCATGGGAACAACTCTATTGTGTTACCATCGCCATCAAGGTCATGAGTGTCGAATGGAACAGAGTTGCTGTCTCCGACATCAATACATGGGGAGTCCAGTTGTAGACGATAATCTCGCAAGTTCGGATCGGGATTGACTGCATCCATAAAACCCGGATCTATGTTTATGTTGTTGCCTCCGGGGCCGGCCCATCCGCCCTGGACGTTGCTGTGGGTAATCATAATTACCGAATTGCCGTTGATCTGGATCTGGCCGGGGCCGTCCCAGAAGATGCAGTTTGCTATCCAGAGGTAGCTCGGATACCCTTGATCAGGGGAGTAGCAAGCTAAGGCGCTTCCGCTGACTGCCGAATTTCCGGCAAAGGTGCAGTTGCTCAGCGTTACGTGTGTAGAATCACAGCAGTAAATCCCACCTCCATAATACTCTGTCGTCGAGTTGCCGGTGAATAAACAATTAATTAGTGTTGAATCACCACCTCTGGTATATATCCCCCCGCCGCCGCCGTAACAGTCTGAAACGTTACCATTAAAGATGCAGTTAGTCAGCACTACTTTGCTCTCAAAATTTCGCATTCCCCCCCCACCTTCGCGAACCAGGTTCCTGCTAAATGTGCAGTTGGTTAGGGTCGAATCGCTGTAGTAGTTGTACATCCCACCCCCAATACTGCAAGAGTTTTCGATGAAGGCACAGTTACTTAGAATCGGATTGCTGTAGTAGTTGTACATCCCGCCACCCAAAGTATCGTAATAAGAATACCCTGAGTTCCCGGTGAAAGTGCAGTTGATAAGTGTCGGATTGCTGTAGTGATTGCACATTCCGCCGCCCGTGCAGTTCAAACCGCTCGTGACCAGATTTTCACTAAACGTGCAGTTCTTCAGTATCGGATTGCTGTTGGAGTTATGCACTCCACCGCCATAGTTCAATGCCGAATTCCGGCTGAAAATACAATTTTCAATCGTTGGGCTGCTGTCCATACATTTTATGGCCCCGCCTTCAATGTCAGGTGCATATCCATTAGCGATAGTAAAGCCTTTAACAACAGAATTAGCATCTTCGCCACTATGGAAATAGAAACCACGATGTCTCTCCTCCATTTTACCCTTACAGTCGATAATGCAGTTTTCGGGGCCATTTTGACTGCGAACTGTTATTGCTTTGCCCTTAAAGTCGATATCCCGGTTACCGGGCCCAGTGTAGTTACCATCGGCAACAATGACAGTATCGCCCTCCCACGCTTGGTTAATCGCCGCCTGGATCGTGGAAAAATCGATGGGCACATGTACAACTTCGTATTCAGCAGTGGTAAAGGAATAACATATGTTATTGTTGTCGGCGGTTGTCTGGTTACTCGCGGTATCGAAGGCATCTACTATGAAGTAGTAGGACGTTCCACGCGACAAACCGGAGATGTCGATAGTGTGAGTCATTGCTAAGACCCCGTCTTCATCTACGAACTCATAAGGTTCACCGCAGGCTGTGTCGTATCTGACTTGCCCTGTGGTCGGCTCGTCGGTCTCGAATACTATCCTCGCCCCAATAGTGCCTACAGTTTCAACCAGGACGTTGAAGATTACAGGCGCCTCGCAGTCAACGACGGCGGTATCCTCCGCAATCGCGGCATTACCCGTACCGTCGTTGGCATCTTCATATGTTGCGGTTATAATCTGGTCATGGCGTACTTGCAGTGCCCCGTCTTCAATCTTCACGGGATTTTCGGAGATTGATATAGTGCCCGTAAAAATCCCCGTCCGAAGCACATCTTTGGTCAGAAGCAGTGTTTCTGAATCTCCTCCGGTTGTGGTGATACTCACTGCCTGTGTATCCTGGTCCCTAAGATCATAATCGATTAGGAAAACAGATACTGTGGCCGAACACGCATAATGGTCGCTATTGAGTCTGATGTGTCCTTGTGAAGACACTGCTACAGCTATTGCACTATGAAGATTGAGACGTCCATCTGCGATGCAAATTCCCGGCGGAATCGGATCCACCGTCTCAATAAGAATGTCATATACCTCATCACAAGTTAGTAAGGGATTGGCTGACAATAAGACTGCACAGGCGCCCGCGACATGTGGGCAGGCCATTGAGGTGCCAGACGCAACCGTCGTGTAATCGTCATAGATTGTGCCCCCGGAAGTTCCCTCTGCCCTTAGTGATAGTATGTCAACTCCGGGAGCCGCTATATCAACCCAGTTGCCATAATCAGAAAAAGGGGCCTTTTCATCGTTGGAATCGGTAGCAGCCACAGAAATCATATGCTCGTAATTGGCTGGATACTTGGGATAATTGCTGTTGTTGTTACCTGCCGAGGACAACATAATCACGCCTTGGCTGTGGGCATAATCAATCGCATCTTTCATGGCATGGGAATAGCCGCCTCCGCCCCAGCTGTTAGATACCACATCCGCCCCATTTGCCACCGCATAGTAAAAAGCGGTAACTGCATGGGATGTGCTGCCGTAGCCGTCAGAGCCTAAAAACTTAAGTGCCATTATCCTGGCATTCCAACAAACTCCCACGATATCCAATCCGTTATCGCCTTCGGCGGCAATTGTGCCCGCACAATGTGTGCCGTGGCCGCGGTCGTCACATGGGTCACCGTCATTATTGTGGAAGTCGTAGCCGTATATATCATCCACATAACCATTGTCGTCGTCGTCGACACCATTGCCGGCAATCTCTCCGATGTTAATCCACATGTTATCGTTAAGGTCTCTGTGCCGGTAGTCAACGCCTGTATCTACAATTGCAACTATTGTATCTGGTACGCCGGTGCAAATGTCCCACGCCTCCGGAGCGTCTATATCACAATCCGGTGTTCCCGGTGGAGAATTATAACGCCCGCTTTCCGGATAAATCTGTCCCGTATTGTGCAAAGGCCATTGTATGGGATAAAGGGGATCGTTCGGCGTGGAATAGACAGAAACAATATAGTTCAACTCGGCGTATTCCACATCCGGATTGCCGTTAAAAGCTGCTAATATCTCTTGAAGTGATTGGCCCTTCTCAGGCTTGACTCGAAGCTTATATATCCTGTCCAGTTCAGGAATCCTTGCCCCTTTCGGCGCCCTCTTAAGTCTTGCCAAAATACGCTTTTCTTCGCCGTTCAAAAGTGCTTCATTTTTCTTCAGCAGAGCCTTTTTCTTTTCCCTTTGTTTTCTGAAGTTTTTAAAAAGTACCTGGGCGTCATCTATCCTGTATCTTTGATCCAGCCCTTCCAACGAATCAGGCAATCCCAGGTTGTCGTTCGTGGTGCTATCGGCCAGGGCCTTCTCAATAGAGGCAGCAGCTTTTGGGCGGAATTTCACAATTATTTCATTTGGAACATGCGCACCTGAAACCAAACGAGGAGCTGCCGCTGCCGGCACCGGCGCTGCCGGCGCCGCTGTTAACAGCACAATAAGTAGATTAAAAAGGACAACCTTATTAATAATTTCTCCACCCTCACTAATACTTACAAGCTGGTTATTTTTATCATAAATACCAATATTAAGGCGGCTTCTTACGAATACCTCATTATAACGATAAACACTAATTTTAACAAAAAATTAATGTTTTTACAAGAAACTTTTTCTATAATTGTCACGGGTAAACACGGCTGCTCGTTTAAAAAGATAACATATTAATCCGCTTGACAGATCCGGCGAGTTTGGTTAAACTGTCGGGCTGTGAGTACAGCCGGAAAAAAGCCGATAATAGGCATCTTGGGCGGCATCTGCTCCGGCAAGAGCACCGTCGCTGCTGAGTTTGCCAAATTGGGCTGTAAGGTAATCGATGCCGACAAGATGGCCCATGAGTTGCTCGATAGAAAGGATATCAGGGAAAGAGTGGTCGGTCTCTTCGGGGAGACTGTAACTGGAAGAGGGGGAAATATTGACAATAAGAAATTAGCCGGGGTCGTTTTCGCCGATGAAGAAAAATTGTCCTCACTTAACAAAATAATTCATCCTTTTGTTTTGGAACGGGCTGAGAAGCTTATAGAAAAATATAACGGCCAAAGTCACGTCAAGGCCATCGTACTGGATATGCCGTTATTGGCGGAAGTCGGGTGGGAAAAAAGATGTGATAAACTCATTTTTGTCGATTGTAAAAGGGAATTGAGGTTTAAAAGAGCAAAAAAAATGGGTATTTTTGACGAAAATCAGCTAAAAATTAGAGAAAATTTTCAGATTTCTCTGGACAAGAAGGTTGCCATCACCGATAATACCATAGACAACAATTCTGGTTTCTCGGCATTGGCCAAACAAATTGCTGAAATTTTCTCTTGTATAAGTGAGAAGTGGGGTTTATCGTAGAACACTCTTATTAGTGTTAGACGTTCTTGATATAGAAAAATCTTATTTTTTGTTTTACTGCTCAAAGCTCAAATCCTGCTGAATTCCCACGGGATAATTTCACGGTGGAATCACAGAGTATTGTAAGGAAAAGGAGTAATAATGGCTAAAGAGACTGCAAAAACTCATAAGAAGGCAACAAAAAAACGCAAATCCGCGAAAAAGAAGAAAGCCGCCGCAGAACAGCCGGTACCTGTTGAAGAGATGGAACACGTAGAGGAAAAGGCAGAAACTGCAACGGCTACGGTTGATGAGACCGCCAGTGTCGAGGCCAAAACCGAAGCACAGGAAGAAGTCCAGGAGCAACTGCAAACCGAAGAAGAATCAACACACGCCAAATACGAGCGGATCAAAAAAGGCAACCTGTATTTGACGGATTTGCAAAAACTGACCGTGGCAGAGCTCCACGATGTCGCCAAGAAGGAGGGTATAACAGAATATAGCGCCCTTAAAAAGCAGGATTTGATTTTCAGAATTCTAAAAGAGCGAATCCGCCAAAACGGCCTGATGTACGGTGAAGGAGTGTTGGAAGTGCTGCCGGACGGATACGGATTCCTGCGAAATCCCGATTACAATTATCTGTCGTCCTCGGACGACATCTATGTCTCACCATCTCAAATCAGACGCTTTGGCCTGAGAACGGGAAACATAGTGTCCGGTCAGATAAGGCCGCCGAAAGAGTCGGAGAAGTATTTCGCGCTTCTGCGTGTTGAAGCTATCAACTTTGAGCCACCCGATAACCTCGCCGAAAAGGTAGTATTCAGTGATTTGACGCCTTTGCATCCTGATGAACGTTTTATCCTCGAGACCACATCGGAAGAGCTGAATATGCGAATATTTGACCTGGTGACTCCCGTTGGGAAAGGTCAGCGAGGACTGATAGTTGCTGCACCTCGCACCGGAAAGACGATTCTCCTGCAAAAAATGGCAAACGCAATCAGTACGAACCATCCGGATGTAAAACTTATAGTGCTGCTGATTGACGAACGGCCGGAAGAAGTTACAGAAATGCAGCGAAAAACCGCTGAGGACGTTGAGGTAATAAGTTCGACTTTTGACGAACCGGCCGCAAGGCACTGTCAGGTGGCTGAAGTCGTAATCGAAAAGGCAAAGCGCCTCGTCGAGTACGGCGAACATGTGGTTATTTTGCTGGACTCGATAACCCGGCTTGCCCGCGCATACAATTCCGAGGTGCCGCATTCGGGTAGAATTCTGACCGGCGGCGTCGATGCCAGCGCGATGCAAATGCCCAAGAAATTCTTCGGAGCGGCAAGAAATATAGAAGAAGGCGGTTCGCTGAGCATCTTCGCAACTGCATTGATTGAAACCGGCTCGAAGATGGATGAGGTGATTTTCGAAGAGTTCAAGGCGACCGGAAATATGGAATTGCACCTCGACAGAAGGCTCGTAGACAGAAGGACCTGGCCGGCCATTGACATCAGCCGAAGCGGAACAAGAAGAGAAGAATTGCTGCTCGATCCAAAGGAACTTCAGCTTGTATATCGGCTGCGAAGGGTCCTTAGCGAACTGAACCAGATTGAAGCAGTGGAATTACTGAAAAACAGGCTTGCAAAATGCCGTACTAACGCCGAGTTCCTGATGACAATGAACCTCGACTAACTAACAGTGGAATGCAAATAACAACACTCGATGCTGGTTTCAAAGCGGCAAATAGTCTGCTTTACATTCCTGTCAGGTTTTACTAAAATATTAATTCCGAAGTATTTTTATAACGGAATTAGTAATTGTCTAAATTGGATAGGTCATGGCTGAGCAACTTTCGAAAGCTTACGAGCCTAAAAAAACAGAGAAACTGGCGAACGAAATCTGGTTTTCACGTCCGTATTTTCATGCCGAAGCATCGGTGGATAGGGGTAAAAGCGGCCAAAAACCGTATACAATCGTGATTCCGCCGCCTAACGTTACGGCCCCCCTCCATCTCGGCCATGCACTCAATAACACGCTGCAGGATGTTTTGATTCGTTTCCGGAGAATGCAGCAATACAGCACTTTATGGATGCCGGGGACAGACCACGCCGGTATCGCTACCCAAACAGTGGTTGAGAAGCGAATTCTATCGGAGGAAGGCAAGCGACGAACGGATTTCGCACGTGAGGAATTCGTCGGCCGCGTGCAGGCATGGAAGGATGAATACGAAGCCACGATTATCGAGCAGTTGAAAGCAATGGGCTGTTCGTGCGACTGGGAGCGGACCCGGTTTACGATGGATGGAGTTTGTGCTAAAGCCGTCCGAGCCGCCTTTTTTAAGCTCTTTAAAGATGGGCTGATTTATCGGGGCAAAAGGCTGGTCAATTGGGACCCGGCCACGCAGACTGTGCTGGCCGATGACGAGGTCGAGCATGAGACGGTAAAGGGCCATTTCTGGTACCTTCGTTACCCGCTTGTCGAACCGGTCGAAATTGACGGAAAAGAAATCCAGCACGTTACTGTAGCTACTACCCGGCCGGAGACAATGCTTGGTGATACGGCCGTCGCGATGAATCCCACAGATCCGAGAGCCGGTACTTTGCTCGGTAAAAAAGTGCGGCTTCCAATCGTAGGCCGGATTATTCCCATTATTGCCGATGACCATGTTGTTCTGCCGGACCCTGAAAGTGAGGATGAAAAAGCGAGGTTCTCAACCGGCTTTTTGAAAGTTACTCCCGCTCACGACCCGGATGACTGGGAAATCGGCCAGCGTCACGGCCTGGAAATAGTAAACGTAATGGCATCGGACGGCTCAATCAGCGATAAATACGGCTGGGAAGACGCAACCGCCCCGGAGGCACAATCTTTGCTCGGTATGGACCGCTTCGAGGCACGTGAAGCCATCGTGGAATGGTTCCGTAAGGAAAAGCTTCTTGAGGATGTCCGCGAATATGTTCACGAGGTCGGACACAGCTATCGCAGCCATGTTCCTATCGAGCCTTATCTCTCCGACCAGTGGTATATTGCCGTCAAAACGCCCATCGAGCACTTGGCAGATTCATTCGGTCAGGGCATGATAGAGGGAACCGATGTACCGGTTAATTCTCTGGCGGGTCTGGCCCTGAAACCTTTGCTTGACGGCCGGCTGCGTTTTATCCCCGAACGTTATGCCAAAACCTATCAAAGCTGGCTGGAGAACTTGCGTGATTGGCCAATCAGCAGGCAACTCTGGTGGGGACACAGAATCCCAATATGGCACAAGAGAAACCTTAATAGAACAGCAGCCGCTGGATTTGCTAAGTTTATAAGCGTAATTTTGCCAACGAATCCTAATGTCCTAGCATACGTAAAATTTGGTGATAAGTACCAGCCCTTGCCTAATGAAAGTGAACTTTGGTCTTTCTTCAAGGAGAAGTATGAATACGATATCTATGTTTGTCTCTTGGAGGATAATACGGATTTGGTAAGGCATCTTGAGATTTCTTTACAATTCCAGAGGGATGAGGATGTACTGGATACGTGGTTTAGCTCAGCGTTGTGGCCGTTTAGTACGATGGGCTGGCCGGATGAAACGCCGGAATTGAAGACATTCTATCCCGGCAATGTGCTTTGTACGGCACGCGAAATCATTACGCTTTGGGTCTCACGCATGGTGATGATGGGCCAGTATTGCGTCGGCGATATTCCCTTCAGTGACGTATATATTCACGCGATGATACAGGATGGCGAGGGACGCAAAATGTCCAAGAGTCTGGGCAATGGAATCGACCCACTGGTGGCCATTAACAGCCACGGCGCCGACGCCATGCGGTTTACACTGGCCAGTATGACTACAGATACACAGGACATTCGGATGCCGGTGGAAAAAATGAAACTGCCCGACGGGCGCCAGGAGAATACATCACCGAAATTTGATATCGGCCGCAATTTCTGTAATAAGCTCTGGAACGCTTCGCGCTTCGCCCTGATGAATCTTGAAGGTATCGATCCGGGCAAATTTGACAAAGCCAAAATGACAATCACCGATAGATGGATTCTTTCCCGTCTGGCCAAAACCATCACCAAGACAATGGAATCCCTGGAGGCATTCAAATACAGCGAACCGTTGGCGCAGCTTTACAGGTTTTTCTGGAACGATTTTTGCGACTGGTATCTGGAGTGGATAAAACCGAGAATGCAGGATGGATCAGGTCTTGCGCCTGCTGCACCCATTTATACCCTTTATTACCGAGGGGATCTTTCAGAAGCTAAACGAAATCGCACCTGTACGACACCTCAAAGGATTAGTGGAAACTGAGCAGGCCCAGGCACTGGTCGTTGCTCAATGGCCTAAAAGGTTGGAATTTTTAGTAGATGAGGACGCAGAAAAACAGATTGCAACCGTCCAGGATGCAATTCGGACTGTGCGAGATATTAGAAACGATAGAAATATACCACCAAAGGAAATGTTGGTTGTATCTGCAAGGTCCCAGCAAGAAACTGTTGATATTCTAAACCGAAACGCCGAACTTATCAAACATCTGGCTGGGACCAAAGAATTTGAGGCGGGAGTAGCTATAGCAAAACCTCCAAACGCCGCAGTAGCATTAGCGGATGTAACAGAGGTTTACGTACATGATGTTATTGACATTGAGGCCGAACGCAAGCGTCTGGAAAAACAGAGACAAAAGGTTGAAAAAGCCAAAAAGGCGACGGAGGCCAAGCTGGCCAATAAGGATTTTGTTAACAAGGCCAAGCCGGAAGTAGTCAAAAGGGCAAGAGAAAAGTTAGCTGATCTGTCAGGGCAGTTGGATGTTGTTGAAAAGCACCTGGCGGAGCTGGAGAGTTGATTTAGAAAAGGCGGTGTCGTAATGGATATCGAAATGGAATTGTCGCGTATAATCATTAACGAAACTTCTGACCAGCAGATTATCGTCTTAAAAGAGCGTAACGGTGACCGAAGTTTCCCTATCGTTATAGGAATAGTGGAGATTTTTGCAATCGACCGCCGCCTAAAGGGCATCAAGCCCCCCCGCCCGATGACGCACGACCTGTTGGGTGGCGTAATCGAGAGCCTCGGCGCTAAATTAGAAAAGATAGTCATAAATGATCTGCGCAATCATACGTTTTATGCAAAGATATACCTGAGCACGAACGGCCGAACTATAGAAATTGACTCCCGTCCGTCCGATGCAATCGCATTGGGGACGGCGTCAAACACCCCTATTTATGTTGCTGAGCATGTTCTGGAGGAGACTTGTCAGTAAAAATACATGAAATAACCATCAATCCCACCCCGATACAAAGCAAACTGTCTGCGACATTAAACGCCGGCCAGTGTTTGCCCGGCCAGTACACAACATCGATGAAGTCACGCACTGCACCGTCTGTATAAAATAATCTGTCATAGAGATTTCCACAAACACCGGCAGCGAAAAGGCCAAGAGCAATGTGAACCACTCTCCGTTCACTTCCACTGAAAAGGAAAACTGCAATGATCGCCACCAGGGCAATAATAGAGATTGCGCCTAACAAATAAGGCCTTCCTGAAAATAGTCCAAACGCAGCTCCGGTGTTTAATGCCATTACAAATTGCAAAACTCCATCTATAATTGGATACCTATTATGAGGCTGATGCTCTAAAAAGTCGAACACCGCCTTTTTTGTCCACAAATCCAGCGCCAGCCCAAACACGGTTAAAGGCCAGAAGATAAGATGGGCTGTTAAGGAAGGCCACACAATCCCACGCCAAAAAAGGCCGGAACGAAGTGATTTTATGCCGGGTGACAAAAAGGCCCGGCCTGAACTCGGCCGGGCGCTTTCTTCTTTGTTAATCTCTGTCATGGTTAATCTTGAGCTTTTCCTTTTTTGATTTTACTTTGAATACATTTGTATAAACTTCAGCAGCCTCTGGCGATTAGGCTGATTTGGATTCAGTTCTAAAGACCTTTGCCAGTGCTTGACCGCCCTGACCTTTAGCTCTGTCTTTAGCTTCTCATCTTCATTAGTCTTATCAATCACCCTCATCATATAAGCAACACCAAGCCCCCTATGCGCCTCCCAATCGTTATCATTTATCTCAATCGCCCTGCCGTAACTTCGTTCTGCGTTGTCTACCTGTTCCAGCCGCAGATAACAATATCCAAGGTGCTGATGGGCCGTACCATTACCAGGTTGTATTTGTGTCGCTGATATTAACAGCTCTTTTGCCGGCTCATTGCGATTAGTGTTAAGGTACACCACTGCCAGGGAAATCATAACTTCTGCGTTGTTACTGTCTATTTCCAGCGCGCGCTTATATGAGCCGATAGCCTGGTCATACTTTTTCTGGGATTCATAAATTTTGCCGAGCATTATCTGAATTTCACCTAAATTAGGGTCAATCTGCCCGGCCCTGCTTGCCACTACTACCGCCTTGTTGTAGTCCCCGATTTCATAATAGCATTCGGCGGTATCGACATGCGCCTGAAGATGATCGGGCTTGAGTTGACATGCCCTGCCGTATACCTTGACCGCAAGCGCCAGTTTTTTCATAATCCTGTAAACCCGGCCAAGATTGAAATAATCTTTGAAAGACCTGGGATTCAGCTCTATCGCCTTTTCATAGCAAGCTGCGCTTTTCGGATAATCCTTTTGTTCCTGATAAATGTCACCCAGCGTGGAATAAGCCAGAGGAAGACGTTTGTTTAATGCTATAGCGGAGTTGAGCTTTTCGACGGCCATTTCATTCTCACCGAGTTCCCTGAGCATTACACCATCGAGATATAAATCAACCGCCTTTTTAACCTGCTGCCGCTTCTGGCAGCCCGCGGAAAATGATAAAACAAGGCCCGTCAGGCACATAGATATACAAAGATATATTTTCATGCGATAAGACATATAAAATCCCCTTTCATCAATAACAGGACGACCCCGCCTCAACTGTCTGTAAACACTTGACAGGGAAATTCTTCATTTGTAGTAATTATATCACAATAAGCCCTTTTGTCAAAACCTTTTAGCTGCGCTATAGAACTCATTTTCGAGCGATTATTCAATGTTTGACATTTATAACAGACATATATATTATATCGGCTTAATACATAGACGAATAAAGTACCGATTGCTAACTTTTGCGTCCCATATTTGAAAGGCCCTTTATGGCAAAACGAAAGCCGGTTTTGCAGAACAAACCTTATGTAATGATTATTCGCGACGGCTGGGGTTACAATCCCAATCCCGATGAAGATGTATATAATGCCGTCAGGTGTGCCAATACGCCCGTGGATGACATGCTAATGGCAGAGTATCCGAACTGCCTTATCCACACCTATGGTGAATACGTTGGTCTGCCGCAAGGGACGATGGGCAACAGCGAAGTCGGCCATCAAAACCTTGGTGCCGGAAGGATTGTTCCACAGGAATCGGTGAGAATCAGCACAGCTATTCGAGACGGCTCCTTCTTCGAGAACGCCGAATTTCAGAATCTGATCAAATTCGTCAAAACCAATAACAGCAAAATACATCTCATGGGCCTGTGCAGTGACATCGGTGTACACTCGCTGCTGGACCACTTGTACGGCCTGCTCGAACTGGCCAAAAGAAACGACATAAAGGATATTTTTATCCACGCATTTACTGACGGCAGGGATTCGCCGCCTAACAGCGGCGCGGGATATATAGCTGAAATCGAGAAAAAAGCTGGTGAGATAGGCGTCGGTACTATCGCAAGTGTAATGGGCAGATTTTATGCGATGGACCGCGACAGCAGATGGGAACGTGTGCAAAAGGCATACGAATGTCTGAGGACCGGCAAAGGCATCAAAGCCGCCGGCGCTGCAGAAGCGATTGCAAATAGCTATGAAAAGGATGTTACTGATGAATTCATCGAGCCGACATGTATCGTCGATAGCGACAATCAGCCAATAGCCACTGTCGAGGACGGCGATGGTGTGATCTTCTTCAACTTCAGGGGCGACAGGCCGCGTGAAATCACGCGTGCGTTTATTGACCCGGACTTCAAAGAATTTATCAGGCCAACCAGGCCGGATATACATTACGTCTGCATGACCGAATATGATGCAACGCTTCCCGCACCGGTCGCGTTTCCAAAGCCCCCGAAAATGAAAAATATACTCGGAGCGTACTGGAGCTCTCTGTGCTTGAAACAATTCCGCTGCGCCGAGACGGAAAAATATGCACATGTTACCTTCTTTTACAACGATTACACTGAAAAGCCCTTCAAAGGCGAAGACAGGCAGATAGTACCCTCACCGCGAGTTCGAACGTACGACTTAAAGCCGGAGATGAGTGCCTACGAGGTCACCGATGTTGTGCTCCAGAGACTCGACTTGAACAAGTACGACGTGGTAGTGGTGAATTTCGCCAATCCGGACATGGTTGGCCACACCGGTGTATTGGAAGCAGCTATAAAAGCGGCCGAGGCCGTGGATGAGTGCGTAGGCAGGGTTCTGGACAAAGTCAAAAGTCTGGGTGGCGTTGCGCTAATCACCGCCGACCACGGCAACTTTGAAAGAATGTGGGACAAGGAAAAGAATCAGCCCCATACCGCGCATACCGTTGGTGACGTACCGTTGATTATTTTTGATGACCGCTACAAAGGTAATAAACTGCGGGAAGGTGGAAGGTTGGCCGACGTAGGGCCTACCTTCCTGGAAATCATGGAACTGCCGCAGCCCGAAGAAATGACCGGACAGAGTCTGATACTATAGAGGACTTAGCATATAGCGTAAGAAAAGAGCAGGCTATATGTAAACACTAAAACAGGGGTGGGAGAATCCGATGGGTCAAATTACCGTCCTTGACCAAAATATGGTTAATATGATTGCCGCCGGCGAGGTGATTGAACGCCCTGCCAGTGTGGTCAAGGAGCTGTTGGAAAACAGCATTGATGCAGGGGCAACAAAAATAACTGTCACTATCGAGGATGGAGGCCGAAAATTAATATCGGTCGCCGATGACGGCTGCGGGATGGGTCCTGAAGACCTCGCCACGGCTTTTGAGCCGCACACCACAAGCAAAATAAAAACCAGCAAGGACCTGCGTGGTATATCGACGCTTGGATTCCGAGGAGAAGCGCTGGCAAGTATCGCCGCGGTGGCACAGGTCAGGGCCGTGAGCAGAATGAAAGCGGGAGCCGGCGCTAACAGTATCGAGATTGATTGTGGAAATAAAGGAAGTGTTAGCCCGGCCAGCGCAGATTACGGAACAACAATCCAGGTCAGAGACCTTTTTTATAAACTACCAGCCAGACGAAAATTCCTTAAAACCGCCAACACAGAAATGGGCCATATCACCGAACACTTTACCAGGACCGCGCTGGCAAATTGCGATTTGGATCTGATGCTAATACACAACGGCAGAGAGCTTTATCGATTACCAAGCCGACAAAGCCTAAGAAAACGCATAACCGAATTGTTCTCCTCTGAGATTGCCGAAAATTCCATAGAAACCAGGTGCAATGAAAAAGGACTGGATATTTTCGCGTTGCTCGGCAAACCCGGCATTTCGAGAACAAATAACAAATTTCAATATGTTTTTCTCAATGGCCGGTTCATCCGCGACAAATTTATCTCGCACGCAATTAAAGAGGCGTATCGGGGATGCTTGGGGCCGGACAGGTTCCCCGTCATCTTTTTATTTATTAAAATACCCTACGAAGACGTGGACGTGAATGTGCATCCCACGAAGATTGAGGTGCGTTTTTTCAATGCCAATCTGGTCCACTCACAAATCCTTGGCTGCCTGCGGGAAACACTCTTGGGGACAAATCTTGACATTAGTGCAAAGTTACCGTCTGCAATGAGCACGCTAAAGGAAAGGCACCGAACGCCTGAAGAAGGTTATAGAAACCAGAAAATTGCCGACGCAATGGCCGAATTTTTCAAAAAGCACAGACCTGTTCAAAACCAGCAGCAATTTGTACATGAAAGGGGCGGCCGAAGCCATAAAGCAGAAACCAGGATACAAGAAACCGGATACGACAGGCCGCAGGTCGAAAGAAAATTTTTACAAATACACGACAGCTTTATCGTTGCGCAAAATGAAAATGGTTTCATCATCATAGACCAGCATGCTCTTCACGAACGCATCTTATATGAGAATTTATGCCGCCGATTACGGGAAAGCAATCTCGAATCGCAGAAACTGCTGATACCCGAAAGCTTTGAGGTGACCGCCTCCCAGGCCGATGCCCTTGAAACCAACGCCGACCTGATAGAAAAACTGGGTATCGAGCTTGTACCGTTTGGCCCGAAGACGATGGCTATACAGGCCTTTCCCACCCTGCTGGCAAAGGCGGCACTGCTCGATTTTATTCAGGATTTAATCGATTTGCTCTGCCGCAAGGACATTAGCCTCGACCCGGAAAGATTGCTCGATGAGGTCTTGAATATGGCTGCGTGTAAGGCGGCTATCAAGGCTGGCCAAAAGCTAAGTGACAACGAAATGGAGCAGCTGCTTGCGGACAGAGAATTAGTAGAAAGCGCAAGCCGCTGCCCTCACGGCAGGCCCACTACGATAAAATTTTCGTTAAGCGACCTTCAAAAGCAGTTTAAGAGAACGTAATGAAGAAGTTATGGTGGCTATTGGCGATAATCCTGTGCCTGGCTGTTGCCGGCTTTGTTATATTCGGTTTTCCGCAGGTTCAAAAACACTATGCTCCCCCCCTGCCGGGTAAACCTGCAAGAATTGTTTCGCTCGCTCCGAATCTTACTGAAATCCTTTTTGCGTTAGAGCTGGACGAACAAATCGTCGCGGTATCCAACGACTGCGATTATCCTCTAAAGGCGGCTGAGAAGAAAAAAATAGGGAACTTCTGGCAGCCAAATACCGAAGCGATTTTAGCTGCTAAGCCGGATTTGGTCGTTACATTGTGGTTCGAGCAGCAAAAAGCCGTTGCAGACAGCTTAAAAAGGCTGGGCTATCGGATTCTGACTCTAAAAATAGAAAAGATTGACGAACTTTTAACTGCGATTCAAAAAATCGGCACCGCAACAGACTCTAACGACAAAGCCGGCCAATTGTTAAAAAATATCAACAGTCAACTAAATGATTTGCAATTGAAACTTGGTTCCGTTAATAAAGTCAAGGTCTTGTGGATCGTTCAAGCCGAACCTTTACGCGTGGCCGGCAGAAATACGTTTATAAACGAATTGATTGAGCTGGCCGGTGGAGAAAATGCCATTGGTAATACTCTTCAACAGTACCCATCCATAGGAACAGAGGAGATTCTGGCCTGCGGTGCCGAGACAATAATCCAGTCGGCGATGGGAAAAAGCGATATAGCCGAGCAGCAAAAGGCCGCAGAGAAATTCTGGAGCAAATGGGAACATCTGCCGGCTGTCAAAAACAACAGGATTTACGTCGTCCAGCCGGATACCGTCACAAGATTAGGACCAAGGTTATGCCAGGGCGTAGAATTGATAGCCCACTGCTTACACCCGGATATTTATGCACAGAAACAAAACGCCGCGCAACAGGTTAGATAAATCGATGGCTGAAATGCTGACATCAGAAAAATTGGCGATTAGAATTGTAATATGTCTGGCAGTGCTGGTCGTGGTAATGGCATTATGCACTTTAACGGGGAAAATACACCTGCCAGAAGGATCACGGAAGATTTCGTTAGAGAAGGTCTTCGCCGGTCCCGGTCAGAAGCCTGGAGAAAACATTGATTATGAAATTTTTGTCGGCGTTAGATTACCGCGGGTGATTCTGGCTGCACTGGTGGGAGCGGCCCTCGCATGCTCAGGCGTCATATTGCAGGCGATTCTACGAAATCCCCTCGCCGATCCCTATATCCTCGGAATATCAAGCGGTGCGGGACTGGGAGTTATCACAGCGGTTATATCCGGTATCACGTGGAGCTTCTGGGCCGGCTCACCAATGGCGGTTTTTGCATTTGCCGGGGCCCTTGGGACAGTCTGGCTGGTCTGGTTCATCGGACGTTTTACCGGCAAATCTCAGGTGACAAGCCTGCTGCTCGCAGGCGTCGTGATTAACGCATTCTTTTCCGCGGTGATTATGTTCTTAACGTCAATCGCAAAAAGCGACCAACTGCGGCTGACAATATTCTGGCTCATGGGCAACATAACAGAAAAAAGCCTCTCTGTACTGGCTGTTAGCGCAGCCTGTATCCTCGCAGGAATATTCGCCCTATTTTGCATCTCTCACAGGCTAAACGTTCTGACCCTCGGCCAAGAGGAGGCAAAGGGGCTTGGAGTTGATACAACAAGGACCAGGGCAGCAGCCTTTGGCTTTGCAGCTTTTATAACCGCTGTTGCGGTTAGTCTCAGCGGTCTCGTGGGTTTTGTAGGCCTTATCATCCCTCATGGAGTTCGGTTGATATTTGGGCCCGACCATCGTCAATTGCTGCCTCTCAGCGGGATAATCGGGGGCATATTTTTGGTTATCGCCGATACGCTCGCCCGGACGGTCTTCGGCCAGGAGCAGCTACCGGTGGGTGTGATTACAGCTATTGCCGGCGGGCCGTTCTTCCTCTTCCTGCTGGCAAAATACAGCAGAAAAGTTAGCTGGTTAAAATGAGTAGTATTATTAAGGTTGAAAATCTAAGTTTCGCCTACAGGACGCAGGAGCCGATATTGAAGGATGTCAGCTTCGAGGTAACATCAGGTACATTTCTGGCGATAGCAGGTCCAAACGGCGCAGGTAAAACAACGTTGCTCAATCTTCTTTGCGGGCTGCTTTCAGCCAAAACCGGCTCCATAAAAATCGACACGGCCACTATAGAAGCGTATTCGGTCAGGGAGCTTGCACAGAAGATTGCCGTCGTTCGACAGGAATTTGTCCCGGTATTCGATTTCACAGTGGCACAGGTAGTATCGATGGCAAGAACGCCATATCTGGGTACGTTTGGATTTGAGAGTCAGGCCGACAGGAAGTTTATAAACGAAGCCCTGGAAATGACCGATACGGCCCGATTCAACTCACGAACCCTCGCGGAATTAAGCGGAGGTGAGCGGCAACGGGTTTTCATCGCACGGGCACTTGCACAGAATACTCCTATTTTACTTCTGGATGAACCGACTGCCTTCCTGGACCTGAAACATCAGGTCGGAATATATGATTTGCTCAAAACCATGCAGAAGGAAAAAGGAAAAACAATCGTAGCCGTAACGCACGACATCAACATGGGGGCCCAATACGCAGACGCCTGCTTGCTCCTTGGTCCCGACAGCAGCTACCAATATGGCTATGCAGCGGATGTCTTTTCGGCCGAACAGATCGAAAGAGTCTTTGGCGTCAGAGGATTTACCGGCAGGATCGACCGGGAAAAATTCTTTATTCCTTTGGGTAAATTTGCGAAAGACGGAGGCCAAATCAGCCGAAAACCGGACAGCGGTGTATAGAAAGGGCCGCGGTGACACTATCCGTATCTATCTGTAAAATAAGATGTTACGGCTGTTTCAGCGACTTTTAATCCACGATTTGACAGGCATAACGGCACATTTTTGAAAATGTCTGGAATGGGATTTCGTTAAAATAAATATAATGTAAAGAACAAATTAATATGTTATAATCATAGCTTCTATAGACCTTGAGAAAAACATTGCAGTAGTAAGAAAGGTATAGTAAGAAGTGGCAAAGAATCGCAAAAAGATAACAAGGAAAAAAAACAGACCGACTCGGACCAGGAAAAGTCGCTTGGGTGCCGCCGCTATAGAGCATTTCAAGCAATTATTGTTACAAAAACGTCGAGAGATTATCTCCAACGTATACGAGATGGAAGGAGAGACACTTAAAAAATCCCGGCTGGATGCAAGCGGTGACCTGTCAAGTATGCCAATACACATGGCTGACATCGGTACAGATAACTACGAGCAGGAATTTGCTTTGGGTTTGATGGATAGCGAAAGAAAACTGCTAAGAGAAATTGACGACGCCCTGCAGCGTACTGAGCAGGGTACTTACGGTTTATGTGAAGGTACAGGCAAACAAATAGGAAAGGCACGCCTTGAGGCACAGCCCTGGGCCAGATACTGTGTCGAATATGCCCGAATGCTCGAACAAGGACTTGTAAAAGGGCGAGAGGAGCCAATGCCGGAACTGCAGGATTATGGAAGTGAGGACGAGTTAGAGGAATAATAATCCGAAAGCTAATGTCGGCTTTGGCTTGTCAAATCAAATAATAAACATGCCGAAAAAAGCTCGGTTACCTCTATGTCCACGTCCGCCTCATTAATTTTATCCCCTTGTAAATCGGGCAAAAAATATTTTATTTTGCTCTTATAAAGGGTAAACTAATACACCACTATGAAACACAAATGCCCAATCTGTCATAAAACTATTGAGGCAAAACCACAAGAGAAATCCGAAGTGATAAAATTCTATCCCTTTTGCTCACGGATATGTAAGCTGGTGGATCTGGGTGCCTGGCTGGACGCACAGTATAAGATATCCCAGTCTCAGGAGGCCGGCGAGCTGTCCGATACCGGACTGGATGGACGGTAGCATAAGCAATAAAGGACAAATAAAAAGCCAAAAAATCTGTTGAAACCGGCAGATAACAATTATATATTTAATGTTCCTTTATGGAGGTTAAAAACAGGATGATAGTAGGCCTTTTTGAAAGGACACAAGATGGGCGACGAAAAAGATTCCTCTAATATATTTAAAAATATTTTATTTCTGAAAATCTTCCAGACCTTCCGAATGGCCATACAGCCAAGCAAACTGATTATCGCCTTTTTGGCGGTGACCAGTATATACCTTGCGGGCTCGATTATGGACTTTAGCAACACGGTTAGAGCTAAACATAAACAAGGTCCACAAGGCAAAGTGACACAGACAGAGCTGGATATCTATATGATCAACCCGGACCTGTTGGAAGCATTCATTAAAAGTGCCGACAAAACTGGTGAGCGCACTGGTGTCTTTTCCACGCTTTGGCATTTCGGCTCAAAAAAGTATCACGACGCATTAGACCGCCTTTTTGCATTCGACCTGCCTGATGTGATGGCGAATATCAGGGATTATTTTAAGGCTTTGACATGGGCAGTGAATGAGCACCCGGTTTACTGCATCATATTCTTTTTGATACAACTCGTGGTGTTTTCCATTGCCGGCGGGGCCATCTGCCGAATTTCTGCGCTCCAATTCGCCCAGGATGAAAAACCCGGCCTCACCGAGGCGATTCGTTTCAGTATAAATAAATTCACGAGTCTTGTGACATCGCCTTTGTTACCGATGGTGATAATTATCATCATTGGTCTGTTCATCTCCCTTTTGGGATTGATTGGCAACATTCGATGGGTTGGAGACTTGATGGTGGCCATCTTCATGCTTCTGGCTTTGTTTGCAGGTGCGGTTTTAGCATTGGGTTCGATAGGAACAGTTGCAGGATTTAGCCTGATGTTTCCCGCCGTGGCCTATGACGGCTCGGACTGTTTGGACGCAATAAGCCGCTCTTTCAGTTATGTATATGCAAGACCCTGGCGGATGGGATTTTATACCGCCATAGCCGCCGTTTATGGTTCTCTTTGTTATATATTCGTTCGATTCTTTGCCTTTTTGCTGATCTGGTGTACACATCTGTTTTTACAGCTTGGCATACTCGGTAACAACAAGAAACTTACCACTATCTGGCCGGCACCAACCTTCCCAAACCTGGTCGTTCTGCCGGATTTATCAGCCGCTAATTGGTCGGAAAAATTCGCCGCCGTTGTTGTATACTTGCTTCTGGTGGCTGTTGTCGTTTTGGTGGTTTCTTTTATAATAAGTTTCTATTTCACTGCAAATACCATAATCTATTCGCTTATGCGCAAAAAAGTTGACAATATCGACCTAAAGGACGTTTATTCACCTTTCGAGGAACTCGAAACTGAGCCAATTGTTTTTGAACAAGCCGAAACGGAGCCGAAGGTTTTCGAGAAAGTCGGAACCGAGCCTGCGGTTTTCGAGCAGGCCGAGACTGAGCCGACGGTCTTCGAGCAAGCCGAGACTGAGCCAACGGTTTACGATCAGGCCGAAACAGAACCAACGATTTTAGAGCAAGCCGAAACGGAGCCTACAGCTTTTGAGGAAGTCGAAACTGAGCCGGCGGTTTCTGAGCAAGCCGAAACTGAGCCGATAGTAACCGAACCTCAGCCGGAAAAACCCCAGCCGAAGACAAAGAAAAAAGCAAAGAAAAAGAAAAAATCAAAGAAAAAAGCGAAACCTGAATCGGAATCTGATACGTCGTCTCCGCAAGAACAATAGAAGCCGCTGTTAATACCAATCTTTAAGCAAGTGCAATTTATAGCCGGCGAATTGTGCAATTTTTTGCAATCTCACATACAATCCCCATTTCTAAAAAGCGTACTAATTGTGCAATATTAGGTCAGGGTGAATTCCTTGTACTTGAGTTTTTCCCCCTCTCGGCATAAAATAGGTTGTTTTGGGAACCGCTATTTTTCGAAAAATCGGAGCACAGGCCTGCAAATGGCACAATTCAAACTCAATAACGAGTATAAGCCCGCCGG
>SMTZ1_10000868_pt1 | contig 29403 bp, 18 predicted proteins | sample DeeMarSWOR136_30_FD_25667 | JGI IMG/M metagenome (IMG submission 25667) | reverse complement strand
AGAATGGCTTTTTACCGGATTACCGCAACTGGTGGAACGTGGTTTTGAGGTTATGGGTGAAGAGAGCCTGGTCAGATTCAGAGTTAAACGTTGCAAGCCTTCTGTCAGTGTTTCTCTTTCATCAGAAATTGACTGGTTCGACCTCAATCTTGAGATTGACTTTGATGGTGTAGGTCTTACCCTTGCGGAGCTGAAAAAGGCCCTGCAGCAAGAAAAAAGATTCGTCCGACTAAGGGATGGCAGCATCGCACGGTTACCAGAGAAATTGATTCATAAGTTCCAATATCTAATTGAATTTGGACAGGCAAATAATAATAGCATACGCTTTCGCGATCATCACCTTTCTTTCGTAGATTCCATTCTTGAGGAAGCCGATCAAAGACAATTAGATGAGGCGAGTCAGAAAAAATTAAAGAAATTGGAGCAATTTACACAAATCAAGAAACATACACTCCCAGAAAATCTCAAAGGTGAATTACGTGATTATCAACGTGCAGGCTATAATTGGTTAAATTTCTTAAATGAGTTTTCATTTGGCGGGTGTCTGGCGGATGACATGGGTTTGGGAAAAACAGTGCAAACTCTGGCCGTGTTACAAAAAGAGATCAATAAGAAAAAGGTACCTAATTTGATCATTGCGCCAACCTCGGTGCTTTTTAACTGGCAGAGAGAGATCGAAAAATTTACACCAGAAATTGACTACTTGTTGCATTACGGTACCAAGCGTACTCGTGATGCGCGCAGGCTACGTAACAAAGCGCTTATATTAACCACATATGGACACTTGCGTCGAGATATTACATTTCTCACCAATATTGATTTCCACTACGTCGTCTTGGATGAATCTCAAAATATAAAAAATCCCCAATCCGATACCGCTCAGGCGGCCAGATCACTTCAGTCAAAGAACCGTCTGGCCTTAACCGGCACCCCTGTAGAAAACAACACTATGGAACTATGGTCTCAATTCTCATTTTTAAGTCCTGGTCTTTTGGGTAGCCAGGTCTTTTTCAGAGAAAATTTCATGCGGCCCATTGAAAAGGAACAGAACGTGCAGGTTGCTTCGACCCTTAAACGTCTTATCTACCCTTTTATATTGCGGCGTACAAAAGAAGAGGTTGTCAAAGAATTGCCACCTAAAGTTGAAAATATTATTTATTCGCCTATGAGTGAAGCACAACAAAATATCTATGACAAAATACGGGAGGTATATCGTAATACAATTATCTCGGAGATAGAATCAAAAGGCCTAAACAAAACAAAAATACGTGTACTCGAAGGACTGACGAAACTCAGACAGGTTTCTTGCCACCCTTCATTAATAGACAACAGCTATGATGACGAGGCTGGTAAATTTGAGGCGCTTAAAATGATGATAGACGAAATTGTTTCGGAAAATCATAAAGTACTAGTATTTTCTCAGTTTGTTAGAATGTTATCTATTGTGAGAGAATACCTTGAGCAACAAGCTATTGAATTTTCTTACCTTGATGGATCAACAAAGGATCGTGAGGGAGCCGTTAATAAATTCCAAAATGAAGAAGATATCAGGATATTTTTAATCAGTCTCAAGGCAGGCGGAACGGGCTTAAATTTAACCGCTGCTGATTATGTGATTCATTATGATCCTTGGTGGAATCCCGCTGTGGAAATGCAAGCAAGTGATCGTGCTCATCGCATTGGTCAGACTAAAAAAGTTTTTACCTACAAATTAATTACAAAAGATTCTGTGGAAGAAAAAATATTACAGTTACAACAACAGAAACGAGAATTGGTACAACAGTTAATTTCCACGGAAGGAGGATTTTTCAAATCATTAACCAAAAATGATATTCTCAGCTTATTCAGTTAACACTAATATACCCTTTGCACAATTAGTGTTTTACTTGACGTTTAATTAGAAGCCAGATAAAAAAAGGTCCGCCTAACATAGCAGTAATTACCCCTACCGGTAACTCTGCCGGTGCAATAATTGTTCTTGCCAAGGTATCACACCACACCAAAAATGCTCCACCAAATAAGGGTGCAGATATAAGCAGCTTTTTATGATCCGGACCAACCACCAGGCGCATTAAATGGGGAACGATCAAGCCAATAAAACCTATGGGACCTGCAAATGAGACAACAATCCCAATCAAAATAGAACTTCCGAAAAAGGCATATTTTTGTAAACGGAAGACGTCCACTCCTTTACTCAGCGCCGTTTCATGTCCCGCTGTAATGATATTTAAAGCCCCCGCCTGTGAATAAAAATAAGCAAACGCCAGTACACAAAATGGGAATAAACTTAATGAATAATGCCATCTCGTAACTTGTAAGCCACCCATTAACCATCTTATCATGCGATATGTTTCCGTGAAATCTGCCAGGTAATGAATGAATAGAATGAAAGAAGAAAATAACAGACTGATGGTAACTCCAGTCAGAATCAATGTTACCGGTGCAATACCCGATCTGGTTCTTGCAATAAAGTAGATAATTGAAACTGTTAAAACACTTCCTAACATAGAAAATATAACTGTATTTGAAAAGCCCAAAATGCTCAGCGATAGTCCACTTTTTATGGCAATCACTGCTCCTAAAGCACCTCCTGAGGATACACCTAGGGTATAAGGCGTCGCGAGATCATTTCTCAAAAGTGCCTGAAATATGGCGCCAACCAGCGCCAGAGAAAAACCAACCAGAAAGGTAAACATAATGCGAGGAAGTCTGATATCAAGCAAAATGATCCTGGCACTAGAAGATTGAAATAATTCAACAAAATTTAGGGAGGTACTACCGATTAGAGGTGTCAAAAATAAGCTCAGCAGTGTAAATGCAATTAATAAGAGTAATATTATTCGAAACGTAATCTTTTGTTTCATTATACTACTCATAAGGGAGAATATAAAGGGTATTGGTCATGGGATTAATATCTATATAGACTTTAACACCAAATATTTCTTGTATCGTGTGAAATTTTAGAACCTCATCAGGTATCCCGTCATTTACTATTCTGCCCATATTCATCAATATCATACGGTTGCAAAACTGAGCCGCCAAGTTGATATCATGGGTTACGACAACGATGGTAAGTTTATTCAATTTCTGATGCTCTCTCAGAATATGATAAATCTCTATCTGATGATGCATATCTAATGCTGACGTTGGTTCGTCTAAAAGGATAATTTTGGGTTGCTGTGCCAGAGCACTGGCGATTAAAACCCTTTGTTTTTCACCACCACTCAATTCATTGAACTTACGATGCGTAAAATTTGCAATATCCATTAGTTGCATCGCCTCCTGCACTACTTTTTTATCCTCAGCACCGGGATAGCCAATTCCCTGTAAATAGGGAAATCGTCCCATATAAACAACTTCTTCAACCGTAAAAGAAAATGGAAATTCCGTCTCTTGTGGTAAATAACCAATAAGTTTGGCCATTTGCTTACGGTGATAACTGTGCACCGGCTTAGCATCCAATATGACACGGTTTCCAGATACATGAACAATACCATCCATTATTTTGAGAAGAGTCGACTTCCCCGCTCCATTTGGACCAATAATCGCAACAAACTCACCGTCAGAGATGATGAGATCTATCTCACTAAGAATCTGGTTTTCACCATAAAAGAAATCTAAGTTTCTTATCTCAATCATGTTCCAGCTATATAAATCTTAAATACTCACTATCGTCGTACCTTTGTGGCCATAAAACCTTTAAGCTAGTTACATACCAAATGTACTATTTTTTTAAAATCCTGAGCTAGCAAGACAACCCTTGGACCAGGAATCAGACCATGGTTTCCTTTGATTACAAATAAATGCCCATTTTTTATGGCAGCAACATTTTTTAGCAAATCCCACTCATCAGAGATAGATTGTCTAATGACGGCATGATCACCTTGCATATCGAATTCAATAATAACATCAGAATTCCTTTCTATAATTGCCTCCAGATTCACTGTTCCATAGCGTGAAGGGAGATCGTTAAATATGTTGACACCACCGACCAAATGCCATATTTCATCAATAAAAGTATTTTTTCCTGCAACCGTTATATTACGCAAAGTTCCCCCTTCTCTGCCTATAATCAGCATAGCTTGCAATCCTGGCGATTCGCATCTCAATTTTGTTAATGAATCCTTTATACTGGAGATTAAGGCTAAAGCTTGTGGGGAACGATGTAACGTTTTGCCAATTATTTTAATTGTATTAAATACATCAGAAAGATTTTCATTAGGAATCATATTTATTTTGAGATTAAACTTCTGTAGTTCCTGATTCAGCTTTTCATGGGCAGGTACACCAAATATATAAGTAGGATTAAGCGTTACAATTTTTTCAATATCTGGATTAAGCAGGCCACCTATCTTTTCTATTTTTAAAGCAGCCTCAGGATACTTACAGAAATCTGTTACAGCAATAATATTCTCCTGTTCACCCAGCTCAAATAAAATTTCGGTAATATGAGGAGATAAGGAAATAATCCGCTTCCCTGAATCCGTATTCTGTGTTTCAGAACCAGAACACGCAATCAGGCAGAGCATAGCGAATACACTGCTTAGTACATTCTTCATAATAAATATTATAGTTTAATAAGGACAAAAAATATATTCACTTTTTATTTTTATGTTTAATATAAAACCTATCGTCATTCTTTTTTGCTTACAATATAACTCACATAACCGGGAATAATGCCAGCTGTTTGGCGTTGTTTCTCATTTCCCTGTAAGTCATAAATAATCAATTCTCCCGCCGTAACATAATCCTTTGCATCACAGACATATATCTCTTCGCTTAAATCATTAATTTTAATATGATACAGATTACCACTATTTGCCTGGATGAATGCCTTATTCAACACATGCAATTTGTGGGTATCATATTCCAGGATGTGGCCCGCATAAATAAAATATCCTTTTCTATCGGCAGATAAAGTTAGTTTACTGGGATGCGTACCCATATCAAGAATCAGAGAATCAATAACAATTTTGCTCTCTGGATTAATTATCCACACACCCCCCGCTGAATCATCATCAGGATCAAAGAAGTCATTATAAGCACCGCTGCACAGGACATGAACCTGATCATCGGAACTTAGTTCAATCCACTGCGGATTATCACCCACCTTAATAGATTTGATGACCTGATTCCTGGCAAGATCAATTATGGATACGGTGTTACCATTACCCAAACCGGAATTGGCAACATAGGCGAAGCTATGGGCAATCAGTATGCCGTCGGGATTGACTCCAACAGGTATATCCAGCAGGATAGAACCATCTTCTGGATTAATAACGGATACATTGTCAGTATATAGGTTTGTAACATATAGCTGGCCATTTGCCGAAATAGCAATATGTCGCGGGCTACTACCTGGAGGCAGATTAATCTTTCTGACTCTTCGAAAATCATGAGTGCTGACCACTTCAATTTTATCTGAATTGTTAACCACGATATAAGCCAGAGTATCTGAAATGTATATACTATTAGCAACATCTCCTATAGGTTCACCGTTAACATTTTTAAAGACATCATTATAGATAGTGCCTTCCTCAAAATCATAATAAGATAAGCTTGCATTTCCCTGTAAAAAGTTACCTTCATTGGCAATCAGTAATCCTCTTACTGAGAGCTCCGGTATAATCTCTTCCTGAGGCGAAGAAGGATCGCTTTCACATGAGAATGACAATAAGACTATTGAAGAAATAAAAGCTAAAAACAAGTATCTTTCTATCATTTAAGCATTCCTTTCCCCAAGATTGCTTTGATTTATCCCTTTATCTATTGACCCAATAATTCAAACCGTATACCTATTCTCCATATCTGCAGGGGTAGTGGGTAGTTGTTAATGAGTTGGTATTCCTGTTTAAATATATTGTTTAACCTGGCATATAAAATGACTTTTATCCATTGCCACTGCTGGCTGTAATCGGCATACATATTGCATACAGCAACAGAAGGGAGATATTGATCATTTAAATTGCCAATCGTTGTATATCTGAAAGTCATATAATCTATTTCCAAGCCAAGTTTAAAATTATTTAAATTTGCTGCGATATGCATATTTATCTCGGTTGCAGGCACATAAGGAAGGCGATTACCAATAATTTCTGTATCTGCCTGGGATGTTTCTTCTAGAATGGCCAAACCGTATTTATAATTAATTTTTCCTTCCAATACCTTTTGAAAGAGAATTGTTTTTAGTTGGATTTCTATACCTTTTGTCCTTACAACATCAAGATTCTCTGGGCGCCAGAGTCCGCTTTGTGCAGGATACCAGCGTATCATATTCTTTAAAGTCAGATAGTAAAGACTAATCTTAAAAGCCCATGAATCTCGAGAATAATTGATACCACTTTCAATGGAAGTCGATTGTTCAGGTTTTAGCTCGGGATCACCGCCGGGATTCCAATACAATTCATTCAGGGTCGGTGCGCGATAATTACCACCTGTTGATACAAAAACGCGCCAGTCATTAAGAATAATATTCATACCTCCACGGGGTATCACTACATTTCCAAAATCAGAATAGTATTCGCCACGTACAGCTGCATTCAAAGTCATCACCAGATTGTCTTTCTGACAAAAGATCCAGCTAAACAAGGCATGACCGGATAATTGCTTGCGTTGATGATTTCCGGCTTCGCTGCTCCGTATTTTGCTATTCTGGGCATCTAAACCGGTATATATTCTTAAAGATGGATTTAATAACATATTCATCTTTAGCATTAATCCACCATCCTCATTAAAGTGATCGCTAAGAAGAGAGATATGGGGATCATTATAATTTAACCAATTCCGCCTTAAATATACCTGACTGTTTAAAGATATATTTTGCGAGTATCTTCTATCCCATTTTAGTCTCAGTAATAGTTCCTCTTCATGCATTTTTGCCTGGCCTTGAAAGGAATCATTACTGATCATCGCACGTGGTACACCATGTCGATCACTAAAATAAATTGAATTAAAGAGCAGGACATCATTTTGTCCTGGATTGAATCTTGCTGCATAACTAACGGCTGTTTTGCTGAAATCAGAGTTACTGCGATAACCTTCTTTATTATCATAAAGAAATTTATAATTATTTTTAGCATAACTTCTGCGAAAAGTTATTACATGATCAATAGAATATGTGTTTAAAGCAAGACTGGTCAAAAATTTTTTTGATCCATAGGAGCCATGCTCTAGAGTTACTTCAACACTTTCTTGACCAGATTGCTTTTGTCCTAAATTAACCACACCCCCTACTGCCCCACTTCCAAATAATGTAGAGATACCACCATGATAAATCTCAATATTGGAATAGCTATCACTGTAGTAGTTATCCAGATCCACAATTCCGGTTTGAGATTTATTGAGGGGTATACCGTCAAATAAGATCAGAGTATGCTCCGCACCTAAACCACGCATGCTTATGCTCTTATTACTCTCCCCTCCGCCATAGCGCTTAACAAAAATACCACCTTCTTTAGATAATATTTCACCAAGATCTTCGTTGTGATTGAAATCCTCTTCCCTTATTTTAGAAATATTACTGGCCATATCTAATTCACTAAGTAATGGTTTACTTCCCATTACGGTGATGGTCTCTGTTTTAAGAATAGGCTGCATCATGATTGTTGTATCTTGTAAGAGTGTATCGAGCAGAAGCGTCACTGGATAGAAACCTCTCTTTTCACAGTGTACGATACCTTTTATTCCTGTTAGCGGGATAAGGAAACAGCCTGAGGAATCTGATTTAGTATTATATTCAGCTAAGGAAATTTGCACATCCTTGAGGGCCTCTTCATTCCAAGCATTCAATACGCGACAACGAATGTATTCAGATTCAGTGAAAGATCCGTAACCCAACTGGACAGCACAGAGGCATGTAATCAAGATTAACACAGAACTGAAAAAGATTAGAGATTTCATTCTTTTCATATTGATTAACTGGTTGATAAAATTCTGGGCAAAAAAAATCCCAACCTTCGCTATGCTGAAGATTGGGTTGATAGAGATCAACAGTGTGTATCAATTCCAACCTTCCCGCGAAGGCCATCCGGAATTTGAATTTCAGCCGGTCTCCTGACTCAGGCTTCACTCTACTCACCAAACCTTCCCGCCCCGATTTATCGGGACAGTGGCACATTTTGGTTTTCGTCTGCCATTACAGTTGCGGGGCAGTGGCGGAATCTCACCGCACTTCCCGTCTACTGAAATTACTAAAAAATTCCTTTTAACGGATTTGAATTTATCTTACCTATGTTATAAAAGCAATTACTTTTTGAATCCATGTTATAAATTTTTTATTATAATCCAGAAAAAAAATTAATAAGTTGCTAAGGAATATTTATTCATATTTTGCTATTGTATTTTTGTATAAATATTTTGTACAATATAGTTTTTAATAATTATTCACACCATTAAAACTAAGTCATTTATTCAGGAGGTGGATTTGGTACTTGTTACTAGACTCGCGATAATCGGTGCAGGCAATATTGGTTTGGCCATCGCCCATGGAATGATCAAATCAGGACGCTATAAAGCTAACCAGATTATTTTAACCAGACGAAAAACACATTTATTAAAAAAGGAAGAGAAACTTGGTTTTAGAATCACACAAGATAATCGGCTAGCTGTGAAGGAGGCCAAAATTATTATGTTAGCTGTTGAACCACAGCAAATTCGGCAGCTATTGCTTGAATTAAGTCCCCTACTGGATCCCAAGAGACATATTATAATTTCGATTGTGTCTGGTATTTCCATCTCAGACATTGAGCAGATTATAAATAAGAAGCTACCGATTGCACGGGCTATGCCCAATACTGCCATTGCCATAAGAGAATCAATGACCTGTATAGCCTCCCAGGATGCCAGCGCGCTTAAAATTGCAAAAGAAATTTTTACTAACGCAGGAAAAACCATGGTAATTGATGAAGAGCAGATGATCCCTGCTACAGCATTGGGTGCCTGTGGTATTGCTTTTTTCTTACGTGCTATTCGAGCTGCCTCACAGGGGGGCATAGAAATTGGATTCCATCCTGACGAGGCCATCCAAATTGCAGCACAGACAGCAAAAGGCGCGGCAGACCTTCTTCTTAAATCGACGAAACATCCCGAGGGTGAAATTGATCGAGTTACCACACCTCGCGGATGCACTATTTCAGGTTTAAATCGCATGGAACATGAAGGATTTAGTTCGGCTATGATTAAAGGGATCGTTACTTCATGTGAAAAGGCGGGATACCTCTATCAAGTTAATGAAAACAATCCTAAAACAAAGTAAATTGATCTTATATAACCAGAAGAGGAAAAAATTTATGACAGCTAAAGAATTTTTTGAGTTTGCTAAAAAAAATAATGCTACAATGGTTGATTTAAAGTTTACCGACCTATTGGGTACCTGGCAACATTGTACCTTCCCAGTTGAAACCTGGGATGAAGATACATTTAAAGATGGTGTTGGTTTTGATGGTTCTTCTATCCGTGGCTGGCAGGGTATTCATATGTCTGATATGTTAGCGCTTCCAGATCCTGCCACAGCAAAATTAGATCCGATTTTCAGAGAACCGACAGTAAGTGTCATTGCCAACATCATTGATCCAGATACACACCAAGATTACACCAGGGATCCACGTCATGTTGCGCGTAAAGGGGTTGAATATCTGAAAAAAACAGGTATTGCCGATACATGTTATATTGGTCCAGAACCTGAATTCTTCATTTTTGATGAGGTAAGATATGAACAAAATCAGCGTATGGGTTTTTATCAGATCGATTCTGTCGAAGGAGCGTGGAATACCAATCGTATTGAAGAACCGAATCTAGGTTATAAACCCAGTTACAAAGGTGGTTACTTCCCTGTAAGTCCTACTGATACCTACTATGATCTACGCGGTGATATGGTGAACATACTGCGCAAGGTTGATATCATATGCGAGGCGCACCACCATGAGGTGGGAACGGGAGGACAAAGTGAGATAGATATGCGTTTCGAAGATTTGTTAACTATGGCAGATCAATTCATGTGGTATAAATACATAATAAAAAATGTGGCAAAAAGCGTGGGCAAAACAGTTACATTTATGCCCAAACCTATTTTTGAAGATAATGGCAGCGGAATGCATATTCATTTTTCACTGTGGAAAGACAAAAATTCCCTTTTTTACGGAAATAAATACGCGGGTTTAAGCCAAATCGCACTGTATGGCATTGGAGGATTGATTAAACATGCTTCCGCCGTTCTGGCTTTTGCTGCTCCAACTACAAATTCTTACCGAAGATTGGTACCTGGTTTCGAGGCGCCGGTAAATCTGGCTTATTCCAAACGCAATCGCTCAGCTGCCGTTCGCATTCCCGTTTATCACGAAAGCCCAAAAACAAAACGATTCGAATTCCGCTGCCCCGATCCCAGCTGTAATGGCTACTTAACATTTACAGCAATCCTCATGGCGGTTCTGGATGGAATTGAAAATAAAATTGAACCCGGAGAACCATTGGATCGGGATATCTATGAAATGACCGAAAAGGAACTTGCTGAAACGCCTAAAGTACCCAAGAACCTTTCTGAAGCACTTGATGCACTCGCAAGAGACCACGGATTCTTAACCAAAGATAATGTGTTTCCAGAAGATTTGATTCAGACCTGGATCAATTATAAGAAAGAGCTTGAGTTGCACGAACTGGCCATTCGCCCTCATCCCTATGAATTTTTTCTTTATTATGATAATTAATTATCACCTCCTCCTTCCCCCTCCTTTAAAAGGAGGGGGACAGGACGGTAAAAATAAATCCAACTTTCCATTTCCTTTACCTCCTTTTTTTTTTACTTTAATCTAATATTTAAAAAAATGATCATAAATTATGCTTTGCTGTAAGTTCTATGTCGCTTTAATTGCTCTATGTTTAGTTTTAGATATCTCTAATGCAAATTCTCCTGACGAAATACAATTCAGTACCATATTCAGGCAAATCCAAACCACACCCTATATACCAGAAATGGATGACGGCAATGGACTCGCCTTTCGCGATATCAATGGAGATGATATGCCCGACATATATTTGGTATGCTATCGTGGTGAAAATCGATTGTTGATTAACAGTGGAGCTTATCGACCCTTCAAAGATGTTACACCCTTATCAGGATTATCGGGAAATTTAAGACCTGAAGGATTTTATAATCTAGCATTGGATTCAACTATATATGATCTTAAGATAAGCGCACTGCTGGTTGATGTGGATAACGATGGAGACAGCGACGTCTTTATTGCAGGCTGGGGTATCTCAACTTCATTATATATAAATGAAGGTGAACTACGCTTTAAAAATATAACCAATCAACTTGAAATATTTCCACCAATCGATGCTAACAGTTGTGTGGCTTCTGATGTCAACAATGATGGTTATGTTGACTTATTCCTGACTGATGAACACTATAGCAATTATCTGTTATTAAATCTTGGTGATAACTATTTCAGAGATGTGACAGCTGGAAGTGGTCTCCACTATGTCGGTAATAGTAAAGGCGCCGCTTTTTGTGATTTAGACAATGATAGAGATCCGGATCTATATGTCACGGGATGGAACAAGCCAGATGTTCTTTATCGCAATACAGGTGATGGGATATTCAAAAAAATGAATCTACCCATTGCTGTTTGTCAAAAAAGCATGCGTAACAACGGAATTTCTTTTGCTGATATAGATAATGATGCTGATTTTGACTTTTTTGTTACCAGTGAAGAGGGTTCAAATTATTTATATATTAATCAAACAACCCCTGAAGATAGCAATTGGAGTTTTCAACAGGTCGATTTCAGTTATTCGGGAAAATCCTCGGGGAGCATTATTGCCGATTTTAACAACGATGGTTGGCAGGATATTTTTGTTACGGCACATGGACCAAATGTACTTTACCTCAATAAAGGTAATAATGTTTATACAAAACTATATGCGCATCCGACCACACGAGAGAAACATAGCACCGCGGTTGCTTATGCAGATTATGATCTCGATGGCGACTTAGATATTTTTATAGCTAACAGGGATACCCTTTGCCTTTTTTATCAAAATTTTAGCAACGATTCATCCTATATTAAATTTAGAGTCAATGGTATAAGTTCAAATAGAGATGCTATTGGCTCACGCATAGAAATCTACAGGACTGGATACTTAGACCAAAAGGATTATTTATTAGGTACCAGACAAATTCTTGCCGGGGGTGGATATTATTCCCAAAATGACCCGATTGTCCATTTTGGATTGGACACAATTCGATCAGTCGATGCAAAAATTTATTTTCCTTCTGGTATAACACTGGTTGAGAGAGAGCTGGCTGCCGGACAGACTTATACGGTAGTTGAATACTCACTGGTAATGCGCACAATCATTTTATCCATAAAGCATTTGCTAAATTTAATGCGGCAAAGTGTATTCTGGTATCAAGTTCTATTAGCCCTGTTGTTCTTTGCTTTAACTTTCCTACTCATTCGCCTGGGATTAAAACGTTACAGGTGGAGTTCAGGAACCGCAAGTGGCTATCTTGCAGGATTTTTTCTCATGGCACTCATTGCTATTGTGGCGCTTAAAAAACTGGGTCTGTTATATATTTTCGCTACCATAAATATCCTGACGGTCATTTTTGTAACCACATTCATTATAAATTCAGAACGTCTCTATCGCCTGCGAAAAATCAGAGAACGTTACAGATCCGTACTTATAAATCTGAGTAATCAGATTGTGAATATTCATGATGATGATCAATTGTGCAAAACAGTGGTAGATAACATACATCAAATAACTGAATTTGATGCAATAGCAATTCTTTCTTTACACAAAAATGAAAAATCATTCACTGCGATTACCTCGCGCGGGATGAACACTAATATAAATGCACTAAACGCACAACCGGGATTCGCTGATTTTATTACTGCTATTAAAGAATTAAAGCAGATGCAAAAGTCAATTGATAAAAAATATGAATCTTATTTCAACAATGTGAGATCGGATGCATTTATTGCGATCGAACATGACAGCCGTCTTTATGGCCTGCTTTCTATTGGTGCCCATGAAGCGGTATCTCCTCTAAAACGAGAAGATATGGATTTATTCAGAACAATCGCCAATCAGATGGCAATCGCAATGGAGAACAATGAATACATCCGTAAATCAACAGAAATGATAAAAAAATTAACAGAGGCTGAAGTTCGAGAAAAATACATGAGAGAATTGGAAGCAACAAACGCCATTCTGGATACAAAAAATCGTGACCTGCAGAAATTGTATGATGAATTGAAAAACACCCAGGCTCAATTGATCCATTCGGAAAAGATGGCCTCATTGGGACAATTGGTAGCCGGTATCTCACATGAGTTAAATAATCCTATTGGATTCATCTACTCAAATATTAAACAACTAAAAAGCTATACCAATCGAATCGAATCATTTATCAAGGAAATTAATGTGAGAAAGATTGAAGGTGGGCAATTAAAAGGACCAAAAATAAAACATGAGCAAATACAAAAAATATTGCCTGATATAAAAAATTTGATTGACGATACCATCAGTGGCAGTCAGATGATTAAGGAATTAGTAGAAAATTTACGCCGCTTCTCCCATCTTGATCAGGCCAAATGGAAACCATTTGATATTCACGAAGGACTTGAAAGCAGTCTGAAAATTTTATTACCGCAATTTAAAGAGCAGGTCGAAATTCACAGAAACTATAAAGCGGAGGGATTGGTTGAATGCAATCCGGGACAAATAAACCAGGTGTTTTTGAATCTTCTTGCCAATGCTGCCCAGGCTATTAAGAATGAGGGTAATATTTGGATCGAAACATATAATGATGGAGATCATATTGTTATTCGTATCAAAGATGACGGTATCGGAATGTCTCAGGAGATTTTAGGGAAAATTTTTGATCCTTTCTTTACCACAAAAGATGTGGGTGAAGGGACGGGACTAGGTTTGAGTATCAGTTATTCTATCATTCAAAATCATAGAGGCACGATCTCAGCACAAAGTGAGGTAAGTAAAGGGAGCATTTTAACGGTACATCTGTTGCGGTATAAAAAAAATACCTGAATTATTAGATATATAACTTAATTAACTTTTCATCGTAACTAGAATGTGCAAATTAGCTTGGAGTAAACATGAAGGCATCCGGTCACGTTGAGCCCAAGTTAGGTAAAACCTTAATCGACGATTTCCGACGGGGCGATCTTCGACCCACTGTAAGCCGCGACTGGCGAGATTTAAAAGATTTTTTTCTTACACCAGAACGAAGAAAACGGCTTGCTGAAATGGGCTGGTTTAAACGCTGGTTCTTTATGATCTCGTGGCTATTAAAAAGTATGTTTTTAAAGCTTACTCCCGTCCGACGTATTCTATTGGTAGTCGGTTTACTCTTTTTATTGGCTGCGGGTTCGGTTACTATCGGTAGTGCGAATATTCGAATAGGGAGTAATACAAATATTTTGGGCACAATTATCATTTTATTTATCTTGATGCTGGAACTAAAAGATAAACTTCTGGCCAGATCTGAACTTGAAGCTGGTCGTGCTGTTCAAGACGCACTATTACCCCATAAGAAACCTAAAATTGATGGCTGGGACTTGTGCCTTATTACACGTCCTGCCAATGATGTGGGGGGTGATCTTGTTGATTATATGCCACTTGGAAAAGATAAATTTGGTGTGGTCCTGGCGGATGTTGCCGGTAAAGGGCTTGGTGCCGCTTTACTCATGGCTAAACTTCAAGCAACACTCAGAGCCTTAGCAAAGGATTATAAATCACTGGCACAATTGGCTCGAAAAATTAACGAAATCTTTTACAGTGATACCCTGGCCAATTCCTTTGCCTCACTGGTATATTTAGAATTACTGGCAAATTCAGGAAATGTTCGTCTAATAAATGCGGGTCATATTCCTCCCATCATATTAAGAGGCTCGAAAATAGAGGAAATGCCAAAAGGTACACCGGCATTAGGCTTAGCACATAAAACAGACTATACAGAAGAATCTGTTCATTTATATGGCGGTGAATTGATGGTTATTTATTCCGATGGTTTATCAGAGGCAAGAAATGAACAAGGTCATTTTTTTGGTGATCAAAAGTTGATGATGCTAGCACAAGAAGTGAGTGAATTAACAGCTGATGAAATATGTCAACACTTGATCAATAAAGTCGATCGCTTCATAGGAAATGCAGCTCAAAATGACGACCTTTCCTTAATAGTAGTGAAAAAGATAGATTGATTAAAGGAAATAGCTAATATATCCTGGGTAATCTATGATCAGTGGTGTGGTATTTGATATCAAAAGATTTGCGATACATGATGGACCCGGCATACGGTTGACTATTTTTTTCAAAGGCTGTGCTTCGCGTTGCTGGTGGTGCCATAATCCGGAAAGTCAGGAATCCGAGCCAGAAACGGTAACAAGAATAACTAAATTAGATGGTATAGATCTGGAAGAGCAGGAATTAATCGGAAAAACGATGACCGTTCATGATGTCATTGCAGAAATTGAAAAGGACATCGCCTTTTTCGATGAATCTGGTGGAGGTGTAACTTTTTCAGGTGGTGAACCGCTGATGCAGCCAGATTTTTTAGCACAGCTGTTGATACTTTGTAGTAACTTAGGTGTCCATACAGCACTCGATACCAGCGGCTATGCAGCGCCGGATATTTTTAATTCAATCATAGATAAGGTTGACCTCTTTTTATACGACCTTAAATTTATTGATGATAATTGGCATCAAAAATTTAGCGGTGTATCAAATCAACAAATCTTACAAAATTTATCTTTCTTAATTGCAGCTCAAAAGAATGTCATAGTGCGCTTTCCTGTGGTACCGGGAATAACCGATACCAAAGAAAATATCAAACAAGTTAAGAGCTATCTGACGACAATCAGGAAAGGTATAAGTGAGATTGATCTTTTACCCTATCATGCAATCGCCACGGGTAAATACAAAAGACTATGTAAAGAAAATAAAATGAGGGGTACTAATGAACCATCACAGGAAAGGTTGAGGGAACTAAAAAAAGAATTTGAACAATTGAGTCTAAATGTTAAAATTGGGGGATAAAAAAAGAGGATATGTGTGAACAGCAGAATACAGAAATTACGCGAACAGAGTATAACGGCTGTTAACTGCATTTCACCAGAGCGAGCCATATTGCTCACTGAATTTTATAAAAGTGATGGTGCCGATCAGTTATCCCCTCCTGTTAAACGTGCCCTGGCATTCAATTATATTTTAAAACATAAAAAGATTTGTATCAATGAGGGAGAACTCATCGTTGGAGAGCGTGGACCTGCGCCCAAGGCGACACCCACATATCCAGAGATCTGCCTGCACTCCTTAGAAGACTTAGACATATTAAATCGCCGAGAAAAAGTATCATTTAAAGTAGATGAGCAAACCAGGGAAATTTACCGCAACCTTATAATTCCCTATTGGCAGGGCAGGACAATAAGAGATTGTATATTTAATGCAATGGACCCTCAGTGGATTGCGGCCTACCAGGCGGGAATATTTACAGAATTCCAGGAGCAACGTGCACCGGGACATACCGTTTGTGGTAATAAGATCTATCACAAGGGTATGCTGGACATCAAGGCAGACATTGATGAAAGCCTTAATAATCTTGATTTCTATAATGATCAATACGCTTATGATAAGCGCGAAGAGTTAAAAGCAATGAAAATTGCGGCAGACAGTATAATAATGTATGCCCAGCGACATGCCGCGAGTTTGTTACAAATTGCCCAAGATGAAAAAAATCCTGCACGAAGACAGGAATTGAAGCAACTTGCCGCTATCTGCCAGCGTGTACCTGCCCATGCTCCGACCACATTCCATGAAGCGCTGCAATATTACTGGTTTGTCCATTTAGGTGTAATTACCGAATTAAATCCCTGGGATTCATTTAATCCAGGTAGGTTGGATCAACATCTATATCCATTTTATCTTAAGGATCTTCAAGAAGGAATCCTCTCTGAAGATAAGGTACGTGAACTACTCCAGGCATTCTGGATAAAGTTCAATAATCATCCAGCACCACCCAAAATAGGAGTAACTGCTGCAGAGAGCAGTACCTATACAGATTTTTGTTTAATCAATTTAGGTGGTGTTACAAGAACGGGATCTGATGCCGTTAATGAACTCTCATACCTGATTTTAGATGTTATTGAGGAAATGCGTCTTGTACAACCCAGTTCCATGATTCAAGTGAGCAAAAAGAGTCCCGATCACTTTATTAAACGCGCACTTAAAATCATTCGAAGCGGTTTTGGACAGCCATCTATCTTCAACAGCGATGCCATTATCCAGGAACTTACAAGACAGGGTAAAGCCATTGAAGATGCCCGCAACGGTGGTGCCAGCGGATGCGTAGAAGCAGGTGCTTTTGGGTGCGAAAGCTACATTTTAACCGGTTATTTTAATCTGGTTAAAATCTTTGAACTTACCATGAATAACGGCGTCGATCCCAGGAACAACGAAAAAATAGGTTTGGAAAGCGGTAAGTTCACTGAATTTGGCAACTTCAGCGAAGTAATATCTGCTTTCACAAAGCAGGTTGACTATTTTGCTGACATTAAGATCAAAGGTAATAACATAATCGAGCGCATTTATGCAAATCATATGCCCGTCCCCTTTTTATCCTTGCTCATCGATGATTGTATTGACAACGGTAAAGACTATAATACCGGGGGTGCAAGATATAATACCAGTTATATTCAAGGTGTTGGGATTGGTAGCCTGACAGATATTTTAACTTCAATAAAATATAATATTTACGATCATAAAAAAATATCGCATAGCGAATTACTTCAGGTACTGGCTGCAGATTTTAAGGGATTTGAAACGATAAGAAATAAATTCCTTAATCATACACCCAAGTATGGTAATGATGATGACTATGCCGATGCAAATGCGGTTAAAATCTTCAACATATTCTATGAAGCCATTAATGGTCGCCCTTCAACGAAGGGTGGAAATTTTAGGATTAATCTTTTACCTACAACCTGTCATATTTATTTTGGCAGCGTTGTTGGTGCTATGCCTGATGGCAGAAAAGCTGGTAAACCGCTCTCAGAAGGAATTTCACCTGTCCAGGGCGCAGATAGGAAGGGGCCAACAGCGGTATTAAAATCAGCAGCCAAAATTGACCACATAAAAACTGGCGGTACGTTGCTCAACCAAAAATTTACACCGCAGCTGCTTCAAGAAGATGAAGGAATTCAAAAATTGGTTCATCTAATTCGCAGCTATTTTAATCTTGATGGCCATCACATCCAATTTAATGTAGTTACTGCAGAGATGCTTCGCAACGCACAGCAACATCCTGAACAGTATCGCGATTTAATTGTGCGCGTTGCTGGATACAGTGACTATTTCTGTGATCTTAGTCCCGACCTGCAGGACGAAGTTATCTCAAGAACAGAACATCAAGAATTTTAATAGTAAAGCTTAGAGGTATATGAAAAAGGAAGCCATTCTTATCGTCGATGATCAACCGGAGATACTGAATGCACTTGAGCGTCTGTTAAAGGATGAATACAAGATTTACAAGGCTTCAAGTGGATTAGCGGGTATTGATATTTTGAAAAAAAATCGTATCGCCGTCATATTAGCCGATCAACGGATGCCCGGCATGAGCGGTGTTGATTTTCTGGCTCAATCACTTGCCATTCAACCACAGGCCATCCGCATGTTAATTACTGCTTACACCGATATAACCGCTTCAATCGATGCAATCAATAAGGGTCAGATATATAATTATATTTCAAAACCATGGGAACCTGATGAATTGCAATTGATTATACGGCGTGCCATTGAACGCTACAGGTTACAAGAAAAAAACTTAGAATTAACAATGAAATTAAAAGAGGCCAATGAGCAATTACGTCGGGAAAATATTATTCTAAGACAAAATATTAAAAAAGATTATGATTTTAGCAATATCATTGGCCATAGCCCCAAGATGCTGCAAGTTTTTAAGCTGTTATCCAAAGTAATCGATACTCCGACAACGGTTTTATTATTGGGAGAGACAGGTACAGGTAAGGAAATGATTGCCCGTGCTATCCATTATAACGGTCCACGTAAAGATAAAATGTTTGTAGCACAAAATTGTGGTGCGCTACCTGATTCTTTATTGGAAAGTGAGCTCTTCGGACACATACGAGGCTCATTCACCGGGGCAGTATCCGATCGAAAAGGTATTTTTGAGTTGGCCAATGAAGGGACTGTGTTCCTGGATGAAATTGCAGATACCACACCTGCTTTACAGTTGCGCCTATTACGTGTTTTACAAGAAGGTGAAATAAAACCCGTTGGTGCTTCTCATACCATATCTGTTGACGTTAGAATCATAGCCGCAACTAACAAGCATCTCGATGAGCTGGTGCAAGAAGGTAAGTTCCGCGAAGATCTTTACTATAGACTTAACGTTTTTCCTATCATATTACCACCGCTTCATGAACGCCGGGAGGATATTACTGACCTGATTAATCACTTTATACAGAAATACTCAATCAAAATAGGCAAAAAAATATCTGGTGTAAGCCAGGAGGTAATGGACATGCTCGCCAATGCACGATATCCCGGTAACATTCGTGAACTGGAAAACGAGATAGAACGAGCTGTAACCCTGGCTGATGACACCTCAATAATTACACCCAACCTTATTTCCCCTCGTTTCCATAAAACACAACTGTCTGCTGATAACCATTTTCCCAGTGATCAATCCTTTAAACAGCAAGTGCAAAATCTGGAAGTCAGACTGATAAAATCAGCGCTCAGAGAGACCAACGGTAATATTCTCCAGGCAGCTGAAAAACTCCAATTAAGCCGCGCCGGACTTCACAAAAAATTAAATCGCTACCATATTGATCCTAAAAATATGTAAACGTTATATACATTAGTATGTGTACTATGTTTACATATACTCACTTCTGAACTTCGCCAATCTTATAAAAGATACGCTAACTCCATAAAAAACAATATGATTCTTTTTTACCGTACTTTGGCATGAAATTTGTCCCTTTAATTAATGGAAAATTGTCATAAGGAGGTATGGTCATGAGGCTTCATAAATCTTTAATCGCGCTGCTGGGCTTGTTAGTCCTTATGCTAGTATTTTCTGGATGCTACACCAGATTTGGGGTTGTACATCATGAGCCGGCATATGAGCAGGAAGAAGAAGTAGTATATGAAGAAATGGAAGAAGAGCCACTACCCCCACCTCATATAGTTCATCATTATTACTATCCAGGCCATTATTATAGTCACTTTTATTACTACGATCCATATGATTATTGGATGTATGAACCAGGATTTCATATTTCGATAGGATGGTATTACAGGCCTGTGCGTTTTTATTATTATTATCCCTATTACCCATATTATCCTTATCCTTACGTAACTTGCCCAGCACCTTATCCAGGATGGTATCCAAGACATAAGTATGTCTATCGTGATTACTATCGTCGTGATTTTTATAGACGTCCTACTGCCCTTATTGCCAGAAGTGCCGGTTTCGATCGCGATCCCATTGAACTAGATCGAGGTAACAGGCCTTCGGCTAGACAAACCATTATTGCTCAGGATGATGATAATACAAGATCTCGCAGATCTAATGCAATTGGTCATCGCAGTACAGTTGTCGTTCCGGATGATAAGAATTATGAAAAAAATGATAATCGCAGACGTAGGGAAACGACGATCAAAAGTAAAGAAGTTAATTATAGCAGGCGCTCAGAGAGCACTCGTGTGAGTAGAACGAATGATCAAAGCGATGAAGAAAATACAAGTAGAAGAAGATCAACCAAACGCGATGTACAGCCTGCACAGCCAGACAGATCTGCATCCGCTAAAGCAGTATATACATCTAAATCAAGCGATAACAGTTCAAACCGAACGGTAAGCAGAGGAAGTTCTTCCAGTACCAGTCGCAGCAGTACTCCCAAAGTCAGCAGCTCAAAATCTTCCAGTTCCAGTAGAGGAAGCGTATCCAGGGCAAGTGCGTCGAGATCCAGCAGCTCGGGTACTTCCAGATCTGTCAGCAGATCCAGTTCATCGAGTAAAAGCAGTTCTTCTGGTAGTAAAAGTTCAAGCAGCAGTTCAAGTAGATCCAGTAAACGAAGATAGATGAAGACAAGGATATTATATGCTTTTTAAGGAGGTGAAATCAAAATGAAGACATTAATAACTTATACTCTAATATTATTCAGCATAACCATGCTTGGTGCTCAGACCCCCGAAGAAGCCGTAAATTTCATTGAAAATGAAGATGGCGTTGGCACGCGGGCACAGGCAATGGGAAATGCATTTACTGCCGTAGCCGATGATTACTCTGCCACCTACTGGAATCCAGCCGGACTGACCTTGTTGAAAACTCATGAGTTAAGCGGTGATTTCTATCATTTAAAACTAAATAATCAAGCTCTGTTTGAAGGTACTACTGTTAACGATGACCGCACTTTTACCAAATTTAGATCACTAGGGCTGGCGTATAAATTCCCTACAAATCAGGGCAGTTTTGTACTCTCATTTGGTTACAACCGCTTCAAAGACTACGACGATTTTTTATATTTTACAGGTTACACCCTTGAAAGTAATGGACTTGAGTTTGAATTGGAAGACGAAGAGGGTAATTTGAATTATTATCCGTTCGATAGCAAGGTTGTGCAGAGCGAAGAGATCTTTCAAGAAGGTAATTTAAGTGCCTGGTCGATCGCGGGCGGTATTGAATTGTCCTCCCGCTTTGCCGTCGGTGCAACCGTTAATTTCTTTTCAGGAAAGAATCGTTATCTCTTTACTTTCAGTCAAGAGGATGTTAATGATTTATATAACGAATTTCCCGCCAACTATAGCAGTTATGAATTACATAACAGAATTGATTCCAGATTTAGTGGTTATGGTATCAAGTTGGGCGGTCTATTTCATCTAAGCGAAAGTTTTCGAATCGGAATGGCCGTTGATTTACCTACCAGCCTTCACGTATCGGAAAAGTATGCAGCCGATGATATACTTAATTTTGATGACGAGTATTCTTCAGAATTTGATCTGGGTAGTGGGGAATGGGAATACCTGGTTAAATATCCTTATAAAATCAGCGGCGGTATTGCTCTTGATATGAATGATTTACTCGTTGGAGCATCTTTTGATTACCGAGATTGGTCTCAAGTAGAATTTGATCTTCCAGAGGGTTATGAATATACTCAAGATTATAAAGACCTGCTAAATGAGAATACATATTTTGCTGAAATCTTCCGCTCGGTGTTATCATATGCTGCTGGTGCTGAATATCACATACGCGGCACAGGTCTGAAATTACGTGGCGGCTACCGCTATGTACCCTCTCCCCTGGTGGATAATGACGAAAAACTAAAACGCGTATACTATAGTGTTGGTTTTGGCTATGATATCGATGAAAGCGCGACATTAAACTTTAGTTACACGACAGGAAAATGGAAACGCAGTAGTTACGATTCCTATACTCCGGGTGGCACCTTTGAATCGGTGAAATCTGAACGTTTTGCAGCAGGAATCACCTTTAGAATGTAAAGTGCAAATTGGATTATAAAATGAATAAGCTAATCGTATATTTGCTGATTTTACTGCTCATGGGATATATTACTGCACTTGCCCAGGGTAAAGGAAAACTCGCTCAATTCGAGGTACAAATAGCAGAGCAGTCTGATGATGAAGACGAGGATGCTGAGGGATCTGGTACACTAGAGATTCTTGTGCAAGAAATAGAAAATGACGAGAGTGAGGATACAGCTGTTGATGAAGTGATTGTAGCAATTGATGCGGTTGGGAAAGTATGCGAGTTGTCCTTTGGATTGTTATTCCACATTCCAGATTTAGAGCCTGATATCCGGGATGTGGGATATACTGATTATCCTTATAGTTATCCCAATATGGGTATCTATGCGCTTCATTCCCCAAAAACTTATTCCATAATCGCAAGAGTGAATTACTTTCAACATAGTAAAGAGTTATCGGGATTTAGCTTTAAGAGCAGATTTTCTCCGCACCCTTTCATCAATCTGGAATTTGATTATTCTAATCTGGTAGAACAGGTTGGTTTCGACTATGACTATCTTCGATTCTACGATTTCTTTGTAAATTTTAACAGGATTAAAAATCGGCATATTGCTTTATGGTGGGGATTGGGGATAAAAGCGATGGGCGGTGATCAAAACTATAGCGGTTTTGCTTTTAATCTGGGCACAGAAATATTTCCCATTAATCCCATGAGTTTAGAATTGAGATATAGCCACGGTTTTCTTAATCAAACGAATGTTCGCGAATTTTCAGTAAATGTGAACTGTCACATACAAAGATTAAAGTTTTATGTAGGATATCAAAACTTCAGCGCTGGTCTAATTTCAATCGGAGGATTTGCTGTAGGCGCAGGTATTTATCTATAAATCTGTCACAACACCCATAGGCATTCGCCTATAAAAAGAGCATTCGGTGAAGTGCGCGCACCGGATGCTTTTTTTTCATTTGACGACGATACATTGAGAACCCACCCCTAGCCCCTCCCAAGAGGGGAATAGACTATTACCATAGTTTGACTCCAGGATACCTTAGTTTCACACAAGTTTATATATTTCATATTTACTTTATACTTTCAGTATAATATATTTAATACAATAACAACTGTTTTTACTTGGTTTAATAGAATTTCATGGTAATCCGTTTTTATACCTTATACGCACTATGAAAATGAAATCCCTTCGAAAGAGCATATATCTTACCCTTAATTTCATTCTGGTTTTATTATGTATATGGTATTTGCCCAACGTTTTTCAACGCCCGATGGCCCCTTTTTATCTCACTAAAGTTAATGATGCTCTGTTCGTAGATGAAATCATAGATCAACAGAGTTGCGCTGATTTGCAAACAGGTGATCAAATTGTTACCTGGGAAGGAAAAAATTTGATCATTCCAGAAAGCACTGAATTTCTTGCCGAGCTGTCGGAAATCGGTCATCAAATAGATATTACCTTCCAAAGAGAAGGTGAAATCCACGCAACCAAAATCACTCTTTTACCCTATTACCCTTCTTATCGCTATGTGATTATCATCGCTTTTGTAGGTTTTATAACCTGGTGTGTTGCTATCTTCATTCTTCTCAAAGGTCCGCCTGTGCTAAGCACCACGATATTGCATTGGACCATGCTTGCATTAGCTATAGCCGTATTAATGACGGTGGGAACCATCAGACCTCATGATTTATTCATCTATTTGACCAGAATTCTTTTCCTTGTTTTTTATATGATTACCATTACCGGAATATTCTTTTTTTCAACCATGTTTCCCCAACCCAAGGCGGGCAGTTTGCTAACCAGAATCCTCCTTATATTTGGTCCGATGTCTGCTCTTGTGCTAATTATGATTTATTTCCATATACGTGCAATTCATTTTCAATCCATAGAAGATTTTGTGGCTTTCCAAAGCGCTTTTGATATTTTTCATTTCTCACTTTATATATTTTTCGCTGGTACTATATTCAATTTTATCCACACTTATCGCAAAACCTACAATGGAGAGGAACGCTCCAGAATAAAACTGATATTAAGCGGTGTTATCATAGGCACCACGCCGTTCTTACTTTTGAGCATATTACCTCAACTTGCCGATCGAAGCGCCGTGATAAGAGAAGAATTTACTATCATCTTCTTTCTGCTAATTCCATTAGCCTTCACTTTAGCCATTATAAGATATCGCTTTCTAAATATTGATGTGATTATCAATCGTACACTTGTTTATACCCTTTTAACCATATTAATCGGTTCTATTTATATAGTCACCGTTCTACTGGTTATTTCTGCGATCGGTGGGGAAGCCGTGTTCGACCAACATTTATTTATTTTACTCGTGACCTTACTTGTAGCAATCATATTTAATCCGCTGCGCAATCGCATTCAAAAAATGACTGACGAGGTCTTCTTCACAGCCCGAGCTAATTTCAGTAGAGCAATCAAGGAGATCTCTCAGCAACTGCATAAAGCATTAAGCAGTGATGAACTATTTGAACTCTTAATTAATACTTTAAAACGAACCGTGCGAATAAAAAATATGGCAGTTTATAGCTATAGCAACGGAATTCTTAAATTAGAAGCCGTAAATGGTGATGTTAGTGTGAAAAATTTATCAATCTCACAGGCCCAAGCACACTATCTGACTCAATCTGCCAAGATTTATTCCCTAGCAAAGAAAGTGCTTTCTTACTCAGGAAACATAGATTATTCTCAAACAGATCTATTGAATAAAATCGGTTTCGATTTGTGCATTCCCCTTATCAGTGATACCAATCAACTATTAGCTGTGCTGTTGAGCACGCCACTTCATGACCGGTTTATTGAAGAAGAACTGGATTTACTTCTTACAGCCTGTGCACAAGCAAGTGAAATTTTAGATCGCCTGTTACTACAAGAAAAGATAATCCTGGAGCGTGAAGAAAAAAAACGCCTCAGGGAGCTTAGTGATCTTAAATCAAATTTTGTGTCAAGTGTGTCTCATGAATTCCAGACACCTTTGACGTCCATCAAAATGTTTGCGGAACTTTTACAGGAAGGCAACATTGCCCAGAGCGAGAAGATAGACTATTTAGAAACTATCGAAGGTGAAAGTGAACGCTTATCCCGCCTGGTCAGGAATGTACTCGACTTCTCAAAGATTGAACGCGGAATTAAGGACTACCAATTTGCCCCGGTTGACTTACAGCAGGTTATACATCATGTTTTAAAAGTAATGAATTACCAGTTAAAACAACATGGATTTGAAGTCGAGCTTAACTTGGAAAAACAAAAAATAATTTTAAATGCAGATGTAGATGCCCTGACAGCTGCCCTTACCAACCTTATCTCCAATTCCATTAAATATTCACATGATATTAAATATATTCTTGTTAGCACATCGCTTCAAAAGGATAAAATTAAAATATGCATTACAGACAAAGGTATGGGGATATCTCAAAGAGATCAAAAACATATATTTGATGCGTTTTATCGCTCCACTGATACTGAAATTAAAGCCGTTGGAGGAGTGGGGTTAGGGCTTGCACTGGTCAAACATATTGTACAGGCACATGGAGGTACTATTGAAATTGATAGTACACCTGGTAAGGGCAGCACTTTATGTATAATCTTACCACTGGAGGTAAAGCGTGGAACAAATCCTAATAATAGAAGATGATTTAGCCATCTTGAAAGGGCTTCAGGCCAGTCTTGAGGCAGATCATTATAAGGTACTGAGCGCAACAGATGGTAGTGAAGGTTACCACTTGGCTAGACAGGGGAATATCGATCTGATTGTACTAGATTTAATGCTGCCAATCAAGAACGGTGAGGATATATGTCGCGATTTGAGAAAAGAAGGTATCACAACACCCATACTAATGCTTACCAGTAAAAGCGATGAAATGGATAAAATATTAGGCTTGGAAATTGGTGCCGATGATTATGTAACAAAACCATTTAGCATTCGCGAATTAAAAGCGCGAATTAAAGCTTTGCTAAGGCGTAAAATAATGATAAAAGAAGATGTAGATACCTTCTCATTCGGCAATATTTATCTCGATTTTAAAAAGCAGGAGGCTACCAAAAATAATAAGCCGATCAAACTAACTGCAAAAGAATTCGAGATCATGCAACTGCTTATCCAGCATGAAGGGGAGGTTGTTACCCGTGATATTCTGTTAAATCAGATATGGGGGTATGATATTTTCCCCACCACCCGGACAGTTGATAATTATATTTTAAATCTTCGTAAAAAAATTGAAGATGATCCCGCAAATCCCAGGCACTTACTCACCTACCACAAATCGGGGTACAAATTTCTAAAATAATTTACCTTAATCTTTAACTACTGCCCCGTGCGTCTTTTACCATCTTGACAAATTTTTGACATTTTAATTATATCACCGTGACAACGTTTCTCTTTCTATCATGTATTATTAGAACAGAAAAGTAGGGAGAGAGAAATGGTGAATAGAAAAATATCTATCATTGTAAATCCCGTATCTGCAGGTGGTAAAACCGGCAGGAAGCTGCACAAAATCATCCAGCTTATTGATAAATACTTCTCATATAGATATAAATTGTCTTTGACTACTCGATCGTTGCATGCTACGCACTTAACAAGAAAGGCCGTAAAAGAGGGTTTTGACACAATCATTGCCATAGGCGGTGATGGAACAATTCAGGAAATAGTAAATGGTTTTTATGAGCATGACAATATAATTAATCCGCACATCAGACTGGGTATCATTAATTGCGGTACCGGTTGTGGTTTAAGCCAGAGTTTAAATTTGCCCTTAAAAATAGAAGAACAATTACAGGCCATACACCAGGGCTATACCAGTTCTATTGATATTGGTAAAGCGGTCTTTAATAATGGAAAAAACTGTCAGGAAACGCGTTATTTTGTCAATGAATTACAGCTTGGTATTGGTAGTTCAGTAGTAAATAAAGTACAGACAAAACAGAAAAAATTGGGTGGATTCCTTGCCTTTGGTTTGACTGCCGCCGTAACCATTTTCAGCCAAAAAAACCAGGAGATGTTGCTTGAAATAGATTCGCAATTACCATTCAAGAGAAAATATCTGGGAGTAGTAATTGCCAATGGTGCATATACCGGTGGCGGGATGAATCTTGCCCCCGGGGCTCAATTAAACGATGGTTATTTCGACATCTTACTGATATATGCCCAATCCATCCCACAGCGTTTGAAAAATTTTCCCCGGATATATTTCGGTAAGCACATTGAATTGCCCCAGTTTTCTTATGGTCGGGCAAAAAAGATAAAAATCTACTCTGCTAGGAATACGCTTGTTGAAGCAGATGGAGAATTATTAGGACGCCCTCCTTGCTCTGTGGAAATCTTGCCAGGAGCCGTTCGGGTATTTTTACAATATAACCATAACTATCCCATCTCCAATACAATTGGAAGGGATAATATAAATAATATAATAAAGGGAATTAATTATGAAAAACCTGTTAAAGAAAATTTATCTAGTTGAATTTGAATATCGGATATTCGTTTCCCTCTCAATTGTATTGATAGTTTATGTATTAGCCATAACGGTCTTTAAAAATGAGGCCGCGATTGCTGTGCAGATCGCTAGTTATTTCAACATAATCCCACAAACTGCCCTCAATAATCTCTACCTGATTCTGGCATTATCTATGTCAGGTATTACCATATTACGTATGTGGGCGGGAAGTATATTAACCTCTAAAACGGTAATGTCCTTTTCCATCCAAGCTGATACCTTGCTAATAAAAGGACCTTACTTACTGGTACGCAATCCCATTTATTTGGCAGACCTCCTGGCCATGAGCTGCTTCGCACTATGTTTACCAGCGATAGGTATTATGATACCCTTTTTATTTTACCTTCACTATACCCGGCTGATAAAATACGAAGAGATATCTCTGAAGGAAAATTTTAAAGAACAATATAATGGTTATATCAACGATGTACCCAGATTATTGCCCACACCTAAAAGCTTGATTGCTTTTCTGAAGTCCGATAAGAATTTTGTACTCAATGCTGATGGGATCAGACATAATGCGCTTTATGCTTTATTTATTCCCGGTTTCATCATAGCTGCTATTAAAAATAATTTCCTGTATGCTTTAATGATTGGTTTGCCGGCAGTAATCGACTGGGCTGTAATACACACTAAAATCGGATTGAAAAAATCTCATATCAAAATTACAACACCTGTCAAGTATGCAAAGAATAACAATGTGTTTGATGATATTGTATATGCCCAGTGCTGGGAAGATCCGGCTTGTGACCGAGCTGCCTTGAATATCCAAAAAGACGACATTGTTTTCTCTATTACCTCAGGGGGGTGCAATGTCCTGACGTTTTTACTCGACAATCCGGCACAGATTATCGCACTGGATTTAAATCCACATCAAAATTACCTGTTAGAACTAAAAATAGCTGCATTCAAATGTCTCCCTTACTTTGAGTTACTTGAATTTCTTGGTATTAAGCCATCCCAGAGAAGATTGGAAATATACCAATGTTTGCATCCCATCCTTTCGCAGGCCGCAGGGAACTACTGGCATAAAAACCATAAAAAAATTTCTCAAGGTATTATCCACTGTGGACGGTATGAAAAGTACATGCACCTGCTGAGAATGATTTTAAAATTGCTTATTGGAAATACTGTTATAAAGCGGATGTATAACGCAGAAGACCCCCATGAGCGTTTACGTTTATATCAGAAAAAATGGGAAAACATACGCTGGAAGATTTTTACCAAAATACTGCTTAGCAGAAAAACTATGAGCCTCTTTTTTAATAAATCCTTTTTTACCTATTTATACGACTCATTTTCCTTCGGGGAGCATTTCGCACAAAAAGTTAAAAGAGCGCTTACATACAGAC